>ORJL011746045.1_pt1 | contig 10376 bp, 13 predicted proteins | sample 1779941 | NCBI WGS metagenome assembly ORJL01 (sample SAMEA104232317, study PRJEB22302) | groundwater metagenome | biome: forest; feature: aquifer; material: groundwater | place: USA | collected 2011-08-07 | depth 5.8 m | reverse complement strand
GCCCCGCCGGCGCCACCCCCCCCGCCCCGCCGCGGTGCGGGGGGGGGGGGGGTGGGGCGGGGGGCGCCCCCCGCCACTTCGATTACGAGCTCTCCACCTCGGACTCGTCTTTGGGCTCGAACTTCAACGATACCGAGTTGACGCAGTACCTCAGCCCGGTCGGTCGTGGGCCGTCGGTGAAGAGGTGGCCGAGGTGAGAGCCGCAGGCGTTGCAATGGATCTCGATGCGCCGCATCGACAGGGAGTGATCTTCTTGCGTGCCGATCCCCTCCGGGTCGAGCGACGCAAAGAAGCTGGGCCAGCCGCTGCCGGAATCGAACTTCGCATCGGCGCTGAACAGTGCGCTGCTGCAGGCAACGCAGCGGTACACCCCAGGCTCGTGGTTGTTCCAGTAGGTGCCGGTGAACGCTGGCTCGGTAGCGTGACCGCGACATACGGCGTACTGCTCGGACGTTAGCTGTTGACGCCACTCTTCGTCGGACTTCGTGACCTTGTTCGCCATTTTCCTCTGACTCCGCGCTTTGTACTTCCTTAATGCGAAATTTCTGTGCTAATGGATGCGAGATCAAGCTACGGCAGACGGCGGTCGGCTGCAACGGGACTCGGCTACAACGGGACTGTGATGAATGTACGTTCGCTTTGAGGATTGGAATGTCGGCCAAGGCGGCCTGGGCGGGGAGATGCCGGCATTCGATGTCGAAGCTTCGCAGGAGGTCGCCCGTCGCATTCGCGCCCGTTACCGTCGCTGTTGGCTGAACGCGTCCAAAGCCGTCCATCACCTCGGCAGTCGCGCCGTGTACGCCGAGGGCTGGGCGGTCGTGAACCGCTACTCGCCCTACGTCATCGAGCACGGTTGGTGCGAGGTCGACGGTAGGGTCATCGATCCGAGCTATACGGCGTTCGTCACCGCCGGAGTCCACCAGCTGGTGCCGCCGATTGCCTACTTCCCCGGGTTGCGATTCTCCCGCTCGCAGCTGGGCTCGATGCTGACGACCCGGCGCTTGCCTCTGGCGTGGTCGTTTCAGGAGCTACCCGAATACGAACGTGCTTTTCTGAGAGCGTGGCAGTTCACGGGCAGGCACGGTGAGCACGCGCCGGCGCCACCGACGACCGTGGTCCATTGCCGTTACGACGAGTTCGACGAGTTCATCGGTCGCCCTTCGCGCTGGGTGAGTCCTTATCGCATCGGACCGGACGGCAATCGCCTGCAGGTGAACGCCAAGTACCGGCACTGGCTGATCCGCCAGCCGCTGCTGCTGCGCGATGTCCAGGGTCTGCGCGGCAAGCGCCTGGGTTGTCGTTGTACTCCCCTGCCCTGTCATGGCGACGTCATCGCCGAGCTTGCCAACCTGATCAAAGCCAATATCGCGATTGCCGACGACGAGGCCGCGCCTGCCTGACCGCCTTTGGAGCAAGGGGAGAGGGAGGAAAGCAAGCTCCCCTCTCCCTTTGGGAGAGGGTTAGGGTGAGGGTTCTTCAATTCTATCGGGTCCGCGTTTCTTGGCGGACATCTGACTCGGGGCAGTAGCGCATGCTGCGTCTGGAGTTCCCGCCCGGCTTCCTCTGGGGTACGGCGACGGCCGGCCACCAGGTGGAAGGCGAGAACATCTACAGCAATTGGTGGGATTGGGAGCAGGAAGGGCTCGTCAACGACGGCTCCACGAGCGGCCGCGCCTGCGACTACTGGAATCGTTATGCCGACGACCACGCCCTCATGCAGGAGCACGGCCATCAGGTCTTCCGCCTCGGCGTGGAGTGGGCGCGCATCGAGCCGGAGCAGGGGCACATCGCCCCTGCCGCGGTGGCGCGCTATCGCGCCATCCTCGAAGATCTGCGCCGCCGCGGTCTGAGAATTTGCCTGACGTTGAATCACTGGGTGGTGCCGCTGTGGTTCGCACGCGCCGGCGGCTGGCTGCAAGCACGCGCGCTCGTGCAATGGGATGCCTTCGTACGCCTGATCGTACGCGAGCTCGGCGACCTCGTCGATCTCTGGATCACGCTGAACGAGCCGATGGTTCCGGTCCTGGCCGGATACATCGCCGGCTATCACCCGCCCTGCAAACGCAACCCGCTCGAAGCCGCGCGTGTCTTCGAGCAACTCCTGCATGCCCACGCCCGCGCCTACCGCATCATCCACGACCTCTTGGCGCAGGCGCCCAATGGCGGCCCGGTGATGGCGGGGTTCGCCGGCGCCTACCAATTCGTCGAGCCCTACCATTTCGAGGGTCCCTGGCGCTGGCTCGAATGGCCACTGGCGAAGCTCATCCGTCGCGGCAGCTTCTCGGCGTGGGACCGCAGCGTGCTCACGGGGCGAGTGCAGCCGCCCTTCGGCTACGGTCAAGTGGTACCCGATCTCGTCGGCAGCGTCGACTACCTCGGTGTGAACTATTACCTGCGCATCAGCGCGCAGCTCGGGCCGGGGACGCTCTCCAACGTGAAGAGCGGCGGCTACGGGGCGCCACCCGGGATCGAAATGAACGAGATGGGCTGGCAAAGCTACCCGCCCGGCTTCTACGAAGTGCTCATGGAAGCGCAGCGCAACTTCGCCGTACCGATCTACGTGACCGAAAACGGCTGCTGCGACTCCGGCGACGAGATGCGCCGTCGCTATCTGGTGAGCCACTGGGCCCAGATGCACCGGGCGCTGCGACACGGCGCTGATGTGCGCGGCTACATGCACTGGACGTTTTGCGACAACTTCGAGTGGCGCGAAGGCTTTGCGAAGAAGTTCGGCTTGTTTGCAGTGGACCCAGCCGACCCCGAGCTGCGGCGTGTCCCCAGAGAGAGCGCGAACCTGCTGCGCGACGTCATCGCGGCCAACGCGTTGACGCAGGAGATCGTTGATCACTATGCGCCCGGCGCTCTCGATCGTTGGCCGCGCTAGGGTCCGAGACGCCAGCCGAACCCACGCCGACCCGATAAAGCGCGCCCACCCCCCAGGAGATGAAAGCCTTGCGACGACCCGAAGCCACCGGCATCTGGGCGCTACTCACGACCTTGAGCTGTGCCGCCGTCATGGCGGTTGTCTTTGCGCAGTTCCCATCGGCGCAGATCTGGGCCCACCTCACGCCCGGCGATTGCACCGAGTATTGCGAGCGCCACACTAGCTGCGTTCTCGCGCTGGCACAGCGCCCGGCCATCCAACAGCCTCTCAATAGTTGGTCCAACCTCGGCTTCGTGTTCGTCGGCCTGCTGGCGATCCTTCGCCTGCCGGTGACGGGGGCATGGCTCTTCGGCCTCTCGTGCGTAGTTCTCGGCGTCGGTAGCTTCCTGTTCCACGCCTCCGTCACCTACGCTTTCCAATGGCTCGATGTGGTTGGAATGTACGTCGTCGAAGCCGCGCTCGTGGCCTGGGCTCTGCATCGCACTTGGGGCGCGGCCTACGGTTGGCTGTTGCCGCTGGTCCTGGCCGCCGACGTCGGCTTGGCGCTGTTCAAGTGGCAGCTCAACACCGTGCTGATGATGGTAGGAATGGGAGCCGCCATCGCCGTCCTGATGGCGATGCAGGTGCGCGCCGGCCGGCAGTCGTTGCGAAACGCGCTTCTGCCCGGGCTGCTTATCGCCCTTGCCTACGGGATCCGCGAGCTCGACGTGCAAAAGATCCTCTGCGCTCCGAACAGCCTACTCTTCCAAGGACACGCGCTCTGGCACCTCCTCTGCGCCGCGACCGTGCACCTAGTCTTCACTTTCTTCGCGCCGCGATCAGAGCCATAGCCGCACGGCATGCCGTGCAACTACGAGTTTACTGACCCACGGTGTCTTCGACGTTCTTCTTGACCGCGCCCGGTGCGAACGGCTAAGAACGGCACTCGCTCCGGCGCACGCGAAAGTGGCGGAACTGGCAGACGCGCAGGATTCAGGATCCTGTGGGGTAAAACTCGTGGGGGTTCAAGTCCCCCCTTTCGCATTTTCCTTCTCTCTCCACCGGCAATGCTCACGGCGCATCGTTGAATGCGCCGGTTTCATCGCTCGGCGCTGTCCTGCCTATTCCCGACCTGGGATGGGTCATGCAAGCAGCGCATCAAGTTGTGGATCTTCCGAGCTCCAACGCGGGCGGCGGCCTGTCCGGGCGTGTGATCGCTTCCGTTGCTCGGCGGTTGCGCCGACCTCCTGTGTACGGTCTTGCTAAGCGCCGTCGCTGCAGTGAATACTGGATGTATCGGAGCCTCCGGAAGAGGGAACGTGTAGGGCCAATGACGAACGGAACCTTTGTGCTCGCCGACATCGGAGGATACACCACCTTCCTTTCGGCGGTCGGGATCGAACCCGCCAAGGAGATCACCCGCCATCTGTTGAACGGGATGGTCGCGGTGAAGCGGAAGCGCACGCGCACCACCCGGAATCGCAATAGCCGGAGCGGCGCCTGGGCTTCCGATTTCGGTCAAGCCAGGATACGACATTGCCATGCAAGCTGCCGACAAGATCGCCGTAGTCGAGAAGTACATCCGGGCCCTCACCAACCAAGACATGAACCTGATCCGGGAGATTTACGCCGATGACGCCAGCGTGGAGGATCCCGTAGGCAGCGAGCCGTCGCGTGGCATCGCGGGCGTCGTCGCATTCTATCAGCGCGCGTTTGAAGTCGGGGTCAAGCTGGAGCTCACCGGACCAGCTCGCTGCGCCGGCAATGCGGTGGCGTTTCCTTTTTGCGTCAGCGTTGGGAGCATGAAGATCCACGTGATCGACGTGTTTGAATTCAACGACGCCCTCAAGGTGGTGGCGATGAAGGCCTATTGGGGGCCGGAGAACGTCAGCGGGTGAACGAGGGACGTCCTCCGCCGAATTCAAGGTCGATTGCCCCGGCACCGCACCAGGACGCCTCATCAAACAATGCGGGCTCACGCCGGCTGCGGCGCGATTGTGCGGTTGGCAGATCCGCGGTCAGTAGATGCAAGGCGGATATCCGTATTGATCGATAACAACCCGTGGGCACGGGTCATGGGTTGACGATTCGCAGGAGTACTCCTCGCGGCAGCTCTCATGGGAGTCGTCGTAATCGTACTCGCCCTGGCATGCGAGGCGGCAGCAGAGCTCGTATTCCTCCCCGCCACCGAGGTCGACCGACGTGCAGTTCTCCGTCTGATAGGAGTAATCGTCGTCGTGGTGGTAACAGCCCGAGCCGATCACGGCGAAGGTGAGAATCGAGGCGAGTAGTATCTTCTTCATATCCAGCCTCCCGCCGGATCCCGGAGGTCCGGCCCTTGTTTGCGCTTCAGCTTACCACGGTTTCGAGCTATCCGAAGCCCGGCGCGGGCGAGCGCGAGCGGATTCCTGAATCCTTCTCTGAGCGCTCGGCTCTAAGCATTCAGGAGCAGCGTGTTCATGAGGAACCGGTTCGGATTGCCGTCCTTCCCACATCTGGGGAATCGCCGCTCCGCTATTTCAGGTTCGCCGGTAACAGCCGAATGGCAGGCCGTTTGCGCGCCCACTCTGCATAGGAGGAGAGTCATGAAAGCACGGGAGAGGATCGCACTGGCGCTATCGATCACGCTCTGTGTCGCTAGCGGCTCATTCGCTCAAGGAGGTATGGATCGAGGTAGCGGATCAGCCTGGGGCGGTCGCAGCTACGACCCAACAACCGTCGAAACCGTCAGCGGTGAAGTGGTCCGTATCGACGAGATTCACGGCAAAGGATGGGGGCAAGGTAGAGGGGGCCGCGGTCGGGGGTACGGGGTCCACCTGATCTTGAGGAGCGACAAAGAGGAAGTCCCCGTCCACCTGGCACCGAGCTGGTATCTAGACAAGCACGCAATGAAGCTCTCTCCAGGTGATCACGTTGAGGTTCGCGGCTCGCGCATTCCGTTTGGAGGGAAGCCGGCCATCATTGCTGCAGAGGTCAAGAAGGGCGACCAGTCGCTCAAGCTGCGCGACGACGATGGCCTGCCCGCCTGGCGCAGCCGAGGGCGCTCATCACGAGGACAATGAACCTCTGCACACCATTCCGGCGACCGTGGACGCGCTGCGTGAAATCGGGCCGGAGGGCATCGCCCCCTGCCACTGCACCGGGTGGCGCGCCGTCCATGCCCTCGCGGCTGCGTTTCCGAACGGATTCATTCCGAGCAGTGTAGGTACCCGATACGTTCTCGATGCCCGGACGGAGTGAGCTGCCTCTTCCCCCATGAATCGCCAGGATTGGAATGCCAAGTACCTTGCCCAGGATCTGGTCTGGGGCACGGATCCGAACCGTTTCGTCGCGGTCGAATTGAGTGAGCTGTCACCGCGGGAGCGCGCTCTCGATCTCGCCTGCGGTGAGGGCCGCAACGCCATCTGGCTGGCCAAGCTCGGCTGGCAGGTAACCGGAGTGGATTTCTCTGACGTCGCGATCGAACGCGCGCGCCGGCTCGCGACCGAGCAGGGCGTGAACGTCGAATGGATCTGCGCCGACGCGGCCCGCTACGATCTTCCCGCTGAGGCGTTTCGGCTGGTGCTGATTGCCTACCTGCAGCTGCCGCCGAGCGAGCTCCGTCTGGTCCTGGCACGTGCGGTCCGTGCACTGGCCCCCGGCGGAACCCTGTTCATGATCGGGCATGCGCTCCGGAATCTGAGCGAGGGCGTCGGCGGGCCGCGCCAGGCCGACGTCCTCTGGGAAGCCGAAGACATTCGCCAGCGATTGCAGGCCGCGGGGCTCACGGTGCGGCGGGCCGAAGAGGTGCGGCGATCCGTACAAACGTCGGATGGAGCAGGAGAGGCGATCGATGCGCTCGTTCTGGCCGAGCGCCGCTACGATCGCCACGGTACCGAACCCAAATCTTCGACAAGCAGCGGTGTGTCGTAAAGGTACGCCCAACCTCGGTGCGCACGGCGCACCCTACAAATCAGCTCAACCCCTCCACCGTCACTCCCACGAATCACCGCTCCCTGACGGTCGCGGCTCAGGTCGAGATCCGCAGGTTTTAACCGGCGCAGAGCCGCGCGCGTAAGCAAGCGGTCAGCGGGTGAATGCTTCCGTAGATGCACGGCATGCCGTGCACCTACAGCGCTCTCCTTCTCCCAACATGTTGCTACGAACGATTCCCTAGTAACATAGCCCTCATCTCGAAGAAGAGTTGGGATCTGAGCCTCTTCGAGGCTCAGAACGCCGGAGTGCTCTCGAGCTCCACCCGCGTCGATTCCAGGAATCGGCTGAGCATGTTGAAGTAGCTGCAGCAGAGAATCAGCTCCGTTGCCTGGCGCACGCCGTACCTCTTGAGGATCGCATCGAGCGCCTCGTCGCTCAGGCGTACATCGCGGCTGATCTCCTCCGCGACGCGGCACAGCAGCAAGCTTTCTTCATCCAGCCCCTGCACCGGCCCGTCGACACCGATACGATCGATCTCGGCTTGGGTGACGCCGATCTGCTGCGCCAGGCGGACGTGTTGTGTCCACTCGTACGATGAACGGGTGACGTGGGCGACGCGCAAGATCGCGATCTCGCGCTTGCGACTGTCGAATTCGCTTTGCATCAGGATCGAGCCGGCGAATTGGAGGAATCCGTGGAAGCTCGCCGGCGCGTTGGCCATCATGCGGAAGACGTTGACCGGCGGGAGATTCGCCAACGTGTCGCGAATGTCGGCGGCGAGCTGGTCATCGCTCGGCAACGGGATCTTGGGCTGCATGGTTCTCCTCCTCTCGGGAAATGGTCTACCTACACGCGCGCATCTCGGCCCGGCTCAGGCGCTTTGCACAAGAGCTCACGCTTGTGGTCCCTTGCCCCAGCCCGAGCCCCTGCCCCTGCCCGAATATCTTGGGTATTCCGCCGGCCAATCAACGGGCTGGGTCTCGGGCCGGGGCTAGGCTCTTGTGCAAAGCCGGCTCAGACCAGCGGCCCGCGGTACACCTCGAAGAAGCGCGTGAACATGTCCTCGGGAATCAGCAGGCGAGCGTGTCCCTCTACGACGCGAAACGACGGATCGGCTCAGAACCGTCCCAGTTCACAGCGGCTTCCGCGATGGCTTTGAAATACTCGCCCTTGAAGCCGCTCATCTCGGACAATTCGATGATCGTTCCAGGGGATTTCTCGTCGAGATAATAGACGAACCGCCCGTTCGTACCGATCGTGCCGGAGTGGCCGATCGTGTAACCCTCGGCAAGAAAGAGCCTGCTGGCCTCGTCGAACTGTTCCGTCCAATAGGCAACGTGGTGCGCGCCTTCTCCCGCCGTCTGAAGGAAATCTCGATACAGGGACGGCGCATCATTGCGCTGCTGAATGAGCTCCAGCTGCACCGGCCCCGAATTGGCCAAGGCGACGGACATCTGCAGGTCGTAGGCGGCGCCTTTGTAATGGAAGTCCTCGACGGGAACCTTCTCGAAGTAATGCCACGGCCCGACACCCATGCGTGCCCATTGCGTCATGGCCTGCTCGATATCTCGCACCACGTAACCGACTTGCCGCAGCGGCCCCAAGCGAATGCTCATTCTGTCCTCCCACGAGATCGACGTCACCGTCAGGCCGGGCAGGCAAATCACCGCAGCGGCACGTATAGAACCTGTCCCGCCCACTCGCCCACCTGGCTGCACTCGGCGAGGACCAGCAACTCCTCAATCGCCTCGGCGATTGGCACCTTGCGGCGAATCTCGATCACCCCCGCCATCGACTTCCCCGCCCGAACCCGATCATAGGCGAGCTTGGTTATCGTCTTGGCGTCCTGCGTGAGGAGTATGCGGCCTTCACGCGCCGCCCATTCCAATAGGACTCCGTCTTCTGCACCGGAGAGGCCGACATCTTGGACACGCACGAGGTCGAGGTCGGGACGCCTCCGAAGAAGGCCTCGCGTGATGGTATGATTGAAGTTCTCGTCCGCGGCGAACCGGATCACACCGACTGCGCCTTCCGGCGCGCGAGCAGTCGCTCGCGGATGCCCCTCTGGTCAAAGCGCGCAAGGTTCTCCTGCCGAACCATCTCCGCTCGCTGCTCCTGCCGCTGCACGTAGACTTCGACATCCGCGCGATGCCGCAAATAGTAGGCAATCGTCGCGTAGACATCCCCAAGGTGAAGGGCGGGGTACTGTGTGGCGATCTCTTCGGCCGCCGCCCCTTCTTTGAACGCTTCAACGACGGTTTCGAGTGTGACCCGAGTTCCGCCGATCCGGATTACGCCGTCGGAGCCTTCAATCAACGGTAGCGATTCAGGTGCGATTGCCAGGGACATTGGTTCCACCTTGCGCCCGCATCATATCGATCCAGCCCACACTTTTCGAGTGTAATACCCGCCAGAGGAGTATGGCCGGCGGCCAAGCACGTCGCGTGCGGCGGCCCCCTGTCGAAAGCCGAGTTGGAGCTCTTCTCCGAGATGAATCGAGAGCGCGCCCTCAGGGATGCGCTGAGGCCCGTTCTCGGTCGATACGACTACATCCTCATCGACTGTCCGCCGTCACTTGGTCTTCTCACCACCAATGCTCTGGCCGCGGCCGACTCGGTCCTGATTCCCCTGCGGAGCGATTACCTCGCCATGCGCTGCGCCGAACTTCCGCTCGCTGCGCGGGCGGCCCGCCCGCATCAGTCGATCAGGTTTTGAGACAGTCATCATGAAGCTGCTGCTTCGCCCGAGAGGATGAAAACTCGGTTCCCGAGCCCCCAGCCCCGAGTCTCCAGCCCCCATTTTCAAAGCAACCTCGGCAGAGCGTGGCGTCGGGTGCCGAGAGACTCGCGGGGGGTGTTAGAAACGGGGCGACCTGTAGAAGGTAGAAACGCATGTGGGGCAGTGTGCAGCGATTGCTTCTGGGCGTCGTCCTGATCGTCGTCGCTGCCGGCGTGTTGCTGCTCTCCGACTTGAGTCATCGCAAGGCGGATTCGGGTCGCCTGCCACACGTCGCCATCCTTCAACATTCGTCCCAACCCCTCTTGGATGAGGGGGTCGTCGGGATGCTCGATGGCCTCAAGGAGGCGGGATTCGACGACGGCAAGAGCGTGTCCATCCGGCGCTACAACGCCGAGAACGACCTACCCACGGCCAACGCTATCGCCAAGGAAATAACCGGCGGCGATTTCGCGCTCGTGCTCACCGCGTCGACGCTGAGTCTGCAAGCGGTCGCCAACGCCAACCGCGAAGGCCGTACGACCCAAGTGTTCGGGTTGGTCTCCGATCCCGCCGGCGCCGGTGTTGGCATCGGCCGCGACAACCCGCTTGATCATCCACGTCCCCTCGTCGGCTACGGAACGATGCAGCCGGTGGCCGAGGCCTTTCAGTTGGCGCGGCGTCTCTTCGCCGGATTGAAGACCGTTGGTACGGTCTGGAATCCTGCCGAGGCGAACTCGGAGGCGCAATTGAAGGTGGCGCGCGCGGCTTGCCAGGCGCTGGGCATCGAGCTGCTCGAGGCCAACGTCGACGCCGCCGCCGGGGCCATGGAAGCCGCCAGCTCCCTGGTCGGACGCGACGTGCAGGCGCTGTGGATCCCCGG
>ORJL010842247.1_pt1 | contig 10376 bp, 10 predicted proteins | sample 1779941 | NCBI WGS metagenome assembly ORJL01 (sample SAMEA104232317, study PRJEB22302) | groundwater metagenome | biome: forest; feature: aquifer; material: groundwater | place: USA | collected 2011-08-07 | depth 5.8 m | reverse complement strand
CCCCGCTTCCCCTCCACCGAGTCCATCAGCGCCGTCTCCTCGCCGCAGATATAGGCGTGTCCCGTGGCCTCGATCTCTATCTCCGTTGTGAACGGAGTGCTCAGGACGTTGTGGCCCACCAGCCCGGCCTCGTCCAATTCCCTAAGCGCGCGGCGCAGGTTGGCCACCGCCACCTGGTACTCCGCCCGGATATGGATATAGGTCTTGTCTATCCCCATGGCGTAGGCGCCAATGAGGATGCCTTCCAACAGCATGTGCGGGTCGTTCTCCGCTATGGCCTTGTCCGTGAACGCTCCGGGATCGCCTTCCTCCCCGTTGACCGCCAGGATCTTGGGTTTCGGCGCGTTCATCATGAAACCCCACTTGGTGGCAGCGGGGAAAAGCGCCCCGCCGCGCCCCCGCAGCACGGACGCATCCACCTCTTTGCGCACCGCCTCCCTCTCCATCCCCAGCGCCTTGTCCAGCGCCTTGTAGCCGTCCCGGGCGATGTAGTGCATCAGGTTTCCCGGCTCCACATGCCCGAAGTTCTTCATGACGATGGGGAACTGGAGCTTCTGGAAAGGGTGCTCCTTAAGGGGAGGGATGCCATCCACGGCGCTGTCCGCGTGGACACCCAGCGCGGCGTCGGCCCGCGGCTTGTTGTCCGCCAACACGTCCGTGACGAGCTGCCCCGCCGTCTCAGGAGTGACGAAGCCGTACGTCACGCGCGGCTTGCCCGGCTTGATGATGTCCACCATGACGTCTGCGAACGTCATGCCGGAGGAGCCCACCGCTGTCACCGTCGCGTCCACCTTATGCTGCGCCAGCGCCGCGACAATGGCCTCGCGCACCTCCTGCGCGCCCACAGCCAGGGAGTCCGAGTTCGTCTGCACGAAGACGCGCGGCTTCCCGCTGTTCACCCAGGCGTCCCACTGCTCTTTGGCCCGCGTCTCCAGCGCCGCATAGGCCTCGGTCATGACAGGCGCCCCCCTTCCGTCCGCAGGTTTCCCTCGTCCTTGTGCGTGGGGGTCAGGCCCGGCTGTCCGGTGGGGCCTGTCACAGGTGCAGGGGGGGTGTCCTTCAGAGCGGTGGCTTTGGCCAGCGCCGCTTCCACGCTCATCTTGCCGAAATATCGCATGTCCACCGCCACCACCGGGGCGGAGGAGCACATGCCGGGACAGGAGACCGCGCGGACCTGGATGGGCTGCCCTCCCTGCTCGCCTCGCCATTCTTCCAGCGCCTTGCGGATGCGATCCGCTCCCGCGACGTGGCATGGGCCGTCCACGCACACGTCGATGAAGTGGTTACCGTCCCGCCCCAGCTTGAAGTCGGAGTAGAAGGTCAGGACCCCCCAGACTTCAGGCTCGGAATGGCCCAGGACCTCTGAGGCGTCCCGGATCGTCTCTTCAGGGATGTAGCCCAGCTCGTATTGGACGTCCAGGAGCGCGACCAAGAGGGCGCCTTTCTGCCCCTTGTGCCTCTCGAGGAGCGCGCGCGCCCGTGGGCGGTTCGGGTCTTCCTGGGCCATAGTTGTCCCCGCTCTGCGAAAATCACCGCTGGGAGGTTCCCCCAGCGGGATTGTGAATTTATCCACAGGATAGCATCTGCCATGGAGAGGGTCTAGGGGAAGGCGTGCTTCACCGTGGGGCTTGTGGCGGCGTCAGTGCGACGATCGGCGCTGTGACCCGCCTGCTTTGTTCCCCATCCCACGTAACGAGAGGGAATGACAGACGCATGGCAAGAGCGATGTATATGGCGTCCATTCCCCGGAGCCGGAAAGCGGCTGCAACGTTTGCAGCGACCTCAGCAGCCTCGATGTCTGTTGTGAACAACCGCGTGCCAGACAGAGAGCGGATAACCCGCACCGCCGCCAAACCGTCACTTTCTCTGCGGGTCTTGCGCGCAACGGCGCCCGCCACTTCCGCGAGCACGATAGTTGGATAGAACAGAGGCGTCCTATCCCGGATCCGCTGTTCCAGCCATTGCCGGCTTTGTGTGTGATATTCATCTGACAGGATGAACCGGCTCACCCACACACTGGCATCCACGACATACATATGCTACAGGTCTCGTCGCTGCTCACGCACCGCGTCCACAGCGGAAACACCAGGAGGCCAATGGGCGCTGATCTCTTCCGCCAGCCTGTCCATCTCCGCCCAGATGGCTAGGTCCCGTTCCAGTGCGGACTGCTTGTCGTCCGCTGGAACGATATGCGCAATGATTTTTCCCCGCAATGTGATAGATATCGGTTCCCTCGATTCACGGACCTCCCGGAGGACCTCGCTTGCCCGTTCTTTCAACTCCCGGATGCCGATCTCTCGCATAGTGCCCGCCTCAATGTAGTCTCTTATGTGACTACATTCTACTCGAGCGTTTGTCTCCCCGCCAGTTCGTCCAGCTTGCCTTCGCCTCCCTCCGGCCCAATACTCCTCTATAAGGAGCGCCGCCTTTCATGGAGTCACCCCAGGCCCACCCCCCCGCCAGCCGCTACCCGGAGCCGCGCGTCCTCGTCATCGCGGAGGACCCGCTGAGCCGCGCGGGACTTGCCGCCCTCCTCGGTCAAGAGCCCTGCATCCAGGTGGTCGCGCAGGTGGCTCGCCTGGACGACCCCGCCGCGGATATCCCTCTTTACCAGCCGGACGTCCTGGTCTGGGACCTGGGGTGGACGCCTCTCGCCAACCTGGAAGCGCTCCAGGACGTGTGGGAGCAGGGCGTCCCCGTGCTCGCCCTTGTGCCCGACAAGGATGTCGCCCCTGCCGTGTGGGCAGCCGGGGTGCGCGGCCTTCTCCCGCGCGACGCCCCCGCCGCTGGCATCGCCATGGCGGCCCGCGCCGTGGGCCAGGGCCTCGCTGTCTTGGATCCTTCCTACGCGGCGTCCCTGGGTCCGGCTGCGCCGGAGCCGCTTGCCCCACCGGCGAGCCTGCCCGGCGAAAGCCTCACCCCCCGCGAGATGGACGTGCTCCGCCTCCTTGCCGAGGGCCTGCCGAACAAGTCCATCGCCCGGCGGCTTAGCATCAGCGAGCACACCGTCAAGTTCCACATCAACGCCGTCCTTGCCAAGCTGAACGTCCAGAGCCGCACGGAAGCCGTCATCCAGGCCACTCGCCTGGGCCTCATCAACCTCTGACCCTTCTTCTGCACATGCAAAGCAGACCGGGCAACAAACGGTAGCGATACGCTTGTATTCGTCACGCCGGCGGCAGCGGCGCCCGGAAGAGGTTGGAGGGACACTCGCTGGATTCGGTCATTCACCGGTATGACGAGAAACCGGAACAGTCCGTCACCCCCATGGGAGAGGCCAGAAACCACAGGCTTTGCGAACGAGAGATGGTTTCTAGCCATCGACTGCCCACCGTTGAAGTGTACGGAGCAAGGAGAGGGCCGAAGCCACCCTTTCAGGCGGGCAGAGGAGTCTGAAACGGTGTGTGACCGCCATCCCTCCTAGCCGCATTTCCAGGTGTCCTCCTGGCCGACTCGTCGGCGCAACCTATCCGTGGCCGGACGTAGAGTGTCCCTATCAGCAGGTACCCGGTCCAGGGGAGCGCTGAGAAGGAGGCGCCGAGAATGACTACGCTGTCTACTTTTTCACAGCTCCTGTCGGAAAACGTCGCCAACGCCGCTTCCGGCGTGGCGCGCGTGGAGGCCCGACCGCGCCTCTCCGCCAGCGGCCTCGTCTGGTCCGCCGACGGCCTGATCGTCACCGCGCACCATGTCCTGGAGCGGGAAGAGAACATCCGCGTAGGGCTGGAGGACGGGCGCGTCGTCAACGCCGCCCTCGTCGGGCGGGACCCCCGCACGGACATCGCCGTCCTGCGCGCGGAGGCCGGGGACCTCGCGCCCCTGCGATGGGCGGACGCGGACTCGCTGCGCGTTGGACACCTTGCCCTGGCGCTGGGCCGCCCTGGCCAGAGCGTGCAGGCCACGCTCGGCATCTTGAGCGTCGTCGGGGATGGGCGAAGGCTGCCCACAGGCGGGTTGCTGGACAAGCACATCCAGTCGGACGCGGAGATGTACCCCGGTTTCTCCGGCGGCCCGCTCCTCGGCGCCGACGGCACGGTCATGGGCATGAATACCACCATGCTCCTCCGGGGCGCGTCGCTCACCCTGCCACACGCCACAGTCGCGCGCATCGTGGATGCGCTGGTAGCCAATGGCCACGTGCGCAGGGGCTGGCTCGGCATCGGCGCCCAGCCCGTCCGCTTGCCGTCGTCCCTAGAGGCGCAACTGGGCCAGGAGACCGGCCTGATGCTGGCCTCGGTAGAGCAGGGGAGCCCGGCGGAGCGCGGGGGCCTTGTCATGGGGGACGTGGTGGTCAAGCTGGACGGCCAGCCCATCCGTACCCTGGACGAGCTGCTCAGCGTGCTGGGGGAGGAGATCATCGGAAAAGACACGCAGGTCACGGTCATCCGGGGCGGCCAGGTCAGCCAGCTGCGCCTGACCGTGGGAGAGCGGGGGTAGCGAACATGTCAGCCCTGACCGACCTCAGCATGGCGCTTGGCGAGACAACGGAAAAGGCGTTGCGCGGGATCGTCCTGGTGCGCAGCGGCGAGCATGAGGCGGGGACCGGTGCGGTCTGGCACGAAGACGGCCTGGTCCTGACTAACGCCCACGTTGTGGAGCGGGGCCCGGTATCGGTGACTCTCCACGATGGCCGCGCCCTCCCGGCCCGGGTCCTTGCCAAGGACGACTTCCAGGACCTGGCGGCTCTGGCGGTGGACGCCCATAGCCTTCCCGTCATCCAGGTGGGCTTCTCCCGCGACCTCCAGCCCGGCGCCTATGTCATGGCGCTGGGCAACCCGTGGGGTCTGCGCGGTGTGGCGAGCGGCGGGGTGGTCATTGGGACGGAGACATACCATACGCGGGACGGCGGCGAGCGCCGGCTCCTGGCGGTGGACCTCCGCGTCCGTCCCGGCAACTCCGGCGGCCCCCTTCTGGACGCCGAAGGCCGCCTCGTTGGGATCGTCGCCATGATGGCAGGCCCCGGCGTGGCCCTTGCCGTGCCCGTGCACCAGGCCAAGACCTTCCTCAAGCAGGCGCTGGCAAAAGAGCTGGCAGCCGCCTGACAGACAAGCACCCACACGGAAGAGGCAAGGTACTCCCTGCCTCTTCCGCTGAGCTCAAGACGTACGCTTCCAGGCCCCTTAGCGCCTTGTCGCGCCTCCGCGGCTGCCCCGGATGGAGCTGCTAAGCTCCGTGCCGGGGGTGAAGCCCACGCGCTTGTGGGCCGGCACCTTTATCATCTTCCCCGCCTGCTGGCCACGGATGGACCGGACGTTCCGCTCCTTGACCTCGCGGGCCTCAAACGTCCCAAAGCCGGTCAAGACTACCCTGTCTCCCTTGGAGAGCGCCTCCTGGATCGCGTCCAGTACGGCGTTCAAGGCATCGTTCCCCTGCGTTGTGGAGCCACCCATCTTCGTGGAGACGCGTGACGCCAGGTCCTGTTTCCGCAATGTCGCCATGGTGCGTTCCTCCTCGCCTTTCAGGACAATGCTGCGCTCGCCTCCAGGCGAGCAGGCCGCAAGGCCACTGATACCGTTGTAATGGTTGGCATCCCTTTTGACAAGGTCTTTCGACGACGATGGAACGGCGATTTTTGCAAAAACGGCGTGAGAGTCCAGGCCGGAGGCTTCTATCCCGCCTCGTCCCGGCATGTGAGGGCGTCATCGTAGGACCGGAATGCCAGGTAAAAGGTCGTCCCCTCGTTCAGTCGGCTCTCCACCCACACCCGTCCGCCCATCATCCCCATCAGGAAAGCCACGATGTACAGCCCCAGACCTGTGCCGCGAATGCCCTGCGTCTCTGGCCGCGCGATGCGCTGGAACTGGGTGAACAGCGTCCGCATGTCCTCCGGCGCGATCCCGATCCCCTTGTCAGCCACGCTGACCACCACGTCCGGGGACGCTGCGCTGCGGCGGACGGTCATGGAGATGGGGCCGCCTTTAGGGCTGTACTTGATGGCGTTAGTCAGGAGATTGATCAGCACCTGGCGCACTCTGCCTTCATCCCCCCAGACCGCGGTGACGCCCGCTTCGATATCGGCGGCGATCTCATGTATGTCAGTCAGGCGACCCGCCTTGTCCGTCTCCTCTCGGACAAGGCGGGTGATGTCCACCGGCGCGTTCTCGATCTGCATGCGCCCGGACGTGATGCGGGAGAAGTCCAGCAAATCGTCCAATATGGTCACTAGCCGCTCGGAGTCCCGGAAGATGCGCGTGGCCCATTCCCTTTGCGCCTTTTCGTCAGCCCGTCGCGTCAGCAGGAGCTCTGAATAGCCCAACACCACCGTCATAGGCGTCCGCAGCTCATGCGAGGCGATGGACACGAACTCGTCCCGTCGCCGCAGCGCCTCCTTTTCTGTTGTCACGTCGCGGACCAGGAAGCCGGTCAGCACCTGGCCGGAGGCCGCCTTGATGGGGAAGGTGGAGATCTGCAGGATGCGCCGTTCCGGTTCTTCTATCTCGACCTCCGCCACCGGGCCTTGGCGGTCGCTCGTAGCGGCCCTCTCCCGGTACATGCCCACGAGGTGCTCTTCCTCCGCCGTCTGTCCCTTCACACGCGCGCTCACGCGGCGGATGACCCCTTCCGCGTCCTGGCCCACCACCTCGGCGCGGGTCAGGTTCAGCATGCGCAGCGCGGCGTCGTTGACCGCCTGCACCCTGCCGTCCTCGCCCACCACCGCCAGTCCTTCGGTCATGCTCGACTGAACCGCCGCGAGGGTGGAGCGCTCCGCTTGCACCTCTTCGTACAGGTGGACGTTGTCCAGGCTCACGCCTGCAAAGCCCGCATAGAGCCGCAGCACCTGCTCGTCCATTGACGTGTAGTCCCTATCCGCGTCCTCGTCTCCAACGTACAGGGCGCCGAGGGAGGCCCCCCGCGTGCGTATGGGGACGGCCAGGACCGAGCGCATCTCCGGGTGCTGGAACGGAGTACCCGGGGAGCCGGCCTGTCCGTCCGGGTTCTTGAGCCGTAGGGCATCGCTGTACTGGTTCAGGGTGGTCAGCAGGCGCAAACCGGATGGAGAGAGCGGGCGAATGCCCTCCCGCGTGCCGTCGGCAAGGCCCGCTGCGAAGAACGCCTGCGGTTGGCCCTCCACGCTCCACATGGCCAGTGCCCCATACCGCACGCCCAGGATGGCCCGGGCGGACTCGCAGATGGACTGGAGGCTGGCCAGGCTATCGGAAAGCCCCAGAGATGCCACGGCCTTGTCCAGCGCCGCAAGCTGCCGGTTCTGCGCCTCCAGCGTAGCGTGGAGACGGTCCCGCAGGGAACGCACCTCCTGCTCCCGCCCCGTTGTCTCCGCCAGCAGTTCCTCCACCTGCTGCCGCTCCCTGTTCCACCAGCCGACGAGGAGAAGCGTTGCTCCGGCGGAGACGCCAAGCAATAGGAGTCGGAGATAGAGGTGCTGGACGTCGTACCCGCCCTGTGGGGGGAAGGACCACCAGGACATGCCCATCATGGCGATCCAGAGACCTGCGTAGGCCGCGCCAACATGCGTGCCCAGGCGGGCCGCTCCAACGCTGATGACCGGGATGAACGCAAAGTACAGGTCGTTCGTCAGGAGAGCGCTTGCCTCCGCCTGCACAAAGGCCCACCAGCTGATGGCCAGGCAGATGTTGTCCAGGACCAGGCCGATGACGAAGACCTGGTTGGTCCGTCCTTTCCGGAGGAGAGAGATGAGGAAGACGCCATAGGCGGTTGCGAACGCCTGGAGTCCCAGGGCGATAGGGAACGCAAATGTGCCCTTTAGGAACAGGAAGGTCCCCAGCCCCACGATTGCAATGAGCCCGTAGCGCACCACCGCCCATCCCCACTCCGCTGAGGATGTCGTCCGGACGCCAAGTCTATTCAGCAGCCGGTCCAGAGCGGGCGGTTCCGCCTCAAGCACGGGGCGGCCTGCTTTCGTGACCTGTGATAACAACGGAGTTCGCAGCTTCCGACTAACTCTTGTGGCTAGGCTTCGCTTGCGAGTATATCTAGCCCAGACATGACTCCGCAACAGACCCCGGCTCTCCCACCGTTGCCGGTGAGGCCGCGCATTTGTGGATCCATCAGGCGCCTCCCGCGCACTTCATGACAGAACGTGGACACTCCCCTTCCTCGGTTGTACAATCCAGGCACGTTCGCCGGACACTCCCCGCATTGCGAAAGGACGTGACCTGTGAAGCTTGTCTACTTCAACGACTACACGCCCGGTCTCCTCGTAGGGGACCAGGTCGTGGACATCTCCCCCGTCGCCTCCTCCCTGGGCGGGCATGCCCCCCAGGAGGTCATGAAGAACATCATCGCCAACTTCGACAAGCTCAAGCCGGACCTCCAGAAGCTCCAGGCCTCCGGCAAGAAACGGCCCCTCGCATCCGTCCGGCTCCGTCCCCCTCTGCCCCGGCCCGATACCATCCTCTGCTGCATCCGCAACTACATGGAAGGCCGTTCCCGGAGCGACGTCCAGCCCCTGGACATGTTCGTCAAAGCCTCCGGGTCCGTCATCGGCCACGGAGACACTGTGGTCCTCCCCAGGCGGGAGCACACCATCTTCGAGCACGAGGCCGAGCTGGGCGTTGTCATCGGCAAAGACGCGCATGACATAACTGCAAGGGACGCCATGGACTACGTCTTTGGGTACGTCGCCTTCGTGGATGTCTCCGCGCGCGCTGGCATCGGCCAGTCCACCTCCCGCAGCTTCCTTGGCAAGTCCTACGACACTTTCTGTCCCATCGGCCCCGCCATCCTGACCAAGGATGAGGCGCCGGACCCCCAGAAGCTGGCCGTCAAGCTGTGGGTCAACGGCCAGCTCCGCTCCGACTACAATACGGACGACATGGAGCATCCCGTCCCCGAGGTCGTGGAGTTCGCCAGCTCGATCGTTACGCTCCACCCCGGCGACCTCATCGCCTGTGGCACCAACCACCTGGGCCTGGGCCCGCTCCAGAACGGCGACAACGGAGAGATCGAGATCGAGAAGATCGGCCGCTTCTCCTTCAAAGTGACCGACCCACTAAAGCGGACCTGGCCCGTCAAAGCCAACGCCGCCGCGCACTAGTCGCGGCCTAGCTGCCAGAGGCGGAAGGCCCTCTGGCCTTTTTCATGGCAGAGACCGGGGAATGCAAGGCTCCCCGTTCATGGCGCGACCAGCGCGAGATGTGCTGCCGTAGCACGCGGAGCCAAAAGGAACACACCCCTCTTGCTCCAGGACCCATGAGAGAGTCCAGAGAGGGTCTCCTCTCTGGCCGCCGGAGGCGGAAAGAGGCCAGAAACCAAGGTGGCCGCTAGCGGCCACCTTGGTTTCTGGCAATTATTCACCCCCTCCCATCCGATGGGAGGGGGCAGGGGGAGGGCTCGGAAGAGGGAAGGGGTTTTAGAAAGGTAGATTTTCAGTCAGCAAGTGGGCGGTTCAATGTGGAGGCGTTATTACGTTAGGAGGGTATCCAATGGCGTTCACCAAAGTAGACCACGTCGGCATCCTGGTCCCCGACCTGGGCATAGCCAAGAAAGTCTTCGTTGACGGCATGGGCCTCGCCGTCGATGAGCACCGCGGCCCGGCCACAGGCCGCCCCGGCGCCTTCGACAACGTCACCAGCGTCGAGATCCCCATCGGCGAGATGTACCTGGAGGTCTCCAGGCCCAACGACCCCACCACCCCCGCCGGCAAGTTCGTTGCCGAGCGCATGGGCATGTACTACATCTCCCTCGCCTCCACGGACATGGAGGGAGACATCGAGCGCCTCCGCCGGCACGGCGTCAAGACCCAGGGTCGCCGCAAGCCCGGCAAGGGCATCTTCCTGGAGCCCGCCACCACCCTGGGGCTCCTCATCGAGGTCGTCCCGGAGCAGAACTACTACGTCCATCCCTTCTACAAGGGCGAAGGCCTCATCACCGGCATGGCCCACGTCGGCCTCGCCGCCCGCAGCGCGGAGGAAGTCCGCCACCTCTGGTCGGACGTTTTCGGCCTCCGCGAGGACAAGACCATGGAGCGCGGACAGGGCGGCCCCCGGCCTGAACAGCTCCAGCCCGGACGCGCCGCTGGCGACCCTGTCCACCTGCTGGAATACCCCATCGGCGGCAGCGTCATCGAGATAAGCATCCCCACCACCCCGGACAGCGGCACCGCTCGCCTCGTGCAGCAGCGGGCCACCCTGGGTGGCGTCTACCACCACATCTGCCCCTTTGCGCCCAACGTCCATGCCCTCATGGACAGGGCCAAGGCCGCCGGCCTCCAGCAGATCGGCAGCATCCCTCCCCGTGAGGTCACCACCCGCGCTACCGCCTGGCTCCACCCGCGCACCGCCGCCGGCGTCCTCACCGAGGTCTGGAACCGCAACCCCGGCGGCGAGCACGTCCCCCACCGCCACGGCACCCACCCGGGGCCTGAGCACGACTAGGCGGGGAAGGGACAATCCTTG
>ORJL010832677.1_pt1 | contig 10377 bp, 5 predicted proteins | sample 1779941 | NCBI WGS metagenome assembly ORJL01 (sample SAMEA104232317, study PRJEB22302) | groundwater metagenome | biome: forest; feature: aquifer; material: groundwater | place: USA | collected 2011-08-07 | depth 5.8 m | reverse complement strand
TGACGACTGCAGGTTACGCTTATTTTCTCAAGGTGATACATGGCTTACTAAAAAGCCGGCAAGCAATGCTAACAGTGCAATTTATGCGCGTTATGAGCAATATCAGAGAGTGTTAATCCAGTAGTGATCCTTTTGGAGGGCAGACATTCCTGTCCGCCCTTCTCCAAAGGCAAATCCAAGTTCAGGGCAGACATTCCTGTCCGCCCTCCAAGAGTCGCTACAAGTTAATACTCTTCTTTCATTAATACCGCAGCCATCGTAGAGGATGCAATGAGTTTTTCAGCAAAGATTCTCCTTCTTCCGACAGTTTTATTGGCTTCCGCACAATTCTTATTTGCCGCTACGGCAAGAGATAATGAAGCAAAACTGCCTTCGGCGATCGTAGAAATCGCTCGGAACGATCTGAATGCAACACGACTCAACGTCTCTATTCCGGAAATGGGACGTCTGGAGACTGCCACGGTTGATGGCAAGCGAATGGAGAGATCTGGCCTCGACCTTGAATCAGCGACGGTTCGCCCCGGCTGGCCGGAATTGCCAATGGTATCCCGGGTCGTTTTGGTTCCACCGACTGGCGGAATCGAAGTCGATATCAAGGACGTCGCTTATTATATCGAAAAAGATTATCATCCGTTTATTGTCCCACAACAGGATGGTTCGGAAGACCTCGATCTGTCAGGAACCCCGGCGGAGGACTACCTGAATTCAGTCGGGTTTTGGCCTCCCAATCCTGTTGTTATTGGCGAGCCGAGCATACTTCGCGGCAACCGTATCGTTCAGGTTATCGTCTATCCGATGCAGGTCAATCATTCCAGCGGAGAAGTCCGCTACAACACGCATGTCAACTTCGAACTGACTTACTCTGGCGAAGGCGTCAACGAGGTCCTCAATCCCCTACGCCCAAGACCTTCCGGCTCTATCAACCGCATTATCCAATCCCTGGTTGTCAATCCTCCCTCCCTTTCGCGCGACGCTTCTCAGCGTGGTTCCTATTTGTTAGTCTATTACAATGCCAATGGGATCGCGAATGCGCTCGCACCACTAATCACCTGGAGGAAACGGCAGGGGTGGAATGTTCAGACCATGGCTATTCAGGCAAATGCATCGAGCAACGAAATCAAGAATCAGATCCAGCGCGCCTATAACGACTGGGAATTGCCCCCGGAGATGATTGCCCTCGTAGGAGACCCCGACTGGGGCGGCAATGGAATCCCCGCCTGGCCCAACTACACCGACCTCGACTATGCGCGCCTCGATGGAAACGACGTTCTTGCCGACGCAGATTACGGGAGAATTGCCTGCCGGGACATACAGGAACTTCAACGGGTGGTGGGCAAAATCATCAACTACGAATCGAATCCCTATATGGACAATACCGATTGGTATCGCCAGGGAGCAGTGTGCGCCGGCTCAGCGACTTCAGGACTCTCCACCATTCTGGTAAGTAAATGGGTGCGGCGCGAGACGCTCGACAGGGGTTGGGACAACGTGCATGAGTGGTACTACAATGCGCCATTCCAAGGCCAGCAGGTTCCGCAGTTTTTCCAGAATGAATTTGCCAGAGGAATTAACTACGCAACCTATCGCGGATGGATCGGCATGGAAGGCCTCAGCCCCGACGCAATTATGGGGTTCCAAGCAACTCGCCGCTACCCATTTGCGACACCAATGACCTGCGCATCCGGACATTATGTAGGACAATTTACCCAGACGGAAGCCTTCTTTATATCAGCGGGGGGCGCGATTGGGGCAATTGGACTTGCAACTGCCAACACGCACACCCAGTACAACAACGCTGTATTTTCTGGGATCTGGCATGGGTTGCTGAAACTCGGAATGTTCAACCTCGGCACGGCATGCAATTACGGGCGTTACAATTTATATCGACAGTATGCAGGATTCGAAGATCAAAACGTGATAAACTTCGCGCAATGGGCGAATCTCATGGGGGATCCGGCGACCGAAATGTTCACCGCCATCCCGCAGATTGTCACCGGCGATCACGTTGAAAATTCGGCAATTGGCACAACCCAAATAACGGTGACTATCCTCGATGAAGACGACAACTCAGGCGTCGCCGACGCTCAGATTTGCCTATATAAAGCCAACGACGAATTTCAGATGGTTCTGCATAGCGATGAGAATGGCGCTGCAGAATTTGCGATTCCATCGGACGCCCTCTCGGCAGGAAACTTGTTGGTTACCGCTACCAAACACAACATGAAGCCGTATCTGGGGACGATTGTTATCCGGCAGGGGGGACCATGTATCGGCGCCCAGTCGTGGACAATTCAGGATGACGACAATGGCGATGGCAATGCAAACCCGGGAGAAGGCGCAATACTGGACGTGATCGTTGAGAATTTCGGCAGCGGCGATCCGGAGGGTGCGATAACAGTGACTTTTGAGTCCCTCTCGCCCTGGGCTCGCGTCGATGGCGACCCGATAGAACTCGATAATGCTCCTCAACATGGCGAATCGGTCGCGGTTAGAACAGGTCTGCAAATAGACCCTTCAGCGCCTGATGAGGCCGCCATCCCAATAGGCGTCTCTATAAGAAATGGCGAAACGACCTGGCGATCGCTGGCGGCAATTCAGGTCGTGGCGCCGAATATAGCAATTTCTGAAGTTTTCATTGCCAATAACAGGCTCGACCCGGGGGAGCAAGAGGATATCGATTTCAATCTGACCAACCGGGGTGGATTTGGCATCGAGGCTTTTGCGGCCGAGCTTTGGTCTGAAACCGATGTCGTGACCGTGATCAACAACCAGGCTGCCTACCCGGCGATAGACATTGACCGGTCGGCGCGCATTCAGGGAGATCGTTTCCGGATACGAGCCCACCCCTTCGCGATCCCCGGCATGAAAGCCACACTTAAACTCGCGATAGCGACCGATGGCGGCTTTCACGATACCACAACCTACTTGTTGACGGTGGGGGTGCCTGATGTGACTGATCCCTTCGGTCCCGACAAGTATGGTTATGTTTGTTTCGACTCCGGAGACGAGGAATGGGAGATGGCTCCCGCTTATGACTGGATCGAAATAGATCCTCAGGTGCAAAATAACGATTATGATGGAACATTCCTCAACAACCTGCAGGATGGCGGTGAAGACGCCGACCGAAGTCAGGTAGTTGATCTACCGTTCGATTTTCAATACTACGGGGAGGAATTTAACCGGGCGACAATTTGCACCAACGGCTGGCTGGCATTGGGAAACTGGGGAGAACTTACCGATTTCCGCAATCGACGCATCAATTCCGGCGAAGGACCAAACAGCCAACTCTGTGTGTTTTGGGATGACTTGCTGACCGGACGAATTCTGACCTACTATGACGAAGAAAATGGCCGGTTTATCGTGGAGTGGAACGCAATGCGGTCCCAGGCTGACAATTCCAACGAGACTTTCCAGTTGATACTCTACGATACCGAGTTCACTCCGACCTACAGCGGCGATGGCGTAATCGTATTCCAGTATAAGGAGGTCAGAAATCCGGCCGGCGTCGGCCCTTCAAACGACACACCCTACGCGACCATAGGTATCAACAGCCCGTCGGATCTGGACGGTCTCGAATACACCTACTACAATACCTACACTGCTGGCGCCAAACGATTGGAGAATGAGTTTGCCATCAAGTTCACGACCGCAATTCAATACATCACGGGAGTCCTCGCAGTCCAAGTGACCGACGCATACACCTGGGATCTGATTCCGGGGGCGCAGATCAATACCGCGCGAGGTTTCTGGGGTGAGACCGACGCTGAAGGATACGCCTACCTGAATGATATCCTGATCGGCGACTACGAGTTCCTTACCGCCAGCGCGCAGGGGTATAATGACTCAACCTGGTCAGGCGATAATGATGAAGGATTTAGCATTGCCGAAGGGGAAACCCTTTGGGTGAGCCTGGGGCTGCTTCACCCCGAGTTCAACATTGACGCCGAAGGTTTTGTTTTCACGATGCTTGCTGACTCTTCCACACAAACCGGCTTCATGGTATCGAACGATGGCAATGGAACGCTGCGTTTTACGAGTCGATTCACTTATGTCGTCGATGATAACCTGAACAACGCCGGCGGTGAAGAACGCGATGCGGGACGCCTTCCCGAACGGGACGATCCCGACGAGCAATGGGATCAACTACTCTCTTGGGATGCTTCGACGCCGGTAGAAAATTCACGTTTGCAGGGCGTCGCATTCGTCGATGACCATTGGGTCGTTACGGGTGGGCATATTGGCAATCGGCCGGATACTCTGAACTACTTCTATGAATTCGATCGAAATGGCGAATACAGGGGGATCCGCATTCCTCAACAGACAGCAGGACTTTACGGATATCGTGATCTGGAGTACTACAACGGGCTTCTTTACTGCGCTTTCGATCCGACTTCGAAGATTGTTGCCATAGATCCATCAGATTATCATATAGTTTATGAGTGGTCGCTGCCTCGTGGATTTAATAATGCCCGCAATATCGCCATCGATCCAGGGACAGGGCATATTTGGGCGTCCGGCCAGACAACGCGCCTCCACGAATTAGAAATTCAGAACGATTCTCAGCTTGTCTCACTTCGAAGCTATCGAACGGTATTCCCCGGCTACGCTGATGAGATTCATGAATACGGACTCTCGTGGTTCCGCGACGATCCCGACGGATTTAACCTCTATATGGTCTCCGCCGACGAATCGGGGGTCGATCCCGACGCATCGCAAGATAACGAGCATGCCAACGTGGCGCTGTTCAAAATCAACACAAACACTGGTGAAATCAGATATCTAACCGACTTCGTTAACCTTGATCCGGCAACGCAGGCGCGCGGCGGGATGGTGATTACGCCGAAGTGGAATAACCTGGTCTGGGGGTTGGCGATCATTTTCGACCATCCGGGCGGCGATCCGGTCACCGTTTTCGAACTGGCGCCCAATTCAAGCTGGATCGAATACACTCCCCGCTCCGACACACTCATCGCCACAGAATCAGTCCCGATCGAATTGACCATCGAGAGCGCCGACCTCGATACAGGTCACTACAGTGTGATTATCGAATTCTCGCACAATGCCGGTGACGGCCTCACTCGCGTGCCGGTCACTCTTGATGTGGTATCCTCCTTACCGGTGATTTCCGTCGGTCAAGATCCGGCGGCGCCTTTCGAATACTATCTCGCCCCGAACTTTCCCAATCCCTTCAATGCGGTCACAACGATTGACTACACGCTCAAGCAAAAAGGGGAGGTTCGACTAGAGCTATTCGATCTTCAGGGCAGGAAGATCAGCGCTCTGGTGGCTGCCAATCAAAATGCCGGACGACACCGGATATCATTCGATGGTTCGGAATTACCCACCGGGCTATACTTTTACCGGCTTGAGGCTGGCAGCTTCAGCGTCACGCGCAAGATGATCCTCGCCAAGTAATCTGGTCGTGCATAGCCTATATCCAACCTAATCCTGAAAACATCATGCCGGCTGTCGATACCGAAAGAATTGACAGCCGGCACGATGCATTTGGATAGTCCCCCCTCAAGGGACCGTCTACGCCTTGGCTTCCTGCTGCTTGCAATCTATCCTGCCTCCAATAGCAAGTCCCAAAATTTATCCTAACAGGGCATTTGTGTGAAAAGCCCAAGTACTGGAAAACCATCGGTTTCTAAGAATCTTGGACTGGGGCGGCCGATGCTCGCATCTCACCCCACGTAGAGTAATTTTGTCAAATAAGAATATATTCAACGCTTTTCTTATGACATCATTGAGTTACTACAAATCCTTTCCCTAAAGAATTTGGAAATCTATCGCCAAAGATTTACATTTCAGGAATATCTTCAAGTAACATCTGAAGGTATCACCAGAAATAAGAAAGAAATCTCCTACGTACCAGACCGGTAATAATTTTACGATCCGGTCGAATTTCAATACTTCCCGGAGTAGATTATGTCGAACGGTTCATTCGACTCAGCGCCATCGAACCGAAAACTGTCGCCTCTGCCCCAATTCGCTTCAACGGGAACCCTAAGACCCGAGACAATGGATAGAAACGCCATACCTCAAGAATACAAGTGGAATCTGGCGGACATTTATTCGAGCTGGGAAGATTGGGAGTCCGACCTCGACCGGCTTGAGCATCTGGTCGAAGAGATGGTGAGATTGAAAGGAAACCTGTCTGAAGGGGCGCCTATTATTGAACAGGCCTATCAACTTTCCGATACGATTGGCAGGGTGATGGTAAAGGTCGGGGCGTTCCCTCATCTTCATTTCGATCTGGATCAACGTGACGCCGAAACCAACGCTCTTCAACAGCGGGCACAAATACTTGGCTCCAAAATCTCGACGTCGCTCTCCTGGTTCACTCCGGAATTACTGACGATACCATGGGAGACCATGAAGGCTTGGATCGATGGCTCCGATTACCTCAAGCAACACCTCTTCCCCATCAGTGAACTTTACCGAAGCAAAGCGCATATTCTTGACGAAAGCGGCGAGCGATTACTTTCCTACTCCCGCCGGTTGACAAGCGCTCCGGCCAGCGCCTACGAAATGTTATCGACAGCGGATGTGCAATGGCCATCGATTAAGTTAACCACCGGCGAATTCAAGCCTGTCACGCCTTCGACCTACACCGAGATTCTCGATACTGTGCGTTCACAAGAAGACCGTCGGGCGGCATTCGAAGCTCACTTCGGAGTATTTAAGAACTCCGAGAACACCTACGCAGCGCTTTACAGCGCCGTCTGCCAGAAAGACCATTACATTGCGAGATCGCGCAACTACAAGAACACTCTGGATGTGGCTCTTCATGAGGATGCAATCCCTCATGAGCTATACACAAACCTGATCGAAACCACTCGCCAAGGCGTCGCGCCGCTGCAAAGGTATTACCAGCTCCGCAAAAAGGCGTTGAAACTCGACAAATACGACCTCTTCGACTGTATGATTCCCTTGATGAAAACCGAAAAAAGATATCCATACGACTCGGTCAAGCAACACATTATCGCTTCAGTTGCTCCGCTCGGGCATGACTATCAACAAAAAGTCGAACGCGCCTTCCAAAGTGGGTGGATCGATGTTTATGAAAATAACGGCAAGCGGTCGGGAGCTTATTCGGCCGGCGTCTTTGGAGTCCACCCGTTTATCTTGCTGAACTATAACGACACTCTTAACTACATGTTCACTCTGGCGCACGAAATAGGGCATTCTCTTCATACACTTCACGCTCAGGAATCACAACCATTTGCCACCGCTGGTTACACGATATTTGTCGCTGAAGTCGCCTCGACATTGAATGAGGCGCTGCTGCTCGAACACCTGTTGCAAACAACCGAAAACCCTGTCGAACGAATTGTCCTTCTTGAACACTCGATCAAAAACATTACTTCGACCTTCTATGCCCAGGTGAGATTCGCAGATTTCGAACGCGAAGCGCACCGGCTTGTGGAAGAGGATCGGCCGGTGACATCTAAAACGTTGAATGATCTGATGTACAGTCATTTACAGGAGTACCTGGCTGATTCAGTCGATCTGCATGAACTCTATAAGCTGACTTGGGCGCGCATCCCTCATTTCTACAGGACTCCCTACTACGTTTACCAATACGCAACCAGCTTCGCTGCCTCTGCGAATTTAGTGCAGAGTATCTTTCCCAATAATCACGGGGTAGAATCGACCGAGCGTGAAAAAGCCGTTGAACGATACATCGATTTGTTGCGATCTGGCGGGAACGCGCCGCCTTTGAAGCAACTCCTTGACGCCGGCGTCGATTTACTTTCGCCCCAACCTATACTTTCCGTTATAACGACGCTCGATCATCGAGTGACGCAATTGGAAGAAGCGCTTGCATCGCTGCCGTCTTAACCGCAGGCCGACACTCAGATATTCTCCTCATTACGTTGACTTTCATCGGTGAGCAGCGCAGTCGTCTTATTAAGTAACTCAAGATCGAATAGGCTGGTCAGGTTCAGCTTACGCCTGAAGTCCTTCTTGTTCTGCTTGCTATCTGCTCTATTATGCTCGCCGATAGTGGCGTTGAGCCTCCCTTCGATCCACCTAAATCAGCTTGGGTACCTCGAAGCCGATCTCAAAATTGCTGTGATAGCAAGTTCTGAAGTTCTGCCTGATTTGGCCTTCCAAATTGTCGACCATAACGACAAGATTGCTTTTCGCGGGTTCCTGACCTCTGACAAAGGCATCTATCTTGCCCATGCTCATCACTACCTTGCTGATTTCAGCGCCTTGACGGGGAACGGTGTTTTTCGCCTGCGCATCGGTTCGGTGAATTCCCACCAGTTTGAGATCAGGGATAATCTCTACCGCAGCTTGCCAGACTCACTGCTCCGTTTCTTTGCCATTCAACGGTGTGGCAAAACATCACCGCTCCTTCATGCTCCCTGTCACTTGATGGATGTCTCGAGTGTCAAAACATCCGAAAGAACCTCATCGGGCTTCGATCTGACCGGCGGATGGCATGATGCAGGCGATTACATCAAATTCACACTCACCACCGCCTATTCAACCCATCTGTTGCTGCTAACTTATCAACTGTTCCCCGATCTTTTCGACAAGTGGATGTTTTTCGGATTGCCTGCACCGGTTGTCGAAGCCAGAGTGGGCTTGGATTGGCTAATGAAAGCGCATCCCTCGTCAAAGCGATTGATCAGTCAGGTTCAGGACCTATCGGATCATGGCGTTGGCTGGCGGCTGCCTGAAGCCGATCCGCTTGCTGGTCGTCGGGTGGCATTGGAGTATTCATCCAAAGCAACCGCGGGTTCTGCAGCCGCTGCCTTGGCGCTGGGAGCTGGAGTTTTCACGGGATTAGGAGACCATCGATATGCAGCGAAATGCCTCGAACATGCCAACCAAATCTTCGCATCGGCACAGTCGAATATTCTTCCTGACGAAGATTGCCGTCCTGACTCGCATTATTATGACAGCGATCCGCGCGATAACATTGCTCTTGCGGCGGTGGAACTTTATCGCGCGACAGGTGAAAACCGGTATTTGGTCATCTCCAAGGCGCTCATCGATACTCTTGGCGCAGGCGGGTGGGTTTCCTGGGGCAATGTGGAGGGGCTTGCAGCGTTTCGTTTGGCTGAATATTATCCGCGAGCGAGAGATTATCTGGGAATAGCTCTGCGAGAATTCGTTGCCAATGCTGAGAAAAATCCATACGGCTACCCTTTCAAAACTTATCCCTGGGGATCCCTTTCGTTACAGACGGGAGTTGGGATGCTGGCGATCGGTTATGAACTAACTGGTGGAGGAGACGAATTCCGGCGCCTGGCTGTGCGGCAGCGAGACGCCATACTTGGCGCCAATGCGTTTGGAATCAGCTATTTTTCCAATATTGGCGAGCTTTGCGCCAAGAACTTTCACAATCAAGTTTCTTATTTAAAAAAAATACCGCTGCCCGGTGGTATCGCCGAAGGTCCTATTTCGCGTAAGGCGTTCGAAGCATCCGGAATTCGCTTGGAACTGTCGGACATGTTCATCGATCTGCAGAGCGAACCCGCTGTTTATCATGACGATCCAAGAGACTTTTTGACCAACGAACCGACAATTGCCGGCAACGCCCAGGCCTTTTTATTATTGAGTTGGTACGCTGCCGAAGCAAGATACCCAAAAAAATGAACTTTTTTAGCAATTTAGTATCTTGTGATAATCGTCAAATGGAACTAACTTACGTTTGTAGATCATTATATTATTAAGCGGTGCAGATTATAGTGTCATTCTCTTGGAGGGGGGACTTTAGTCCGCCCTGAGAGCCCAAGCGTGCAGAAAGATTAGGGCGGACTAAAGTCCCCCCTCCAAGAGCAAGTATAATGTGCCCTCCGTAATAAGGACTTATCCGTAATCCTTCTCCACTTACCTATTGGACAAAATCGATGAATAAACTCCGTGTTCTGGTCGTTGACGACGATTTTGGCATTCGAGGTGTTCTTGAGCGCGCGCTAACTGTGTCCGGTTATCAAGTAAAATGCGCGAGCGGTGGCATTAGCGCAATCGAAATTTGCCGGACATTTCTACCTCATCTGGTGCTGCTTGACGTCATGATGCCCGATATGGGAGGAATCGAGACTTTACAAAAAATTCGTGAAATTGACAAAGACGTCAAGGTTGTAATGGTGAGTGGCATGCACGATGTTCAGGCCGCAAAAGAATCGATGGCGATGGGAGCAATCGACTATATCACCAAACCATTCGATTTGCGGGATCTCGATGCGTATATTAAAGATCTGCTCGTCGATGGGTTGTAGAATTGTGCGTTGCCCGGCGATCCGCGATTTATGCGATGCATTATAGCAAGGCTAAGAAGTCGTTTGGTATGCTTGCCGAGATAACCAGGCGACAGGCCGCCCTAGCCTGTCTATAGGTCGGATTCAGCGATCC
>ORJL011389132.1_pt1 | contig 10380 bp, 7 predicted proteins | sample 1779941 | NCBI WGS metagenome assembly ORJL01 (sample SAMEA104232317, study PRJEB22302) | groundwater metagenome | biome: forest; feature: aquifer; material: groundwater | place: USA | collected 2011-08-07 | depth 5.8 m | reverse complement strand
TTCGCCGTCGCGGCCGCCGCGGCTCTCGTCGCCTACGCGCTCGCCGCGCGCCACACCCGCTGGGCCTGGGCCGGGTTCGGCCTCCTGGGAGCGCTGGCACTCGCCGTGTTCCTCTTCTTCGCCTGACCGGAGGAAACCGTCCTGAATCGAAGCCCCTGCGGCCATCGGAGGAGGCGGCGGCGCCCGACGCAGAAACAAAACCGGCGGCCGCGCGAGCCCCATCCGCGCAAAAGCCTTCGCCCCGCCGTCGGGCTGCCGCTATCATGGGCGCGTGAACGCCGAAGAATTGCTCGCCACCGCGTCCCGTACTCCCGCCACCCGCGAAGGCATCGCCGGCCTCGCCGAGCGTCTGCCCTCCGGGGACCTCGCCGCCGCGGTGGACCAGGCGCTCGCCGCGCACGACATTCCCGCCGCGCTCGCCCTCCTCCTCGCGCAGGTGGAGGCAGGCCGCGAGGTCGATATCCGTCAGGTGTGTGAGGCCGCCCCCTTCGCCGACGGTCTCGAGGAATTCGCGGTCCTGGTCGGCCGCTCGACCGGCAAGGTGGTTGACGCGATCCTCGACCTGGTCGAGTCCCGCCGCTACGGCGAGCCGGGAGACGCCCTCGCCCTGTTTCTCGCCGTCCACCTGCTCGGGTCGCGAAAATGCCCGCCCCGGCTGGTGTCGCACCTGCGCTGCCTCGCTCGCGCGCAGCTCGAACGCGAGGATGGCCTGCTCCTCGGGCTTGCCGCCCGGCGCGTCGCCGATCCCGGGCTGGCCCTCTTGTGCGGCGCCTGGATCGAGCTCGCGGGCACGCGCGAAGGCGCCGAAGCGGAAAAGCACGCCCTCGATCTTCTCCAGGGACCGCCTTCGCGGGTGCTCCCGACGCGCGCCGCACCGGTCGAGGAGACCGGCCTTCCGGTCCAGCGCGCGGAGCCCAAAGTCGGGCGCAACGATCCCTGCCCCTGCGGGAGCGGCAAGAAGTTCAAGAAGTGCTGCGGCGCCGAGGGCGCGCCCGCGGTGGAGTACGCTCCGGTGCCCCAGCAGCTCAGTCCCGAGCGACTGGCCCAGCTTCGGCCGCACCAGCTCGCGGCCCTCGACTTCGCGCAGCTCACCGCGCCGCAGTTGGTCGAAGCGGCGCGGACCTTCGAGACGTTCCTGATGTGGCAGGCGGCCGACCGGGCGGTTGCCGAGATCGAGCGCCGCCCCGACGGGTCCAAAGGGGAGGTCGAGCCCACCCGCATCGCCCTCTTCCACGCCGCGTGCGCCGCCGACGCGGTCGAGGTCGCCCGCGCCCAACTCGAGCAGTTGGTGGCGCGCGGGTTCGACCACCCCCTCGACCGGCTGGCCCTCGAACTCATGGACCCGAAGCCTTCCGCCCTTCGCAGCATCGAAGCCGCCGCCGCGGAGGTCCTCGCCCACCCCGAGGACACCGCCGCCCCGTTCGACTTCGTCCACATCCTCCTGCGCCGCTACCCGGCCCTCGCGGTGTTCGCGGTGCGCGGAGTGCTCGACGCCCGCTTTCCGGCCGACTCCCAGAGCGCCATGGACGGAGTCGAGTGGGCCCGCGACCGCCTGCTCTTGCCGCCTGACGACCCCGCCTGGGACGCGTACCACGCGGTGATGCGGGAATCGCTCCAGGCGGCGCCCGCCACGCCCGACGAGAAGCTCGCCGCGGAGGCGGAGGGGCTGCGGGCCCGCTCCGACGAAGCCGCCGCGAGGGCCGCAGAAATGGAGCGGAGGATGCGCGCGGTCGAAACCGAGCTCACCGAAGCGCGCGCCCAGGCCGAGGCGGCGGCCGCCGCGAGCCTCGCGCCGATCGACCCGGAGGCCGTCCAGCGCTTGCGCGCCAAGGTCGATGAGTACGAGGGACAGATCGCGGAGGGAAACCGCGAGCGCCAGACGCTGCGCAAGCAGCTCGCCGACGTGAGCGGGCGGCTCACCCGCACCGCCGCCGGGCCGGCCCGTTCCGCGGGTCCCGAGACCCCGCCGGCCGATCCGGAAGAACAGGAAGTCCCGCGGCCGGAGCGGCTTCCCGTGCTCGTGCCCACCTTCGCCAAGGCCGCGGAGGAGGCCCTGCGCGAGCTCCCGCCGCACCTGTCGCGCGAGGCCCTCCGCGCGGTCGCCGCGCTGGCCGGCGGCGACGCTCATGCGTGGGACCAGGCCAAGCGGCTCCGGCGCATCGCCGACGTCTGGTCCGCGCGCGTCGGGATCCATTACCGGCTGCTTTACCGCCTCGACACCGACCAGGGACGGCTCCACGTCCTGGACTTCATCAACCGCAAGGAGTTGGACGCGAAGCTGCAGCGGTGGAGGTGACTGCCATCGAAGCGCTGGCTTGGCTTCCCTATGGCGTGACCTGTGCCTTCTTCTACGCCAGCTCCGGCGCGCAGGCCAAGCGGCTGCTCGGCAAGGTCGACCCGGTGGTGGTGATGTTCGCGAGCGCGTTCTTCGCCATTCCGCTCACGCTGCCGTTCGCGCTCGCAGCGGGGATCGCGGCGCCGGATCGGGGCTTCTGGTGGGCGCTGATCGCCGGCATCGCCCTCAACGGCGTCGGCTACGCCTGCTACACCCGCGCGCTCCTGCTCTCAGACCTGTCCCTCGTCGTCCCGCTGCTCGCCCTCACCCCCGTATGGATGCTCGCGACCTCCCCATGGATCCTCGGGGAATTCCCGGCGGCCCTCGGGGTGATTGGCATCCTCGCAATCTTCGTCGGCGCCCTGCTGCTCAAGTTCGGCGAGCCGGGCGGTGTCTGGGCCCCGCTTCGGGCGATCGTCCGCGATCGCGGCGCGCGCTTCATGATCGCGGTTTCCTTGCTCTGGAGCATCACCGCCGCCCTTGACAAGGTCGCGGTGCAGGCGGCGAGTCCGACCACGTACATCCTGGCGTTTCAGGTCGGGTTCTCGCTGCTCTTCCTGCCCGCGGTGCTGCGCAAGGAGCGCCGCACCCAGATCCGCGCCCATTGGCGCGGTCTCCTCTTGCTCGGTTGCCTGGGTGCTTTGATGTTGGTGGCGCAGATGACCGCACTGCCGATGACTCTGGCCGCTTACGTCATTGCGATGAAGCGCTCGGGCATGCTATTCAGCATTCTGTACGGCCACTACCTCTTCAACGAACAGGGGATACGTCAGAGGTTAGTTGGCGCTGGCGCGATGATCGTCGGCATGTTCCTACTCGCTGCCGGCTCCGTTAGAGAATAAATATTTGCTGCATATGGAGTTATGGAATCGCGATTCAAAGTGTTTAGCAATAAGATCTTATAGCGTCGTAGTGAACTCTGTCTGTAAGGTCTGCCTTACAGGTCTGCCTCAACCAGGAAGATAGCCATATGTCCATGGCCCACAAAGAGTTTCCCGAAATCTCCACCCCGAGTGTAAGACCCACTTGGCGGTTCGCCCCCGTCATGCCTTCCCTCCCCTCATCCTAACCCCTTTTCCTCCAATCATATGGGCCTGCAAGCCTGCGGAATGGGGCCGGCATGGACTTTGCTACACTCCGAGACACCCAGGGAGATTGGGTGGGAAGTCCAGGATCCATCCGGAGAGGGCAAGCTATGTCACGCCTCTATGTTCGCCAGGACGGAGAAGAGCAGATCCTCGAAATCGATGGGGACTTGGTCACCTTCGGCCGTTCCTCGGAGAACACGATCCAGGTCCGCGACATCAAGTCCTCGCGCCGGCATTGCCAGATCGAAAACACCCCGGCGGGCTTCAAGCTGGTCGACCTCGAGAGCGCCAACGGCACCTCGGTCAACGGCGCCAAGGTCAACCACTGGATGCTCCAGCCCGGTGACGTGATCGCGATCGGCGCGGTCGAGATCCAGTTCGGCGAGAAGCCGCCGGCTCTCGTCGCCCCGCCGGTCCCCGGCTCCGACCCCGAAGAGGCCAAGGAGACGATGGTCGGCGCCCCAGTGGCAGAGCCCGCCGCCGCTCCCATCCCCCCGGTCGCGCCGACCCCGCGCCCCCGCTTCGTGCGTGAGTCCGCGATCAGCCCCGTCCTCTGGACTACTTGGGCCATGCGCGGTGCGGCCGCCTTGCTCCTCGTCGGCTTGGTCGGCATCCTCGTCAAGAACCTCTACAGCGACTACCTGCTCCAGGAAGCCGCCGAGCAGGACTACTCGCAGGTGATGGCTTCCCTGAAGTCCGGCACCGATTCCGACCACCTCGTCGCGATCCAGAAGTTCCTTGGCGAGTACCCGAACTCTCCGCGTGTCGCCTCGCTCAAGGACAAGGCGGGCGCACTCCAGGCCACGATCTCCCGGATGGAGACCGCCCAGGCCGACCTCAAGAGCCTCAAGGCGCGCTCCGCCGAGATGTCGGGCGACCTCGAGTCGCTGCGCGAGGAGTTCCGCACGCTGCTGACCAAGCACCAGGACACGGCCTTGGCCGAGCGCATCAAGGCCGAGCTCCGCGGCCTCGACGTCCGCATCACGCGCCGTAGCGAGGAGATGTTCGCCTCGCTCGAGCAGCAGGCGGCCGAGTTCCTGGCCGACGGCCGCTGGGGCGCCGCCGCCGACGTCTACAAGAGCTTCATCGCCGCCCACGCCGACCAGGACCAGGCCGCGCGCGCCACCGAGAAGCTCGCCTCCGTCCTGCGCGCCGCGTTCGATGACTACGATAAGCTCATCACCCGCTCCAACGCCCTGCTCGAACAGGGCAAGTACGCCGACGCCTCCCACCTCTTCCAGGCCAACATCTCGCGCTTCGCGGGCACCCTCCCCTACTACCAGGCCCAGCTCAAACTCCTCGGCATCGAACTCCTCGCCCGGGGCGCGACCGACGCCAAGGAAGACATCAAGCTGCGCAAGCTCCGCGAGGAGTGCTTCCAAATGGCCCTCAAGGCCGACGACCTCGTGAAGATCCGCCGCTACACCGACGCCCGCAAGGAATACGACAAGATCCTCGTGAAGCTCGCGGCCCCCGAGCTCGTCGGCCTCCGCGAGGTCTTCTCCGCCCGGGCCAAGGATGTCCTTGCCGAAGCGCGCCTCTTCCTCAAGCTGGTCGAGACCATCAACGGCAAGGCCCTCAAACCCGACACCTATGCTCTCTCCGCCGACTTCACCGGCAACATCGAGAGCGCCAACGATCAGGCCATCGACGTGCGCTTCACCAAGGGCTTCACCCGCGTGGCCTGGCTCAGCCTCAAGCCGCGCGAGATGCTCGAGTTCTATAACCGGCTCAAGCCCCAGGGCGACGATCTCTACACCGTCGCCGTCTACTGCTACCAGAATCACCTCGACAAGGAGGCCGCCAAGCTGCTCAACCAGCTCGCGCAGGCCGAACCCGCGCGCAAGGAGACGATCGATCGTTGCGTGGCGCAAGCTCGCGGCATCGAGGTCCCGCAGGGCGGATTCGTGTTCCACCGCGCGGGGTGGCTCACCCCGGACGAGCTCAAGTACTCCCAGCTCGACGACCAGGTCGACTCGATCGTGGCCCACCTCGGCCGCACCGAGGACAAGGAGGTCGCCAAGGCCTTCGCCGAGTACCAGCAGCTCTACGCGAACGGCGACCTGCGTAGCGAGTTCCGCGAGGGGGCCAAGCAGCGCGTGCTCACCGCGTTCCTCGACCAGCGCGAAGCGGCGGGCAAACGGCTCGCCAAGCTCCCCTCCATGCTCAAGCACGACCACCTCAAGAAGCTCAAGGAGGAGCTCAACACGCGCCGCAAGGCCGCGCTCGAGCTCATCTACAACGAGCAGGTCTACACGTATGACCAGGCCAAGAACGACCACGGCGAAAAGGCCCAGCCCGACGTCAACAAACTGGTCGGGGCGGTCAGGGACCTGTGGGAAAAGCCGATGGACCTGGTGGTCAACCTCGACAAGAGCGTCCAGAAGCTGATCGAGGACATCAAGTCCGGGGACAAGTATGTCGCCGAACTCGGCGGCAAGGCCTTGGCCGACGACGAGTCCGAGTACGCCGCGCTGCTCGCGGGCATCAACCAGGCGATCGACATCCGCTCGATTACCCTCGACAGCGGCGAGCGCCAGATCCTCGAGCATAACCGCCGGGTCTACGCATTCAACGCCCTGATCGAGGAGGGCATGACCCAGGACGAGCTGCGCCAGAACGAGGTCAACAACCAGTACCGCGAGATGATGGGCCGCAAGGTCCTCGAGGCCCACAAGCTCCTCGGTCAGGCCGCCCGCAAGCACTCGGAGTGGATGGTCAATACCGGCACCTTCAGCCACGACGAGGACACCGCCGCACGCCGCACCCCTGGCGACCGGGCCAACCAGGAAGGCTACAGCGGGCCCTGCGGCGAGAACATCTGCATGGGCGCGGGCGACCCCCGCACCGCCTTCGAGATGTGGTACAACAGCTCCGGCCACCACCGGAACATGCTGAGCGACGGCTGGAACCAGTTGGGGGTCGGCCGCGCGGGCATGCACTGGACCCAGAACTTCGGCAATTCCTCGCCCCAGGCCACCAAGGTCTCCACCGACGGCCAGAACGGCGGGGGCAAGGGCGGAAAGGACGGAGGGAAGGACGGCGGCAAAGGCGGCAGCGGAACCGCGCCGGGCAGCAAGTCCGGCGGATCCGGCGGCAACCAGCCCCCCGGCGGCTCCAGCGGAGGCGCTTCCGGCGGAGGCTGAGGGAAGTCGGGCAGTTGCCCGCCTCCCGGCGGCGCCGGGATTCGCTAGAAATCAAACGCGGTCGGGACGGAATTCCCCTGGAGTTTCGCCCCGACCGATGGTAGCTTCGACTTGGAATTCAGTGGGCGTCGTGCGGTCGGTGAACCCTTCGACCGGGCTGTGGGGCTCGGTTGAACGTCCGTTTCGGGCCATCGCCCGGGGCGGGCATCCCCATCTGGCTTTCATCGATGTACATGACGCGGGTCCGGGGAGTCTCGCTCCTGCGGGATTCCCCGGGCCCATCCTCTATCTCCGTCGGATTGCGGGCCCTGGGCGCCTGCGCTGTCTCGTCGGTTCGGAGTTCGGGTCGGCGGACCCGGTGATGTTGGAATTCGGAGGTCGGTAACATGCGGAAGATGGGGCTCGGATTCGTGACGGTGATCACGGCCATTGCCTTCTCAACCCTGGTCTTCGCAAAGATGGGGGACGAGGAGTGGGGTTCGGCGCGGCCGTCGCTAGCGGCACAGGCCGGCTCGAAAGACTCGGCCCAGCGCGTTCAGGCGGCCCAGGGGCTGGGCCAGGCGGATCGCAAGGAAGCCTGCGAGATCCTCCTGGGCATGATCGCGGTGACGAGCAAGATCAAGGAGCCGCTGGTCAAGGACCATGCGGACCTGTCGGAGCAGCTGGAGAAGATCGGCATCGGTCCCAATACCGGCTCGGTGCCCAAGAGCGCGTTGGTGGCTGAAGTCGCGCTGAAGATGCGCGATGTCGAGAAGCAGATCCAGGCCGAGGACGACGTACGCGATGCCTGCATCGAAGCATTGGCGAAGACGAAGGACGAGGAGGCCGTGAAGTGGCTCGCCAGCGTGGCGCCCAAGAGCACCGTGCCTTCCGACCGCGCCGCGGTGGCCGAGGTCATGGGCATCAACAAGTGGCCGGGCGCGGGCCAGGCCCTCGAGGACATGTTCGCCAAGGAGAAGGAATCCCTGGTCAAGCTCGCGATCTGCGAGGCTTTCCTCCGCTGCGGCGACAAGGAATCGGTCGACACGCTGGGCAAGGCGCTGCTCGACCAGGCCTGGCAGGTCCGCCTGTCGGCGATCGCCGCCCTGCGCAAGATCGGCGGCCCGGAGCCGGTCGGACCCCTGATCGAGGCCTTCGACAAGGAGAAGGAGCTGCGGGTCAAGACCGAGTTCGCCGCGACCCTCAAGACCCTCACGGGCATGGACTACAACAAGGACACGGCGACCTGGAAGAAGTGGTGGGCGGATAACGTCGCCACGTTCAAGGGCCCGGCCCCCAAGCCGGCGGGCGAACCGGGGGCGGCCCCGGCCGCCGGCGCGACTGCGGCCTTCTTCGGCATCCCGATCGACTCGGACAAGGTCGTCTTCATCCTCGACATCTCCGGCTCGATGAACGAGATGACCAAGAACGAGTCCAAAGAGGGGGAGAAGACGATCAGCTCGGGCCCGGGCGAGCGCAAGAACAAGAAGGAAGACGAGGATCTCATGACCGGCGAGCACCCGAAGATCGACGTCGCCAAATTCGAGCTCAAGAAGTGCATCAAGAAGTTGAAGAAGGAAGTGAAGTTCAACATCTACTTCTTCAACGACGGCTGGACCAAGTGGCAGGAGAGCCTGGTCCCCGCGGACGCCAAGTGGAGGGAAGAGGCGTTCAGTTACATCGACTCCCAGTCGGCCAACGGGCAGACCAACCTCTGGGACCCGATGGAAGACGCGCTCAAGTCGGCGGGCATGGGCTTGAACGACAAGCACTACAAGTCGGCGCTCGATACGATCTTCGTCCTCTCGGACGGCTCTCCGTATCCGGACGATGTCTACGTGAACGCAGCCGACATTCCGAAGCGGCTCCAGGATATGAACAGCCTGAAGAAGGTGAAGATCCACGTCATCGGCATCGGCACCGGGCAGAACACCCAGTTGCTCGGCGCGATCGCGCGCATCACCGGCGGGATTTACACCAAGCGCTGATCCCCGAACCGCCGATTCGAATCTCCACCGCGCCGGGCCCACCCGCCCGGCGCGGTTCGTTTTCGGAGCCCTGAAGGCCCAGATGCACTGCGTGGAGTGCGGACACCGCCGCGCGTCGCCGCGGACCTCGGGACCACGGGGTACGACGCTTGACGGGCCGCGCGATGCCCGCCATGATCGACGCCCATGACGAGCGACCGGGAGTTCCAGACCACGCTCTGGTCCGACGTGTCCCGGGCGCGGAAGCGCAGCCGCTCCGCGCTCGACCGGCTCCTCGGCCGCTACCGCGCGCCGGTCCTGGCCTACGCGCGGCGCCAGGGCCTGCAGACCGCCGACGCGGAAGACGTGACCCAGGACGTCTTCCGCCGCATCGTCGAGGACGACCTCCTCCGCAAGGCGGATCGCGCGAAGGGCCGCTTCCGGGGCCTGCTCCTCGGCATCACCCGCAACGTGATCCGCGACCGCCGCCGACGGGCCCGGGCGCAGAAGCGCGGCGGGGGGCGCGCCGATCTGCCCCTCGATGGCGACGGGAATGCCCCCAGCCTCGACGACCTCCTCGCCGCGCCCCCGGAGGACGCGCACTTCGACCGCCTCTGGGTCGCCCACCTTCTCGACGAAGCCATTCGCGCCGCAACGCGCGACGGGGCCGAACGCGGCGCGCCCGACCTCGACATGCTGCGGCTCAAGATGGTGAACGGCGTCTCCTACGGCGACCTGGCGCAGCAATTCGGAGTCCACGAGCACGACGTCAAGAACGCCCTTCACCGCGCCCGCAAGGAAATCCGGGCCCGGCTCTGGGCCTTGATCGAGGGCTACGCCTCGTCGCTCGAGGAGTACGAAGCGGAAGTGCGATTTGTCTCGCGCTGGCTCGAGCGGCCGGGAAAGTCGGGCCCTCGGCCCGCCGCCGATGCGACCTGATCGCGAAGCCGCAGGCTGTCGATCCTCCGCCCCTGCCCGCTGCCCCGCGGGATGGCGTTCTCCGGCCAGCTCGGGATTTCGCCGCGAGGCGTCCGATCATCGACGATCCGGCAGGTCCTCCAGAGGCAAACCTTTGCCCCGTCGAAGCGATTGTCGGGCCCTCGCAATCCGCTCCAAGAAACGCGGGTGGTTCTCGATTCGGTACTCGAACCACTCCTCCTCGGATCCGAAACCGATCAGCACGCCGGCCGGCCTGCCGTGCCGTGTGATCACGATCTCGTGCTTCTCGGCGAGATGAAGGTAGTGCGAGAAATCGTCCTTCATCCTCGCCAGCGGCACCTTTTTCATGATGGAATTCCTTTCTCCTGCAGCCACTGCACTGCCTGCGACTTCGATACGATCGCGAGGACCTCGACGCGGAGTCCCGATACATCGTAGAAGACCCGGAGCTCACCCACCCGCAGGCGATACTGAGGCTGCCGGAGCCCACGCAAGCGCTTGATCCGGCTCCGGCTCACCCGTTCGGGATCATGGCGCAGGAATCTCCCCATGGCATCGCGTACCTGCGAGCGCTCGAAGGCCTCCAAGACGTGAAAGTCCTGGACCGCCTCCGGTGCGAGCACGATCGCGTGAATCATTCTGGCCATATTCTAGCCACATTGCGGATCCCGGTCAATCTCCCGCCCCCGACCCCCGCACTTTCGCGAGCAACTCCGCGTAGTCCGTCCGCGCCGGAGCCCGCTCCACCGCAGCCGCCGCGTCCGCCGACGCGCCCGCCACGTCCCCTGCGTCGAGGCGGACTCGCGCCCGCGCGGCCCGGGGCTCCGCCCAGGCCGGCGCCAGTTCGATGGCTCGGGTGAAATCCGCGATCGCGGCGGCCCGCAAGGGGCCTGCATCCCCGCCGCGCGCACCCGTCGCCGCCGCCC
>ORJL010864803.1_pt1 | contig 10380 bp, 11 predicted proteins | sample 1779941 | NCBI WGS metagenome assembly ORJL01 (sample SAMEA104232317, study PRJEB22302) | groundwater metagenome | biome: forest; feature: aquifer; material: groundwater | place: USA | collected 2011-08-07 | depth 5.8 m | reverse complement strand
CCTGGCCCGCGCCCTGGTCAACCGCCCCGAAGTGCTGCTGCTGGACGAGCCGCTGGGCGCGCTCGACCTCAAGCTCCGCAAAGAAATGCAGTTGGAACTCAAAAAGCTCCAGCGCGAAGTGGGCATCACCTTCGTCTACGTCACCCACGATCAGGAAGAGGCCCTCACCATGAGCGACCGCATCGCCGTGATGTCGGGCGGGGTGGCGCTGCAAATCGGCAACAGCACCGACATTTACGAGCGGCCCAACTGCAAATTCGTGGCCGACTTCATCGGCGAAACCAACTTCCTCAACGGCAAAGTGAAAGAGCAGCGCGGCTCGCTGGCAGAGGTGTACCTGCCCGGCGGCCTGAGCGTAACGGCCCAGTCCGAGGAAACCCTCACCCCCGGACAGGCGGTGAGCGTGGCCATCCGCCCCGAAAAAATGCGCCTGTTCCCTGCCGGGGAGCAGCCCGCTTCCGGCGAGGCCAACCAGTATGCGTGCCGGGTGGAAAGCCTGGTTTACATTGGCACCGATACGCATTACGGCGTGCGGCTGGCAGGGAAACAATCGGTGCGCGTGCGCCAGCAAAACAACGCGCCCGGCTCGCGCCCGGTGGTCGCCGAAGGCGAGGCCGCCACGCTGCACTTCCCGGCGGAAGCGGCAAGGGTGTTGACGGAGTGAATAGAACCGCAAAGCCGCAAAGATCGCGAAGACTTTCCAAAAAATCTTTGCGCCCGCCTGCTCTCTTTAGAGGGTGGTGTCTTCGCGGTGAACGAATGGATTAGGGCCGTCTATGCTGCAAAAACTCCGCGAGAACAAATCCCTGCAAGGCACGCTGCTCATCTCCCCCACGCTGCTGTGGATGATCGCGCTGTTGATCATTCCACTCATCCTCACCGTCATCGTGAGCTTTGGCCGCCGCGACGCCGATGGCAACGTGATGTACACCTTCACCTTCAACAACTACCTGCGCCTGGCCGGATACAACACCACCACCCCCTGCGGCGACACCCCGCCGCCGTGCTTCGATTCGCTCTACATGCAAATCCTGTGGCGGTCGCTCACGCTGGCGCTACAGACCACAGTGCTCGTCATTTTGCTGGCGTACCCGCTGGCCTACTTCGTGGCCCGCTCCCCGGCCAAGTGGCGCAACTCGCTCATCTTCCTCATCCTCGTGCCGCTGTGGACCAACTTCGTCATCCGCGTCTATGCGTGGATCATGATCCTGCGCACCCAGGGCGTGCTCAATGGCATGCTGGGCTGGGTGCTGGGCCTGCTGCACATCCCTTTTGCGCCGCTGGAAATGCTCTATACCCCGGGCGCGGTGCTGGTGGGTATGGTGTACGAATTCCTGCCGTTCATGATCCTGCCCATTTACACCTCGCTCGAAAAGATCGAGCCTTCTCTTTATGAGGCCGCCGCCGATTTGGGGGCCAACGCCCGCCGCACGTTCATGCGTGTCACTCTGCCGCTCTCCATGCCCGGCGTGGTGGCCGGCACCATCCTCGTCTTCATCCCGGTGATGGGCACGTTCATCGTGTCGGATATTCTCGGTGGGCGGCAGGTGATTCTGGTGGGCAACCTCATCCAGCGGCAATTCCTCGACGCCCGCGACCCGGCCTTTGGCTCGGCCTCGTCCATCATCCTCATGGTGCTCACCCTCATCGTCACCATCTTCTACACCCGCAAGTTCGGCTTTGGCGAGGAGATTGCCGTCGTATGAGCAACCGCCGCTCGCCGTGGCTGGTGCTGGCGACCCTGCTCGTTTACGGCTTCCTTTATGCGCCCATTGCGGTGCTGATGATCTACGCCTTCAACTCGTCGCGCACCAACGTGGTGTTCGAGGGCATCGTCAATCAGGGGCCGTGCGGGCCGTTCTACTGGTTCTGTGTGCTATTCAAAAACCGCGAAGTGCTCAACGCCGCCAAGAACACGCTCACTATCGCCTTCACCTCCACCGTGGTATCCAGTATCATCGGCACTATGGCCGCGCTGGCTTTGCAGCGATACCGTTTCCCTGCCAAACCCTTCTCCGAAGCCGCCCTCTACATCCCCATCGTCATCCCCGAGATCGTCATGGGCATCGGCATTTTGGTGCTGTTCAGCACCACGTTTACATGGCTCAACGGGTTACTCGGCCTCACCGGTGACCGGCGGCTCTCGCTCGGCCTGGGCACGGTCATCCTGTCGCACATCGCCTTCAGCATTCCCTTTGTGACGCTGGTGGTGCGCGCCCGCCTGCACGGCTTCGACAAATCGGTGGAAGAGGCGGCCATGGATCTGGGGGCCAACGAGGTGACGACCTTTTGGCGCGTCACCCTGCCCATCATTGCGCCGGGGGTGCTCTCCGGGGCGCTGCTGGCTTTCACCCTGTCGCTCGACGATTTCATCATCACCTTCTTCACCAGCGGCCCCGGCTCCACCACCCTGCCCATTTACGTTTACGGCCTCTTGCGCCGCATCATCACCCCCGAAGTGAACGCCCTTTCCACCGTGTGGATTGGCACCGTGTTGATCGTGGTGTTCATCTCGCAACGGCTGGAAAGCCGAGAGACGTGATGCGTAATGCGTGACGCGTGACGCGGAATCCGTTTCACGTTTCACGTTTTGCGGATCACCAGTTTAGTTAGGAGCCACTCATGTTCAAATCTACCCTCTGGAAAACCCTCCTGGCCCTGTCGGCCCTGGGCCTGGTGCTGGCCGCGTGCGGCGGCACTACCCCGGCCCCCGTGGTCAAAACGGCCCCCTCGGGCTTTGTGTGCCCCGAGCCGCAGTCAAAGTCGGAGGTCACGTCGAAGGAACTCAACCTTTTCGTTTGGACCGAGTACATCCCCCAGGACATCCTCGACTGCTTTGAGTTGCAATACGGCATCAAAGTGAACCGCGACGAATACTCGGCCAACGAGGAAATGTACGCTAAGTTGTCCGCCGGCGGCACCACATACGATCTGGTGCAGCCCACTGACTTCATCGTCAGCCTGATGATCCGCCAGGGCTTGTTGCAAAAACTGGATAAAAGCAAACTCGCGATCATGGGCAACTTCGATCCAAACTACCTCAACTTCTCGTTTGACCCCGGCAACGAATACACCTTGCCGTATCAGGCCGGCACCGACGCCATCGTGGTGAACACCGATAAAGTGAAAGACTTGCCGAAATCGTGGGCCGATCTGTGGAATCCGGATTACGCCGGACGCCTGGTAATGCTGGACGACTCCCGCGCCGTGATTGGCATGACCCTGCTTACGCTGGGCTACGACGTGAACACCAAAGACCCCAAACAGCTCGACGAGGCCAAAGCCAAGCTGGCCCAACTGGTGCCCAACGTCAAACTGTTCGACAGCGACAGCCCGAAAACCGCCCTCATCGCCGGAGATGTGGACCTGGGCATGACGTGGACCGGCGAAGCGTTTTTGGCGCAACAGGAAAACGCGGCCATTCAATACATCTATCCAACTGAAGGCGCGATCCTCTGGCAGGACAATTACGCCATCCCGGCCAACGCGCCGCACCTCGACGCCGCTTACGCCTGGCTCAACTACTCCATGCAGGGCGATTTGTTCTGGCTGATGTTGCGCGACTTCCCGTACACCAACCCCAACCAGGCCGCGCTCGATTACGCCAAAGCGAATCAAGCCGACATTTACAACGCCTACTTCAATTCGCCCATCACCAATACGCCGCCGGACGAGATCAAAAAAGGCCGCCGCATTGACGACGTGGGCGATGCCCTGCCGCTCTACGACAAGATTTGGACGGAAGTGAAGGGTCAGTAGCCGCTGCCCTGCGCCAATGCTGCACACGCCGCCGGATGTGCCCCCTCGGGGGAAACGTCCGGCGGCTTGCTTTTGGGCCGCCGCCCCGTTTTGACTCTATCCCGGCGGGATATATAATCATCCGCCAACCACCCACGCGTCACCCTCACAGGAGACTCGCCATGACCACCGTCAAGCTCAACACCCCGTATCGTTCGCAATGGGCCCCGACGCCAAAGACCATTTCGCCGATTGCGGGCCGACGGGCCTCGCCATGATCCTCAATGCCAAGGGCGACCCCATTACGCCTGACCAGGTGTACAAGTTCATTGGCGACCGCGGCGCCGGCCAATACACTTCCTTCACCGATCTCAAAACCGCCGCCGCCCACGTGCCCCTGCCCAATCACAGTGGCCCTACCCCCTGACCCGCGCTGGTGTTCTACGCCACTCACCGCCGGGCGTTGGCCAGGGGACACGGGTAAAATGAATCGTCCCGTCCCGTAGGGGCGACCCTGTGTGGTCGCCCGCTGTGTAGTCGCCCGCCTAGGTCAGCCCTTCCGCTTATGGATGCCCACATCGTTTACCTGCTTGCCCTGCCCTACACCCCGGCCGCAGCCGCCAGTGCTGCGCCCGCCTCGCCCGGCGCCGACCTGCGGCCCCCCGTAAAATCGGCCCCCCATTTCTACGAAATCGACGTGGCCCTTGCCGAGCTGGGGCGCACCGCCGTTACCGTGGAAGGGCAGCCCGTGTCGGTGCGGCGGCAACTCATCGACGATCAGGTGCTGTCCATCGAGTGCGCTTACACCCTGCCCGATGCCTTGAGCGCCGAGGGCCTCGCGCTCAAGAAACGCCTCAACGCCGCACTCCGCGAACTGCTGTTGCGCGAAGCCGGTTACCACAAAGCCTTCACCGAGGAATACACCGCCATCTGTTTCACCGGCATTGCGCCCACGCCGGACGAGTTCGTAAGCCGGAGCGCCGCCGAACTGGCGGCCCTGCTGCGCAGCGAGCGCCCCAGCCGCGCCGAGGCCGAGCAAACCCTCATCTCCCGCGTGCGCTACACCGACGACGACCTCACCATTGTGGACTGGGAGGGCGCGCTCATCATCGACGCCCACGGCGACTTTCAATCCGACATTGAGCTGCTCAAAATCGGCAACTACCAGCTGCTGCGCTACCGCCTGCTGGACCGGGCCATCGAGCGCAACCTCGAACGAGTGAGCCGCGAACTCAAGAGCCGCCGCCTGCAGCGCTTTTCCAGCAACGTGCTGCGCGAGGCCCTGCAACAGCGGCTCGAACTGCTGCTCAACTTCGAGAAGATCGAGCAAGCCCTGTTGCTCATCGGCGACTGGTACACCGCCCAACTCTACCGGCTGATTGTGGACGAGTTTTACATTGACGAATGGAAAGCCGCCGTGCGCCAAAAGCTGGAGCAATTGGAATCGATCACCGACACCGTGCGCGAGAATTTCACTTTCAACTGGCGGCGGTTTCTCGACTTTGTGGAATTGGGCGGCTGGTTGCTTCTGCTGGCAGGCTATTTCATCCTTTTCTTTTTGGAAGCCTCGCGAGCCAGATAATGCGCCAATACATCGCCGCCCTTCGCTTACAACCGACCGAGAACTTCCTTCCGTACCTTGCTCTGGCCTTCGGGGTGCTGGGGCTTGGCTTCTCGGCCATCTTCGTGCGCTGGGCCAACGCCCCCGGCCCGGTGGCCGGCCTTTACCGCGTGGGCCTCGCCGCGGCCATCATGGCCCTGCCGTTTGGCGAGCAGGTCCGGCGCAGCGGCCCGCTCTCGCGCCCGCACCTGTGGCTGGCGGCGCTGGCGGGCGTCTTCTTTGCCCTCGACCTCGCCAGTTGGAACACCAGCGTGCTCATCACCTCGGCCGCCAATGCCACCCTCTTCGGCAACACCTCGCCGTTGTGGGTCAGCCTCGCCGCGCTGCTCATCTTCAAAGAAACCCTGCGCCCCGCCTTCTGGGCCGGGCTGGCCGTCACCATGCTGGGCGCGGTCGTCATCCTCGGCGCAGACTTTGTGGCCCACCCGGCCCTCGGCGCGGGCGACCTCCTCAGCCTGCTGGCCGGATTCTTCTACGCCGGATTCTTCCTTGCCACCGAGCGCGCGCGCCAAAAACTCAGCCCGCTCGTCACGTGGTGGGTGGCCGCAACCGCCAGCTCCCTCGTCTTGCTCGCACTCGCCCTCCTGCTGCATCAACCGTTGTGGGGATACTCCGCCCGCACCTACCTCAACCTCATCGCCATCGCACTCGTCACGCAAATAGGCGCGTACCTGTGCGTCAACTACGCCCTCGGCCATCTCCCCGCCTCCATCGTGTCGCCCACCCTGCTGGCCCAACCCGTGCTCACCGCCCTGCTGGCCGTGCCACTGCTGGGGCAGCCTATCGGTTGGGCGCAACTGGTGGGCGGGCTGTTGGTGTTGGCGGGCATTTGGGTCGTGCACCGAAGCAAGCAGCCCTATCACGCGCCTTGATTACCGGCAGGCGGCGGGGTTATACTTGCCCCATGACCCAACGCGCCACCCCAACCATTGCCGCACCCACGTACACCATCGTCGTGCCCATGTTCAACGAAGCCGAAACCATTCCCGAAATGCACCGGCGCATGTCGGCCATGCTCGACGGCCTCGACGGGCCGAGCGAACTGATCCTCGTCAACGACGGCAGCCGCGACAATTCGCTGGAGCTTTTGCGGGGCATCGCCGCCCGCGACGCGCGGGTGAAGGTGCTGAGCTTTTCGCGCAACTTCGGCCATCAAATGGCCATCACCGCCGGCATCGATTACGCTCGCGGCGATGCCGTGGTGGTGATAGACGCCGATTTGCAGGACCCGCCCGAGGTCATCCCTCAACTGGCCGCCGCGTGGCGGGCCGGAGCCGAACTGGTGTACGCGGTGCGCGCCGAGCGCAAAGGCGAAACATGGTTCAAAAAGACTACCGCCGCGCTGTTCTACCGGCTCATTGCCAGCGTGACCGAGTTGAAAATCCCCGCCGACTCGGGCGACTTCCGGCTGATGGATCGCAAAGTGGTGGAGGCGCTCAAGCAGGTGCGCGAGCATCACCGCTTTATGCGCGGGTTGTCGGTGTGGGTGGGATTCAAGCAGGCCGCGGTGACCTACGTTCGCAACGAGCGCTTCGCCGGGGAAACCAAGTATCCGCTGAAAAAAATGGTGCGCTTTGCCGCCGATGGCATCACCAGTTTTTCGTACGTGCCGCTGCAACTGGCCACCACGGCGGGGTTCGTGTTCGCCGGGCTGGCGCTGGTGGCCATCCCGGTGGTGGCCGTGCTGCGGCTCATCGGCTCCGACTTCTTTTACGGGCAGGCCACCACCCTGATCAGCGTGCTGATCCTCGGCGGCATCCAACTGATCTTCCTCGGCATACTGGGCGAATACCTGGGCCGCATTTACGACGAAGTGAAACAGCGGCCCCTGTACATCGTCTCGGAAAAGATCGGCTTCAACGACGATTAGCGGCAGAGCCGCACAGGAGGCTTGATGAACAAGGTTTACCGCCAACACCCGCTCGCCCCCGATGAACTGCTGGGCCACGTGGACTTCGACGGCAAGGTTTACGAAAGCCGATTCGGCCCGGATAAGTACGTGGGCCGCGTGGAACTGGACTCGGGCAAAGTATTCGAGTCGCGCTTTGGCCCCGACAAGTATTTGGGCCGCGTGGCGCTGGACAGCGGCAAGTTGTATCGCGCCAAATTCGGGCCGGATGAATATCTGGGCCGCGTGGATTCCGATGGCAAGTTCTACCGCCACAGGCCCCTGGCCGTGGACGAATACATCGGCCACATTGCCGACACTACAGCCTTCAACCTCGCGGGCGCGGGCTTTTTGCTGCTGGTGTGGCCGCTGATCGAAGAGCAACTGGCCGCCGAGGCCGAGGCAAAAAACAAGAAACCGCCCGCGCCTTGACACATCGCCGCTTCTGCGGATAATTCGTGACAATTCCATAGCAAAGGCTGAGACGGAGAAAAGTAAACCGGCAGAAGCGCCAGAGAGACGGGGTTCGCCATAGGCGAGCTGCAAACCCTGTTCGGGAAAGCCGGTCGAAGTTCGCTCTTGAGCCGCGCAGGTGAACGTAGGGGCAACCCTCGTGGTTGCCCGGTAGCCTGCGCCGGAAGCCCACCGTTATGCGGGGCAGCCGATGTTTGTCGGCGCACGAGCGGGCCTTGAACGCGAAGGCCAACGAGGGTGGTACCGCGAGAGCCAAATGCTCCCGTCCCTTTGACAGGGCGGGAGTTTTTGTTTTGTCGTTTTGTGGTCAACCGGAGGACAAATGATCGATCAACTGAATCAATTCGAGCAGGCGGCCCTCGCCAAGCTGGCCGGGCTGGCCGAGGCCGCCGCGCTGCAGGCATGGAAGAGCGAGACTTTCGGCAAGCAGAGCCTCCTCTCGACCGCGCTGGGCGAGCTGGGCAAGCTGCCGAAGGAAGAACGCCCGGCGGTAGGCAAGCGCACCAACGAGATCAAGCGCGCGTTGGAAGCGGCCTTCACCGAGAAAGAGTCCGCCGTGCGCGCCGCGGAACTGGAGCGCTCCCTCCGCGCTGAGGCGCTGGACGTGACTCTGCCGGGCCGGCCCCTGCGCCGGGGGCGCTTGCACATCGCCAACCAAAACCTGCGCCAGATTTACAGCATCTGGGCCGACATGGGCTTCCAAATCTACCGCTCGCGCGAGGTGGAAACCGACGAGTACAACTTCGGGCTGCTCAACATGCCCCCGCACCATCCGGCGCGCGATATGTGGGACACCTTCCACACCCCCACGCCGGGAATCATTTTACGCACCCACACTTCGCCGGGGCAAATTCACGCCATGCGCGAACTGTACCCCAACCCCATCCGGGTGATCCTGCCGGGCATGGTCTATCGCTACGAGCAGATCACCGTGCGCTCTGAGATTCAATTCAACCAGATCGAAGGGCTGGCAGTGGGCAAAGGCATCCGCATGACGGACCTGAAAGGCACGCTCACCGACTTTGCCCGCCGCATGTTCGGGCAAAACGTGCGCACGCGCTTCCGCGCCGACCACTTCCCTTTCACCGAACCCAGCGCCGAGATGGACGTGGAGTGCTTCGTGTGCGGCGGGCAGGGCTGCCCGGTGTGCAAGCAAACCGGCTGGCTCGAAATTCTGGGCTGCGGCATGGTGCACCCCACCGTGCTGAAGAACGGCGGCTACGACCCGCGCGTGTACTCCGGCTTTGCCTTCGGCATGGGCCCCGAGCGCATGGCGATGTTGAAATACAAGATTGAGGATATACGGTATTTCTGGAGTAATGACCTGAGGTTTTTAGAACAGTTTTGATTCGGCTATTGGTTCTTAGCTGTTGGCTATTAGCCTTGAGCCTGAAACGACTGGCGATTGGCGGTCAAGAATTGGCGCTGATGAGTTGCTTATGAAAGACTATCGTGAACTGAGGGTTTGGGAGAGGGCACATCTATTGGCTCTGGCAATCTACCGGGCAACATCTCTATTCCCGAAAGATGAACTGTACGGTCTGACCAGCCAGATTCGGCGCGCGTGTTCTTCGATACCGGCAAACATCGCCGAAGGCTGTGGGCGAGACACGGATGCTGATTTCGCCCGTTTTCTGCAAATCGCCGCCGGATCGGCAAGTGAATTGGATTATCACCTTTTGCTTGCTCATGATTTGAAATTCATCACCGACATCGATTACATCACTTTGTCGCAAGGCCTTACCGAAGTGCGCAAGATGCTTACCGCCTTCATCAAGCGACTAAGAGCCAATGGCTAAAGGCCAATAGCTCACAGGAGTTTCTCATGCTCGTCCCACTTAGTTGGCTCAAAGATTTCGTCAAAATTTCCCTCTCGCCCGAAGAACTGGCGCGCAAGCTCACTTTCAGCGGGCTGGAGGTGGAAGAGATTGAATACGTTGGCCTGCCCATGCCCGCCGCCAGCGCCGACGGCAAGCAGGAATTCAATGTGTCGGGCATTTCATGGGATCGGGAAAAGATTGTCGTGGCCCAGATTCTGGAAGTGATGCCGCACCCCAACGCCGATCGGCTCACCTTACTGCGTCTCGATTGGGGCGGCCCCGCCGAAGAAATCGTGCTCACCGGCGCGCCCAACCTGTTCCAATACAAGGGGCTGGGGCCGCTGCCCAGGCCCGTCAAAGCCGCATATGCCCGCGAAGGCTCCGTGCTTTACGACGGCCACAAGCCGGGGCGCGAACTGATGACCCTCAAACGGGCAAAAATTCGCGGCGTCGACTCGTATTCCATGGTCTGCTCCGAAAAAGAGTTGGGCATCAGCGACGAGCACGAGGGCGTCATCCTGTTGGACGACGAGGCCCCGGTGGGCATGCCCCTCGCCGACTACATTGGCGACGTGGTCTTCACCGTGAAGATCAACCCCAACATGGCCCGCAACGCCAACATGCTCGGCGTGGCCCGCGAGATTGCCGCTCTCACCAACGGCACGCTGCGCCCCCCGGCCTTCGAGGCCGTGCAAGCCGGGCCACCGATAAAAGGAAAGGCCGCCACAGAAACCCGCGAGCCGTAACTCTACCCGCGCTTCACCGCAATGATAATCCGCGAGGTGAAGATCGGGCCTTCACCCTATTGGATGCAGCGCCGGTTGCGTTTGGCCGGGATG
>ORJL011942179.1_pt1 | contig 10391 bp, 11 predicted proteins | sample 1779941 | NCBI WGS metagenome assembly ORJL01 (sample SAMEA104232317, study PRJEB22302) | groundwater metagenome | biome: forest; feature: aquifer; material: groundwater | place: USA | collected 2011-08-07 | depth 5.8 m | reverse complement strand
TTCAACTTGATTGAGTCATTATCGGTGGCAGTTGTATTTTTCTCCGTAAAAGTATTCTGGATGCAGCCGCTGATAAGAATGGTTGAAATCAGCACCAACAAGGCCATTGCCAAAAAACGCATCTGCTTCAATAGATCATCCCATCCATGCAAAGCTAAGCCAAAAGTCATTATATAAACCGCATGGAAGGGCGTTCAAGTGCAAAAGAAGCGCCGAGAAGGGGCGGCCGCGTTTGGTTAAACGCCGCTATTTCCTAGCCCTGTCTTTCTTATAGCCCATCAGTTTGTCATAATCCGGATGGCTCTTGATATCAAGCACGAAAGCAACTATCTCAATCTGCCCGTTGTTGGCCAGCGAATAGAGCAGTCTCCAATAATCCGCAAGCCCCACCCAAAACATGTTGTTTATTCCATACTTGAGCCGGTATTCGGGCGGGATAAGCGCCTTTGAGATTGGCTCGCCATATTGTGGGTTTATCTTTATCAGGTTTTTCTTGTGCTCGAATGAATTCAGTATGGAGCGCTCAATTTTCGATGTCTTTGACTTTTCAAGCAGGTATTTGTAGGCTTCCTCTGCCTCCGGTGACAGGATTATTTTGACTGCCTTCATAGCTCAAGCCCTGTTGCAATAGCTTTTTTGAGGTCCCGGTTCGGATTGTGAATCCAGGTTATGCCGCGCAAGCCAACCATGATTTTGTTGCTTCTTTCCAAATAATCCAAAACCACCATCAAGGTATTGTGGTTGACCTGCCTTGGCAGGGATTTTTTCAGGGAAGGGATGGAAATGGCGCTGCCTTCCGCATTTTCAAGCGCATTCTCCACCATCATCACGGTGTTCAATGTGGGCGAGTGCTCAAGCTTCTCCATCTGCATTTTTTTTATAGACATATTAATCACTTATTGATACGAATTAGTAATAATTAATTACATTTATATACTTTTCGCCGAGTAGGGGCGACCGCGTTTGATTAAACGCCGCTTCCCTACGAAGTTGAACTCTAGCCAAAGCTCAGCAAAAAGAATCATTCTTCAAAGCACTTGGAACTGGATTAAAATAATAAATGATTTTTTAATTTTATAATTTTAATGTATTCACAGCAAATTGTCTAACAATTTGCACAATAACTTCCCGCCCTTTCCTTGTTTTCTTCACCAACCCTTCCTTTTCCAACATTGCCACATAATCCGCACATTTGGTGTAGGACAGCTTCAAGCGTCGGCTCAATTGCGTGATGCTCAATTCTTCACTGCCTACAAGCTCGAGAATCCGAAACCGATAGGCATTCGCCAATACTCTAACTTTCCCGTAAAGCGCCTTATTTTCAACGGCGATCTTATTCGACATTACCCCAAAAGTGGGATAGGCTTATATATCTCAATAGAACACCATATTTGGTGTAATGTTAAACGGTGGTGGTTAGATGAAACAACTGTTCATCATAGGCGCATTGCTTGCAGGAATATTGGTTGTCTCAGGATGCTACGGTGCTATCCCACCTTCAAGTGTTCCAAAAGTTGTTTCCGGTGAAGATTATCAAAAACAATGCCAAGCAAGTTATTCTCAATGCTCTGCATTGTGTTCATCACAAGGTCAAAATGTTCAGTCTGAATGCTTACGCACATCCGACTGTTCAGGTAAATGGCTTGACAGTGAACGAAAATCCTGTCAAGAAAATTGCGCATTGAAAGCCCAGCAAACTGCTTCATCGTGCGATAATCAATGTCAAACCAGTTATCAAAGCTGCATTTCAAAATAAAATATCGGGGGGAAACAATGAACAAACTCGTTCTAATCGGATTAGTCGCTTTAACCCTCATTATTGCTGGCTGCACAAATCAAACTAATCAAGCAGTGTGCAATAAGCCTTACATCTTAGTCGGAACAAGCTGCTGCCTTGACCAAAATAACAATAAAATATGCGATAAAGATGAAGCAAATAATCAGATACCTCAAACACAAGCTAAAACTGAAAACTCATCGGTCCAAGGTAAATCTTACGACTATAATTTAATTGCCGAAAAAGTAAAAACACTCGGAAGTAGTAAGGAATGGACAAAGCTTACTTACGAAGATATGTTAAAGAACAGCCCTTCAGATGCTTTCGGAAATATTGGATTGTCTACTGATACCTTTACATATGCTGCTAAGATTACACCGGGATTGTCGAATGATACTGGTTGGGATACGTCCACCTCAACAAATGAATACATACTTTTCTACATTTTCAATTCAAAAACTGATGCAGATAAATTCGAAGCCCTCATTCAAGAGTCTAAAAACAACAATCCAAACACCTCAGTCTCATCCATTAATCTAGTTCGATGCTCGGATTTAGCGGTAATTTCTTATCGCCTAATCTTGAATTCCGACAAAAGTTCTCCTCAAAACTTCGACCAAGAAATATTGGGCTTCTGCAAAAATCAAAATTCAGACACAACCGATGTTCAAGTCTTAATTCTTCCCGAATGCACAAATCCTTGCTTTAGTGGTAAGGTTAGAAATCCTAATCCCGAAAATCCATGCGCTTGTAGTTGCATCCAGACCAACGAAGCATGTGCAGGGCAGGGACGATATCTAGACCCTGCAACATGTGAATGTAAATAGGAAGCGCAACCTCTTCAAAATGTTCAGATGGAACACTTATAGGTAGTTGCGAATACAGCTCGTTGGTTTCATAAATTATGGTTTAAGTCCCAATTTTGCTTTCCTCTCCGCCAATCCCTTTTCTTCTTTGGCTATTTGGGCGGCTTCTTCCAGCCTCCTAGCCTCGTTTTCTTTCCAATAATGCGAAAAATATTTCAAAATCTCAGACATAGCAAGGCGTTTAACCGAAAGTAGTCGCCGAGTAGGGGACGCTCAACCGAAGGTTGGGCGGTTTTTGACCGAAGGTCAAAACCGACGAGGCGTTGAGCGAAGCGAAACGCCGAGAAGGGGATTTGAACCCCTACTCCAGGTAAACTGGAACTAGATATCTTGTGTAGCCTTGCGGCTGATCTCGAGTCTAGCGCGATACCGGATTCCGCCATCTCGGCATGCTGGTTATGCAGGCAGGTATTAAAAAGAATAATTGGCGAAATCGGAACATGGCAGACAAGCCCATCATCATACTGAACTTGAAGGCATACAAGGAATCAGAAGGCCCTGGAGCGGTAGAGCTTACGAAAATAGCCTCTGAAGTTGCGCTTGTATCGGGAGTGAAAATAATCGTGGCACCCCCCGCTGCCATGCTGTCGGGATGCCTGCAGTTTGGCATTGACATTTATGCGCAGCACTGCGATGCTGCCCAGCCCGGGGCATTTACGGGCGCAATTACCGCTTATTCCCTGAAAAAGGCCGGCGTTTTGGGAAGCCTGGTGAACCATTCCGAAAAAAGGATGCCCCATGAGGACGTGAAGAAAGCGGTGGACAACCTGCGCGAAGAGGAGCTAGTGTCGGTGGTGTGCGCAAAAGACATTCCGGAATCCGCGCAGCTTTCGAATTTCAAGCCATCTTACATCGCAATCGAGCCTCCGGAGCTGATTGGAAGCGGAATATCGGTGTCTACGGCGAAACCCGAAATTGTGGAGGGGGCGGTGGAAGCTGTCAGGGCGAACGGAAATGTGCCGGTGATTTGCGGCGCGGGGATATCGAATGCCGCAGACGTGAAAAAAGCCATTGAATTGGGAGTTTCTGGGGTGCTTGTGGCATCGGCGTATGCGAAAGCCAAGGACCCGAAGAAGCTGCTTGAGGGGATGGCAGGCGCGCTCTAATATCACATCTTGCCAATTTTTGAACATTCGGACGGTCTGCACGAACCGCTCCAGCCAGCCGTCCAGCGGGAAGCTGAAAGGACAGCGGCGCCCGAGCGCCGCGCGTATAAGGTTCATTTATTTTTCAAATCAGCCATAAGCCATATCCATGGCAGGCAGGAGCTCCAAGTCAGTTCCTGTTGCCCTTGAGGCCGTGCCATAAGAGTTCCTGCTTCCTGCCCTCAGGAAAATTTCCAAGCGCATAGTGGCATAGGGCAGCATCCATGTGCGGGAAAGCCCTGTCCGGCCTTGCCGCAAATACCCTATTCAGAATATCGAGCGCTTCTTCGTATTCCCCCATGCTGCGCTTGAAATGGGCGTAATCGCCCAATATGCCATAATGGTTTCCGTTAATGCTAAGGGCTTTTTTGAAGTGCTCATCCGCCTTCCCGTAATCCCCAAGCAGCGCGTAAAGCTTGGCGAATTCCGTGTGCGCGCGGTAATTTGACGGGTTTAGCTCAATGGCTTTTTTGAACAGCCGCAATGCAGCTACAGGCAGATTAAGCACAGTGTACGCCTCGCCAAGGTGGAATAGCGTCACCGGGTCTTGAGGGCGGATTTGCAATGCCTTTGCATAGAAGCTCAGCGCTTCGCGAAATTCTCCCTTGCGGAGTTTAATGAAACCCAGCTTCAGGTAGGCAAGGACGAAATTTGAGGAATGTGAAACTGCCTTGGAAAAACTCTCTTCGGCCTTATCAAAGTTCCCAAGGTGCAGGTGCACACTCCCGATGTCATAAAATAGCCGCCCATCATCTTGAATTAGCTCAAGCGCTTTGTGCATATGGTTGAGAGCACGCAAATACAAAATCTTGTATGCCTCTCCGGACTCTTCCCCTGTTTTCAATTGGCAAAAGCCATATTTATGGTAAACGCGGCCTGCGAATGATTTCCCTTTTTCCATAGTTTGAGGAAGCTTCAGGATTATCTCATTGAGGGTTGCGCTTGCTTCCTGGTAATTGTGAAGCTCGATGTGGCAGCAGGCAGATATGAAAAGAGCATATGAATCTCTGTTGCCCAAGCCAAGGTAGAACTCCAACTCCTCAAGAGCCTTGCGGCAAAGCGGACCTCTTTTCGTTGCTTGGAGGAGCTGCGACATGGCATAAAATGTAATTCCTCGTGCCCTTCTTGCAGTTTCATGCCCGCTGGCAGTGGTTCCAACCATGAAATCCAGGTCTGGAAGAGCATCTTCATGCCGACCAAGGGCTAGAAGGGAGTTAGCCTCATGCTGGCGCGCTTTGAATTCGTCTGGATTGAGCCTCAACGATTCGGCATAAAGCTTTAGGGCCATTTCATGACAGCCAATTCTGCTGAAACACCTGCCTGCGAAAAAATAAAGTTCGCTGTCATTTGGGCAGAGCTCTATCGCCTTCAGGAAATCGCGGAGGGCATCAGCGTAGAGGTTGAGGGACGCAAGTGTGCGGCCCCTCTGCTTGAGCTCGTTGTGCCCTTCATGCAGCTTCACCGCCTCATCTGCATATTCAAGAGCTATTCCGCTGCGGTTCTCCGCCCCACTCTTTGAGATGGCCTTCGCGATAAGGGCATACGCCGGGAGGAACTTCGGATCGCATTCTATTGCCTTTTTGCACTCCTCGATGCAAAGCAGATACTTTTCCTTATCATCTCTTTCCCCTGACCTGAAGATGAAGAATGCCTTATTGAAGTGGGCTTGCGCAGTGCCATTTTTGGCGTTCATCCAATTCAGGCCATGCGCCCTCAAAACCCAGCTGTCCCTGAAAGCCGGGGCTTCCCTAAGCGGAAGCACCATACGCCCAAGCGATGCAAATGGCGGAGGTTCAGTGGCGGTTTGTTTGAGATTGATTGGAATTGACGCCATGAGCATAGTATGGAATTACTGTCTTAAAAAGTTAATGAGCATGTAAAAATGTAAGAAGCAAGAACCGGCATTACAGCATGTTGTCCAGTATTTCATACGCGCGGATGGCGTCCTTTTTCGACAGCACGAACACGGTTTCGGTGTAAACCGAATAATACTCCCGTATGTTGATGCCTTCTTTTGCCAATGCGTCTGAAAAGAATGCCACCCAGCCGGGCGATGTTTCGATGCCGACAGGGGTGGAAAGAAGGATTAATGCCTGGTTGCGGATGATTTGCTTCACGAGGGGCTTTCCTATCAGGCGCACGATTTCATCCACCAATTCCTCGGTCACCATGAGCACGGAAAATTCCGTTGCGGAAAGCACGGAGTAGTCGCCGTGCGTGCGCCGCGCCACCGCAGGAAGCTTTTCCACGGCTTCGGAGCGGAGTATGAGCACGGCTATCTTGTTTTTTATCTGCAGGCGCGTGGAGCGGAAGAGCGAAGCGAGGTCTTTTGAGTAATCGCGGATGTCGTCGCGCGCATTATAGCGGCGCAGGGCGGCTTTTATCGCCCCCGCCTTGGCAGGGAGCGCTGCCTCTTCTTTTATCCTCCGCGAAAGCGCGGACAGGTTGGCAATGCCCATCACTATGGCCTGGCGCGAATATGGATGGGTGTCGAGGTAGGAGAAGACCTGGCGCGCAACCGACTTTTTCTTGGCGTTTTTTGCCATATGTATCAGATGTCACAGTATTTGTCTTAATTCATGCTCTTTGGCGCGTAAATGTTTTTAAAACAGGCGCGCAAAAACAGTACAACGAAGGGCAACACCCTTTAGTGGGAGGAAGGAAGGATGGCAAAAGAGAAAGTAGTCCTAGCCTATTCAGGAGGCCTTGACACAAGCTGCATACTAAAATGGCTGATTGACAAGGGCTACGACGTAGTGTGTTTCGTTGCGGATGTGGGGCAGCAGGAAGACTATGAGGCTGCGAAGGCAAAGGCGCTCAAAATCGGGGCAAGCAAGGTGTATATTGAGGATTTGAGGGAGGAATTCGTCACGAATTACATCTTCCCTGCAATACGCGCGAATGCCATATATGAGGCGCGGTATTTGCTTGGCACCGCGCTTGCGCGCCCGCTCATTGCCAAAAAGCAGATTGAGGTCGCGCACAAGGAAAATGCGCAATATGTGTCGCACGGGGCAACCGGCAAGGGCAACGACCAGGTGAGATTTGAACTGTCATACTTGGCGCTTGACCCGAAAATCAAAATTTTGGCGCCGTGGAAGATGCAGGAGTGGCTTGACGAATTCAAGGGGCGCGACGATATGCTTTCGTATGCGCAAAAGCATGGCATCCCGGTTTCCCAGACTTCGAAGAAGCCTTACTCTGAAGACGAGAATTTGATGCACATATCGCACGAGGCGGGCATATTGGAAAAGCCCGAATACGTGCCTGAGGAAAACGTTTATTCCCGCACAACCTCGCCCCACAAGGCGCCGGACAAATCCACCATGCTTGAGGTTTACTTCAAGGACGGCACCCCGATAAAAATTGTCAACAAGAATGACGGCACCACTGTGACAAAGCCGCTCGAGCTGTTCCTGTATGCCAACAAAATTGGCAGCGAGAACGGCGTGGGGCGGGTGGACATGGTGGAGAACAGATTTGTCGGAATTAAATCCCGGGGGCTTTACGAAACGCCTGGCGGCACAATTTTGCACGTTGCTCACCGCGACATAGAATCCATCGCCATGGACCGGGAAGTGATGAGAATCCGGGATACGCTCTCGCCGAAATTTGCCGAAATCATATACTACGGCTTCTGGTTTTCGCCGGAATGGGATTTCCTTGAGGCGGCGTTTGACAAGTCGCAGGAATTGATTGACGGCAAGGTCACGCTTGAGCTTTACAAGGGCAATTGCTGGCCGGTGGCACGTGAGTCGCCAACCTCATTGTATAATGAGGAGCTTGGCTCCATGCACATTGAGGGAGGGTTCAACCAAAAAGATTCCGCCGGGTTCATCAAGATAAACGCGATACGCCTGATGGCGCACCGCGCGATAGTGGAAAAAAGGAAAGGGGGCAAATGATTTCGTCGATTGACGCGGATGTGAGTTTATTAATAAGGCAATGCACGATTTGAGCTAAAAATAATGCGGGAGGGTGTAAGGATGACGGGTGCTGCCATTACTGCTGTTTCTAAGGAAAGGAATGCCCGAGTTCGGCTCATTGAATCTTCAATTCGGGCAAAATTGCTTCCGGAATGGCTGGACACCCGCCCCGCAGGCAAACGGCTTGAGAGCATAAAGACCATACTCCTCAACCTGGCTGCAAAGCAGCCGGAGATAGAAGGCCGCAATGTTGACTTTTTCTTGCGGTACTGCAATATGCTTAGATTCAGACACGCACGGATTGTGGAACCGGAAATGAAACGGCAGAAAGAGGCAAGGAGCAAGATATACAAAATGTGGCCCGTTGCATTGACTGTTGGTGCAACGGCTCTTGCGGCACTTAATGCACCATGGTTGCCTGTTGTGATTGCAGGCACAATAATTGTAGGAACAATAGTCGCAATGAGAATGAAACACGTCAGGATAGTAGCTGAAACCAGCCGCAACATTCAGACAGTGCTTGATGCAATAACAAGGTTTGAGGGAGCGGCAATCGCTGCAGCCCTAAGCATCGAAACAAGCACCGCGAACTGGCTGGGAAATGTTCTGATTACACTCAGCTTTTTGAAGGAGCACATTAATGGCCAAGGCGAAAAATTTGGGTTGGATGCGCTCGATGGAGACACCCGCCCAGTCTATCACAATGTAACGAAAATACTCCAAAATCCGAACTCGGAAGTTGCCCAAAGCTTTGTTGCACAGACAATGGAGAGCATCGCCCGGCTTGAAAATAAAGTGAACGATAAAGTAGGGGAAGTCATTGGAAGTGCTTCCATGCCGCTCAAGGAATTGGTTAGTTTGCAAGCTGCGGTAGCTTTGGCAACAAATGATGGGAGGGTACAAGGCTCTTTATTACAACCAAGCCCTAGCGTTAATGGGAATGTGGATGCGGCAGGTGCGGAAATAACAGTTCCGCTAACGCAGGATAGCACACTAGGGAATAGCAAATCGGAATTTACTGGACTGCCGCCCTATCACGAAGAGATTTCAAGGTATTACGAAGGGCTTGCGCCCAATAAATTATAGGGTGGCAACGGCGGCTCCCAAGCCAGCCCATAGGAAGCAGGCTTAAATACTTATTTTCCTATTTTATATCACATGAAAGGAATTGCCACGGCATTAATGCTGGCTGGAATGCTCCTTGTTTCAAAGCCTGCATTTGGGCAGGAAAACAGGGCAAATGCGCCGGCTGATTCTGCAGGAAAGAATTCTCTTTTTTCGCCATTTGCAAAATTGCGCAACAGCGCTGCGCAGAATTTCAGGCTGCCTGCAAGGGTGGACAGAAACGAGGCAAGCGTTTCGTATTCGAATATTGCCTTTAGCAAATACTACAATGCGCCGATAATTTGGGCGCAGGCAAATGTGTCAGGTTGCGTGCTTTATATTGAAAGCGTTAAGGCTGGTTTTTTTGCAGGCGGGCAAATCACATACCGGCATTACAAGCCTTTTGATTTGAGCGTAACGGAATACAAGGCAATCGTGCAGGCAAAAGCCGCAATTCCTGCAATTTATGGAGTGCTGGGGCTTGGCGCAACTTATGGGCAGCCGATAAGCAGCGCAGGCGGGCAGATTGAGGATGAATGGATTTTTAGTGCAAGCTATGAATGCGCGGTTGGCGGCAGGCGGATTGCTGAGATAACCTACATCACGTGGGCGAACCAGAAAAAAGAAAGGATAGCCGGCCTGACAAGCGAGGCCGTGGTGGTAAATGCAATGATTGTAGAGGGCGCACACCTTACTTTTTCTTATCAGGATGCAGACATGCCAGACAGGATAAGAAGGGATTGGGGCGCAGAATACAAATTTGGCAGATTTACCGCTGCAGGCAGCACGAACTTTTCAGGGGATTGGGGCACTGCCGTGCTGGCAAGGATTTACAATGGGCTTTTTGCAGAAGTGAAATTGGTTTCCGAATGGCTCCCGCGCGATTATGGCGCATACGGCGGGGCAAACAACTCGATGATGTTCACGGCCGGGTATTCGCCATAATTTTTTAGCAATCGTTTCCCCGTTGCATTCCGCACCCCTTTTTAAAGTTTCAGAGGCTAGGGAAATTGCGGTTTAGGTGGGAACTATGGCAGGCAAATCAATCGAACTCAAGGTTGCGGAAGCCCTGCAAAACGATGTCGGCAGGGGCTTGGTGCGGATTGACGGCAAGGCACGGAAGGAGCTTGAGGTTTCTACCGGGGATATTGTGGAATTGAAGGGCAAGCGAAGCACTGCCGCCCTTGTGTGGCAGGCGCACCCGCAGGACGAAGGCCTGAACATAATCCGGATGGACGGCTACTTGAGGCAGAATACGGGCGTGGCGCTTGGGGACAAAATACTCATCAAAAAAGCGGAATTGAAAGAGGCGAAAAAAGTGGTGCTTTCGCCCACGCAGCCCATGAAGTATTCGCCGGGCTTTGACCAGTTTGTGAAGAAGAAATTGATTGGGCGCGCGCTCAATAAAGGGGACACGATATTTATCGGGGTTTTCGGCACGTCTTTCCCGCTTGTCGCTGCCGTTGTGCAGCCGGTCGGAATCGTGATGGTGGATGAAAACACCGAAGTGCTGCTCAAGGAGGAGCCGGTGAAGGAAACGGCCGCAGTGACAAGCATTTCTTACGAGGACATC
>ORJL011277045.1_pt1 | contig 10392 bp, 5 predicted proteins | sample 1779941 | NCBI WGS metagenome assembly ORJL01 (sample SAMEA104232317, study PRJEB22302) | groundwater metagenome | biome: forest; feature: aquifer; material: groundwater | place: USA | collected 2011-08-07 | depth 5.8 m | reverse complement strand
GGGCTTTCGTATCCGCTGGTCGTGAAACCGGCGAACGAGGACGGCTCGGCCGGGATCACCGAAGACAGCGTCGTCGTCGACCTTGCGGGCTTGTGCCGACAGGTGAAAGGACTGAGGGATGGGTTCCGGCAAGATTCGCTCGTCGAGGAGTTCGTGGACGGGCGGGAGTTCAACGTCGGCGTGCTCGGGAACGGCACGGCGGCTGATCCGCACCGGTCGCTCCCCCCCGCGGAGCTTGTGTACCGGAACCCGCGCTGGCGGCTTTGCACCTACGAATCGAAGTGGGACTCGACGCACCCCTCGTACGCGGAGATCGCCCCGGTCTGCCCCGCCGACGCTCCGCCGGAAACCACCGCACGGCTCTCGGAGATCACCCTGGCCTGCGCACGGATCTTCGCGCTCGCGGGCTACGCCCGGGTCGACTTCCGGATGAACGCGGAAGGGGAGCTGTTCGTCCTCGAGGTGAACCCGAACCCCGACATCTCGCCCGACGCCGGGATGGCGCGCGCGGCGCGTGCGGCGGGGCTTCCCTACCCGGACCTCATCCTCGAGATCCTGCGGTTGGGCACGGCCCTGGGGGCCCGGTGACGCCGATCCGCCGCATCGAACCGGAAGACCGCGAGGCGATCCGTGGCTTGATCGCGGGGACCAACGCGTTCAAGCCGTTCGAAGTGGACGTGGCGATCGAACTGGTCGACATCGCCCTCACGCAGAAAGGGCAGGACGACTACCACCCGTACGTCCTGGTGGAGGACGACGGCACGATAGTCGCCTACGCCTGCTTCGGGAAGAACCCGATGACCACGGGGACCTTCGACCTGTACTGGATCGCGACGCGGACGGACCGGAAGGGAAAAGGGTACGGACGCGCCATCTTGTCGTTCGTCGAGGAGGAGGTCCGGCGGCGCGGGGGGTACCTCTTGGTGATCGAGACGTCGTCGCAGGAGAACTACGGCACCCAGCGGCTCTTCTACGAGAAGATCGGCGGCGCCCTCGCCGCGCAGTTGCCCGACTACTACGCGAAGGGCGACGACAAGCTCATCTACCTGAAGCGTGTGCGCTAAAGGGCAGTCCCCCCCCCGAAGATCCTCCCCAGCAACCCCTTTTCGAGCCCGACGACGGCATCCAGTTCTCCCGCGTCCAGCCAGACCCCGGCGCACGAGGAGCACCGGTCGATCTTCAGGCTCTTGTAGTCGACCTCGATCAGCGTCATCCCGCACTTGGGGCAGTGCATGAAGTGCAGCTCCTTCCGCCGACGCTTTTCCAGTTCGGCCATCTCCTGCTGCTTCGCCTTCTCGGCGTCCTTCCGTCGCTCGAACTCGATTCGTGCGATGAATTCCTCTTCGCTCTCGGACGGTTTTCGGATTCCGCTGGTCATGTTCGTGCCCTCCTGGTCGTGTTGTGCATCGATGAAGAACTCCTTTATTATAATGATCCACACGCGGTTGCACACCTTCGTTCGATGCGCCTTCGATCGACGCGCCGGATCCGGTGGGCGATCGATCAAACCTTCGCCAGCAGATCGCTCAGGCCGGAAGATCGGCCGACGGAGCGCACCACCGCATCCGTGAAGGGCTCCGGTTTCGACGCGACGGTAACCCGGGTCTTTGCCCGCGTGATCCCCGTGTAGAGCAGCTCCCGGGTCACGTGCCCCGAATCCGACGGGCCCAGGACCAGCAACACCTCGTCGAATTCCGCCCCCTGGCTCTTGTGTACGGTCGTCGCCCAGGCGGTCTCGTGCTCCGGAAGACGAGGAAGAAGGACCGTACGGTACGGTTGCGTCGGTACCCCGCCCTTCCCCCCGTGTCTTTCGTCCGTTGGAGAAAAGAACGCTTTCAGTTTGCCACCGTCCGACGGATCCGGAAGAACGATCCCCGTATCGCCGTTGTACAACCGCAGCGCGTGGTCGTTCCGCACGATCAGGATCGGCCGGCCCCGATAATGCTCCGATCGCTCCTTGCGGATCTTCCCCTCCCGGGCGAGGATCTTCTCGACCGCCTCGTTCAGCCCGGAAACCCCGTAGGCGCCTTCCCGGTGCGCCGACAAGATCCGGAACCGCCCGAACGCCTCGAACGCCTCCTCCGGTGTCGCCGCCGCCAGAAACGGGAGGAACCGGGAATGCACCCGGGGGAGGAGAAAACGTTCCATCGCATCGGGATCCGGAAGCTCCGCCCATGCGACATCGCCTCCCCCGGACCGCAACCGATCGAGGGCCTCCTCCCCTCGCCCATCGCGGATGGCGGACGACAGCAGGGCGATCGGGCTTGCGTCCCCGAACCGGTAGTTGCGGGTCAGCACCGAAACGCACTCCGAGAACGGCCCCTTCGCCGCACAGATATCCGCGAATACCGTGCCCGCTTCTATCGAGACGAGCTGATCCTTGTCGCCCAGCAGGATCAGGCGGGAACCGCCCGGCATCGCGGCCACGAGGCGGGCCATCATCGGCAAGTCGATCATCGACGCCTCGTCCACCACGACCACGTCGTACGGAAGAGGATTTTCGGAATCGTGGCGGAATCGACCGCCCAACCCTGCGCCGAGCAACCGGTGGATCGTGAGCGCCTCCCGGGGGATTTGCTCCCGGACCCGAGGATCGACATCGAGAGAATCCCCCCGTTCCGCGACCGACTTCTTCAGGCGGTCCGCCGCTTTTCCGGTGGGCGCGGCAAGGGCGATCTCCAGCGGCTTCCCCCCGGCCTGCTCCAGGAGCAGCGCCAGCATCTTGACGACGGTGGTCGTCTTCCCCGTACCCGGTCCGCCGCTCACGACCGATACCCGCCTGGAGACCGCCCGGACCGCCGCCTCGCATTGGTGATCGGGCCCTGCGCCCCCCTCCGGTTTGAAAAGGCGGGCAAGCCCGTCGTCGAGGATCTCCCGGTCCACGGGAGCGCCTGGAGCGACAGCCCCCTCGCGCAGGAAGCGCGCGACCTCCTCCTCGTACCGCCGGAACCGGTGCAGGTAGAGCCGGCCGGATGCGTCGAGGATCAGGGGAAGCGCGCTTCCGGGTTCCCCGACGACTCCCGATGCGCGAAGGGCGGGTCCGACCGAAACATCCCCGCACTCGGACAAGGGCAGACAGACGTTCCCGAGGCGCACGGCGCGGGAGAGCCACCGGACGGCATGCCGCACCGCATCCTTTTCCGCCGACGCGGCTCCCGCAAGGAAATCCGCAAGGCGCAGGTCGATGGGGAGGAAATCGCCGGGAATCACGGTGCCCACCCCTCTCCGGCAAGCGCCTTCGAGATCCGCTCGACACGGCCCTCGTCCGGGCGGTCGAACCAGACCCCGGATCCCGTCCCGTGGGAAGGATCGATCCCGCGGAGGAAGAGGTAGAACGTGCCCCCGAAGTGCCGGTCGAACGCGTATCCCGGAAGCCGCTTCTTCAGGTGGAGGTGCAGGGCGACGGCGTAGAGGTCCGCTTGCAGCAGATATCTTTCGGACGACATCTCTTCCTCGAGCCGCTCCCTGGAGTAGTGGCCGGCATCGGGGCCCAGCCGGTTCGACTTCCAGTCGACCAGATAGAACCGATCCCCCGCGCGGCACACCAGGTCGATCGCCCCTTTCAGGATCCCCTCTTCGCGAACGTAGGAGACCCCCTCGAACGGACCGGGAGCCCCTTCGCCGCCGCCGAACTTGCGTACGGGAAACGCGAACCTCACCTCCGACAACCGGTCGGCACGGGAGACGGAGGAAAGGGGGAACGGCTCGCCTGTGCCCGTCAGCGGCAACGAGAGGATCGAAGAAACCTGCTTCGCGACGATCCCCGCCCACGCGGCGTCCAGTCCGTGGAGCGGGAGCAACTTCCGGGTCGCGGCGAGTATCGCTCCCTCCGTAGCGCCGAAATCGACCGTTTCGAGCAGCTCATGGAAGAAGATCCCCGGCTTCGCGCCCGCGGGAAAGGCGTGAATCGATCGGGGGTCGGGGACAGCCCCGGAGGCGGCGATCCCGGAATGTGCGGGATCGCGGTCCGGCGCATCGGGATCGGGATCCACCGCATCCCTCGACAGTGCCGTGAAGCTGGTCTCCCCGAAGCGGGGGACGATTTTCCGCCCGGACGGGAACTCCCGGAGCGTCCGGCCGACCGCAACCCCCCGCGAGGTTGCCGGAAGATAGCGGCTCACCGGTACATCGGGGAGCGGCTCGACCCGGATCGCGGATTCCCCACCCGGTCCTTCCCTTGCCGATTCGGCAAGGGCGTCGAGGTCGGCCCGGACCGCTTCGTCGCCAGTACCCTTGAACCGTTCCGGGAACTCCGAAGTCGACGATGCTCCAATCCGCTTCCCGTGGAGCACCCAGGCGGCGCCGGTCCGCTCCGCCTCCTTGACGCCTCCCCACACGACGTAACACCGGGCCACGGCACGCGTCAACGCGACGTAAAAGAGGCGGGCGCTCTCGGCGAGTTCCTCCCGATCCGCCAGCTCCCGTTTCTCGTCGGGGACGTCGTCGATCCGCCGCACGGCCCGTGGAGGGGCGCCGTCTTCGTGGTAGAAGATCCCCTCCTTTTTTTCGATCTTGTCCCGCCATTCTTTCCCGGTCATTTTCCACGCGAACGGAAGGAACACGACCGGATACTCGAGCCCCTTGCATTTGTGGACCGTGACGACCTTTACCGCGGAGGCGTCCGTCTCGAGCCGGAGCTGGTGTTCCTCGTCAGCGACCGCACCATCTTCCTTCGCCTCGGCCATCCTTGCGTCCAACCAGGCGACCGTCCGTTCCACCCCTCCTCCGACCGCCTCGTACGCCTGCAGCAGTTCGGCGAGGTGGAGAAGGTTCGTCAGGGCCCGCTCCCCACCCGGCGAAGACAACAGACGCGACCGTACGCCGCCGGAGGAAAAGACGTCCCGGCACATCGCGGCGATCCCTTTTTCCTCCCACGTCTCCCGGTATCGGAAGAAGGTCCGGATCCGTTCGGCCCAGGCGTCCTCATCGACCGCGAAGGGGTCGAAATCGACGCCGGACAGCCCGAAGACGTCGGTGGCCAGCGCCGCGCGCACGTTCCGTTCCTCCGCGGGATGGGCGACTCCCGCCAGGAAGGCCCGGAACGTCTCCGCCTCCGTCGAGGTGAAGACGCTCTCGCTGCAATAGAGGACGCAAGGGACCCCGCGATCGACGAGGGCATCCCTCACCTGCCGCGCTTCCCGGTTGGTGCGCACGAGGACGGCGATATCTTCGGGACGAAGGGATCGGTCGCCGAGGGTCACCGTCCCGCCGGAACCCGCATTCAGAAGCCGGACGATCTCCCCCGCCGTGGATTTCAGCACCTGTTCGGTGACCGCGTCCTTGGAGAGGAACTTCCCCTTCGCCGAGAGGTCCTTCCCCTCCACGTGCCAGAAAACGAGGGAAGAAGTACCGCCCGCCCCTGCCCCGCCCAATCCATCCGTCTCCCGCCGATGCGACTCGACCGGCTCGAAGGGGATCCAGTCGAAGACGAACGGGTCGCGGGCGCCTTCGAAGACGGCGTTCACCGCCCGGACAAGGGACGGAACCGCGCGGAAGTTCCGGCCGAGCCGAAAATGGCGCTCTTCCGGCACCTCCGCCCTTGCCTGTCGGTAAGCGAACACATCCGCGTTGCGGAACCGGTAGATCGACTGCTTCGGGTCGCCGACGAGGAGAAGGGCGTCTTCCTCAACGTCCGAGAAGATTCCCGCGAAGATCTCGTACTGGACGGGATCCGTGTCCTGGAACTCGTCGATCAGGATCGCCTTGTAGCGACTCTTCAACGCCCGCGCGAGCCTTTCCCCATGGGCCGTGAGCTTCCGATGCCTTTCCTCGGCAGGGCCGAACAGCGCCTCGAGAAGGTCGAGCAGCAGGTCGTCGTAAGAGCGGACGTTCTTTCGACCCTTCAGATCCCGGATCGCGGCACGCACCTCCCGAAGCATCTCGGTCCGCAGCCGAACGACCCATGCAGACGCCAAGCGTTCCAGAATCGGCTCGAGCCTTTCGCACGCCACCCTCAGTTCGGTGAACCGCTCGAATGCGGGGTGGGCCGGCGCCCGAAGTCCTTTCTTCTCGGCGGCCTTTGTCACCTTGAACCGGTCGTGGCAGAAGAGGTGTAGTTTCTCGGGGGCCGGCAGAGAAGGACCTCCCATGATCCACACAAACAGATCTTCGGCATGCCCTGGGAGATGTTTCGGATTGTGGGTGGTACCGTTCAAGGAGCCGTTGAGCAACTGCACCTCAATCTTTTGTTTCTCCCCGGCAGCGGACACGGCGTCCCGGGCGGTCGAGAACGCTTCGAGGAACTCCTTTTGGGCCGCGGCGTAGTCGGCGGGATCGGTCCCCGAAAGCGATTCACCGGTCTCGTCGGGTTCCACGTTCAGGAACGGGTTCCCATGGCACTTCTCGACCAGGGAAAGGGCGTCTTCGGGCTTCCCTATTTTATCGAAGACACGGCGCCGGAGGAGCGGGTCCCGCAGTTCCTCCCGGAACGCCAGACCCAGGAAGAAATCGTTCACCGCCCTGCGCACGATCTCCCCGGCGTCGGGGACCACCTCCGTATCGAAGAGGGATGCGCTCTCGAAGGCGTTGTCCTGGAGGGCACGCCGGCAGAAACCGTGGATCGTCTGTATGGAAGCGAGGTCGAACGTCCGCAGCGCGTCCTCGAGAAGGCGCCTGTCGGATTCATGGTCCCGCCGGCCATCCTCCTCCGGCCCGCCGCCGGCATCGCTGCGGTACTCCACCAATTTAACTTTTATCTTCTTGCGGATCCTGTCGGTCAACTCCGCCACCGCCGCATGGGTGAAGGTGACCACGAGCATCTGTTCGACGCGGAGTTTCCGCTCAAGCAGAAGGCGCACGTACCGCTCCGCAATCGCGTACGTCTTGCCGGTCCCGGCGCTCGATTCGATGAGGGCGCGCCCTTCGAGAGGGGACGACGCGGGATCGTAGACGCGGCTCATTCCGGCCCTTCCTTCTGCGGTGTGCCCGACATGTTCTCCAGAATCGGCACATACACACGCTCCGCGATCGCCTGGAACCGGTCATCGAGGGGGGACGGGTGAACCTTCCCGAACGCGAGGCGGTTCCACGGATCCTCCCCATCTCCGGGTCGTCCGGAAAATTCTTCCGTCTCCCACTCCTTCCGGGCCGACTTCCGTGCCTTCCGAACCGCTTCCTCCTCACCTTCCATCCGATGATTCTCTTTCGTCTCCGCAAAGGCGAACGACGTCCTTTCGAAAAACGGAAGCGGTTCGTGCAATCCCCCCTGATACAGGTTCAACAGATCCCGGAGCACCGCTAGCGGGTTTCCAACCGGCCCAAACCTCTTCTCCTCGATTTTTTTTCCTTTTTCGTCGAATCCCACGTACAAACTAACCCCCGGATACACGGAGGCGTCCCCTTGCAACCGCATGCAGAGAAGGGCGAGGTGTTCCACCCAGATCGACAGGAGGTCTTTCGGTTTTCTCTTCGACGGGCGCCAGCGGAGCAGCGCATTCCCCCGGATCCCGGTCAACTGTCCGGTCAACCGGAACGGCTCGACGTCGAGGCGGACCCTGAGGACGGGGAGTTCCTCTCCCATCCGCGGACGGAGCGCGTCGGCAAAGCGGGCCGAACCCTCCGACATTTTCCGCGCCACTTCCTCGCCGAAATGGCCGGGGGGAAGGATCCCCTTCGCCTGGAGGATCGACACATCATCTTTCAGGCTCTTGCCCTCCAACCGGCGTCCGACCAGAAACTGCGTCGCGGAATACGACTGGAGGCCATCGAGAAAGAACGGCTCCTCGTCGGAAAGGGGCGGGGAGTCGACGGGCAGGGAGATGCGGAGGCGCTCCTTCAGAAAGTATTCGACCGGATGCCTGAGGAAGCGGATCAGCGCTGGAATATCCACGTGCACGATCCCTTCCTCCGGTTCCTCCAACCGCAGGGGAGACGCGACGAACCGGCCATCCTCCGACGTAAGAGGCGGTTTCCCGCTTCCTGCCGCCGCGAGCTTTTCCGCCACCTCCCGGTTTTCCTTCGAGTAACTGAACGGACCGCGCGCCGGCGCCGTCTCCCCGCTTTCGAACGCTCGCTGGGAAAACGCTTGCAGCGGGTGGTCGACGACGAGCCAATCCTTCACCGTCGTGCCCTTTTTCGTCTCCTCCTTCTCCGCCTCGAATCCGCCGGGCGGAAGGAACCCCTGCTCCCCATAGTCGAGCAGTTCGGAAACGACGACCGACGGAGGGATCGGGTCGTCACTCTGCATGCTGCGCCCGACATAGGTGATGATCAACCGCTCGCCGGCGGACAGGATCGACTCGAGGAACAGGTAGCGGTCCTCGTCGCGCAGGGAGCGGTCGCCCGATTTCGGGTGGCGCGCCACCGGGTCGAAATCGGGCGCGCGCTCCTGGCGCGGGAAATCGCCGCCGTTCATTCCGACCAGGGCGATCACGCGGAACGGGATGCTGCGCATCGGCAGAAGCTTGCAGAATGTGACGGCGCCGGCGAGGAACCGGAAATCGCGAACGGCGCCCGCCGCTTCGAGCCGGCCGGCGATCCAGTGCCGGACCGGATCGAACTGGACCGGGCCGGTCACGCCCGACGCCTCCGCAAGCCCGGCCATCCCCTCCAGTTCCTTCCGCAACCGGAGCGCGTTCCCATCCTCCTCTTCCGGCAGAAGGAGCACATCGGAGAACCCGGAAAGCGTATCCGCCCACTCCCGGACGGTCCGCGGAGCATCGAGGCCGCGGACGCCGGTAAACAGCGCTTCCGCGAAGTCGATGAACCTTCCGATCAGCAGGGGGTCGTCGCCCTCGACCTGGGCACACGGGAGGATCCCGTGGAACGGCTCGGCTCCCTCCGGCGCGACCGCGACGGAGAGAAGCAGCCGCGACAATCCTTCCCGCCAGCTGAACTCGCTGAATGGCGGGAAACCGGCTTTCACCCGATCTTCGGCATCGATCCCCCACCGGATCCCGGCTTCGCTTACCCACCGGGAGATCCGGTCGACGTCCTCCGGGGAAAACTTGAAGCGGTGGCGCACCGGGTCGGAGCCGCACAGCGCCACCCCCTCGCTCGCCGTGAACCAGCCGCCCCGCAGGGCCAGGATGTCGAGGAACGCCCGCAGGAACGGGCTCCGGGCGACCGGCCCCCGGTTCGCAACGCTGAACGGGATCGCGGGCGGTCCCTTGGAATCGTCTTCCCGGTCGTGCCCGAACACCGCCTCGATGAACGGCGCGTAGGCGTCGATGTCCGGCGCCATCACCGCGACATCCCCGGGGGACAGCGATTCATCCTTGGCGAACAGGTCGAGGAGCCGGTCCTTCAGCACCTCCATCTCGCGCATCCGGCTATGGCAGCAGTGGATCCGGATCGAGTCGTCATCGAGCGAGAGCGGCAATCGTTCGCTCCCCTCTTTCGCCTCCGCCCCCCGGTTCACCAGGTGAAAAATATCGGACTGGATGCGGGCGAGAAGGGTGTCTCCCTCCGGCGTCTCGAAGCGATCGACGCAATCCCCCCCGGTGGCGGAAACGATCATCCGGTGGAAATCGCGCCCCTGCCGGCCGAGGGAGGCGAGGAGCGCATTTCCGGTATCGAGGAAGAGGTCGTGCTTCGGATCCAGATCTTCCCCCGCCCTCCGTCGTTCACGGATCTCCTCGCGGTGGTTGTAAATATCCCCCCAATACTCCTTGCTCGGATTGAGGCAGAACAGATGGACGTCCACGAACCGGGAAACCGCGGCGAGGACATCGAAGTGGAACGCAGGCATCGCCGGGATCCCGAACACGCAGATGCGGGATGGCAATCCAACCGGAGCGGGAATCTTACCCCCCACCCGTTCGAGAAAACGGTGCTGCAGCGCCGCGCGGTGATTCTTCCCGTCCTCTGTGACCAGCCGCCTCCAGAGGCCCGGAAGCCACCCACCCTTCGCTCCCTCCTCTTTCTCCCAGGAAAGGGCCATCTTCGGGCGGTACAGGATCGCGCGGTCGAGGACGACGGCGATCTTCTCGGCGAGCTGGATCCGTTTTCGTCCATCCGGGTCGTCGGAGAGATACCCCGCGATCCCTTCCCCTTCGGGGAGGGAACCCGCGTCGGGAAGGAGCCCGAAAAGTCGCCACGTCATCCTCTCCCGGGAGAGGGGATCCTCGGCGGGAACGTCCGTCAACACGCCCCGGAACAGCTCGTCGACGATGGCATTGGGAAAAGGGAACCGGGCGTTCGCGAAGACGCCGAGACGGCCGGCCAGCTCCTTCTCCAGCCACCGCTCCATATCGCGGCTCTGGACAACGATCGTCTCCGGATCGAAGGGCGAGGGGAGCGGCCGCTCCCCGCGGAGTTTCGCCAGCTCCTCGACAAGAAGCGGCATCCGGTTGCCGGTGTGGACCGTGAATCCGCTGGTCAATAGCGCCTCAGATCATCGACGAAGATCGGGTGGCCTGGTCACGTGTTCAAACCCTTCAGATACGTCACCTC
>ORJL010017143.1_pt1 | contig 10392 bp, 8 predicted proteins | sample 1779941 | NCBI WGS metagenome assembly ORJL01 (sample SAMEA104232317, study PRJEB22302) | groundwater metagenome | biome: forest; feature: aquifer; material: groundwater | place: USA | collected 2011-08-07 | depth 5.8 m | reverse complement strand
CCCGTCGGTTGTCCCCGCGACCGGGTCGTTAGGTAGAGTGAAGTGGAAGGTTGTCCCGTTACCTGGCACGCTCTCGGCTTTACAGCCGCCCAGGCAAAAGCTATACTAGCCAGCGAGTGCGTAAATGCTCTGCTGGCTGCCTGCCGTGGCGTGGCCCGGGGTTGAGGTCCAGGGGGGATCCGGCCGGCTCAACCCAAGCTAATTAACACGAGGTGTAAGCAGCGATGACCCCTCCCAGCTCTCCGCCCCCGCCCTATAGCAAGTATTGGAACGAGCACCTGGAGACCATGCCTCGAGAGGGACTGGATGCCGGTCACCTGCGGCGTGTGCGGGCCTTGATGAAGTACGCCTACGAGCGGTCCCCCATGTACCGCAGGCTCTACGATCGGGCCGGGGTGCGGCCGGAGGACGTACAGACCCTCCAGGCCTTCGTGGAGAAGGTCCCTGGCGTGGATAAGGCCGATCTCCTGGCGGCCCAAGCCACCAACCCACCCTACGGAGACCTCCTGGCCCATTTCCAGGAGGATGCTACCAGCCAGTTCTATATGACCTCCGGCAGCACGGGAATCCCTCTTCAGGTACCCTATAACCACTACGAGATGATGCGCTGCGCCGAACACGTGGCCGTTATGTGCTGGGCGGTAGGGGTCCGGCCGGGGGACACGATGTACCTGGCCTTCAGCTTCGGCATCTTCGTGGCCATGTGGGTGGCCTATCACGCCGCCTTTCGACTGGGGGTCCATGTGGTCTCGGGCGGCGGCGTGGATACCAAGACTCGCATCAGGCAGATACAGGACTTTAAGCCCACCATGCTCTTCGCCACTCCTACCTATGCCCTGCATATGGCCGAGGTGGCCCTAGAGCTCGGTGTGGACCTGGCCTCGTCCTCCGTGAAGTACATCTTCGTCTCCGGGGAGCCTGGAGGGAGTATCCCTTCGACGCGGTCGGCCATCGAAAAGGCCTGGGGAGCCAAGGTATACGAGTACTACGGCGCTTCCGAGACCGGGGCCCTGGGGCAGGGTTGCCCGATCCAGGGGCGGATGCACACCTTCGAGCAGGAAGTGTTCTCGTTGGTGCTGGACGACCAGGGCCGGCCGGTGGCTGATGGACAGGTAGGGGAGCATGTGTCAACTTCCTTCATGATGCTGACTCAGCCCGTTATCAAATACCGGACCCATGACCTGGTGGAGGTCCATTACGGCGGATGCGAATGCGGCCGCACCTGGAAGTATCTGCAGGGAGGGGTCCTGGGGCGGACCGATAACATGATCACCATCAAGGGCGTCAACGTTTTCCCCGCCGCGGTCGAGGCCCTGCTGGGTGAGGTGAAGGGCACCTCGGAGCATTTCGAGATGCACGTCTGGCGGGAGAAGGGGCTGGATGAGCTTCTGGTGAGGGTAGAGGCCTCCCGGGATGTGGCGGACTCCCGCCGCGAGACGGAGGCCAGGGCCCAGGAGCTGCTCCGGCACCGGATCAGGGTGCGTATTCCGGTGGAGGTGCTGCCTCCCGGCTCACTGCCTCGCTACGAGCTCAAGGCCAGGAGGTTCTTTGACCACCGCAAGACGGGGACTCTGCCCCCACGCTCGCAAGGAGGGCTTTAGCCATGGGTTCTGCCGTAAACAAGTCCCTGCCCCGGCCCGATGCCAGGGTTAAGGCTATCGGCCAGGCCGCCTACGTCGGAGACCTGTCCCTGCCCCGGACGCTGTACGGCGCTATCCTGCGCAGTCCCTTACCCCATGCCCGCATCCTGAGCATAGACGCCAGCCGGGCCCTGCGCCTGCGCGGGGTCCGCTCCATCATTACCGGCCGGGATACCCTGGGGGTGATCTTTGGCGTTCTGGCTACCTCTGACAAGCTGATGGACCGGCGGGCCCTGGTCACAGATAAGGTCCGGTATGTCGGAGACGAGGTGGCCGCGCTGGCCGCCGTGGACGAAGATACGGCCCAGGAGGCCCTGTCCCTGATCAAAGTCGAGTATGAGCCTCTGCCGGCCGTTTTCGACCCACTGGAGGCCCTCCGGGACGGGGCGCCCCTGGTCCACGTTGACAAGCCCGGCAACATCAGTAAGAGGCACGTGGTCAAGGTCGGGGACCTGGAGGCGGGACTTGGGGAAGCGGCAGTCGTTCGGGAGGACCGCTTCACAACGCATCCGGAGGCCCACTCCCCCATGGAGCCCCACGTGGTCCTGGCTCAATACGATGCCACCGGGAAGCTGACCGTCTGGACTTCGACTCAGAGCTCTTACTTTGTGCAGATGGACCTGGCCAAGACTCTGGGCCTTCCTGCGGGGAGGGTCCGGGTGATCAAGCCCCACGTGGGAGGGGGATTCGGGGGCAAGTCCGACGGCATGGACTCCTTGGACTTCTGCGCCTCCCTCCTCTCTATAAAGACCGGCTGCCCGGTAAAGATGGCCTATAGCCGCGAAGAAGAACTGATCTATACCCGGCGTCGCCACGCCCTGATGATCGAGCTGAAGACGGGTGTAAGGAAGGATGGGATACTATCTGCCAGAAAGTGCCGGGCCATTCTGGATGGTGGGGCTTATAATAGCTGGGGACCCATTACCACCATTCTCTGCTCCAACTGGAACCTGATGCCCTACCGCATGGTCAACTACGAGTACGAGGGGATCAGGGCCTATACCAACAAGGCCCCTGGAGGTGCCATGCGGGGACACGGTGCTCCCCAGATACACTTCGCAGTAGAGTCCCAACTGGACATGCTGGCCAGCGATCTGGGCATGGACCCTATAGAGCTAAGGATGAGGAATGCCCTGGAGGCGGGGGACCTGAACCCCTCTGGCTTCTATATCCCCTCCTCGGGATTCAGACAATCCCTGGAGGAGGCGGCCAAGAGGTCGGGCTGGAAGGAGAAGCGGGGCAAGCTGCCCCCGGGCAGGGGGATTGGGGTGGGGTGCAGTGGCTTTGTCTGCGGGGCGGCCTTCCCGGTACGTCCCACGGCCGCGGCCTTCTCCGGGGTGCGCATCGTCATCTCTGCTGAAGGGCAGGTGACCCTTCTAACGGGGGCGGTGGACACGGGCCAGGGGTCGGACTTCACCCTGGCCCAAATAGCGGCTGAGGGGCTGGGCGTGCCGGTGGAGGTCATTACGGTGGTGGCCGCCGATACAGATCTGACCCCGGTGGACATGGGCAACTATTCCAGCCGGACCACCATGCTCGCGGGGAACGCTACCAAGAATGCGGCTGCCTCGGCCCTGGCCCGGGTGCTGGAGGGGGCGGCGGAGCTGCTGGAGGCCAAGGCCGACGACCTGGAGTCTGAGGATGGGAGAATCTCAGTCAAGGGCAGCCCGGAGCGGGGGGTTTCCTTCGTCGAAGCGGTCCAGGCCGCCTACCGGATGAACCATGGGGAGCAGATCGTGGCCGAGGGGGTCTACCTGCCCAATCCCAAGCTGATCTCCCCCTCCATCAGCTTTAGCGTGCAGATAGCGGAGGTGGAGGTAGACCGGGAGACGGGGCAGGTGCAGGTCACCTACCTTACCAGCGCCCACGATTGCGGGGTCCCCATCAACCCCATGTCGGTAGAGGGGCAGTTGGAGGGGTCGGTCTACATGGGGGTGGGCTACGCCTTGAGCGAGGAGTTCTCCGAGGTGGACGGGCAGTCCATCCAGTCCTCCTTTACCGATTACCATGTGCCTACCGTGGGGGAGATGCCCAAGGTGGATGCGCTGCACGTGGAGGTGTTCGACCCGGAGGGGCCCTTTGGGGCCAAGGAGGCTGGCGAGGGGACGGTGGGGCCGACCGCCCCGGCCATCGCCAACGCCATCTTTGATGCCGTGGGAGTCAGGTTGACCCAGATGCCTCTGAGCCCTGAAAAGGTGCTGCGAGCCGCCGGGGGTGGTTCCTAAACTTGCTCACCGCAGTGTCCCATGCTCCGTGGGGCGCCACCGAGGATGAAAAGCTGTACCTGGGAGCGCCGAGCACCAGCTCGGCACGACACGCCGAGCTGGTGCTCGGCGCTCCCAGGCAGCGGCTCCCTCGCGATGGATGTTTTCATGGCAGAGGCGCAGAGAACGCAGAGGTTCCTGGTTGGTAGGGAATCTCCGGCTAAATAGAGAACCGCCGCGCTCTCTGCGGTCTCTGCGTTAAGAAGCCCCCCGGACCGGCCCTCGACGCTTTCAGGGTAGGAGATCGCGGAGCACCCCCTTGACTTGTTACACGTTAACAGGTATACTGGCGGGGATGCTGCCGAAGGAAGGTCCCGCTCTCCTGGAGGACGGCCAGGCCCAGAGGGTGGGAGAGGATCGCCTGAGCCAGTTGTGGTACAGCGGGGCGTTCTCCCACCGGGGGCTGCTCACCCGCTGCGGCCGGCGGGTGAGGGTCTTCTACCGGGGCCTGCCCAACGGGGACCGCGGGCCAGACTACCTGGGAGCGGTCCTTTCCCTGGGGCGCGGCAAGCCCCGATCTGGAGACATCGAGCTGCATGTGCGCACGAGCCAGTGGCGGGCCCACGGCCATCACCTGGACGCCCACTATGACGGCGTGATCCTGCACGTGGTCTGGGAGGACGATGACACCCGTCCTACCCTCTTGCCCAGCGGCCGGCAGGCTCCGGTCCTGGCCCTGGGAAGCCTTCCGTACGGGGCGGGCGAGGCCTCGTGCTCAGGGGAGCCTTGCCGGACGTCCCCTCGCGACCAGGATAGGCTGCGTGATGCCCTGGACCGGGCTGGGGAAGAGCGCTTCCTGGGCAAGGCCGCCGGTCTGGAGGGGGATATGGCGGTCTTTCCCCCGCAAGAAGTCCTTTACCAGACCCTGGCCCAGGCCCTGGGGTATTCCCGGAACCAGGGACCCTTCCGGCGCTTGGCGGTCCTTCTGCCCCTGGCCGTCGTGGAGGGATTCCTCTGGGGCCAGGGCCTGGAGCGCCGGGAGGCCATGGCCCAGGCCCTCCTTTTGGGGACGGCGGGCTTCCTGCCCTCCCAGAGAGGGAGCGAGAGCTCCGATGGGTGGCCGGGCTTCCTCGAGGAGCTATGGCGGGCCTGCGCCCTGGGGCAGCACCTGGACCTGAGGGAGTGGTCCCTGGGCGTTAGGCCGGAGAACCATCCGGCCAGACGCCTGGCAGGCCTGTCCTCCATTATCGTGGAGAGCCTGGAGGAGGGCCTGGTGGAATGGGCGGTGTCAGGGTTCAGGGTCAAGGGTCAAGGTTCAAGGGATCAGGGTTTAGGGTTTGGGGTTCAGGGTTTGGTGTTTGGGCCGCCGGTTGTTCCCGGTCCAGGGACTGTCAGTATAGGATCAAGGGCCGAGAGCCAGGGGGCCGTCGTTTCCATCTGCGGTCCCCGACTCCCTGACCCTGGACCCCTGACCCTGGACCCTATACTGGGGCGGCTGCGGCGGGTGGCCGCGGGTTACTGGCGTGACCACTATGACCTTGGCCGGCCGGGGGAGCGGTTGGGCCATTCCCTGGTGGGGTGGCAGCGGGCTCTGGAGATAGCCGCCAACGTTCTGCTCCCCTTTGCCTACGCCTACGGAGAGAGGCAGGGTGACCGGGGGATGTCCCGGGCCGCCATGGAGACCTTCCGCCTCCTGCCGTCCCCGGGTTCCAATCAGGTCACGCGCCACATGGCCGGGCAGGTCTTGGGGGCCGCTCGGCCCCGGCTGGCGGGGACCGCCCGCCGGCAGCAGGGGCTCATGCACCTATTCCGTGCGTACTGCACCAGGGGCAGGTGTGGGGCATGCCCGCTGGGCGGGCCGTAGGGGTTAGGGTTTGGGTCATTGCCATACCTTGATGGTGGCGTTATAATGGGTCGAAGATTCGACTCAGCCAGAACGCACCGGAAGAATGCCCGATCAAAGCCACAGCATCGTCCCGGGCCATAAGCCTGGGGACGTTACGATACGCCGCCGTAGAATCAAGCGCCACCGCCTGAGGCGAGTGCTTGGCGTCCCGGCTCTCTTTAGCGCGGGATACGGGAACGTCGGTTCAAGTATTTATTATGCCTTGGGTATCGTGGCCGCCGCCGCCATGGGCGCAACACCGGTGGCCCTGGGTGTGGCAGGAATCTTCTTCGTTTCCGCCGCTCTGGCCTATGCCGAGGGTACGGCCATGTTCCCGGAGGCAGGCGGTTCCTCCAGCTTTGCTCGCCACGGTTTCAACGAGTTAGTCAGCTTTATCTCCGGCTGGGCTCTCATGCTCAGTTATGTCGTTACTATTTCCATATCGGCCTTTACCATCCCGCCATATCTGGCCTTCTTCTGGGCTCCACTGAAGGAATCGGAGACCGTGGGGACTGCTGTGGCCATGGGGCTGGTCCTCCTCCTGATGATTATAAACGTGGTGGGAGTTAAGGAGACCGCCTTCGTCAATGTTCTGGCCTCCATATTGGACTTGACCACCCAGGGCCTTCTGGTCATCACCGGCCTGTTCTTCCTGTTCAACTTCCCCTTGTTGATCACCCATGTGTTTGAATTCTGGCCGCGGCCGGAGAACCTGCTGTTCGGGATTGCTATTGCCTCCCTGGCCTATACGGGGGTCGAGACTGTCTCTCAGATGGCTGAAGAGACCCGCCAGCCGGAGAAAAGCGTGCCTAAGGCCCTGGTGCTCATGACCATCACCGTTTTAGCCATGTTCTCACTCATCTCCATCACGGCCCTTTCGGCCATGCCTCCTAGCGAGCTGGCCACGACCTGGTCCAAGGACCCCATGGCTGGGATAGCCTCCAGCCTGCCCGTAGAGGTGTTGCGTGTGGTGCTCCAGCCTATGGTAGCTGTGCTGGCGGCCACCATCCTCCTGATTGCCACCAACGCCGGCCTCATGGGGATCTCCCGCCTGGGCTTCTCCATGGCCTTGCACCGCCACATACCGCGTCGTTTCGGACAGATCGATGCCCGCTCGAAGGTGCCTATTTTTTCTATTATGGTCTTCGCGACTATAGCCCTGCTCATCCTGGTTCCGGGACTCTTCGGGTCCGGGATCTACGGAGACCTGGGCGCTCTGTATGTATTCGGGTCCCTTCTGGCACTGGGGCTGGCTCAGGCGTCCATAGTGGCGCTGCGTATCAACAAGCCGGAGCTACCCCGGCCCTTCAAGGTGCCGTGGAGTATCCGTTGGAGGGGAAAGGAGATTCCCTGGTTTACCGTGCTGGGAACGATCTTTATGCTGGGGGTCTGGGCGGTCCTCCTCTTCCTGCAGCCGTATAGCCGGTGGGTCGGCCTGGGTTGGATGTCCTTCGGCCTGATCCTCTACGTCCTGTATCGCAGGCGGGCGGGGCTTTCCCTCACCAAGGAAGCTCCTAAGCTTGAGATAATGTCTGGTTGAAGTGCCCGGCCTGCTGGCGCTGGCACTGACCGGGGAGGAAACATTGGGGAGGACACCCCCCAGCCCCCCGGCCTGCTGGCACTGTTGCCGACGTAGAGGGACATGAACAAGATCACTAGTATCCTGGTGCCCGTTGCGGGGAACGCCATCGACGACGAGGCCGTTGGACTGGCCTGTCGGGTGGCCAAGACCTCCAAGGGCAGGGTCTATGTCGTATACGTGATCGAGGTCACCCGCACCCTGCCTCTCAACGCCGAGATCGAGCCGGAGGTCCGGAGGGGGGAGGCCGTCCTGGACAAGGCGGAACGGGTGGCGGAGGAAGTGGATTACGAGGTGGATGCCGAGCTACTTCAGGCCCGGGAGGTGGGCCCGGCTATCGTGGATGAGGCAATCGAGCGGGGTATCGACCTGATCATTCTTGGGCTGCCCTACAAGAAGCGCTTCGGGGAGTTCAATATGGGAAAAGTTGCCCCTTACGTGCTTAAGAACGCTCCCTGCCGGGTCTGGCTGGTGCGGCAGGCTATCTCGGGATAAGTGGAAACCAAGGAGGCGCGGTGAACATCGTGATTATGGGATGCGGCAGGGTAGGCGCCAGGCTGGCCTCCATGATGGACTCTGAGGGGCACAAAGTAGTTATTATCGATATCGAGCCCTACGCCTTCCGCCGCCTGCCCTCCGACTTCAACGGGACGGCCATGGTGGGCAACGGCATCGACGTAGATGTGCTGCGCCGCGCGGGCATCGAACAGGCCGATGCCTTTGCCGCCGTGACCCAGGGGGATAATCGCAACGTCATGGCGGCCCAGATCGCCAAGCATATCTTCAATGTGCCCAAGGTGGTCTGCCGCATATACGACCCCCTTCGAGAGGAGATCTATCGTACCCTGGGGTTGGAGACCATCAGCCCCACCAACGTGGGAGCCATGCTCATGAAGGAAGCTATCGAGAAGGTGTAGGGGGAGCCCATACCGCACCATTAATGGTGCGGTATGGGCGGCCCATGAAGAAAGCTATCGAGAAGGTATAGGGGACGGCTATGTATATCATTGTAGCAGGCGCTGGTAAGGTCGGCTACTATCTGGCCAAGGCGCTCCTCTCGGAAGGCCATGAGGTGCTGATAATAGAACAGAACGCCCGGAAATGCGAGCAGATCGCCGACGAGCTGGGGAGTGTAGCCGTACGCGGGGACGCCTGCGAGGCCAAGACTCTCGAAGAGGCCGGTACGGGCCGGGCGGACATGGTGATCGCGGTCACCGGGGACGACGAGGACAACCTGGTTATCTGCCAGGTGGCCAAGAAGAAGTTCAATGTTGGCCGGACCATCGCCCGTATCAACAACCCCAAGAACGAGGGTATTTTCAAGAAGCTGGGCATTGACGTCACGGTAAGCTCGACCAATCTCATCCTGGAGCAAATCGAGGTGGAGCTCCCTACCCATCCGCTGGTACACCTGCTGGAGCTAAAGGCCCAGGGCCTGGAGATAGTGGATATCAAGATACCTCCCACCTCGCCGGCGGTAGGCAAGCAGCTAAAGGAACTGGCGTTGCCTGCCAACAGCGTGGTCTCGCTGCACTTGAGCCAGAAGCATGGACCCAGCATCCCCCGGGGGGACTCTGTGCTGGAGGCCGGAGACGCGATCGTCGTGGTCACGACCCCTGAGAACGAGGGCGCGCTGAAAGAGGTCCTGGCAGGCCGCTGAGTGGAGGGGGACCAACCTTTGACCAAACGACTGGCCTACTTCGGGCCCGGCCCTGCAGAGGGCCTGCTATCGAAACAGGATAGGACCAACCATTGACCAAACGACTGGCCTACTTCGGGCCTGCGGGTACCTTTAGCGAAGACGCCGCCCTGGCCTACGACCCGGGAGCCCGGCTGATGCCCTTTGCCACGATCGCCGCCGTAGCCTCTGCGGTGGAGGCGGGGATGGCCGACGAGGGCGTCGTGCCCATCGAAAACAGCCTGGAGGGGGCCGTCAGCGCCACCCTGGACCTCTTGATCCACGAGTCCTCTCTGGTGATCCTCCGGGAGGTTATCCTCCCCATCGACCATTACCTGATGGCGAAGGCCGGCACCCAGGTGGGGGATGTCGTGGCGGTCTACTCTCACCCTCAGGCCTTGGGCCAGTGCCGGAAGTTCCTGGAGCGCTGCTTCCCCAAGGCCCAGTTGGTGGCGTCCCTATCCACGGCGGCGGCGGTGGAGGAGATGCTGGGCAGTTCCGTCACGGCGGCGGCCATTGCTCCCCGGAGGGCGGCTGAGCTGTATGGGGCGCAGATCCTGGCCAGCCGCATTCAAGACCAGGCCTCCAACGAGACCCGGTTTGTGGTCCTGGCTAAGAAGGACCATGAGAGCACCGGTCATGACAAGACCAGCATCTGTTTCTACATCCCCGCGGACCGGCCGGGGGCGCTGGTGGAAATACTCCAGGAGTTCTCGCAGCGGAAGATAAACCTGGCCAAGATCGAGTCCCGTCCCAGCCGGGAGAGCCTGGGGAGATACTTCTTCCTGGTTGACCTGGAAGGGCACCGGACAGATCCTCTCGTGGCGGAGGCCCTGGCGGCCGTGCAGGCCATGGCCTCTATCTTCAAGCTCTTCGGTTCGTATCCTCGGAGCGTGTGACTGCCCGGGCCAGGGGTCCGGGGGCTCTTTCAATGCGGAGGGCGCGGAGAGCGCAGAGTTTTATAGGTTTTTCCTCTCTGGTAGGCCCGTGCTTGACAGGTTGAGAAGGCGATTCTCAACGGATGCGGATGAGGACCGGATGATCCCGAGCTTGGTGGGGCGGGACAGTGATTAGGTGAGAGGCCTGTAATGAAAATGGCCACGGTCTGGCCGGCAAGATGCCGGCGCTCCCAGCCCGCGGTGCTTGCGTCGGAGAGCCGTCTGGGGGTCAACGCATGGAAGGAACCTCTGCGCTCTCTGCGTCTCCGCGGTGATAAGCCTCCGGACCCCTCAGGCCGTGTAGGAGGCCAGCACCGGCTGGCGGCTGGTCTCGCCGTAGACCTCTTTCAGGACAGCCATGATCTCACCCAGGGTGGCGTAGGCCTTGACCGCTTCGATGAAGAGAGGCATGAGCGGCTTCCCCTGGTCAGCCGCCCGCCGGACGGCCTCCAGGGCGGCATCCGTCTG
>ORJL010113318.1_pt1 | contig 10396 bp, 9 predicted proteins | sample 1779941 | NCBI WGS metagenome assembly ORJL01 (sample SAMEA104232317, study PRJEB22302) | groundwater metagenome | biome: forest; feature: aquifer; material: groundwater | place: USA | collected 2011-08-07 | depth 5.8 m | reverse complement strand
TGAGAGGATCATGAACCGCTCGTCCTGAGCCAGTCGAAGGACGGTCCTAACCTGCCGGAGGCGATGGTTCCATCGCGCTACCCAGGCGTGGTTCGACAAGCTCACCACGAGCGGTTTCCCAATCCTGCCCACTCCTATGGGACACCCCCCAGACCCCCTGGCAAGGAGGGCAGCGCCCTCCCTGCACTCACCCCCGACCGCACCTGCCACGGTCCGCGGCTGGGCGCGAGGGGATGGAACTGTCGGCGTCAGTCCGGCAGCGTGACGTGCACCGGCGTGAAGGGCGGTAGCGCGGGCCAGGGCGTGGGTTCGGGAGGGCGGGCCGGCGGCGGGTCGGTGAGCGCCAGTTCCCACCAGCCCACGGCGTGCCATGTGCCCAGCTTGTACCCGGCGTTGCGCTGCGTGCCCACGTGTCGGAACCCCAGCGCCTCGTGCAGGCCGGCGCTGGCCGGGTTGGGCTGGGTGATGCAGGCATAGGCCATCGCGAACCCCTGCTGCCGCAGGAGCGCCAGCAGGCGCCCGTACAGCGCGCGCCCGATGCCGCGCCGGTGCACCCGCGCCTCCAGATACACCGTCACGTCGACGCTCCAGCGGTAGGAGGCGCGGCTGGCGTGCGGGCAGGCGTAGGCGTAGCCCAGCGGCGCACCGTCCACCTCGGCCACCAGCCACGGGTAGCGGGCGGTGGTCTCGGCGATGCGGGCTCCCATCTCGGCAGCCGTCAGTGGCGTCTCCTCGAACGTGACGGGCGTGTGCAGCACATACGGGGCGTAGATAGCGGCGACGGCTGCCCCATCGGCGGGCAGTGCGCGGCGGATCAACAGGTCCAAACGGCCTCGGCTCCGCAGCTACTGCGCGAAGCGCTCGAACACCGGCCGCATCAGGTCGAGGGCGCGGCGCAGGTTCGCCTCCGAGTTGGCGTAGGACAGGCGCAGGTAGCCCTCGCCAAACTCGCCGAAAGCGGCGCCGCCCAGCACGGCCACCCCCGCCTCCTTCATCAGCACGTCGGCGATCTCGGCGGCGCTGCGGCCGGTCTTGGTGATGTTGGGGAACACGTAGAAGGCTCCCCGTGGGCGGGCGCACGACACCCCCGGCAGGGCGTTCAGCCCGTCCACGATGATGTCGCGGCGGCGGCGGAACTCGCCCACCATCGCCTCCACCGGCCCCTGATCGCCCTGCAGCGCGGCCAAGCCGCCCCACTGCACGAACGAGGCGGTGCACGAGTTGGAGTTGACCATCAGCCGGGCCAGGTGCTCGGCCAGGTCGGGCGGCATCACGCCATAGCCCAGCCGCCAGCCGGTCATGGCGTAGCTCTTCGAGAAGCCGTCCAGCAGAATGGTCAGGTCCTGCATCCCAGGGAACTCGGTGATGGAGACGAACTCGCCCTCGTACAGGAAGTCGCGGTAGATCTCGTCGGCCAGCACCGGGATCTGGCGCTCGGCGGCGATGGTGGCGATGCGCTCCATCTGGCTGCGGTCCAGCACGCCGCCGGTGGGGTTCTCCGGCGAGTTGATGATGATGAGCTTGGTCTTGGCCGACACCCGCTGCTCGAACAGGTCGAGGTCGAACTGGAAACCGGTCTCCTCCCGCAGCGGGATGGGCACCGGCACGCCCCCCACGAAGTTGATCACCGACTCGTAGATGGGGAAGCCGGGGTTCGGGTAGATGACCTCGTCGCCGGGGTTCACCAGCGCCATGATGGTGAAGAACATGATGGGCTTGGCTCCCGGCGTCACCACCACCTGGTCGGGCGTCACCAGAATGTGGCGGGTGCTCGCGATGTGCGAGGCGATCGCCTCCCGCAACTCCGGCAGGCCCGCGGCGGGGCCGTAGTGCGTGGCGCCGTTGTCCAGCGCCCGCTTCGCCGCATCGCGAATGTGCACCGGGGTGTCGAAGTCGGGCTCGCCGATCTCCAGGTGGATGATCGTGCGGCCCTGGCGCTCAAGTTCCTTGGCGCGAGCCAGCACCTCGAACGCCGATTCCGTGCCAAGCAGGTCCATGCGCTGGGCGAAGTTCATGGGAGTTCCTCTGAGGATGGGATGGGGCCGGGCGCCACGGGAGCCGTGCCGCGAATGGCGCCATTATACGGGATGGCGGGAGCTACGACGGCGCGGTGAGCGCCAGCCCGCAGCGGGCGCAGTAGTGCGCCCCTGCCAGCGCCACCTGGCCGCACGACCGGCAGGTGGTGCGCGCCAAGCCCTCGGACGCAGCGGCCGCCTCCGCCAGTTCGGGGTTCAGCGCCAGCACAGCCTGGGCCTCCTCGTGGGACGCTTCCTCGAGGTCGCTGCGCAGCACGCTGATGCCCACCACCCCCAGCAAGAGCAGCCATGCCAGGTACAGATAGCCGTTCGCCCACTGCCAGTCCCACATCGCATGCAGGCCCAGGCTCACCGCGAACGACGCCAGCACGCGTCCGGTCACCCGCACCGATCCAGCGCCCTTCTCGCGCCAGATGGCGGCACAGGCGATGGCGGTCCAGGTGCCATGCCCAAAGGGCGCCAGCAGGGCCCGGTACCACAGCGTGCTCAACAGCCGCGGCAGTATGTCGATGCGGCTGAAGCCGTACAGCACCGTCTCGAACGCCGCGAACCCCATGCCCGCCGCGGCGCCGTAGATCACGCCGTCGATGGCGAAGCGCGCCGATGGCCGCCGCACCAGCCACGCCACCCCCAGCAGCTTCACCGTCTCTTCGATGAGGGCCGTAACGGCGGCGGTGGATAACGCGCCGGGCGCACCGGCGAAGGCGGTCTCGATCTGCACGGCAATGGGCAGGCCGATACCGGCGGCCAGCAGGAAGGTGATCAGCAGTGTCTGTGGCCGTTGCTGCAGCACGTTGCACTCCCACAGATAGGCCACGAACGTTACCGGGGCCACGAACGCCCCGCTGAGCACCGCAGCATAGGCCAGAGGCCCGCTTTCAAACCGCGACGCCAGCACACTCGCGCCCGCGAACACCGTCAGGCCCGCCAGCAGCAGCTTCCACCAGTAGCCGTGGCGGGTGGACGCCAGCAGCGGGGCCAGCGTGGCACGCGGGTCCACGGCGGCGGCCAGGGCGCTGCCCAGGCGCTGGCCCACCCGCAGCCGCACCGTCTCGGCCAGATGGGCCTGCACGCCCTCGTGGTCGCGCACCACGGCGTCGAAGGTGGCCTTGTCCAGCGCCAGCAGGTCGGTGTCGGTGATGGCTCGCACGGTGGCGGTGCGCGGGCCCGCCGTCAGCAGCGCCACCTCGCCGAAGAAGTCGCCGGACTCCAGCGTCTGCACCTGGCGCCGGCCCTTCTCCACCGCCACCTGCCCGCTGCGGATCAGATAGAACGAGTCGCCGTTATCGCCCTCCAGCACCACCGGCGCGCCCGCCGGCACGCGTACCGGCGTCAGGTACTCGGCCAGTGCGCGCACCGTCTCGCGCGGCAGCCGGGCGAACAGCGAGGCACGTCGCAGGAAGGTCTCGATGCCCAGCAGGTCGACGTGGCGCCGCAGGTGACGGGCGAAGTCGGGGCAGGTGGCCTCGAGTTGCAGGAAGTCGGCGCGGGTAAGGCTGTAGACGTGCACGTCGCTGACGGCGCGCACGGTGGCGGTGCGGGGGCTGTCGTGCAGCAGCGCCACTTCGCCCACCACCGTGCCGGGGCCCAGCGTGGCCAGTGTCACCTCCTGGCCGATGAGGTCGCGGCTCACCACCGCCGCCTCGCCGGAGCCCAGCACGTAGCACACGTCGCCCCGTCCACCTTCATGGATGATCGGTGCGCCTGCTGGGAAGTGCTGCGTCTGCAACCGGCCCACCACTACAGCCAGCTCGCCATCGGGCACGGCCGCAAACAACGCGGTGGCGCGCAGCACCGCTCCCGCGTAGCTGGAAAAGCTCTCGCTGGTCATGGGCCTATTATCGGCAGGAGCGAAACAAGTGCGTCGCAGAGAGTACGACGCACGTGGAACCGCCTAGGTAGACGGTTGGGCAACCGCGCTAGACCGGTTTGAACTTGGGCAGCGTGATCTTGTCGGTGGCGTCCTCGAACACCACCTCCACCGCCATGCCAATGTGCAGGTTCTCGGGTTCGGCGGCCACGCCCACGAGGTTGGTGGGCATGCGGGCGCCGCCTTCTAACTCCACCATGGCCACAATGAACGGCACGTCGTCGGTGAAGCTGCGCTGCGGCGCGCGGTGCACAATGGCGTAGGTGTACAGCGTGCCCTTGCCGCTGGACTGCACCCACGAGGTGTCGCGCGAGAAGCAGTTGGGGCAGATGGCCCGCGGGTAGAAGTAGGTGGCGTCGCAGGCGTTGCAGTGCATCAGCCACAGCTCGTGCGCCTTGGCCTTCTCCCAGTAGAAGTCGCTCTCCGGCTGGGCGACGGGCAGCGGTTTGGTATAGGTGTTTTCGGCCATGGGTTGCTCCTAGTCCACGGCCAGAATGGCGGTGCCGGTGGACGATAGTGACCCGCCGGTGCCGTTCACCAGCGAGATCTTGGGGTTGGCAAGCTGGCGTTCGCCGCACTCGCCCCGCAACTGCCGCACCGCCTCCACAATAAGGAAGATGCCGTACATGCCGGGGTGGGTGTAGCTCAGGCCGCCGCCGCTGGTGTTCAGCGCGAAGTCGCCGCCGGGCGCGGTGCGCTGGTTGGCCACGAACTCGGGGCCTTCGCCGGGGCCGCAGTAGCCCAGGCTCTCCAGCGTGGCCAGCACCGTGTAGGTGAACGAGTCGTAGATCATCGTCAGGTCGACGTCGGCATGTTTGACACCGGCCTGCTCCATGGCCAGCGGGCCGCTGCGGTGCGCCGGCGTGCGGGTCAGATCGGGCATCTGGCTGATCATGTAGTGGTCGTGGTATTCGGCGGAGCCCAGCACCCACACCGGCTTCTTGGGCAGGTCGCGCGCCCGGTCGGCCTTGGTCAGCACCACCGCCGCTCCTGCGTCGGTCACCAGGCAGCAGTCGAACAGGTGGAACGGCCAGGCCACCCAGCGGGAGGCGTGGTAGTCGTCGAAGCTCATCGGCTCCCGCATCTGGGCCATGGGGTTCATGCTGGCCCACTTGCGGGTGGAGACGGCGATCTCGGCCAGCGCCTGGCGGGTGCGGGCCTCGCCGTACTGGTGCATGTAGCGAGTGCACGCCATGGCGTAGTTGATGGGGGCGCCGATGAAGCCGTACGGCTGCTCGTACTGGGCGCCGGGGTAGTTGGGGTCGAACAGGCCGCCGATGCCGCCGGCGGCGCGCCCCGACCGCCCGGTCTGGCCGTGGGTGATGAGCGCCACGTCGCAGTAGCCGGCGTTAATGGCCGCCACCGCATGGGCGATGTGCACCACAAAGCTGGACCCGCCCACCGACGTGCTGTCGCTGAAGCGGGGACGGATGCCCATGTATTCGCCGGTGACCAGCGTGCTGGGGCCGGCGGTGAACAGGCCGTCCACGTCCTTGACTGAGAGCCCGGCATCGGCCAGGGCATTGTAGGCGGCCTCGGCATGGTGGGCCAGGGCGCTCTTATTGGGGACGACGCCGAGTTGGTCAGACTCGGCGGCCCCGACGATGGCGACAGTGCGAGAGAGGTTGCTGCTCATAGTGCCGCCATTCTAGCCGCGCGGGCCGAAGTTGGGAAGGGGTGAGGGTGGGGACGATGGCTGTGGCACAATCTCGTCCGTTACGCGTTAACCTTTATGTCACCACTAACTTACAGCAGGCCGCTAATGAGTCGAGTGTTTGTGTTGGGAGCCGGTGCCTCATACGCCGCGGGGTTCCCCGTAGCTCAAGACCTCTTCGGGCAGGTCTACAACGACCTCGCTCCTGAAGAAAAGCACGATGTCGACCGAATGGTCCGTTACCTGCTGCCATCGGCACGCGCATTGAGCAAACGTACCATCAGTCGCGTCCGTATTGAAGAATTGATGACACTGTTGGAAGCAGTCGAGGAATTCAATGAGATTTGGCCTACTACCTTTCTCACACCTGCTATGATACGCAGGCTCCGTGCGCGCCTTCTCAAGGGCGTGTGGGCCCTGTTCGTTTCGATCCAACGGCAGGCAGAACAAGCCCCTGAACGGATCGAGTATGTCGACCGTTTCTTGGCCAGACTTCGACCTGACGATGCCATCCTTACCTTCAATTGGGATGTTCTCTTTGAACGGCGCGCCAGGCAAGGGCGCACTGAACTCACTCTGACCGATATCGACGGCAAGATACCTTTCCTCAAGTTGCATGGCTCGATCGATTGGTTCTCAGGCGCCGAGTTGGCATCCAGGATAGGCTACGATCGTATACACAGGCAGCTATACCGAGCCAGTTGGGATCATGCCTCCAAGCCGGACCATGAGCGATGGGCAACTATTTTACCTTTCATCATACCGCCAACTTTTTTCAAAACGTTTCGGGGTTGCGCCGACATGGAGGAGATATGGGCAGCCGCTTTTCGTAAACTCGAACGCGCCGATGAAATATACTTATGCGGCTACCGGTTCCCAATGGAAGATACATTTGCCCGCGTAGTTTTCTGCCGAGCCATTAGGGCTAATCTTCTCCATCGTGAGCGTTCCTCCAAAACTATGAGGCCCCTAAAACTCATTGTGGTGAATCCCGATGAGGCAGTTCTTGAGCGAGTTAAAGAGATCGTTTTTGCTGGAGCGAAAGTAGAGCTAAAGAAATTTGAAGCATGCTCTCTAGTCTAGAGGAGAAATGATGACCGAAGAATTTCGAAAACAATTAGATGGTTCTTATGATATTCCAGTCGGCGAAGGTCATGTCGGAGCCGAGCTTTTCGAGATTCTCTCAAGGGCGCTTTACCCAACCGCCTTAGATGTGCTCCGAGAGTACACTCAAAACTCGGTTGATGCCTTAGCCACCTCTGTCTCGTTCGTGATATCCTCTGACTCGATTGAAATCACTGATAATGGTAGGGGAATGTCGCTACGCGAGTTAGATGGAGCTCGCAAAGTCGCAGTGTCGACCAAGCAACGCCAGGTTGATGCGGGGTTCCGAGGGATAGGAATTTATTCGTCCTTTGCTGCCTGCAGAACTCTCACTATTGAAACGAGGGCAACAGGTCATGATGCATACAGGTTGACGATTGAATTTGATACTATTCGAAAGTCGTTAGAAGAGGCGAAGGGGAGAAATCGAAGCCTTTCGGTAGTACGTGCTCTTAAGCTTCACTCAAGAATTCAAGATGCTCAACCAATTTCTGACAAGCCCTACACCAAAATTATCCTCGGCAATCCCGAACCAAGTTTTGTGCATCGCGTTTCGGATTATGAAGCACTCGCCCGCTACCTTAGCGCCGCGGTGCCGTTGGATTTCAACAATGCCTTCGAGCATCGTGATAGTATCAGGGACGCTATACAGAAGAATGTACCAGATATCCGATTAATTACGATGTCAATCTCGTTGGGGTTAGGCGATGCGAGGATCCTCACTCAGCCTGGTGGCACGGATTTACTCCCACCGACATTCGAGGTACTTCAGGATGACGCTGGAAAACCATTGGCGTTCTTATGGGCGTGTCTAAACCGTGAACGTCGAGCGATCCAACCCCAGGACCTGCAAGGGTTTCTCCTGCGACTGAAGGGATTCGGTATTGGTGGAAGGCAATTTCCCAGGGGCCTTTGGGGGAGGCGCGGTTATGGCGTCCTGTATCCATGGTACACGGGAGAGATCTACGTACTTGATCAAGATATTGTTCCAAATGCTGGGCGAGATGATCTCGAAGAAGCGCTTGCTAGAGACCGGTTATTTGCGAAGCTTGGCAAGGCGTTTGAGCGTCTGGAACGCTCTGCGGACAAGCGTCGTAGCCTGCTGTTAGCAGTCGACAAGGGCACTAAGAACCCTGCTGCTGCTCCACTGGTCGAAAACGTGATGCAAGGCCTTGCAGACATCCGTCAAGAATTAGGGTTGCCTGCCACCCTAGAAGCTCGCAAGTTGTTGGACGCGAAGGCGCAGGCCGTGATCGGGACGGCAGATGCAATTCTTGATAAGGGTGCCAGCAAGCGGCCTTCCGACAGCCCACCCATTACATCGCACGTGAGTCCAACAGGCACGGAAGGCTTCAATCATGGCAACGGTCAGGTAGCCTTGCCGGCTCCAAGCGCGGACAGTTCGATTACCGAGATGCTGCTTCAGTACCTTGATTGGAGGGAGGACGAGAAGGAGGCCCTAGGGATCGTGGACGCAGTGCTCACCGACAATCTGGATCCGATGGACTACACACGTTGCGCTAGGGATGTGGAGCGAAGGCTTAAGGAGTGGGCCGAGGGCAATGACAAGGGATAGTCCAAGCCGAGGTCGGCTGTGCGCTCACCAGTGACTCCTCGCCACAAAGCATGGACCCACTTCTTGTTTGGGTGACACCCGGGGCAGCGGTAACTGACGTACCGGCCACATGCGTCTTGAACAGCGAAGGCGCGCTGACCGGCATCAATGTTAGTGCGGCAGGAATCGCAGATGGCGTCGCTCCCTAAAGTCGTCGGATCGTTCAGCAGTTCCCGGTAGCTGCACAGCGGCTCACTCGGCGAGAGGACTCCAGCCTCCATGGTTCCAGCAAAAACACCCTTCGCCCTGCGTCCGGAGGGTCCCTCACGCAGTTCAAACGCCTCATCGAAGCTGGCAGCTTCCTGTAGCTTTCGCACCAGTCCAGCGTAAGGAGGGAATGCCCCGCCGAACCCTAAGACACGGCGCGCCTGAGCGACCTTGTCCAATTGGGTCTCGTTCCAATGCGGGGAGACGTACTTGTTCTTGGTCAACGAGTTAAGGGGCTCGTAGCGCATCGGGTACGAGACGACGCCCCACGACAGCAGGTCACGAACCCGGTGGAAGAAGTCTTCAGGAGTGTCGGTAAAATTGAACAGCGTGTAGACGACTATGGACTTCTTCCGAAACCCGGCCGCCGTGAGGGCAGGGATAGCCTGCTCCAGTCCCTTCTTCTCTGAGGGGTGGTCGTACGCCATGCGGATGGGGTACATCTTGAGCCCCTTCAGGGTATTGGCTACTTCATCCGTGATCAGGCGGGCGTCTAGGCCCTGGTTGAAGTCAACGGCGACGCCTAGCGCCTTCAATTCTTCGACAACCTCCTGCCAGTTTGGCACCCCAAGGATGTTGTTGTCCCAGAGAATCACCTTCTCGTGGCCCGGCTTGATCAGGTGGCCGATACCCCTGGCTGGCCCGGAGACCTTCCCTTCCAGCCGTGGCACCGCGCAGAAGGCGCACTTGCGGATGCAGCCGCGGGTCCCGAACATGATGCTGGAGTCCCAGTAGTCGACTAGGGAATAGTCAGGGAGCAGGTCCTCCGCCTCATCGAACAGCCCAACATGCACTTCGTCGACGGCGGCAAGGCGGGCATGGTCGGGCATGAGGGTGGCGTAGATACCACCAAGGACAATCTTGGCACGAGGGAACCGCGTTCGGTAGTAGGCGGCAGCGTCGTGGACTGGCTTCCACGCATACGTGAACAGGCTGGTCAGGTAGATGGTGTCCGGCTCGAAGCCTACCGGGCCACACCCCCGAACGAACCCAACCGAATCGCCCCGAGCCTTATGATAAGCGGACAGCTTCAGGAGCCCCAGCGGGGGATAGCGAGTGTAGTAGTACGGCTGTACGAGCAGAACGTTCATGCGGGCTCCTTAGCTGTGCCGTCCCGCACATTGTAGAGATCTCGCGACCGGAACGCGAGTTTTCCATTTCCCGCCCGCTGTCCCCCGCTACCCCACCCGCACCACGTCGGCCCGCTCGGGCACCCACGGCTGGTAGGGGCCGTCGGGGGCGCGGAACTGGCGCAGCTCGATGCCGAGGCCGGAGGGGTCTTTGATGCCCGCGATCCAGGCGTGGCTGGCGAAGGCCGGGCGGATCTCGGTGGTGATCTCCACACCCTTGGCCCGCAGCTCGGCGATGGTGGCCTCCATGTCGTCCACCAGCAGGCACAGCGGGCGGGCTCCGGTGCCGGTCAGGTCCGGGTGGCCGTTGTCGGTGGGCGGCAGGAACTCGATGAACACGTCGCCCAGGCCTGCGAACGCCAGTTCCCGCCGGCGCTCCGGAGGCCCGAACTGCACCCGGCGGTCCAGCCGGAACCCCAGCAGGTTGCAGTAGAAGTCCAGGCTCTTGTCCATATCGGTAGCCAGCACGTGCACGTGGTCGATGCTCAGGATCATCGGGGCGCCTCCGCAGAAGATGCCCCGACTGTACGCCGCTGCCCCAGTGTCCGCAATCCGGTTCCCGTCCGGTTCCTTCTCCCCCCTTGGAGAAGGTTAGGATGAGGGTGCCCGTACCCCGCGCCAGCCTGGTGTGACCGGCGTGTCAGCGCTGTACAAAATGGTCGCGTGCCCGTATCGGTGGTGACGCTCCAGGTATGGCTCCCATCATGCCGTATCCCACCCGCCCACCCTCGTCTGGCCTAATTGGGGGGACACCCCCCAAACCCCCTGCCAGAGGGGACG
>ORJL010393022.1_pt1 | contig 10397 bp, 11 predicted proteins | sample 1779941 | NCBI WGS metagenome assembly ORJL01 (sample SAMEA104232317, study PRJEB22302) | groundwater metagenome | biome: forest; feature: aquifer; material: groundwater | place: USA | collected 2011-08-07 | depth 5.8 m | reverse complement strand
GGTCGGCGGTCAGGACAAGCGCTCTTACCTTAGGTGAGGCAAATTCTAGTTCACGCATGTTCTCTCTCCTGTTGCCCGGTGTCACCTTAGGATAACACGGAATGTTACATGCCACCAACAAGCATTTGCATTTCACTAGAGCGGCAGTTTACAATCATGTTGGATGTTTAGGAGGGGTAATATGAGAGCGTTCTTTGTCCGGTTGGTCAGAGTTGCAACCATCGCCTCCTTCCTCGTGCTTGCCACGGGCTTCATTGGCCCCGCCGCGGTGGCCAGCGTGCTCGAAGTCCAAACGTCCGGTGTGGAACTGGAGGCAGTGCGCCGCGCCCCCGCCGGAGCGGAGGGAGAGGTCTTCCTGAGGCTACGCACCCTCGACGGGGACAGCACGCTGAGAGTCAGGGCGTCGGCTGAAGGCCTCGACGAATTCGAGCGGTACTCCCTTTGGGTTGAGAACGTCTTCATTGACTCGGACCTGTCCGACGATGACGGCGATGTCTTCTTCCGGGGAGTGAGGGACGTCCGCTTTGACGACCTGGATGGCCTGGATGTCTTCGTCAGGGAGGGCCGGCGAGGCGCCATCGTGCTCAGGGGCAATGCCGAGGACATAACGGTGCGGGAGATTGAGGAGGACGAAGAGTTTGTGGGTGAGGAGGAGGAAGAGGAGGAGGAGGAAGAGGAGGAAGAGGACGACGAAGAACAGGATTGACGAACAGCGAGGACCCGACGCACAGTGGATACCCCAGGATTAATCCTGGGGTATCGGTCTACCAAATCGACATTCTTGGATGATGCCCACTCGGTGCCTCCGCATCGCCCCTAGCCAAAACCACCCTACATACGCTATCATACGTCTCAAATGACTGGCCTCTCCGATTCCTTCCAACGACCTATCACATATCTGCGGGTATCCGTCACCGACCGCTGTAACCTGCGTTGCGTCTACTGCATGCCCGAGGAGGGCATCTCCCTGCTGCCCATGAGTGACATCCTCCGCTACGAGGAGATCGTCACCATAGTGCGCGCCGCCGTGGAGCTGGGGATAGACAAGGTCCGCCTCACCGGCGGCGAGCCTCTAGCCCGGCTGGGCCTGGTGGACCTGGTTGGGATGCTATCGTCCATCGAGGGACTGAAGGACCTGTGCCTGACCACTAACGGCGTTCTTCTCGGTCGCCTTGCCCACGAACTGAAGAGCGCCGGGCTGCGCCGCGTCAACGTCAGCCTCGATACGTTGAAGCCGGAACGCTTCGGCAAGATCGCGCGCCGGGGCCGCCTCGAGGACGTCCTGTCAGGCATCCAGGCAGCCAGGGACGCCGGCCTGACTCCGGTGAAGATCAATACCGTGGTCATCAAGGGCCTCAACGACGACGAGCTGCTGGACTTCGGCCGCCTCACCTTGCAGGACGAATGGAACATCCGCTTCATAGAGCTTATGCCCTTCACCGGGGAGTCCCGGAGCGACAGCAACTTCGTCAGCGTCAGCCAGATGAAGGAGCGACTGGAGGCGCTGGGCAAGCTGGAGCCCTTCGATGGCCATAACGACGGCGGTCCGGCCCGGTACTACCGCTACCCTGGCGCGCCGGGGACCATCGGCTTCATCAGCCCCATCACCGAGCACTTCTGCGAGGGCTGCAACCGTCTGCGCCTCACCGCCCAGGGCCATCTCCGATTGTGCCTGCTCTCCAACCAGGAGATAGACCTGCGGACGCCCCTTCGCGACGGCGCCGGTCCCGAGGAGATCAAGAAGCTTGTCCTGGAGGGAGTGGCCAACAAGCCCAAGGGCCACACCCTGGGGCACGGCCCGGCGCCGCATGAGTGCTCCATGGCGCAGATCGGCGGATAGCCGGCCTTCCACCTCCGCATCCCAGGGCCGTTGTCGTGGGCGCTTCCCACGGCGTAGAATAAGAACGAAAAGGTCTGTCTCTCCCGCAGCGCAGGCCGAACCGCGTGGCACTCCGGTCTCTATGACACGCGCAGGGGGTGGACCATGAGCGACGAGCTGGCCAGGATCGAAAGACTACGACGGTCTCACGAGGCGCAGCGCTGGCCTTCCCATCCTTCCGGGGATGCGGCCACGGACGCCGGCTCAATTCTGGAGCTACGGTTGGCGGAGGTGGCGCTGCGTCTGCAAATGACCCGGGACGACAGTTCGGTGCCGGCTACCGTCATCGCCATCCGACACGGCCTCCAGGCCCACTTCAGCTTCGAGGAATCCCTGGGCACCGAGGTCTTCCGCAAGTACGGCGGCGACAGCTTTGTTAAGGCCCTGTTGCAGGAGCACCGTGAATTACTGTCACGGTTGGACCAGTTGCGGGAGATGGCCGCCGACCTGGTGGAGCATCCGCAACAGTCCAGAGAGGGCGTCGCGAAGGCGTTTGAGGATGCCATCGCGCTGCTGAAGAGGCACACGCAGCTTGAAGAGGAAGTCCTGGAAAAGGCCGAGAACGACCTGCGGCACAAGGCGAATTAGGAGAGAGCTGAAATATGGGGTGTCCAGAGGGGCAAAGCCAGACCTGGGAAGGGGAGTGTCATGTTGAGGAGTCGGTTGAACGCCTTCGCCCTGAGTGTGCCTCCGCCGACGAAACATCTGGGGGTCTTCGCGCAGCATCACGCGGCCTAAAGGGCCAAGGCTGATTCCTTCGACATGATCACCATCTACACTGACGGCGGCTGCCAGGGCAACCCCGGACCGGGCGGTTGGGGGACCATTGTCCTCCAGGACGGCGAGCGCATCGAGTATTCCGGCCGGGAGCCTCGCACGACCAACAACCGCATGGAGCTCCAGGGCGCCATCGAGGGGCTATTGCGCACCCCCGAAGGCTCTGAAGTCACCCTGTCCAGCGACAGCCAGTACCTGGTCTACACCATGACTCGAGGCTGGAAGCGGAACAAAAACCTCGACCTCTGGGAGAAGCTGGACTCGCTGACAGCTTCGCGCAAGGTGAAGTGGGCCTGGCTCCAGGACTTCCAGCACCCCGAGATGGAGTGCGCCCACCAGTTGGCCACGGGGAAGGCGGGCAATGCCGAATCGAAGAAACCCTTTCCGGCGCCCCCGACTTCAATCGATGGTGTCGCCCCAACGCAGCAGTCGGCCGCAGTCCCCGCCCTTACCCACTTGGACGAACGGGGCCACGCCCGCATGGTGGACGTCTCGCCCAAGGCCGAGACAGAGCGGGAGGCCATCGCCCGGGGACGGGTCCTCATGCAACCGGCGACGCTCAAGCTCCTTCAGGAAGGCAAGGTGGAGAAGGGCGACGCCCTCGCCGTGGCCCGCCTGGCGGGGATCTCCGCCGCCAAGGACACCTCACGGCTCATCCCCCTGGCCCACCCCTTGCCCCTGACCCAGGTGGCCGTGCACCTGGCCCTGGATGAGGCGAACTCGGCCGTGGACATCGAGGCCCGGGCCAAGACCGTGGGCCGCACCGGCGTCGAGATGGAGGCCCTGGTGGCCGTGTCCATGGCGGCCCTGGCCCTCTACGACATGCTCAAAGCCGCCGACCGCGCCATGCACATCACAGACATCCGACTGGTGCGCAAGTCAGGGGGCAAGAGCGGCACCTTCGTGGCGGAGTAGGGGCGAGGTTGCCTCGCCCTTACGGTAGACCAACACCCTCTCCGCAGTGTAGAATTGGCTATCGCCAATGCTAACGACTGAACGTCTGCGGGACATTGTTGCAGAGCTGGCCTCGCGGCCCGGCCATGAGAAGGTGCGTTCCCTGGCCTATCAGTTGCTGGTGGATGGGCTGGGCGCAACAAGCACAGAAGTAAACTTCGAGCGCCCGGTTCCCGAGGTCCATGGCCGCATAGATGCCCTGCTGGGCCGGACTCTCTTTGAGTTCAAGACAGACCTGCGGCGGGAGAAGGCCGACGCCGAGAGCAAGCTGCCGGACTACCTGTCCCAGCGCGAGAAGGAAACCGGCCAGCATTTCGTAGCTATCGCGACGGATGGGGCTACGTTTGCGACCTACGAGTTGCGTGACGGCCAGCTGCGGCAGCTCTCAGTCCTGACCACGCCCGAGGACAAACCCAGGGAGCTTCTCGCCTGGCTCAGCTCGTCGGTATCAGTCAGTGCCGACCTGTCGCCGACCCCAGATGTTGTGCAGCGAGAGTTGGGCCGCGGCAGCATCGCCTGGCTGGTAGCCCGGGCCGAACTGGCCACGCTGTGGCAGGAGGTGGGCAATCAACCAGATGTCCACCTCAAACGGCAACTGTGGGCCAGGCTCATGGAGCGCGTATACGGCTCCTCAGTGGACCAGGACGCCCTGTTCTTCCAGCACACCTATCTGACCGCCATCGCCAAGACCATGGCAACCCATGTCCTGGGAATGGATGTCCCCGAGCCAGCGCGGCTCCTCGCAGGGCAGCCCCTCCAGGAGGCGGGGATCAGCGGCGCCGTGGAGTCCGACTTCTTCGACTGGCTGCTTGCCTCCTCCATGGGCGACGATCTGGTGCGGCGAATCTCCTTGCAGGCAGGGCGATTCCGCCTGCGGGACGTGCAGACGGATGTGTTGAAAGGCCTATATGAGTCTCTGGTAGATCCCGAGCAGCGCCACGACCTGGGCGAGTACTATACTCCCGATTGGCTGGCCCATCGCATGTGCGCCCGCGCTATTGAGCGACCGCTGGAGCAGCGGGTGCTGGACCCTGCCTGCGGCTCCGGCACGTTCCTGTTCCATGCCGTGCGCCGGCTGCTGGCTGCGGCGGACGCTGTGGGCCTGCCCCTGGCCCAGGCTGTAGACCGCGCCTGCCGCCAGGTGGGCGGGGTGGATGTCCACCCCGTGGCTGTGCAGATCGCGCGGGTCACCTTCTTGCTCGCCCTCGGTCCCGTCCTGCTGCGCCACAGGCCCGACAGCCTGACCGTCCCCGTATACCTTGGCGACTCTCTCCAGTGGAACACCAGCGGCTTACTGGCTCAACGAGAAGTGCTCATCGAGGTGCCGGACGGCGGCCCGGCGTTGGAGTTCCCCTTTGAAGTCGCGCGCGACCCCGGGGTATTCGACGCGGTCATTCAGCAAATGCTGGCCTTGAGCGCACAGGATGCCGAGCCTGAGGCCCTGGGCGCCTGGGTGGAGCGCGACTATGGCTTTGGGCCAAGCGTCGCGCATGTATTGACTGAGACCTATCGTGTCCTCCGCCAGTTGCACCGGGATGGCCGAGACCACATCTGGGGCTTCGTGGCGCGTAACCTGGTGCGTCCGGTGTGGCTTTCCCAGCCGGAGCAGCGGGCCGACGTGGTCATCGGCAACCCGCCCTGGCTGTCCTACCGCTATATGCAGGCGGCCACCCAGCGCCGGTTCCGCGAGGAGTGCCTGCGCCGCGGGCTGTGGGCTGGGGGGAAGGTGGCCACCCATCAGGACCTGTCGGCGTACTTCTTCGCCCGCTGCGTTGAGCTGTACATGAAGGATACAGGCGCCATTGCTTTTGTCATGCCCTATGCCGCCATGTCTCGCGGCCAGTTCGAGGGCTTCCGCTCCGGCGTATTCGCTGAACGCAAGGGAAAGGCAAAGGCAGAAGGACTCGTCCAGGCAGAGGACGGGCGAAGGGTGGAGGTCAAAAGACAACAGGCTGGGGAGACACACGCCACCCTCCAATTCACCGAAGCCTGGGCCCTGAGCGACGCAGTCCGGCCCTTGTTCCCTGTCCCATCCTGCGTCCTCATGGCTCGTGCTGGCGGGAACGGGGGCAGAGTGCTGCCGGCCAACGTTCTGGCCGCAACAGGAACGCTGCCAAAGCGTGACGCCTCTCCGGCAGAAGCGGGGGGGGCCCTGACCTGGACAGACAAACCGTGGCCCCGGGTGTCGGATTTGGAAAACCCCGCGGCATCGCCATATCAGGACTACTTCCACCAAGGTGCCACCATGGTTCCCCGTGTGCTCTGCGTGGTGCAACTTGCCCCTGTTGGCTGGGTTGGCGGACACCCGACTGCCCCTCTGGTGGAGAGCCGCCGTACCAGCCAGGAGAAGAAGCCCTGGAAGGATCTGCCGCCGCTACGGGGCAATGTGGAGAAGGAGTTCCTTCGGCCACTTTACCTGGGCGAGTCTGTGGCTCCTTTTCGCTTGCTTGAGCCGGCCCTGGCAGTCATTCCTTGGGACGGGAGAGGCAAACGCCTGTTGGACGCCGGGGCGGCACAACAGGCCGGCTACCTTCATCTGAGCACATGGCTCCGGCAGGCCGAACTGCTTTGGGAAGAGCACGGTCGAAAGGGCATGACCTTCTCCCAGCAAATGGACTACTTCGGCAAGCTGACAGCGCAATTTCCCATTCGGCCTCTGCGAGTCCTGTACGCAGCTTCGGGGACCCTTCCGGCTGCTGTTGTCCTGCGCAATAACACAGCCGCAGTCGAGCATGCCCTCTACTGGCTGCCTGCCGCTTCTGACACCGAGGCCCGTTACCTCACAGCCATTCTGAACAGCGAAGTGGCTCGCAAACTGATAGAGGCTTACCAGGCCACGGGCCAGTGGGGCGCCCGGCATTTCGACAAAGTTATGCTTTCCCTTCCCATCCCCCACTACCAAGCATCCATCCCCCTGCACCAGAGGCTTGTGCGGGCCGCAACTCGGGCGGAACAGGTGGCCGCCGCCGTGCCCCTCAAGGAAAGAGTGCACTTCGTCAAGGCGCGCCAGCTTATCCGCAGGGCGCTTCAGGAGGATGGCATTGCCCGGCGGATTGACGGGCTGGTAGCTGAGCTGCTCGGCGTCACCGGGCCGGCCACGACCTGATGGCAGCCAGGCGGCAAGCCATCAGATAGCGGACCTCATTGGCGAGTAGGGGCGAGGTTGCCTCGCCCGCGTGTTTGGAGTGCGGTGGCTCGCCGCCGCCTTGAAAACGCAGACAAGTCTTCCCTCTACACCTGTCCGACGAATATCAAGAAGGAGAAAGCAATGCCCAAGGTCAAGATCACCGTGGTCAAGAAGCTGAACAACAAAGATATGTTCGGCGACAACCCGCCCCTGCACTTCAACATGCCGCCGGAATGCGACCGTCTCCAGCTCGGCCAGGAGTTCATCGTAGACAGGTTCGAGTGCCCGGCGGGGTTCTGCAACTGGGCCTACGCCGACATCCAGCGGGACATCGTCCACCTGGCGCTGGGCGGCGACTACCCCTGGATCAAGGAGAAGGGCGCCATCCTGTCCTGCTGCACCGACGGCGTCCGCCCCGTGGTCTTCAAACTGGAACGGATTGCGGACTAATCCACCATCGGAAAGCTGACCCAAGGCGCGGGGCGCCTGCCCCTCATCCACCGCCCATAGAAATCGTCGACGTAGCTGACGCAACAGCGCTAGGCCAGCGTTGCGTATTGCAGTAAATACTGCTATCCTGGGGCTAGGAACAGAGACAAGGGAGATCCGATGGGCACGAAGAAGGTGCGCTTCACCCTGGACCTGGAACCAATGTTCCAACGAAGGCTCAAGGTCCTGGCTGCTCTCAAGGGGGTGACCATGCGCGAGTATTGTCTGACTGCCATTGAGAGGGAGTTGGCCCAGGACGAGACGACAGCCATGGCCTCCTTGCCCTTCGGACAGGAAGCGCTGGACCGCCTGGCGTCGCTACAGAAAGAGACATCCGGCGGACGTCGTCTGGCTGGCGATTCAACTGACCTCATCCGCGAGGCCCGGGAGGCCAGGGCCAAAGCACGGTGAGCCGCCCGGTAGTGGTGGACGCCAGCGTGGCCGTCAAGTGGCTGGTGAACGAAATCCACACCGAAGAGGCTTTTGCACTCGCCAGGTCTTGGGCGCGCTCCGATATCCAACCGGTCGCCCCGCACCTGATGCCGGTGGAGGTAGCCAACGCCCTTCACCAGCGGGTACGGCGAGGCGAGCTATCCCTGGAGGCTGCCACGCGGCTTCTGGATGCCCTGGTGAACTCCGGTATCAGAATGAGAGAACCTAACGGCCTTCACTCCAGGGCTATGCAGATAGCTTCCCAACTCCGCCAGGGCTCGACATATGATGCGCACTACCTGGCCCTTTCCGATATGCTCGACTGCGAGCTTTGGACCGCCGACGAGCGGTTTCATGGCAGCGCAAGCGAGCGATTTCAAAACGTTCGCTTGCTGCGCACGTTCAGCGAATAGGCGCTTCGAACGCGCGAGGCCTATCTCACCTCCTCACCCACCTGCCGTAGAAATCGTGCACGAAGTTGGCGCCGCGGCCCAGCATCAGGCCGGTGAGCACCTGGCCCACCCACGCCACGCCCGGCCTGGCCCCGAACAGGTCACCGATGATGTCCACACCGTAGGCCAGCGCCAGGGCCACCCCGACGGCAGCCGCCACGTAGCGAAGGGCTTGCCCGTCCAGCTTCAAGGCCCTGAAGGGGCCCTGGAATAAGTACTCCGTCAGGCCCTCGCTCAAGAACGCCAGGGCCAGCACCAGGCCCGCTGGAGCCAGGGTTTCCATGTTTACACCTCCTTGTTCATGGGGAAGAATGTGGAGTTATTAGCTGATAGTTCGTAGTTGATAGTGGACGGGGTACCGGAGCCACTATCAACTATCGACTGTGAACTATCAACTATTGTCCCTTCCGCAGTATCCTATGCACCGTTCTAGTGCTGACGTCGAAGCGCCGGGCGATGGCCGGGATGGCAAGCCCTTGCCCGCGTAGCCGCAGCACTTCTGCATCGCGAAAGGCCCTGGGGCCGGAACCGTTGCCCCGCAGGTCGTCATAGCGGCAGGATGGAAACGGGCAGTTCAAACATGTTGGATGCAGGTCGCAGCCCTCGTCACGGTACTGCGTGTATTCGGGTAGGCGGTCCAACGCTGCCATATTCATTCCTCCATGCCTCGCCAAAAGGCGCGGGATAGTTGATAGTGGATAGTGCATAGTTGATAGTAGACGGGGGCCGGAGCCACTATGAACTATCAACTGTGAACTATCAACCATGACCTGCCAACTGTGAACTATGTTGTCCCCTCCCCCTGGCACTGCGCTGCCTGTAGTTGCTTGCCTCCACCAGCAGGGCCAGGCTCATGAGGAAGTCATCGTGGCCCTGCGAAGGCGGCACATCGAAGCCCATGGTCTGATTAGGCCGGTAGTGGCTCTTGGCCAGCGACATCTCGCGCCAGAACTGACGCCACTCCTCGGAGCCGTCATCCCGATACATCTTGACCCGACCAGCGTTCACGGCAGCCAGCAGTTGGAACCCCAGGCGCGACTTGGATGCCTGGGTGAAGGTGAAGGGGACAACGGTCGAGCCCAGAGCCTTGGCCAGGCAAGCAGACACACCCTGCCCCACCCCGGTGGCATCCACGACTACCCTCTTGCAGCGCCATACGCTGCCCAGGATGTCGGCCAGCCGGGAATAGAGGGCCGGGTGCGGCGTGCCCGTCCACCGGCAGTGCTCCACGATGTCAACTCGCGGCTCGCCCTGAAGCTCGTCGGAGAAGCCCAGCTCGCCGATGGTGACCACCACGGAGTCCTGGCGCGGCTTGAGCGCCCGCAGGGCGGCATCCTGGGCTTCCTCGGCCTGTCCCGCCAGGTCCACCCCAGCGACATAGATGCCTGACCGCGGGCCTTCTGCCGGGCTGTGACGCCTACCATGCTCCCCTTGGAGCTGCGCCCTCTGCTGGGGGCTGAGGAAGCCGCCTCCGCCCCGGACCGGCTTCAGGCAATATTGGGTCAGAAAGAGGGGATGGTTCTCTCCCAGGCGCTCGCGCTCGGCCTCCACATAGCGCGCGTAATCGGGGTTGTAATTCGACACCTCTTGCCAGTCGAAGGAGAAGTGGCGGCGCACCCCGTCCCTTCCCTCCATCTCCAAATTCAACTGCTTCATCTCCTCCAGGAGGGTCGAGTCGTCCCAGGGGGTGCCGTAGAGGACCGTGGTCGCGTTATGGGCGGCGCCCATGGGCCGGAACTCCTTGTAGAACTTCTCCTGGGATATGTCCTGAGCTTCGTCCATCTCTAGGAGAAGGTCGGCGGTGTTCCCCACGACGCGGCTGCCCTCGGCGGCAGAGAGGAATACCTGGCGGGCCTCGCCCAGGCGCACGATGTAGCCCTTCTCCGATCGCCAGAAGTCGCCGAACCCGGCCTGGTCCAGCCTCTCCTTCAGGCGGGCCATGCTGATGTTGGCCTGGGGATGGAAGGTCGGAGCCGCTTTGACGCAGTTGGCGCTGCGGAGCATGGACGTGGTGAGAAGCAGGACTCCCAGTTGAGCGGAAAGCTCATTCTTGCCGCCCTGGCGGGCGATCTCCACGGTGAAGGTCATCCCTTTGCGGTGGACGACGCTATCCATGACCGCCCGCCCCACCTGGACTTGATAAGGCCTTAGTTTGATTTCGATGGACATGTTGCTCGTTCCTACGGGTACGACCCCTCAAGTCCCCCTTGGAAAGGGGGACGCTGGAGATCCGCTGGCAGCGTACCTGTATCGTCCCCCTTATCTTAGGGGGACTACAGGGGGTCGT
>ORJL010550191.1_pt1 | contig 10399 bp, 12 predicted proteins | sample 1779941 | NCBI WGS metagenome assembly ORJL01 (sample SAMEA104232317, study PRJEB22302) | groundwater metagenome | biome: forest; feature: aquifer; material: groundwater | place: USA | collected 2011-08-07 | depth 5.8 m | reverse complement strand
GGTCCCACCGGAACACCTCGACGAAAGAGAAGGAGTTGGTCGAGGCGTCGTAGTTGACGATCTCGTTGATGCTGGTGGCGCGGCGCCCCATCCGCCCATCGGGCAGTTTCACCGCGTTCTGGATGACCACCACGTTGAGGTTGTCGACGTAGGTCTTCGGGACGTTGATCGGATCGCCGGTGATGCGCTGAATGAGCTTCTCGACCGACCCGGCGTGGAAGGTGGCCATGACGGCGTGTCCCGTCTGCATGGCGCCGAAGGCGACGCTCCCCTCGACGCCGCGGATCTCGCCCACGATGATGACGTTGGGCCGCTGGCGGAGGGCCGCTTTCAGGAGGTCGAACATGGTCACGTCGGCGCCCCCGTCCTCCTGCCCGGTGCTCTTGGTAGCCTCCCGCAGCCAGTTCTTGTGGGGCACCTGCAGCTCCGGCGTGTCCTCGATGCTGATCACCTTGGCGCCCAGCGGGATGAACGTCGTGATGGCATTGAGGAGGGTGGTCTTGCCCGAGGCCGTCTCGCCCGCAACGAAGACGTTCAGGCCTTCCTCGAGGACGAGGGAGAGATAGGCTGCCATGAGGTAGTTGAGGCTCTTCAGCTCGACCAGCTCGACGACGCTCATGGGGACCCCGCTGAACTTCCGGATGGTGAAGTTGCTGCCCCGCTGGGAGACCTCCCGCCCGAAGACGATGTTGATGCGGGAGCCGTCGGGGAGGACGGCGTCCACGATAGGCCGGCGCATGGTGACGGGCTTGCCGATGCGCTCGGCCAGGCGCAGGACGAACTCATCCAGGTCATCGAAGGAGGTGAAGTTGACGACCGACAGGAGGCTGCCGAACACCTTGTGCTCGAGAAACAGGGGACCCACGCCAGCGCAACTGATATCCTCGATGTGGGGGTCGCGGGCCATGGCCTCCAGCGTGCCCATGCCCACCTTCTCGCGCACCAACCAGTACCTTAGCGCCGTCATCTGGGCCGCCGTCAGGTGGACCCTCCCATGATGGGGCGCCGGCGTCCCTGGGCGGGAGTGGCCATTCCCCTTGGCCTTCCCGTTGCCTCCGTCCACGGTGCAGATCCGGTCCAGGCACCGCAGCAGCGCCGCCTTGCGGTCGTCGTTCGTGCTGGTGTCGGCGAGCAGGAGCGTGAAGTCCAGCAGTCGCGTCTCGACCGCCTCGATGATCTCGTCGAGCTGTTGCGAGAAGCCGGGCTCGATGGGTATGTAATAGTCCCGCTCGTCCTGACGGCTGGAGTAGACGTGGATGAAGACGTCGTCGCTCACCTGGTAGATCAGGTTGCGCTCCTTCAGGCCCCCTAGCTTGCGGGACAGCTCCGGGTAGAGCTGAGGGGCGCCCACCTCGTCCACCGGCACCAGGGCCAGGTACTCCAGCAGATGGGGATGCTGGTCGCAGGCCGCCTGGAGCGGCCCGGGCAGCGAGCGGTAGCGCGTGGCCAGAGGGAGATCCTCTCCGCGAGGGGGCTCGAAGGGCAATTGCAGGCGAGGCATGGCGCACTAGGCCCGGGCTCGCGAGAAGGGGATGATCCTCATGCCCCAGTTGGGCTCCACCTCGAAGCTGACGATGTTGCCCGTCGTCTTCTGGGCCCCTCGCACCTTCGCCACCTCCATCACCTTCATCAACTGGGCTCCCACCTGCTCGATGCGCAGGCGCAGGTGGGCGTCGCACAGCGAGCTGAGGCGGACCAGGGTGCTCTCGCTGAAGGCGTAGGCGTGCACCACCAGGAGCAGGGTGGAGCCGCCCTTGGTGTGCTTCTTGCAGCCCTCGAAGAAGGCGATCGCATCCTCCGGCGAAACGTGGCTGATGAACCCGGTCAGGGAATCGACCACAATCAGCGCCCGGCCCCGCTCCCGCTCGATGACCTGAAGGAGCGAGGTCAAGCCGCTCGTGGGATCGTCTCGCTGCTTGGCGGCCTGCATGGGATGGATCCTCAGCTTGCCCAGGAGAAAGTGATCCATCACGTCGAAGCTGAGGCTGGTCATCTGCCGGATGAGACTGGTGACCGTGTTCTCCGTGGTGATAACAGCCACGCTGCACCCCTGGCTCAGGGAGCCCCAGGTCAACTGCTGCACCAGCACCGACTTGCCCGCGTCGGAATGACCTTCGACGATGGTGAGAGAGCCCTGGGGGATCCCCCCGCCCATCTTCTTGTCGATCTCGCCGTTGCCGGTGGAGATGACGGCGGCCTTGGGCTTGCTTCCGAGTGCCATGGTGCCTACCTATCGCGTGAAAAGGGCCGACGTGGACACCCCGTTGGGTGTGACGATGACGATCCAGTTGTTCGTGTTGGGGCCCACCGGTGGGCTCGGTTTGACCTTGATCTTCATCTCCTCAGCGGGATCGAGGATGCCGGGCTCGAACACTTCGAGGGCCGAGGTGCCGGCGTTGCGGTAGATGCCCGTCACCGTCCACTGGTTCAAGCTCGGCTCCTGGTCGGCCACGTACTCGAGCCGCTGGATCTTGTAGTTCCCGGGCGCCGTGTACCACTGGACGACGACGTCCCAGTCGGCGAAGCTGTCCCAGGCTACTTGGCCGCTGTTCTTGATGGTCACGTAGACGAAGGATGAGTCGGTGGAGGTGGCAATGACCGCCATGCCCGTGCGAGCGACCTGCCCCGACCTGGTCTCCATGGCCTTCCAGGACCGAGAGAGCATCTCCGCCGACAGGAAGCCACCGTGAATCAGTGTGAGCATGGCCGTCACCATCACCGCAATGGAGATGAGGGAAACGATAGCGCTGGCCATGGGAGGCTAGATGCTGAAGGTAAGCTCATCGAAGACCCCGTTCGGTATGACTAGCTTGACCAGATAGATGCCAGTGGCCAGGGTGGTGCTGTAGTGCACCGTCACCTTGATCGTGTCGGATTGCGCCCATTCGGTCCCATTCTCTACGGAGTATTGCCAGTATGGCTTCACGCCGGCGGCCTCCGTCTGGTGCTGGATGCGGGAGAAGTTGCCTTGTTGCCCAAGGAACAGATCGCTGTCGGTAACCGATGAGATGCGAGTCACGCCCACGTTCTTCACCCAGAGAAAGATGTCGAAGTCGCCGTCCGAGTTGGTGTCCTGCCAGGCGCCGTTCTTGTCCAGCTCACCCGTTGCATGCACGATGCGAATCTGACTCTTGATGCGGTCGTCGACCTGGCCTGCGGCGCTGACCACGGCGCCGCTGCTGCGCGTTACCACGGCGTCCGCGGAGTTCACCACGAGGATGAGCGAGACCATGGCCGCCACCATCAACAGGACGGTGGCGATGATCTTATCGATGGGAGACCTCCTTGCCCGGGCTCCCCGCGCCCCAGGCGGGCGAGAGCGAGGTTGTTTGGTGCCCGAGGGGCTGGCTGCTGCCCAGGAGCCCTTTCAGCTCCAGCAGAGCGGCCAGACTCTCGCTACGAGGCGTGTGCTCGCTGTCCCGAGTGCACGAGCATGTCCCAGCCTCCAGCCGGGCGAAGCCCAGGAGGGCCTGGCCGATGGGCTCCGGGAGCCGCTCCAGAATCTCGTAGAGCTCGAGGATGGCGCTCATGCGCTCCTGGCCGATGGCGCTCACCGTCGTGCCCACCCACTGGGTGAGCCGGGCGACGGTGCGTAGGTCGGCGGTCGAGCTGCCGTGTCCGTTGGGCGTTCCCAGGGCCGCGCCGTGGGGCAGGGGCAGCGGCCCGGGGGGCGAGTCCGCGGGGCCGGGTGCGCCCGCTTCTCGGGCGGGCGCCACGACACCCGTGACGGCTCGCCCGGGCTCGGCCGGCTCCCCCCCCGGAGGCCGGGGAGCCGGCCACGGCCTGAGGCTGGAGAGACGGGGCCGCCTCGGCCGCTGGAGCGAGGGGCGGGGCCTGCCCGGGCGTCGCCGCCGGCATGGTCAGGAGGTGCTCCTGGATGTCGAGGAGGGTCTGCTTGATCTCATTCTTCAACAGCTTGACTTCGTCTTCGAGCTCCTGCAGCCGTTCGTTGCTCATGGCGTTCCCTCCTTTGACCAGAGGTTCGCTGCCTCGGAGTGGCAGGGGGGCTCCCGGGTTCGAGGCGTCGTGCCTCTCCTAGTGGAAGTCCATGACCGTATCCAGCTTGGCGGGCGTGCCCCTGGGGATGGTGAGCACGCTCCCCGCCGGCGGTACCACCTGGATGGTGAAGTTCATGTAGGTACCGGGCAGGTTGGCGGCGCCGTCGACCCAGGGATCGGAGTCGCTCGTGCCCAGGGAGTAGGCGGAGCCGTCGTAGTTGAACAGCCAGAGGGCGATCTCGGCCTTCTCATCGGCCTCCAGCAGGTTGTCGCCGTCGTTCTTGCCGAGCCAGGTGAGGGTCCAGGCGGCGCCGTTGATGAACTGCTTCTGGTCCTGGTAGGTGAGCGTCGTGACCGGGCTGTTGGTGGTGGCTGCAAGGGCGCCGCTCGTGAGCTGATAGGGCGGCGACAGGTCCACCGGATCGCCTCCCACCGCCGGCTCCACGATGAACTTGACCTTGACCAGCGTCGCGGTGCTCGAGACCGTGCCGCTATAGCCAATGACGCTCCCCTTGAGCGTGATGGCGCTGCGGGCCTGCTCCAGGCCGGCGTAGATGGCCTCCTGGCCCTTCTGCGAGGAGAAGATGCCGGCCGACAGGACGGTGTAGGCGAACACGGAGGCCACCACCACGAAGGCGATGAGGATGATGGCCGTCTCCAGGCCTGTGACTCCTGCCTCGTTTCGATGCACTCTCCGCAAGATGGTGCGCATGAGTTTCCTCCTTCCTTCCTCCCTTTGACCAGAGGGCCCCTGCCTCGGAGTGGCAGGGGCCCTCCCGGGTTCGAGCCGCCGTGCCTCCTCCTAGTGGAAGTCCATGACTGTATCCAGCTTCGCGGGTGTGCTCCGGGGGATGTTCAGCACGCTGCCCGACGGCGGTACTACCTGGATGGAGAAATCCATGTAGGTAGCGGGAACGTTGGACGCGCCGTCGATCCAGGGATCGGTGTCGGCGGTGCCCAGGGAGTAGGCGGAGCCGTCGTAGTTGAAGAGCCAGAGGGTGATCTCGGCCTTCTCATCGGACTCCAGCAGGTTGTCGCCGTCGTTCTTGCCGATCCAGGCGAGGGTCCAGGCGGCGCCGTTGATGAACTGCTTCTGGTCCTGGTAGGTGAGCGAGGTGACCGGGGTGTTGGTGGTGGCCGCCAGGGCGCCGCTCGAGAGCTGGTACGGCGGCGACAGGTCGACCGCCTCGCCGCCCGCGGCCGGCTCTACCATGAACTTGACCTTGGCCAGGGTCACGGTGCTGGAAACCGTGCCGCTGTACCCGATGACGCTCCCCTTGAGGGCGATGGAGCTGCGGGCCTGCTGCAGGCCGGCGTAGATGGCCTCCTGGCCCTTCTGCGAGGAGAAGATGCCGGCCGACAGGACGGTATAGGCAAATACGGAGGCCACCACCACGAAGGCGATGAGGATGATGGCCGTCTCCAGACCTGTGACTCCTGCCTCGTTTCGGTGCAGTTTCCGAAAGATGTTGTGCATGATTTTTCCTCCTTCTAACTATGACTCGGGTTCGGAGCGATTCGCCGCCTGAGGTTACGTTTCGATCACCACTGCCCGTTCTCCTTTCTGCCCTCGTGCCCCGCTCCGCCTGCCGCTTGTCCGAGAGTCGTCGCCGATCGTTGGACTCGGCAGAGGCGTTAGGCGGCATGTTTCCTCGCTGGCGTTGAATCTAGCAGCGTCCCAGCGGCAGGAGAACCGTGCTGCCCCTTCAGTTCGGCGGGATCAGCACCACAGTTTCAGTAATGGCCATCCTGTAGGTGCTTCTGGGTGCGCTTGTCTCTGCATTACAGCAACACACTCCCCTCGGCATACAGGCGGTTTCCCCCGTGGCATGGGTGTCCACCTGTATTTCTCGTGGTAGAGCACCAGCAACCGGCCGCTGGGCTGATTCTTGGGAGCAGGTGTATTTTCTGGCACTGCCTGCAGCACTGACCGGCTTGAAACCCTGGCGGGTACTACAGTCATACTATAAGCGGGAGCCAATGTCTGCTATAGTTACGGTAGTATCGGTCGCGCGACCCTGCTTCTGACGGGGCTTTGCCGGTCCAGGCAATTTGCGTAACGAGAGTCCGTACGAGATGATGGCCTGACTACAGGTCGTTCCCGCGAGGCAAAGAGTCTTGACAGATTTCTGATTACATGTTATATAGTGGCCCGCTCAATCGGAATCCCTGAACGTCCGCCGGCGGGAGACCATACCATGAACGAGATCAAGCTCTTCATCGATGAGGACCAGGAGGTCTTGAGGGAAGCCTACAAACTGCTCCTGCCTGCGCACGGTGGAGTTGTGGTCCAGGGCGTCGTCGAGAGCGGGAATGGGGACAGGGATGGCATTCTCGCCAAGCTAGGAGCCGTTGATCCCGACATCCTCCTGATCGGGCGCAAAGAGCTGCTGCCCGACATCGTCGAGGATCTGGAGGTGCTCCGGGACCAGTTCCCCCGGCTGGCTATTGTCCTCCTGTCCGGCACCTATAGTGTGCAGGTGACGCGACGATTGAGGGAGTTCGCTGGCCGGCTGCTGACTAATGGTCTGGTCCGGGGCTACGCGTTCCTTCTGAAGTACTCCGTCGATTCCATCGGGCAGTTGGTGGAAGTCCTCCATGCCGTCGCCCAGGGCAGGATCATCCTCGATCCGGCTATCATGGGCGGTTTCATTGGCGAGGACGTTGGATCCTCTCTGTTGAAAGAGCTCACTGCGCGCGAGCTCGAGATACTGGGCTGGATGGCGAAGGGGTACAAGAACACGACCATCGCCGAGCTCCTCTGCCTCGAGTCGAAGACGGTCGAACGCCACATCAACCACATCTACAGCAAGCTGAACACGACCTTTGATGAGAGTCAGCAGGCTCGCGTGCAAACGGTGCTGCTCTACCTGCGGGCCACCGGGCAGCTCCCCTCGGCCCTGGCCTCGCCCTCGGCCGCCTGAGCGACGCTAGTCGGGACTTGGGCGTCCCGGCTCGCGTCCCAGCATACCTTCAACCTCTTGCACGAAACGCTCGGCTTGCCCTGACCAGGCTCGCACCTGCTCCTCTTCAAACCGGGCGAAGTCCAGATAATCGCTCTTCTGCCGGCTACGGAAGAGATCTCGGTAGAACCCTCCCATTTCCTGAGAAACACTGGCAGTGCGAACGAAGTGGCGATTGAACAGACTGAGCACTCCGGAATGTTTGGAGGAGGAGAGGTCGCGTTGCAGCAGCAGGGCGGTTACGGCGTAGAAGCAGGCGTAGTAAAGACGATTCACTGCGGCGTTCCAGTGCCCGGCATCGCCGAGGACCCTCGCCTCGTCGAGCGTCTCCCTGGCCCTCTCAAGGCGATGTCCGATAAGCAGGTCCCGTTCCGCCGTCACAGCTCTACGGCGTCCCGCACGACGCTGCGGTGGAACGGTGTGGCCCGGAACAACGGGCTCCCCCATTCGGCCCTGCTGAGGACGATGGTGCTCAGAATCGCGTCGGCTTCCAACTCCAGGTCGTACAGCCGATGCTGGATCGCCGCCTCCCGGCGATAGTCGACGGCGCCCTCAAGCAGAACGAGCAGGTCCCAGTCCGAGTCAGGCGTCGCGTCACCCCGAGCGCGAGACCCGAAGAGGAGAACCTGGGCCGTGGGCTCTACCTCGCGCACTGCCTGCCGTACCTGAGACATCAGGAACGTTTCCGCAAAGCCGAGGACACTCGCTGTCATCGAGCAGGGGGCCTCCGCAGTATCTTACAGCAACGTAGGGCCAGGGCCAGCGATCCCGAACGACGGGTGCCGGTCCCAACTGCGCCGATCTGCTATCATAGGCGCCCCATGAGACGAGAGGAGGAGGGCGCGCGGATGGAGCAGCAGCCCGAACACCACCACCATACGGCTCATTTCGAGCGAGGCCGCGAACCGGAGGCGGCGCGAGCGGCGGGGAAGGTCCACTGGCACGACGACCAGGTCTACCCCGTCGCCGCCGAGCCCATCGTCCACAAGAACCCGGCGGGCGACCTGTACGAGCTGGTCGAGCGGCGGCACCCGGCGCGGGACGTGGAGCTGCCCATGCGGACCATCAACCTCCATGTGGGCCGCCTCAACCCGGGCGGCGCGACCCGCCTGCACAAGCACCACAACGAGGCCGTCATCTATATCATCCAGGGCCAGGGCTATAGCGACGTCCAGGGCAAGCGCTACCGCTGGGAGGCGGGGGACTTCCTCTACGTTCCTGTCTTCAACTGGCACACCCACGTCAACGACGGGGACGAGCCCGTCCTCTACCTGGGCATCACCAACAAGCGGATGCTGGACTATCTGGCCCTGGACCGCATGGTCCAGGCCGGGATCGACGTGACCGAGGAGGACGTGGCGGAGGAGATCCGTCAAGCGCCGCCGTCGCGCTATTCGGACCCCGCCGAGGCCTTCCGCAGCCACGGCGCAGGCGACCGCTAGGACAGTTCCCCTTCCCTCGCAGGGAAGGGGCGAGGGGAGATAGGTGACATGCCCTACGCTTGGACCAACGGTTTTCGTACCTACTACGAAGACGAGGGAGAGGGGGTCCCCATCGTCTTCGTCCACGGCCATACCTTCGACCGCACCATGTGGGAATACCAGGTGGACGCGCTCCTGGACGTTGGGGGCTACCGCACCGTCGTCATGGACCTGCGGGGCCACGGCCTTTCCGAGATGCCCATCACGGGCTACTGGCCGGCTTCCTACATGCAGGACCTGCGAGCCCTCCTCGATTATCTGAACGTGCAGCGCGCCGTCCTCGTGGGCAACTCGGTGGGTGGGTCGGTGGTGACCCACTTCGCCCTCGACTACCCCGCCCGCACGGCGGCCCTCGTCCTGGCGGGCAGCGGTGGTCTGGGAGGACCGCCCCAGGATCCCGAGCGCATCGTCATGCACAAGGGGATGTGGGAGGTGACGGCGGCCCGGGGCTACCTGGCTGCGATCGAAGAATACTGGATTCCCGGCCCACTATTGCGGGGGGCGCGTAAGCGGCCCGAGGTCAACGACCGGGTGAAGGAGATGGTCCGGGGTTACTCCGGTCAGGGCTTTCGGGATGTTCGGCGCTCGACCGACGAACCCTCCCGGAGCGCTGAGATCTCTCAGATCCGCTGCCCGACCCTCATCATCCACGGCGATCTCGACACGGCCGACGTGCGCTCCGGCGCCGACCTGGGCGCGCGGACGATCCCGCGCGCCCAGCATGTGGTCATCCCCGACACCGGCCATACGGCCATGCTGGAGGAGCCGGAAGTGTTCAACCAACACCTCCTGGCCTTCTTGCAGAAGGCCCTGACCGCCGACCGCCAACCGCCGCGCCGCCGCTGACGCCCCTCCCGAGTCCCGATCCGCAACCCGCAACCCAGAACCCAGAACCCAGAACCCAGAACCCAGAACCCGGAACCCAGAACCCAGAACCCGGAACCCAGAACCCAGAACCCGGAACTACGTTTGCGGTGGCTGGACCCAGATGAGGGCGGCCGCCGCGGCCGGGATGGTGAACTGCATGTCATCGCGCCGCAGGGTCATGCTCCCGCCGCCCACCGTGTCGACGACCAGCGAGGTGCCCGGCCACACACCGGCCCGCTCGAGCTGCTCGAGCAGGTCCAGGTCCTGCTCGGCTCCCTCGGTAATCCTGTCCACGACCACGGTCTGACCGGGCTCCACCCGGTCCAGCGGGTAGACGTTGCGCGACGTGCGGGCGCCGCTGCCCGGGATGGGGTTGCCGTGAGGGCAGGTGAGGGGTGAGCCCAGGGCCAGGAAGAGACGCTCCTCGAGGTCGCCGGAGAAGCCGTGCTCGAAGCGGTGGGCCACCCGATGAGCCTCGCTGGCCGATAGGCCCAGGTAATCCCGCAGCCAGCGCTCGACCAGGCGGTGGCGGCGCACGACGCCTTCGCCCAGCGCATGGCCCGCGTCGGTCAGGCTCACCTCGTGCCGCTCGCCAAAGCGAACGAGGCCGTCGCGCTCCAGGCGCCGGAGGGTTTCGGTGACCGTTGGCGGGGCGACCCCCAGGTGCTCGGCCAGTCGTGCCCCGATGACGGTGCGCCCCTCGTCGCTCAGGGCGTAGATGGCGGCCAGGTAGTCTTCCGAGGCGGGTGAGGGAATGCCAACTTCTCGCCGCGGGCGGCTGCCCCTGGCCCGGGCGCGTGTCTGCGTCACGGCCCCAGCCTACCACCGGGCCGCACGCATAACAAGAAGGGCTGGCGCCCGCTCCTTCGGCCCCGTTTCCCCCCAAGACCCCAGGACCACCAAGCCCGGAATACGCTTGGTGCCTTTGTGCCTTGGTGGTGAGCCCCCGCCGCCTCTACGCGGGCTCGCCATCGAGGACCAGGCGGGTGCGGCGGATCGCCAGAGGCGGTCCCTCGAACCCCAGGACTCGGGCCACCTCCTCGGGGCGGCCGGCGCCGGCACTGTCCGCGCGCAAACGCATTCGCAGCTC
>ORJL011204548.1_pt1 | contig 10401 bp, 9 predicted proteins | sample 1779941 | NCBI WGS metagenome assembly ORJL01 (sample SAMEA104232317, study PRJEB22302) | groundwater metagenome | biome: forest; feature: aquifer; material: groundwater | place: USA | collected 2011-08-07 | depth 5.8 m | reverse complement strand
TGGCCGCCCGGAAGCCGAGCCTCGGTTACGTCTTCCACAAGTTCGCCCGCCGGCACAAGGTGGCCCTGGCCACCGCTGCCTGCTTCGCGTTGCTGTTGACCGTAAGCGCCTGCGTCTCCGCCGCCCAGGCCATCAAGAACAAGTCCCTGTTTACCGCCGCGGAGGAGGCCAGGCTGAAAGAGATGAGCGCGAAGCAACGGGAGACCGAACTCCGGCGCATCGCCGAGTCTGAGCGTGGCAAAGCGGAGGTTGAACGCGATCGCAGCCAGCGCCTCCTCTACAACGCCGACATGAACCTGGCGAACCGGGCTTGGGACGATCTACGCGTGGGCCGTGCGGTAGAACTCCTCGATCTGCACCGCCCTCAGCCGGGCTGGCCAGACCTGCGGAACTTCGAGTGGTTTTACCTTGACCGCCTCTGTCACAGCGAGCTGCTCACGCTGACAGGGCACGCCGCCAGGGTCTGGAGCGTGGCGTTCAGCCCTGACGGGAAGCGGCTGGCTTCGGCAAGCGACGGTTGGACGGTGAAAGTGTGGGACGCCGTAAGCGGGCAGGAGATCCTCACGCTCAAAGGGCACTCGGCCGTGGCGTTCAGCCCGGACTGGAAGCGGCTGGCGTCCGCAAGTCAGGATCAGACGACCGTAAAGGTGTGGGATGCCATGAGCGGTCAGGAGATCCTCACGCTTAGAGGGCACACCAACCCAGTGTGGAGCGTGGTGTTCAGCCCGAACGGGAAACGTCTTGCGTCGGCAGACACGGACGGGACGGTGAAGGTCTGGGACGCCGCTAGCGGTCAGGAGGCGCTCACTTGGAAGGGGCACAACAGCCCGGTCAGCGGCATGGCATTTAGCCCAGAGGGGAATCGGCTTGCCTCGGCCAGCTTCGACAGGACGGCGAAGGTGTGGGATGCCACAAGCGGTCAGGAGATATTCACGCTGAAAGGACACACCGCCGCGGTCAATGGGGTAGCGGTCAGCCCGGACGGGAAATGGTTGGCGACAGCAAGCACCGATCAGACTGTGAGAGTGTGGGACGCCAAGGGCGGACAAGAAACGTTCACGCTAAAGGGCCACAGCATCGGTGTTTATGGCGTGGCATTTAGCCCGGACAGCCAACTTCTGGCGTCGGCAGGCGCGGACTCGACGGTGAAGGTCTGGGATGCCACGAGCGGTCTGGAAACCCTGACGCTAAAAGGGCACAGCGGCCAGGTCTTTAGCGTGGCGTTTAGCCCGGACGGGAAACGGCTGGCGTCAACGAGCGAGGATCAGACCGTGAAGGTCTGGGACGCCATGAGCGATCAGGGAATGCTTACGTTGAAAGGGCACACCAACGTAGTCACTGCGGTGGCGTTTAGCCCGGATGCGAAACGGCTTGCGTCGGCGAGCTGGGATAGGACAGTGAGGGTGTGGGATGCCGTGAGCGGCCAGGAAACACTCACGTTGAAGGGGCACACCAACGGAGTCGGTGCGGTGGCCTTCAGCCCGGACGGGAAATGGCTGGCGTCGGCAGGGGATCAGACGGTGAAGCTGTGGGATGCCGTGAGCGGTCAGGAGACGGTCGTATTGAGAGGGCACACCGGCTCTGTTTTCAGCTTAGCGTTTAGCCCGGACGGGAAGCGCTTGGCATCGGGCAGTGGAGATCCCCGGGATGCCCGTAATAGGGGTGAGTTGAAAGTGTGGGATGCGGCAAGCGGTCAGGAAACGCTCACGTTGAAAGGACACTCGAATGGAGTTACGAGCGTGGCGTTTAGTCCAGACGGGAAACGGCTTGCGTCGGGCAGCGCCGATCGCACGGTAAAGATGTGGGACGCAATGACCGGTCAGGAATTGCTCACCTTGAGAGGGCATGGCGACTTTGTTAGCAGCGTGGCGTTTAGCGCCGACGGGAAATGGCTGGCATCGGCCTGCGTTGGCGTTCACCCGATGGTGAAGGTGTGGGACGCCGCCAGCGGGCAGGCAGCGTTCAGCTTGAAAGAGCACAACCGGTCTGTTCAAAGCGTGGCATTTAGCCCGGACAGTGAACGGATCGCATCGGCGAGTGACGATCGGACGGTTAAGCTGTGGGACGCCAAGACTGGCGAGGAGATACTGACGTTGAAGGGGCACGCCGCCAGGGTACGTGGCGTGGCGTTCAGCCCAGACGGGCGACGGTTGGCTTCGTGCAGTGATGATCAGACTGTGAGAGTCTGGGTCGCCCGGCCGCGCTCGCAGGCAAGCACTCCCTAGGCAAAAACGCGGTGAGGGTTCAGCGCCTCAGCTAAACCCGGCGCGCGGCACCCTGCCAAGTTTCGCTCGGCCAAAAGCCGTCCGTGACGATCCTGCCATCAAGCTTGGGGCGGCAGCGTCGGCGGATGTTGCTGGGCGCGAATCCAGCGCGGGTAGTAGCTTCGCAGCGCCTTCAGCAATTGCTCTCTGGGAAGATTGGGGCGTGCGCTGAGGATGTCGCCCACCAAGCCTTCGAAGACGGCTTCGCACCGATCCAAATCGTCCTCGCCAGCTTGGAGCCAGGCGTCGTAGGCGAGCAACAGGGATTCCAGCTCGCGGTCCATCCGCTTCAGGACTTGAAATGGGCGGCCAGCACCGCCTCGCCATCGGCGGCACCCATCGCCGTGTGGGTCAGTTCCCAGGATTCCTGCAACTGGGCCAGGCGCGCTTTCACCAAGTCTGCTGCGCGTCGGTCCATGAACTCCGGATCGGAAGTCGCTGAGTTCAGCATCCGGCCCAAGCCCAAAAGCCGGTGCAAGGCTCTTTCGTGTCGGGGCCGCAAGGCGTCGCTGTCCTCAGCGGTCACAAAGCACTGCCGCTGCCAGTCCAGGAATCGTTGGCACTCCAGCGACCATCGCTGGACCTGGCCGGCCAAAGCCTCCGTCATGCTGCCCGCCAAATCCACATCGACTGGGAAAGTCTGCTCGGTTGCCGATGTCACATTCATGGTGTGTCTATACGCTCGGCAGGTTCCGCTGGCAAGCTTGCATCCCTGTTGAAATCCTGAATGCCCCCGGGACACCTGACCCAAACGCCGGTGGAAAAGGACGCGCCGGCGTTCCTGAACGTGGAATTCGGGCTGAGTGCTTTCAACCTTGTCACTTGTAACTTCATCCGGCACCCTTGTGCGCATGAGCGACGCGCCCCACATCCTTGACCGCGCTCAGTCGGGCGACCCGAAGGCCGCGGAGGAACTACTCCCGCTGGTCTATGAGGAACTGCGGCGGCTCGCGGCGGCCAGGATGGCCAACGAAGCCCCCGGCCAGACCCTGCAACCGACGGCGCTCGTCCATGAGGCGTGGCTGCGGCTCTCCGGCGACGCTCACCAACGATGGAACGACCGTCAGCATTTCTTCCGCGCCGCGGCGGAGGCGATGCGCCACATCCTCGTGGACCGCGCGCGACAACGCGGCGCGCAGAAACGGGGCGGCCACCTCCGGCCGACCGAACTTTCGGACTCGAAGATCCCCATTGTCTCCGCCGATGACGAACTGCTGGCGGTCCACGATGCGCTGGAGCAATTGGCGCAGCGCGATCCCGCTTCCGCCGAGTTGGTCAAGCTGCGTTACTTTGCCGGCCTGAGCATGCCCGAAGCTGCCGAGGCGCTCAATCTGCCGCTCCGCACTGCCGAACGGATGTGGACCTTTGCGAAAGCGTGGTTGCGCAAGGCCATCGGTGAGTCGGCATCGTAAGGATTCTTGGCGGGTTAACCTGGCCAATTCCGCTTCTCTCGGTGGAATAAGCCTATGAACGCGAAACCTGATCCCGCCATCGAACGACAGCGAGAAATCTTCCTCAAAGCCCTGGAAAAGCCCTCGCCGGCTGAACGAGCCGCTTACCTTGACGGCGCGTGCGGCGATGACCTTGCCCTTCGCGCGCAGGTCGAGGCCCTGCTCCTGCACCACACCGCCGACAGCTTTCTTGAACGCCCGCCCGCAGGCGGCGACCCCCTCCGACACGGGGAAGGCTTTGTTTCCGAAGGCCCCGGCTCCGTCATTGGCCGCTACAAGCTGCTCCAGAAAATCGGAGAAGGGGGCATGGGCGTCGTCTATATGGCCGAACAAACGGAACCGGTCCGCCGCAAAGTGGCCCTCAAGATCATCAAGTTTGGCATGGACACGCGGCAAGTCATCGCCCGCTTTGAAGCCGAACGTCAGGCGCTCGCCCTGATGGACCACCCGAACATTGCGAAAGTGCTCGACGCAGGTGCGACCAGCAGTAATGCCGACTTTCCAGTCGGCGAGAAAATCGCCCAAGCTGGCGCGAGTGGCGGTAAGGACGCAGCGGATCGGGCCGGTTGGAAAACCGGCGTTCCCGGCCGCCCCTACTTCGTCATGGACCTCGTCCAAGGCGTGCCCATCACTGAGTATTGTGACAAGAACCATCTGTCCACGGACGAGCGGCTCGAACTCTTTGTCCCCGTCTGCCAGGCCATCCACCACGCGCATCAGAAGGGCATCATCCATCGCGACATCAAGCCCTCGAACGTCATGGTCACGCTGCACGACGGCAAACCCGTGCCCAAGGTGATTGACTTCGGCATCGCCAAAGCCATCAACCAGCGGCTGACCGAGAAGACACTGTTCACCAACTACGCGACGATGATCGGCACGCCGGCCTACATGAGTCCCGAGCAAGCCGAGATGAGCGGCCTGGACGTGGACACGCGCACCGACGTCTATGCGCTGGGCGTGCTGCTATACGAACTGCTCACCGGCTCAACCCCCTTTCCGCAGCACGAACTGCTGAGCGTGAGCTACGGCGAGCTGCAACGGATCATCGCCGAGAAAGAACCGCCGAAGCCCTCGACCCGCCTGAGCACGCTGCAGGGCGCGGAACGCACCATCATCGCGAAGAACAGGAGCACCGAAGCCTCGGCGCTGGGCAAGCAATGCCAGGGCGACCTCGACTGGATCGTGCTGAAGGCGCTGGAGAAAGACCGCACGCGCCGTTACGAATCGGTCAACGGCCTGATCGCCGACATCCACCGGCATATCCACAACGAACCCGTCTCCGCCGCCGCGCCGACCCTGGCTTACCAATTCCAAAAGTTCTATCGCCGCCGGCGTCTGCTCGTGAACGCCGTCGCGGGCCTTACGGTCTTGCTGGTCTTGGGAATCCTCGCCACGGCCTGGCAAGCCGTGCGGGCGACTCGCGCGGAGCAGCGTGTGGAGGCGGCGCGCAGCCAAGCGGTGATTGGGCGCGACCGCGCGCGCGCGGCGGAAAACGAGGCCCTCGAAGGGCAGAAGCGTGCGGATGCCGCAGCGGACCGAGCCAGCCGCCTGCTCTACATTGCCCACATGAATCTGGCGAAGCGGGCTTGGGACGAAGGAAACGTCGGCCGGGTCGTCGAACTCCTCGACTTCCACCGACCTCAACCGGGTCAAACGGACCTGCGGAACTTTGAATGGTTTTACCTGCACCGCCTCTGTCACAGCGATCTGCTCACCCTGGCAGGGCATACCAGCGCGGTCCATAGTGTGGCGTTCGGCCCGGACGGCAAACGGCTGGCATCGGCAAGCCAGGATCAGACAGTTAAAGTCTGGGACCCCACCAGCGGGGAAAGGATACTCTCGTTCAAAGGGCACACCAACGGAGTGAACACGGTGGCGTTCAGCCCAGACGGCAAACGGCTGGCGTCGTCCAGCGACGATGGGACGGTGAAGGTGTGGGACACAGCGAGCGGCCAGGAGATGCTCACACTCAAAGGACACACCAAAGTGGTGTCGAGCGTGGCGTTTAGCCCGGACGTGAAACATCTGGCTTCGGCAAGCTATGATCAGACGGTGCGTGTGTGGGACGCCATGACCGGCCGGGAGACGCTTACATTGAAGGGGCATAACCGCAACGTTCACAGCGTGGTGTTCAGCCCGGACGGGAAACGCCTGGCGTCGGCAAGCTGGGATCGGACAGTGAAGGTGTGGGACACCACGACCGGTCAGGAGATACTCACGTTGAAAGGGCACAGCAATCAGGTTTTGCGTGTGGCCTTCAGCCCGGATGGAACACGGTTGGCCTCTGCAGGAGCGGATCGCATGGTCAAAGTGTGGGACGCCCGGCCACGCCCGCAAGCAAACACTCCCGACGCGAAAACGCGGTGATGCTTCGAATGCTATCGATCCCGTTCCGAGGAGATCGCCGCTCCCGCGTGGGCCAGGACGCGCGGTAACGTCCGCTGGAGATTCCATCGGGTTCCTACCTGACTTCCCCGCATCGGCGCCGTGGGCTCGGCCAAGACGGCAGGAGAGGGGTGTTCACGCACCTTGGCTGGGGGAGTCCGGTTTGCAGAGGGCGTTTTATGACCCATCGGGAGCCCGCCATGTGAAAGGTGGTTGAACACTTCGAAAGCCTGCGTTAAGGTCGCGTCATGGAAACTGAAATCGTGCTGAATGTGAAGATGGAGCCTTTGGAGGAGGGCGGCTTCCTGGCGACCAGTTCCGACCTGCCCGGCCTCGTGGTGCAAGGCCGCACGCGGACCGAGACTATGGAACTGGCCCAAGCCAATGCGCGCATTCTCATGGAGGTTTATCTCTCCGAAAAGCTGCCGTTACCGCCCGCCTTGCGCCGTGTTGTCAAACGCAAGGCCAAGACCCTTACCCTGCCGTTGCCCGTCACGCTCCCCGCATGAGTCGTCTGCCCGTGCTCAGGTACCGGGACGTGGTGGCTTGCCTGCGCCGGCGCGGGTTTGAGTATGTCCGGCCTGGCAAGGGTAGCCACGAGTTCTGGATCAACCGCCGAACCGGCAGGGTCACGATGGTCGCCTGTCATCCCGGCGACATCCCGCGTGGGACCCTGCGTGCCATCATCGCGCAAACCGGGTTCACGGCGGAGGAGTTTCTGGAGTGACTCAGTTCCGCCGCTTTAGGGCGATTCCGGGGCCGTCTCATATTCGTGGTCGGCTGTCGCACTTGACGGAGGGCCAAATGGAGGTTTGGATAGCATGCGTGCTGTCGCCATGACCTCAAAACTCACCCACGAAAGTGAACTACACCTCTCTCGCTCCCACTCCGCTCGCCTATCCGACATCGGCTGCCCTCACGGCATGCGGAATCACGATCTTCCGCGCGCTCGGCAGGCTGGCGGTTGTCCTTTGCCTGCTTGGACCAGTTGGAAACCGCGCCCTCACGCAAGACTTCGCAAGTGCGAGCCCTTACGCGAAGTGGGAACGCGGACCGTCGCGCGATACCAACTTCTTCCCGATCGCCGTCTGGCTGCAGGATCCCCGGAAGGCGCGTCGCTTCGCTGACGCCGGGTTCAATACATACGTGGGCCTCTGGAACGGGCCAACCGAGGCGCAGTTGACCGGCTTGCGAACTGCCGGGATGAAGGTGATTTGCGAGCAGAACGACGTGGGGCTCAAACACCTGGATGATGCTACAATTATCGGATGGATGCATGGCGATGAACCGGATAACGCGCAGTCCCTGGGCGCGAACAAGGGTTACGGCCCGCCGATTCCTCCCGAGCGGATTGTGAGTGATTACGCGCGCCTCCGCGCCGCCGATCCTTCCCGCCCCGTGATGCTGAACCTTGGACAGGGTGTGGCTTGGGACGGGTACTACGGGAGGGGCGTCCGCACCGGACACCCGGAAGATTACGTCGAATACGCCAAGGGTGGGGACATCATTTCCTTCGACATCTACCCTGTGGTTCATGACAAACCTGAAGTGGCCGGGAACTTGTGGTTTGTGCCCCGGGGCGTGGAACGGTTGGTCCTGTGGACCGGCGGGAAGAAGGTTGTCTGGAACTGCATTGAGTGCACACGGATTCAACATCCAACCAACAAGGCTACCCCACAACAGGTGCGCGCCGAGGTCTGGATGTCGCTGGTGCACGGCTCGCGCGGGCTGATCTATTTCGTGCACGAGTGGACTCCGAAGTTCAACGAATCCGCCCTCCTGGACGATCCCGTGCTGCTGCCCGCCGTCGCGACGCTCAATCGCCAGATCACGCGCCTCGCATCCGTGCTCAACCTGCCGTCGAGTCCGGACGCCGCTCGGCTCTCGTCGGACAACGCGGAGGTCCCCCTCGCTCTGATGGTCAAGCGAGACGCGAAATCGATCTGGCTGTTCGCCGTGGGGATGCGTGGGTCCGCGGCTGCCGGAACCTTCTCCCTGCCGGGACTCAAGGGCCCTCGCAGTGTGGAAGTTCTGGACGAAGGCCGCACGATCGCGGCTGCGGACGGCGCCTTCAAAGACCGGTTCGAACCTTGGGGCGTACATCTGTATCGTGTGCCCAGCGAGTGAATCTCATCCTCTCGTAAACCGCCCAAGGGGCGGTTTGTCGGCCTGGTGGCTGTGCCAGCAGACGACGGTGGCGCGGCGCTGGGGCAGCGAGCGGGTGGAATACGGCAGGCCCCGGGGGCCACCCGAGCCTCGGGGCGGTGCCGGGGCGGCGTGATGAACGCCCTGGCTAGTCAATAAACACAGCGCAGCTTTTGTGCTTACTCTCGCGACTCAACATTCGCGCCAGAAAGTTTAGCGGTAGACCGCACATAATGCACCTGTGCGCAGATTTTCGTTTCTCCTTTAGTGAAGCGATCCTTCGCTGCTCTTGCTCTGCCAGCCGCTGGGATTCCTGCCTTTCTCGTTCTACCTGCCTGAGGGCTTCTTGCCTTGCTTGCTCTGCTCTCCGCTCGGACTCCTGCTTCTCTTGCTCTGCTCGCTTGAGAATCTGCTGATATTCTTCTTGGAGATGTGTGTCACAGAAAATCAGGGATTCCTTAATCACGTCCTCGCTTAAGCCACACTTCATGCATTTTCCCCCCTGACAATTATGTGAAGCGAGCGCAGGGGCTTGCGTTTTGCTCCTTTCTTCGTTCGACTTTTCCCGTTTTTGTCTTCCCAACCTACGTTCGTTCTCGAGTGTGTCCCGCTTTGCTTTTCGTTCCTTTTTTAGGCGTGCTCTCTCTAACACTTGTTCTTTGATTTGATATTCAGTCTGATGACACTGCTTGTACCACGACATTACTGCCGGGCCCTCATCCTTCAGCCAAGCTCGCCAAGCGGCGATGTTCTCAATCAGGGGAGCGGGGCGGCCGTCAGGTAGACTTCGACATTCCCGAAGAGCAAGCATACCGACCTCTTTAACCTTCGGCCGCGAATCTTCGCAGCAATCAAGTACTGCACTTATTTTGTCCAAGAACGCAGGGCCAATGAGACTGAATCTGGCAGCGGACCGCTGACTTTCCACCAGAGCTACGTTCAACGCGACGATCGGATAACCTTCGTGCTTTTCCTTCTTTAGTCGTCTGAGTACAGGCACAAGCCAATTGTCCACGTGGCATTGATGCTCGAGTATCTCCATTATCCGACGCATGTGATCAACGATATCTCCGGTCTTCGGCGCTTGCTTGACGAGATCAAGCAGCATTTCGATCGCTTCGAATTCCTCCAAATATTCCGCCTGATCGATGTCTATCATCATTCTCTTACCAATTGTGTTTACCGCGCTAAAGAATTGGCCGCCTGGGATGTTATTATTCCAGGCATAGTTCTTCGCCATTTTACTCATGTCGCTCATAAATGCTCCAAGTTCGTTGGATCGCCAAAACGTCTTGCCAGCTGCGCATTGGGGAATCGCTTTGGCGTTAGGTTCATAGTCAATGAGTTTATGTGCACTGTGCTGGATTGACAAGCGTGATTGTGCTGGAGCTGCGATTCAGATGGTGGGATGTAGGATATACTGTAGCTTCGGCAAGCGCGCATGACGCCGCCGGGCTCGCTCCGCTACGCTCTGCAGCGGACCTTAACCGTGGAGCCAACCATGAAATTGGCCTGACCTTGCTCCGCCAACCTGATCGGGCGTGTTGCCACGTGCGTGAGGGCCATCGAACGAAAGGCCGTGCATCCCGAAGTTGTTGGTAAATGGGAAAAGCCGGCCAATCCCGATCAATGGGGGTTGGGAGCACCAACAACATCGGGATGCACCGAACGAAAGGGTCCGATATTGTTACAAGTTGACGCGGTTAGCTGGGCTGTTTAGAATCCGCCCATGGCACGACCGAAAGGTGTAGAATATGCGGACGCGGGTTGTCACGTCATGCCGCGCGGAAGTCAGGGGCAAGAGGTGTGCGCCGACGAGGGCGGGGACAGGACGACTTTGCTGGCCAGGGTAGGCGAAGCGTGCCGCCGGATTGGTTGGAGGATCCATGCCCGGGCCTTGATGGGCAACCGCTTGCACTTCCCGCAGGAAAACCTTCATGGTGATACGTGACGATTGTCCCACCCTGTTCCGGATTGATGAGGCGAAGCCATTCTGGAGTGAGTCACAGGCGAGCTAGGGTGCGGCTCTTGAGGGAGGAGCGCCTTTGCGGGTGAAGGAGTTATCACTATTTTCGGGACATCCGCTCCGCATTTTTTTATGCTCCGAGGATGGCAAATTCAAAACGGCGGCAGCTTTCGGCAGACGAGCAGGA
>ORJL011039451.1_pt1 | contig 10401 bp, 9 predicted proteins | sample 1779941 | NCBI WGS metagenome assembly ORJL01 (sample SAMEA104232317, study PRJEB22302) | groundwater metagenome | biome: forest; feature: aquifer; material: groundwater | place: USA | collected 2011-08-07 | depth 5.8 m | reverse complement strand
TGGTGGACACCGAGACCAACGTGGCCTCCTCCAGGGTTGGTCATTTCACCAACTTCGCTTTGCTGGCGCAGCAACAGGTCCCGGCCCTGGCGATAGTCTCCCCCTCGGACGGGGCTGACCTTCCCCAAGGTAACCTTGCTGTCACTGTGGACGTTACGGGTTTCATCCTGGTCCCGCCCGGCGCTCCCAACGCCCCCGGCCAGGGCCACATCCACTACTACAAGGATGTGACCATCCCGACGGCGCCTGGGCAGCCAGCGGTCACCGCCCCCGGGACATACCAGGCATCACCCAGCACGACAGTGGTCTGGCAGAGCGTGCCAGCAGGCGCGCACAGCTTCGGCGCCCAACTGGTGAACAACAACCACACGCCTCTTGAATCACCTGTTATGGCCGTCGTTATGGTCACAGTGACGGCGCCGGCCGCGCCACCAGCGGAGCAGCCTCAGTCGCCTTCAGCATCCGTGCCTTCATCTGGCGCTGCCCCCGTTGTTACAGTAGAGCCGGAAGCTCCGCCAACATCCTCTGCTCCTGCCAAGTCCTCCAACTGGGTACTGGTAGGCGCGATCGTAGGGCTGGTGGTGGTCGGTGCTCTGGTGGGTACCCTGATCAGGCGCAGGAGGCCGGCATAAGACGGCCCCACGGACTTACACAACCAGTGGCGAAGAACGGATGGCTGCTAGAAGGGAGTACAAGAATGCTACGATCCTCCTGGGATAATGCTCGACTCCTGCTATGCTCGCTTGCCGGGCTGGGCCTGCTGGCGTGGTCCTTGGTATCTGGGATCGGCAGTCCCAAAGGGGGCGCAGGGCGTATTTCTGAGGTGCCCGTACGGACAGGGCCAACACCCTGACGCCGCGAAAGCGAGACACGCTGGCAATCTCGGGAAGAGTGCGGGTGACCGTCGTCGAGGAGTTGGCCGCCTTTGTGGCCAGAGCTTCCTATCAGGACCTGTCGCCCGAGGCCGTCCAACAGCTCAAGATAAGGGTTCTGGACAGCCTGGGTTGCGCCATCGGCGCGCTGGGCAGCGGGCCTGTCAGGCTCCTGTGGCAGCATACCGCTGACTTCGGCGGACGGAAGCTGTGCACCCTTGTCGGCGGGGGCCGTAGCGCGCCGGACCGGGCCGTCCTGTACAACAGCGCCTTGGTGCGCTATCTGGACTTCAACGACAGCTATCTGGCCAGGGGCGAGACGTGTCACCCCAGCGATAATCTTGCAGCGGTCCTGGCGGCCTGCCAGTACGCCGCTGGCAATGGCAAAGACCTGCTGACCGCCTTGGCAGTGGCTTACCAGGTCCAGACCCGCCTCAGCGACGTAGCTCCCGTGCGCGCCAGGGGCTTCGACCACACCACGCAAGGCTCCTACGCCGTCGCTGCCGGCGTGTCCAAAGCCCTCGGCCTCGATGTCGAGCGCACCGCCCACGCCCTCGCCATCAGCGGCACTGCCTTCAACGCCCTACGCGTCACCCGGACAGGAGCGCTTTCCCACTGGAAGGGGCTGGCCTACCCCAACACCGCCGCTTGCTGCACCCAGGCCGCCTTCCTCGCCATGCGCGGCATCACCGGCCCCAAGGAGGTCTTCGAGGGCAACAAGGGCTTCATGGACACCATCTCGGGTCCCTTCCAGTTGGACTGGTCGCGCGAAGACCTGGAACGCGTAAACCACACCATCGTCAAAAAGTACAACGCCGAGGTCCACTCCCAGACGGCCATCGACGCCGTCATGGAGCTAAAGGCCTCCCCTGGATTCGGACCCTCCGATGTAGCCCGAGTGGAGCTCGAGACCTTCGATGTAGCCTACAACATCATCGGCGGCGGGGAGGAAGGCAGCAAGCAGGTAGTGCGGACCAAGGAGGAGGCCGACCACAGCCTGCCCTACATCCTGGCCGCCGCCATCCTCGATGGCGAGGTCATGCCCGAACAGTACCTTCCTGACCGCATCCAACGCTCAGATGTCCAGGACTTGCTTCGGAAGGTGATCGTACGGCCCAACGAGTCCTATTCCCGAAGGTTTCCCAGCGAGATGCCTTCTCTGGTGAAGGTCTTCCTCAAGGATGGCAACGTCCTGACCAAAGAGAAGAGCGACTACGAGGGCTTCCGCTCCCGTCCGGTGCCCTGGTCTGCTGCAGTGGCCAAATTCGAACGGCTCAGCCGCGCCCACGCCCCTGCCTTCTTGCTCCGCCACATCATCGAAGCCGTCTCCAGCCTCGAGTCCATCCAGGTGGAGGAGTTGGCGCGTCTGCTGGCCAGGGTCAAAGAATAACCAGGAGGTCCCACATGCCCCGTTCTCCACGTCCCAACTCGGAAAGGGCCTTTGCCTCTCTGAGGATCAACCAGCGGCCAGGCAAGCCCCGCGCGCACGGCCTCACCGAGATACGCGGCCCTTACTACACTCCCATGGGCAAGCGCTATCTCCAGGACATCCTGGAGACCATGGGCCAGTATGTGGATGCCCTCAAGTTCGCCGGCGGCTCCTTCTCCCTCATGCCGCGCCAGGCCGTCAAAGAGCTGATAGATCTATGCCACGCCCACAATGTCATGGTGGACACGGGCGGATTCATCGAGCACGTGCTGACCCTGGGGCCGGATGCCGTGGACTACTATCTCAAGGAATGTCGCCAGATGGGGTTCGACATCGTGGAGATCTCCACAGGGTTCATCGTGATGCCGGCTGACGATGTTGCCTCCCTGGTGGAAAAGGTCCAGAAGCTGGGCATGAAGGCCAAGGCCGAGGTCGGCATTCAGCTTGGCGCCGGCGGGGCCAGCGCCGCTGAAGAGCTGGAGGCCGAGGGGGGCCGGGACGTGGACGGCGCGCTCCGCCAGGCCCAGCGTCTTCTGGACGCCGGGGCCTACATGATCATGATGGAGTCAGAGGGCATCACTGAGAGTGTGAAGTCCTGGCGCAGTGACATACCGGCCAAGTTCGCCAACGCCCTGGGGCTGGACAAGGTCATGTTCGAAGCCGCCGAACCCGAGGTGTTCACCTGGTACATCAAGAACTACGGGCCGGAGGTCAACCTGTTTGTAGACCACAGCCAGATAGTCCAGCTAGAGTGCCTGCGCTCCGGCATCTGGGGAACCAAGAGCACCTGGGGGAGGGTGCTGACCTACAAGGGCTAGTTGTCCGGCGCTCCCTGCTTGATCCATTGCTCGATGGTCAGGACCTTGGCCTCCGGCAACGGGACACCGGGGGGCATCTGGATGGGCTTGCCCTTGAGCACGCTGTATAGCAGGCTTTCCTCGGGCTTGCCCGGCACCAACAGCGCCCCTTGAGGCCGGGCGGCCATGACGGTCTGGAAAGAAGTGAAGTTCACGTTCTTGAGCGCAACGCCCGCCCCATGACAAGCGGCGCAACCGCTCTTGAGTATGGGCAGCACGTCCCGGGCGAAGCTGGCCTCGGCCGGCACCGCAGGAGTAGGTGTTGCTTGCGGGGACTGTCCGGGTACCGGGGGTGGAGCTTCCTCGGGAAGCACCACCGGCCCAGTATGAGCGGGCACGTATTGCACTTGGGTCCGGTCGTAGCTCGGGTCCGCCTCAATCGTGAGGTGGGCATGCGTGTCCGGTCCTCGAGCGAGTATCACCATGGTCAAGGTTATGGCCATGATGGAAAGGAACCCGATGAACCCGATGGGGAACAGTAGCAGGCTTCTTTCGGGTCGCTTCCCAGATGAGCCCACAGAAGGGTACGATCCACTCCGGCGAAGAGGGGGTCTTGTAGCTGGTGTCAGGCGGATTCTCGGTCCCTGGCGTTGCATGGTCTATTGCCTCCTTAGTACTTCGGGCGGTCCGGCGGCGCCAGGGCGATGAGCAGTACCCGCGTGCCCACGAACAAATAGATGCTCCAAATGCCGCCGATCAGGCCGACCAGCAACCATTTGGTGACAAAGCGGACATGTATCCCCGCCTCCGGCTCGTAGAACTGGTGCAGGCCCTCGATCGTGAACTTTACGTCGCTGAAGGATGGGGCATACCGGCCATCCCCGGCATACCGGGCCCGGACCGCGTTCTCGCCGTCTTGCCTGGAGACATACTCAAATACGGCAATACCCTTGTCGTCGCTAACAGCGTCCCCTATCTCAATCAGGCCGCTGGCTCCAGACAGGAACGTGGCCGGGGTATAGAACTGGATTGGGGCCTTGGCGACGGGCTCTCCACCCTCAGTCTGCAAGGAAACCTCCAGCCGGATGGGGTCCCCCATGACGGCGCTGGGCGGGGCTGCCAACGTCATCTTGGTCGCAGCTTGGCCAGCAGCGAAAGCTATGGCGGAAGTCCCCATCAGCATCAGGGCGGCTGTCAACACGGTCACGAACACCCAACTCTTCGCCATGTGCCTCAGCGTTCGCGAATAATGTCCCATCGCTATCTGACCCTCGACAATTCTGAGGTTACGTGGACCTCGGGCTCGGCGTGCCCACCGCCTGCTTCCAGTTCCTGATGCTCCTTCACTTCCCAGACCGAGATCACCGGGAATATCTTGGCGAATATGCTGATCACCAGCGCGAAGCCCGAAATGGCGCCGACGGTGATACCCACCTCCACCCAGGTTGGCCAGTAGCTTGGGGGCTCGCCCGGCATCAGGGGAACATGGAGCGTAGGGACGACCACCAGGAACCTCTCAAACCACATGGAGATGTTGATGAGGATGGCACCCAGCAGTATGCCCTTCATGGTCCGTGTCCAGGGTAACAGGATTATCAGGCCCGGGATGGCCAGGCCGAAGAGAACGTAGCCCCAGTAGACCGGAGCGAACTTGCCAATCAGGATCTGCGTAAGCAGGAGACGCTCCTCTTCAACCATCTTGTAGCCCGGGACGACCTTTTCCAGAACATTGAAGTAGGCCATGATGAGCACAAACGCCCCCAGCATGTACCCCAGGTAAATGAAGTGCTTGTCAGTGATGTACTCGTACAGCTTGAACGCCTTCCTCAGTATGGCCATGACGATGATGATGGTGGCGATTCCAGAGTAGATCGCCCCCGCCACAAAATAGGCGCCGTACACCGTGCTGTTCCAGCCGGGACGAAGCGTCATCGCGAAGATGAAGGAGACGACGGTGTGCACCGAAACCGCTATCGGGATGATCAGTATCGCCATGATGCCCATGGCAGTGGCCAAGTGTCGCTTCTGCAACGTAGAACCGATCCAGCCGATGGCCAGCACGCGGTACAGAGCGCGCTGGATGGGGGAGGCCTTGGCGCCCAGCTTGTCGCGGCATAGCGCCATATCCTCGATCATAGGCAAGTATAGATACACAACACTGCCGGTGAGATAGGTGCTGATGGCCACGATGTCCCAGACCAGTGGAGACTGGAATCTGCCGTGGAGGATCAGGTTATAGAGACGGTCGGGGCGGCCCATGTCAATGGCTGGCATGATGGCGCCCATGGACAGTGCTACCACCGTGATGAACTCCGCCATCCTCGTGATGGGGGTCCTCCAGCCCGCTTTAGTGACGCGCAAAATGGCGGAGATCAGCGTTCCGGCATGACTGATACCAATGAAGAACACGAAATTGGAGATGTACAGGCCCCAGAGCACTTTGTCCCGCATCCCCGTCACGATCAGGCCGGTGCGGGCCTGCGTGAAGAAAGCGTACAGTCCAAAGACGAACACTGCCGCCAGCCCCGCCATGATCAGCTTGTACGTAGTGCTGGTCTGGACCAGGGGGTTGAGCACTGTCCGCTCCAGACGGTCCTGCTTTTCCTGGAGGGTATCAGTGCGGTTCACTTGCCACCTCCCCAGGGCCACTTGACCGGAAGCAACCCAGTCTGGAAGGGGCTACGGCCCACGTCTTGCCCGTGGCCACGGATGTAATACACTCTGGGTTTGGTGCCCAGTTCCTCTTTCAGACGGAAAGCCGTGTTCTGGGCCAGGAAGCGGGAAAGCTTGACCACCTCCTGGGTATTGGTAGCCAGGTCCTCCTCCAGGTCTCCGTACCAGATCACTTTTCTTGGGCATCCGGCGACGCAGAAGGGGACAGAGCCGTTCTTGGCCAAGTGTGCGCAGAAGGCGCACTTCATGACCGTGCCCCGAATAGCAGGGACCTGGGTCTCCATGTTGTACTCCGCAAAGACTGCTTCCGGCGGCTGGATGGGGTCTCCCCAGTTGAAGAAGCGGCGCTGGTAGGGACAGGCAGCCATGCACATGCGGCACCCGATGCAAAGCTTCTTCTGTTCGATCATGACCACGCCTTCCGGGGTGGTGAAGGTGGCCCCAACAGGGCATACGTTCACGCATGGAGCGTTTTCGCACTGCTGGCAAGGCACCGGCGCGAAGAAGCTGCCGCCCTGCTCCAGTTTGTACTCGAACACCTGGATCCACTCCATGGGTTCCGGAGAATAGTGGCCCTGGATGCAAGACTGAGTGCACTGTGGAGGAAGATTCAGCCCGCGGCAGCCATCGCACTTCCTCAGGTCGAACACCATAGCCCACCGGCGGAGTCGCTTGTGCTCCGGTCCTTCCTGGTGCGCCTCCGCTCGAGGCGGCCCCGCGGGCGGCCTCGCCCAAGGGATGCGGCTGGCCACCAGAGCTCCAGCCCCAGCGGCCCCTGCCCACTTGAGCAGGTCCCTCCTGCTGATCTTCAGTTCCTTCCCCATAAGGCCCCCCCTCCTTGACCGGACCCGAGCCGGCAACCTGTCTCAGGCGAGACAGCCATGCTAGGGGAGCCCCCCCCACCACACAACAACGGCGCCCCAGGCCATTTCGATAGCGTCATAAGGATGCTATTCCTTCCTAACGGGGCCCCGATGCCATCGGGGCGCCCTGACGTAGTCTGGGCTCTATCGGCTGTCCCCGGCCACGGGTTGGGCGGCCGATTGCAGCCCCCGGATAACGCTCATGATGTCCAACGGAATGGGTATGATAGTGCTGTTCCGCTCACCGGCCATCTCCACCATTGCCTGCAAGTACCTGAGATGCACAGCCACAGGTTGCCGACCAAGGATCTGAGCGGCCTCGGCAAGGTTTTCCGCAGCCATGCGCTCGCCCTCGGCGTGCACGATCTTGGCCCGCTTCTCTCGCTCGGCCTCGGCCTGCCGGGCCATAGCCCGCTGCATGGTCTCGGGCAGCAGCACGTCTTTGACCTCGGCTACAGTAACCAGCACACCCCACGGTAATTCGGTCTGCTGGTCGATGATATTCTTCAGCCGGTTGTTGATCTCGTCCCGGTGCGCCAGCAGTTCATCCAGTTCGGACTGGCCCAAGACGCTCCGCAGCGTCGTCAAAGCGATCTGGGTGCTGGCGCTCACGAAGTCTTCTACATTGACCACGGCCTTCTGTACATCGATGACGCGAAAGTAGAGAACGGCGTCTACCTTTATGGTTACGTTGTCCTTGGTGATGACCTCCTGGGGCTCCAGGGTAATAGTAAGGATACGGGTGTCCACCTTGATCAACTGGTCCACGAAGGGAACGATGAAGTTCAGGCCGGGGTTCCTCAGGCCAGCGAACCTCCCGAATCGGAGGAGCACGCCGCGCTCCCACTGCCGTACTATTCTGATGCCAAGTCCCATTTCAGCCAGGACGACGACGCCGGCGATAATGATGACTATCACTAACCCGATTGACATAGATCCTCTCCTCCTCTAGATGACTTGAGATTTCTTCAACCAGCCGGAAGGCAAGACCGTGGCCCTGCCTTGACTGACGCAGACTACATGGAAGCCAGCCGCTCGCTGATGAGGACATGCCTCGTCTCATCCAGGCGGGAAGCTACCACCTGAATCAGCCTGCTGAGGACCTCGTATCCGATGCGATGGTCGTCCTTGAGCAGGCCTCTGAGCTTGGAACCATCAATGCCCAGCAGCCGGGTCGGCTCCAGGCAGACCGCCGTGAAGTTGTACTTGTAGGGCTCGACGACAGCCGACCACCCCACCACATCTCCCTTGGTGACCACATCCACCGTCACTCTCCTGGTGCGTTGAGGTTGCCCCCCGCCCAAGTGCATCTGGAGGGCGACCTTACCTTTCTCCAGCACGAAGAGCTCCTTGGCTGAGCTACCCTCTCCGAAAAGGGTAACGCCAGCCTCCCAATCGCTGGGCTGCGCCAACCCGGCTATTCTGTCCAGGTCAGCATCGCCCAGGGACGCGAACACCGTGCATTCCTTGAAAACCTGTCTGGAGGTCATCTTTCTCCGTCCTCTTGTGTCGCCAGCTTCTCGGCTTTCGTGTGCTGCATCAGCGAAGTGCTAGCGATGCGCGTGGGCCGTGGAGGTCTCCCTCGCATCCCTTTCGGTCCGGCTTGACTTGAACCAGAGGGCAGCGCCGGCCCGAACGGCGGAGGCCGCCAGGAACAGTACACCGCCTGCCAGGGCCAAGACAGCGCCCGGTCCGGCGAATATGAAGCTCAACATCAGGCCCAGCCCACCCAGGACGGACAGTCCAGCCACCAGGGTAGCCTTGTCGCATGCCTCTGCCACATGAGATCGCATGGAAGATACCTCCTTAACTCTGAGATCTGCGAAGGAGACCGAGGCCGAGCCAGACTCGCCGTACAGACACAGCTCGGCGGCCACGGCGTGGTCGGCGTGCGTGGAGCCGGCTGCGCTGCTGTCATTCACCACCATCACTCTGGTGTTGGGAAGCTCCTGGGAGACCGCCAGAGCGGTGTCCAGTCCCCCGATGCGCGACAGCCGGACGTCGTCCATGCCAGCCACATGGGGAAGACGATAGTCAACAAGCATTACGTCGGGTCGCAGGCTCTTGGCCAGTGTGAGCGCCTTGAGCCCGTTCTCAGCCTGCGCAGCAACGACGCCCCCCATGTCCTTCTGCACCACGCCTGTCAGCAGTCGGCGCACCTCGGGCACCTCTGAAGCTATGATTGCTCGCATCTTGAGATTCCTCATGGTCCACCTCCAAGAGAGACCTTCCCCTGATCCGATGTGCCTTCAGTGTAAGGGCCCTACCGGGAGATGGGAATCCGCTGGGCAGCGGAATCCATCAGGGGGAACGGTGTGTTTAGAGATACACCCAATGGTGGAGGCTATCGAGTATTCAGTGTAGTCCGTCTATACATCATTCAGTGGATGGGCCGAGCCTCAAGACCCGGAATGAAGCTCGCCTTGCGCTATGGACAAGTCGTCGAATACCGTATAGCATATCCAACATGGTGGTTGGATGATTTGCATGCTAAGGGCGCCACGCCAGGTACTGCAAGTCCTTTCCCGTTGCTACCGGGAGCCGCGCAGGTGGTCCCGTGCTGCGAGCATTGTCGCCACCATGTTCCTGCTGCTTGCCGGGGTGGTCCCTGCGCCGGCGCAAGGTCGGTGGGACCTCGGGCAAACCGCGAAGACCGCACCTGGCGCGCCTGTGCAGGGTGCGCTGCTTTCCGATACCTTTGACCGGGCCAATGCCGTTGCCGGCGCCTTGGGCAAGGCCGACCTTGGCTTGGGCGGAAGTGGTACTCATACCTACGCTTCGATTTTCGCGGGCAACCTGACCCATATAATCTCAAACGCCCTGCAGAACACCGGCCTGGACTTCAGTGGCGTGCAAATAGTGAATGAGTCCGGTCGCGGCGAAGACTTGGGGCAGGACCTGAATATCAGATTGGACCTCATGGTCCCGAAGGGCGCCGCCGGCTTGACAACCCAGGCGGGGCCATACTTCAGGAGCCGGGCTGCCGGGACCGGGGACGGGATCATCGGCGGCTCGAACGCCGGCTATTGGGTGCAGTTGTTCAGCACCGGCGAAGTGAAGGTCAAGGACCTCAACACGGGCATCGTGACAGCCTTTAGCGGGCCGTCGGTCTCGTTCGATGCTACTGTCCCGCACACGCTGGACATAGCAGCCAAAGGCAGCGACCTGCAAGTCTCGCTGGACGGCAGACTCCAGACTTTTAGCCAGGCGGGAGTCTTGACTACCTCAGTGGCTATCCCCGCCACTGGCGGTTCGAACAATGGGGTGGTGGGCATCGCCTTTGCAGCCGAGGACAACAGGGGTAGGCTCGGCGGACAGCGCGCAGATAACCTCGTGGTATATGCCCATACATCACTCAGTGGGTTACCGGTGCAGAACAACCTGCCCCCTCCGTCCGTGAGCCCGACGGCAACCGTCCCTCCCACCATCCCAAAGCCGACCCCGACCCCATCCATCGTTGCACCAACGGCAGCACCGACTTCTGCCAGGCTAAAGGGTGACTACAATCGTGACGGGAAGATAACCGCACGCGACGCTCTGGCGGCCTTGAAGATGGCTCTCGGACAGATAGCCCCGGACCTTAACCTGGACATGAACAACGACAAACAGGTCAGCGCCGATGATGCCAGGCTGATTCTCATCCAGGCCGCAGTGCAGACCGCGCCTGTGAACGTCGCTTCCAGCCAGACCATAGACCCCGGCAAGGGCGGTGAGCTGACCTTCTCCGGAACAGGGACTGCCCTGGACCAGGTGAAGGTCGAGATCCC
>ORJL011586525.1_pt1 | contig 10402 bp, 7 predicted proteins | sample 1779941 | NCBI WGS metagenome assembly ORJL01 (sample SAMEA104232317, study PRJEB22302) | groundwater metagenome | biome: forest; feature: aquifer; material: groundwater | place: USA | collected 2011-08-07 | depth 5.8 m | reverse complement strand
GTGCATTCGCTGATGAAAAGCGACCCCAATCTGCAAGGGATTGTTGCGCCCCGAATCGTACGATCGAAACGGGAAATCCGATCCGTAGGTGAGATTTAGGTCCTCGAGAATCGCGCCCGACACCCAAGGAGTCGGATAGGCCGCATCGATCTCAGGCATCCGTTCCAGCCGCCAGGAATCCTCTTTCACGAAGCCGCGAACCGAGGATCCTGAAGTCGACACGCGGACGTTCTGCATATTCAACGCATGCACGCGCGTATCGCTCGGCCAGGCGATGTACCGCGGCAGACAAGGGTCTCCCGGCGGCGGCGTCGGTACACCGTTCGAATCGCGGTCGAAGATCAAATCTCCCGCGAAACCGGTTCCGTTCATGGTGGGGCCGGAGACGGCGACCAGCGCGGTCAGGTTCGTCTCGATCGCGGGCAGCATGGACTGCTGCGTGGTGTATTCGCTCATGGTGCGAGCGCGATCCCAGGCCACGGGGAACATCGTCGCCACCATCACCAGACCCAGTCCCAAGATCACGATCGCGATCATCACCTCGACGAGGGAGAAGGCGGAAGCGAGGGACGAAGGGACGGAGGGACGGAGGGACGATCGCCCGGCGAATGCTCTCCCGTGGGGTCCGCTGTGCGGACCTTTCTTCGAACACGCCGGACGCGCCAAACCCGGCGATTGGGCCGCGGGCTCGCGCGCGGATCGAAAAGTGTCACTACTTGACACTAACGCTCTCCCCCACCGGTCCGCGGATCAGCGCCCCGGTCAATCGGTTCGTATACAACGGCTGACCCGTTCTGAGCAGATAATCCCGCTTGTCCTTCGCGTCGAAAGACGCCAGCAAACCATCGTTGTACACCAAGAGTCCGTCCACCGACGCGAAATTCAAGGCCGTCATCCCCGACTTGTCCGTCCCCACGACGAGAAACGGAACGGCGACCGGCGGCGTGCTCAACACATCCAGATTCAAGGTTCCGTTCGTGGAACTCGCCCGCTGGAAATAGTCCTTCACCGTCGGTGTCGCATCGGGGGCGGTCGGCGTACAATCCTTCGAGAGCAGCAGCCCCGTCAGATCGCCGCGCTGGTTGCAATCCTTGTCATCGTCCTGAATCAACACATCCCGCCCCACGTCCAAATGCCCTTGGGGATCGAAGATCATGGTGAAGAAATTGCGATGTCGCTGGGCCTGGTTCACGCCCGAGGTCGGCGGGGTCTCCACGTCGTTGTTGGAAAGCTCCACGCCGTTCGTGTCGAACACGTCCCATTCGTCGTTACCGGGGTACTTCGCGTTCACCACGTACCGCGGAACCACGCGCAGCGGTGCGTACAACGACCAGTTCTTCCCCTCCTGCACCCGAAACACGTTCCCATGCGCGAGGCGATACGCCTCTTCCTGTCCAACAGGCCCCTCGCCGGCCTGGACCTTGGCCTGTGCGATCGGCGCGACGCGTTGAATTCCGTTCTCGTCGACGTAGAACAGAAGCCCGACTTCGCCCTCGGTCGCTTGCAACGCCTTCGACCGCGCCACGGAGAGCGCCCCCGCGATGGCGTTCTCGGCGTCGGCGGCCTTGCGATCGTCCCAAAGGCGTCGCGCCGCCGGAAGCGCCAGGAGCATGACGACCACGATAATGGTCATCACCACGATCATCTCGACGAGGGTGAAAGCCAGATGAAGGGACGAAGGGACTGACGGACGCGGGGACGAAGTCTTGTAGGGTCCGCTGTGCGGACCTTTCTTCAACCGCGCGCACGGATGCGCGATGCATCCGGTCGATATCGTCTTACGGCTTCGCAACGACGGGCCCCTTCGCAAGACGCTCCTTCAGATCCGGATCCAGGTACACGTTGTCCTCGTTCAACGGGTGGTTGATCTTGTGGTCCTCGGTGTTGTCGATGTAATCGCCGACCAGGGACGCCTCCGCGAGACCTTCCCCGCCGGAGCCGTCGCCCTTACGGTGCATCCACTCCTCGCTCTGCTGCTCTTTCCCATTGGGGCCGTACGACATAATGACCGGCAATCCCTTGTTCATGCGAACGAACTGCGTCGACGCCTCTCGCCATTTCGGATGGTTGCTCGAAGCCTTCAGGTCCGCACCCACCGCCGCGGGCTTCACCCAGTCGCGCGTGGCGAAATAGCTCAGCGGAACGCCCCAGTCGTCGACGATGTAGCGAATCTGCAAGTCGTTCACGTCCCACTTGCCGACGTTCGGATCGCCCTGCGGACTCCGATCGAGGAAGATCAACGCCGCGCCGTTCATGTCCACGGGCCCGGAGGTGCGGTTGCGATCCGGTACGCGATCCAGCAAAACCTTGGATTCATTCCCCAGCGTCTCAATCGCCACGATCAGGGCGGCAAGGTCACGATGCTCCAGCGGATCCTTGGTGGTGTCGCCGTGGGTGTCGAAGTGCATGTGCGGCCACTTCGCGGTCGCGGTCAGCGCCGGGAAGATCGACGCCTTGTTCGGCGCGAGAGACCATCCGCCAACCGCCGTCGACGCGGTCCATCCGGGCACGCCGACCGGGGTAAACACCTCAAGATCGTCCGGCGGATACTCGCCGTAACGCTCCGTGTACGCGTACGGTTTCGGCGGTGTTCCCGAAGGCTGCACGGCCTTGGCGATCGTCGGGTTTGACTTCTGCTCACGAGCGAACTGCTCGACCGCATCGCTCACCACTTGCAGCAGCGCCCGCGTGTTCGTCCCTCGCGCACTATCCAGCAGGCGATGCGACGCAACGAAGATGGAACTGAACAGCACCACGATGATCGTAATGACCACCAACAACTCGACCATCGTCAGCGCCCGGGGTCTCCCGACTTCCCGTAGGGTCCGCTGTGCGGACCTTTCTTCGGCACCGAGCGATGGCTTCACTCCAATCGGAACCAGTCCTTTATGGTCGCCGACCTTCCTCCGCTCCTTACTAAGGAGGGGCCGGGGGAGGTTCTTGGAATGCGAAAGCGCCGCACCGCTCGACGAACGACCCCCCTCAATCCCCCCTTGGTAGGGGGGGACGGCAGAGGGAGGGACGGAGGCGGGTGCCACTTTGTGACTCTGCACTCGCATCACTAATTCGCCCGCGACCAGTTGGTGATATCGTCCTCGGTCCCATACCGACTGTCCGGGCCGGCGCTGATCAGGAGATACGAATCCGCATTCACCGCCGCGGGTTTCACCGTCACCTTGCGATCCAGAATGAATCGAGCGAAGGTGTGGTCGTAGGTGGTGTTCGCGCCTGCGAGATCCTTGACCAACTGTGCGAGGTCGCCCGTCAACGGCGGCTGCGTCGCGTCCTTGATCTCGTGATAGCCGTCTGGATATCCCGCGATCTGTCCCGCGCCGAAGTCCAGACCTTTCTGGTCGATGAGTCCGTTGACGCTGCCGGTGATGATCGCGTTGTCCTCTTGCCAGAAGACGCCCGGCGTGGCGGGCTTGCTGACGATCGAGATCCCCGCTTTGTTGGCGCGGTAATAGAGGATCGGGAGGTCGAAAGGATCCATAAACATCGGTTCCTGCTTGGCGAGCTTCGCATCCGAGTCGACGTCGCCGGTGTTCAGGATTTTTCCCTCCTTCTTCAAGTCGTCGATCGATTCCAAGCGATCGCGCATCTTGTCGTCGACGTAACCCGGGGCGCCGTAGCGAACGCTGCACGGCTGACCGGTTGCGTCAAGCCCGTACGCGCCGGCGTCGGCCGTGGACGTCGCGGCCGCCTTATCGCATTTCTTCTTGTGGGTGTCGTTCCACCAACCCTTCCCATCGCGGTTGAGATCGCGGAAACCAGGCGCGCCCAGACCATCGGCGCCGACCAATGCATGCACCAGTAGGTGCGCGCCCGCGATCTTGATCGTCTCGGCCGTCTCCAATTTTGGGTTCGCAATCTCCCAACGCAACTTCTGCCCCCCTTCCGAGTTGTCACCCGACGACGGCGGAATGGACCCGCCCAGCGCCTGCTCGGCCTGGAAGCTCTGAATCCCCTGATTAAGCGCGGAGAACATCGCCACGGCTTGCGTCACCTTGGCCTGCGTCCGAACCTTGCCAAACGCGGGCAGCAGCGCCGCAATTAGCAACGCGATGATCGCCACCACCACCAGCAGTTCGACCAACGTGAACCCGCGCCGCCCGCGGCGAGCGTATGCGGCTGGAAACGAAGAGACTCTCATAACCCTGTTCCTCTGCGTACGATCCATCGGTCATTTGTGTGGCACCGGTTTTCAACCGGTGCGGACACGGGTTGAAAACCCGTGCCACACTTCTTGATCGCTGTTCGCTCTCCGACATCTTCCACCGGGCGGGGGCCCCATCCTCGCTACGGCGAGGGTGGGGGACGGATCCCGCGCCGCCGATCCTATTCCGTAAACGGCGGCATGTTCGAGATATCATCGACCGTGCCCCATTTCCCGTCAGCGCCCGGACTCCACAAGATGTACGAATCCGCGTTCACCGGCCGTAGCGGCGTCGCCTTGTTAATCGAGGCCGGATCCTGATTGCTAAGATCGCGGTGCAACTTCCGATCGAGGACATAACGGGCGAACGTCACCTTCTTGCTATGCGCCAGATTCTGCATCAACGCCTGAGCATCCAATTCCCCGCCCGCGGCCCCCGCCGGATGCGGACCGCTGAACTCCCAGCCGGGCTGAGCGACGCCGTTCGTCGGGTCGTCGTCATCGTCGACACCCGTAAACCCGGCGTTGTCGTAATGAAAGTAGAACGGGACGCCCGACTTCTGTGCGTCCCCCGCGTTGGGGTACGCATTGTTCGGATCGTGACCCGTGCTGGCCGCCCCCGTGCCCGCGGCGACCATGTTCGTCGGCTGCCCGTTCTTGTTCGCGACGTAGTACAGAACCGGATAATCAAATCCGTCCACGACCACCGGCAATCGACCGATGCTACGAGCCGTCGCGGTTTGCCATTGACCTTGGTCCGTCCACAGCGCCGGGCTGCGCACCTGACCCGGCAGATCCTTGGTCAACAGCGTCCGCAGATTCCCCGAATCGCAATAGGGATCGACGCGTGGGATGAGCTTTCCGTTCCCGAGCGGGTCCGGCGTGTACCACTCCTCGGGTTTCGCCGGCAAACTTTGGGTATTGGGGACCGCACTCGACTTGATGTACCCCCGGTTGTCGACGCCCATGAGCATCGCCGGCAACCAATGCGCCCCGTACGCCACGGGGTATCCCGGCAGGAAAGGGAACGCACCGTTGTTGAGCGCCACGGCGTTGAGCGACGAACTGCCGTCCCAAATCGGCGGATGCACGAACGACGGCGGATACCCGTTGGTTTGCACGAAGGTCGATCCATTGTCGTTGCGGAACGCTTCCATGCCGACCTTGATCGCGTTCAACGTCTGTTGACCCACCGCCTTCTTGGCCGCTGTCCGCGCGGAACTGAGCGCCGGAACGAGCAGCGCGATCAACAGCGAGATGATGAACACCACGGTCAGCAGCTCGACCAAACTGAACCCGCCCGCCGCCGAGCGTCGCCGGCGAACCGTCGACGAGCCGTGCGCCGCTGTTCTGTGAACAGTGGATGCCGCGAAGGCGCCGAATCGCTGATGACGCTTCGAGATCGTATCGGACAAAGTGAATCGGATGGACGCAGGACGTCTCATGGTCGGAAAATCCTCCGCGAACGAATGACGGTAAACCAAACGCCCGCGACGCCGTCGGGCGGGTGCAAGATTATAGGCCGATCAAAACGCGAAGCGAATTCACGCCGGGCGGCCGGATCAAGCGAAGTCTTGTAGGGTGGGCACTGCCCCCCCTCTTCGTTCGATGAGTCGCATGGTGGGCAGTGCCCACCCTACCGATCTGGACGCCGGTCGCGCAGCCATCGGTCCCCCACCCTCGCAGTAGCGAGGATGGGGCACCCAACGCCATCCGACCCACCGTGGTCCCGACACCCACACCACTGCTCACAGAGCAGTGGCACACGCGTTCGCTTGCTTCACCCCGAAACCGACTGGATCAACTGAACCAGCGGCATAAAGAGCGCGATGACGATAAACCCGACCAGCCCGCCGAGGAACACCACCATGATGGGTTCGAGCAGCGAGACCAGCCCCGCGACAGCCACGTCCATTTCTTCTTCGTAGTTGTCCGCGATCTTCAGGAGCATCTTGTCGAGTTCGCCGGTTTCCTCGCCGACGTCGATCATGTTCACCACCAGCCCGTCAACGACTTTGGAGAGTCGCAGCGGCGCGGCGAAGCTCTCGCCCTCTCGAATGGAGTCGTGAACGCGGTCCATCGCCTTCGAGTACACCTCGTTGCCCACCGTGTCACGGGTGATGTTGATCGCTTCCAAGATCGGCACGCCGGCGGCGATGAGCGTGCCCAGCGTTCGCGTGAACCGCGAGATGGCCGCCTTTTTCAAGAGAGCGCCGAAAAGCGGAATCCGAATGCACACCACGTCCACGACCATCCGCCCGCCCTTCGAGGAGCGGATCAACTTGAAGCCAAAGTACACTATGAACGGAGCCATGAGGATCACCGCCCATCCAGGCGGCCTGCCGATCACGAACCAATCGGAAATCCCCATCAGCGCCAACGTCGGCGCCGGCAGCTTCACGTTGAAGTCAAGGAAGATATCCTTGAACTTCGGAATGACCACAATCATGATGCCGGACACGATCGCAAGAGAAAAAGAGATCACGACGGCCGGATAGATCATGGCCCCCTTGATCTTGTTCTTCAGCTTTTCCGCCTTCTCCATGAATTCCGCGAGACGCTGCAAGATCACGTCGAGCACGCCGCCGGTCTCGCCCGCGGCGACCATGTTCACGTAAAGACGGTTGAACGCTTTGGGATTGCGCCCGCAGGCTTCGGAAAGCGTCGAACCGCCCTCGATGTCCTCCGTCATGCTGCGAAGGATGTTTTTGAGCGCTCCCGGTTTCTGCTGTTCGTGCAGAATGTTCAAGCTCCGCAAGATCGGCAAACCGGCATCCTGAAGCGTGGACAGTTGACGCGTGAGGTTCGTGATGACCTTCGGCTTGATTCGCCCGATCGAGAATCCGGCGCCCTTCTTCTTCTTGGCCGCCTGCTGCTTGGGCTTCGCGCCGCCCTTTTCCTTGATCCGCGTGGGAAAGAACCCCAGCCCTCGAATCTTAGACAGAGCCTCTTCCGTCGAGATCGCTTCGATCTCGTTCTTGACCTCCTGCCCGGCCTGATTCATCGCCTCATAGAGGAAGGTCGCCACGGCTCAAACTCCAGCAGTCGTCGAACACGACCGGTACCGCCCAGCAAACGAAGAATTACGAGTTACGAAGGACGAATGACTGATCTTGGAAACCGGCTCACGACCCGCCGTCGCTCGTCATTCGTAACTCGTCACTCCTCAATAATCGTTTCCTTCACCACCTCATCCAGCGTCGTCGACCCATCGAGGATCGACATCAAACCCGCTTCGCGCAGCGTCCTCATGCCGCGTTTGATCGCCTCTCGGCGGATGACCGAGGTCGACGCCTTCTGCATGATCATCTCACGGATCGTGTCGTCCGCGACCATGATCTCGAAAATCCCCAATCGCCCTCGATACCCGGTTCCGTTGCAGTAGTCGCAACCCTTCCCGTAGTAGAAGACCCGATCGCCGATGTCCCCCGGCCTGAGCTGAATTTCCATCAGCTGCTCTTCGGTCGGGCGATACGCGGTCTTGCAACTGGCGCAAATGCGCCGCACGAGCCGCTGCGCGACCACGCCCTCAAGCGTCGCCGTAATGAGAAACGGCTCCATTCCGAGGTCCATCAAGCGCGCAATCGCCGCCGGGGCGTCGTTCGTGTGAAGCGTGGTGAAGACTAGGTGTCCCGTCAAGGAAGCCTGGACGGCGATCTGGGCGGTTTCCAGGTCGCGGACCTCGCCCACGAGGATAATATCCGGATCCTGCCGCAAGAAGCTGCGCAGCGCCCGCCCGAACGTGAATCCGACATCGGGGCGGACCTGGATCTGCACCAATCCATCAATGTCGTATTCCACCGGATCCTCAGCCGTCAGGATCTTCGTCTCCACGTCGTTGAGCGACGTGAGCGCCGCGTAGAGCGTGGTCGTCTTGCCCGATCCCGTCGGTCCGGTGTTGATCACAATCCCGTTGGGCTTGCTGATGAGCTGCTTGAAGATGTTCAACTCTTCCGGGCGAAGACCCAGTTTGTCGACGCTGAGCTGCACATTCGACCGATCGAGCACGCGGAGCACCACGCTCTCGCCAAACATCGTCGGAAGCACGCTCACGCGGAGGTCGATCGGCTGACCCTTCAAGAACAGTTCGATACGCCCGTCTTGCGGGAGGCGGCGCTCGGCGATGTCCAGACTGGCCATGACCTTGATACGCGAGGCGATCGCCATCGCCACGTACTTCGGCGGCGGAACCATCTCGTACAAAACGCCGTCGATGCGGTAACGCATCTTGAACTCGTCCTCGAACGGTTCGAAGTGGATGTCGCTGGCTTTGTCCTTGATCGCCTGAAGGAGCACGAGGTTCAGGAGCTTCTTGACCGGATTGAGGTCGGCCATCTCCTTAAGCTCGGCGAGGTCGATGCTGTCGCCGCGCCCTTCGAACTTGGCGAGTCCCTCGTCGTCGGTGAGTTCGCCGATGAGCCCGGTGATCGACTCCTGTTCGCCTTCCGGGTAATAGCGCGAAAGCGCATTCTGCAAATCCTGAGCCTTGCAAAGCGACGCCCGAATGCGAAGTCCCAGCAGCGTCTGCAAGTCGTCGGTCGCCACGAAGTTGTCGGGATTGTCCATGGCGATGGACAGTTCCTTGCGCTCCAGATTCAGCTCATAGGGCATAACGCGATAGGTGTTCGCCATCTGCCCGGACATGATCGCCAGAACCTCCGGCGCCACGTCGACCTTCCCCAGATCGACCGTGCCCATGCCGTTCTGCGACGCGAGGGCAAACGCCAGATCCTCCTCGGTGATGTAGCCCAGTTCGACGAGGATCTTCCCGATCGGTCCGCGCTGCGCCTTCTGAATATCGAGCGCCTCTTCGACCTGTTGCCGACGAAGCTTCCCGACCTTGATGAGAATGCGACCGAGCTGCCGACCGCGCAATTGCTCGACCGACGGCCCCTTGGAAACAGGACGCGCCGCAGCAGCGCCGGCCGCAGCCGCGGGCGTCGCCGGTTTCGCCGCGGCGGGTTTGACCGTGGGGATTTCGCTCATGAAGTCCTCAACACCACCGCGTCGCGGTCACCCTCTTCGCCCTCTTCCGCCTTGGTCGCCAAACTTCGACGGTGCGAGTCGATCTTGTCCTGCAATTGTCCTGGATTGCGCGAGCGGTCGACCGCATCCTCCGCGCTGATCTGGTTCTCGACGTACAGTTTCATAAGGTGATCGTCGAGCAACTGCATGCCGAATTTCCGCCCCGTCTGAATGGCTGAGTCGATGCGATACGTCTTGTTTTCGCGGATGAGGTTCGCAATAGCGGGCGTCACCACCATGAACTCATACGCGGCGACCATCCCCTTCGGCTGACGAGGCATCAGCGCCTGCGAGAGCGTCGCGATCAAGTTCGTGGACATCTGCACGCGAATCTGTTCCTGCTGTTGATGCGGAAACGCGTCGACGATACGCGTGATCGTTCCCTGACAGCCCGTGGTGTGCAGCGTGCTGAACACCAAGTGGCCGGTTTCCGCGGCGCGGATGGCGGCTTCGATCGTTTCCAGATCGCGGAGCTCGCCGACCAGGATCACGTCGGGGTCCATACGGAGTACGCGGCGAAGCGCCTCGCCAAAGCTCGGCACGTCGATGCCGATCGCCCGCTGATTGATCACCGACTTCTTGTGCATGTGGTAATACTCGATTGGGTCTTCCATCGTCACGATGTGCCGATCGAGCGTCGAGTTGATGTAGTCGATCATCGTCGCCAGCGTCGTCGTCTTGCCCGAACCGGTGGGACCGGTGACCAGGAACAAACCGCGCGGACGACGACACAGCGCTCGACAGATCATGGGCAATCCGATCTGGTCGAACGTCAAGAGCTTGTTCGGAATCAACCGAAGCACCAGCGACGTGTTGTCCTTTTGCTTGAAGACCGAAACGCGGAAGCGCCCCATATCCCCGAACGCGAAACCGTAGTCCGTCCCGCCTTCCTCTTGCAGCTCTTGCTGATTCCGCTCCGGCGTGATGGACTTCATCAGGGCAACGGTGTCATCCGGCGCAAGAACCTTGGTCTCCAGGTTTCGCAAATGTCCGTGCAGACGGACGACGGGAGGTCGTCCCACCGTCAGGTGAAGATCGGACGCGCCTTGCTTAATGACCGTCTCCAACAGGCGGTCAATGTGTATCGTTGACATCCAAACTCCCTCTGCCCTGTCCGTTGCCTTCGCTCAATCAACTGCCGAACACCCGATCCCGGCGGGTGGGTGCTCCATCCTCGTGGGTGCCCCATCCTCGCTACTGCGAGGGTGGGGGACGGATCGC
>ORJL010308332.1_pt1 | contig 10402 bp, 6 predicted proteins | sample 1779941 | NCBI WGS metagenome assembly ORJL01 (sample SAMEA104232317, study PRJEB22302) | groundwater metagenome | biome: forest; feature: aquifer; material: groundwater | place: USA | collected 2011-08-07 | depth 5.8 m | reverse complement strand
TCGTTCAGTCCAATGTCGGCCTGAATTATTGGACTTATCCCCTTTACCTCCCGGTTTCCCCTTGCCAAGGGGCAAGACCGTAGTAGAATTAGCCAAGTTTGCATCTTTGGTCGCATCACCAACTGGAGCACCCAAGACTGCTCGTCGTAAATGGCAATATTTACCCAATCTAACGATGTCTACGGCTTAATGGAGTGTTTAGAGGAGGCCGTAGGAAAATTAAATCCGCCAAGAATCCTTGGAGAAATTGGCGCAGACGAGGAGGACTATAATCACATGGTGGCTGTTCTTGCCGCCAGTAAGGAGTTTGACCTTGCCTCCTTTCCTCGCCTTTTCGCATATGTAGCAAGCGAATACATATACTGGGAGGGAGACAAGGAAAGCCGATTTTGGGAGGGACTCCAGAGACGACTAGGAAGGTCGGTCAAAGACTACACGCAACAGGACCTTTACACCTATCTATGTAAAGGCCTAGACGATCTCAAGGCAATAGCAGGACCAGATGCCGGTACCCATCGACATGTGGCGCGCTGTGCAATGCAATCGTACCTTCAGAGAAGTCGCGTGGCCGCTCTCTCGGAACTTGTGGACCGGCTACGGTTCCGACATTTTGATTCAGATAGGGCCCTGCTAGACGCTCTTTCAAGCCATTGGATCTTTCAGCTCCGCCTTACTCCATTGCGCCATCTCCTTGGAGTTGAACTAACTCGGCTCGCCGGATTCTTTAGGATTCTAGTATCCGGGGAAACTTACCCGCTGGCCTACTTCCGAAACGACTCGCTTTTTATATCGGAATACGAGAGCGGCGGTTCTGTATGGGGAAAACGGGCATCAGTTGAAGACCAGCCTGACATCGATATCTGCCGTGATCAGTCCGGTCGGCTTGTCGTGTCGGTTCCAAAAGGGTTTCAACTAAGAGCGCCATCGCTTACGCTAACAGGAAAATACGAAACAGACCCGCCGGGGGGCTCTTTCCGTGCGACCCGAAGAACGCTCGAAGCTGAAAAAACATTCTCCTTTAGGCTTACCCGACGCGGTCCAGATCGCCTTCGAATTCTAACGTCCCCAGACGTTTTTGTTGAGCTTCCTATTCTTTCATCCCTGCCAGCATTCTTGATCGATCTCGATGGTTACCTTGTAGCTCCTGGACGGCGGTTTCCGGCAAACGGCGGCACGCTTTATTGTGCTCCCGATGCGGAAGTTGAGGGTTTTGAAGAAGCTAACACTCCGCCCACTCTTTCAGGATTTGAAACATACAGTGCCATTACCGGCAGAGCGGTCGGACCTATAGTGAAAGCGAGGCTTGGACCAACAGAAGTCAAGTGGCAAGGGAAAGAATCTGCGACGCAGGTGCAGATTCAAGGCACAGAGGAAATCACCGAAGGCGTACAGATTGCTAGAAAAGGAGGCGTTTCTATTCTTGTACCGGAAGACATCGGGCCGGAGTTGCGGCTACTTATTCGGGAGGTTGGCGAAAATGGGATTGAGCAAACGGTCTATGAGGGCTCGGTAACCGTCTCAGATGGACTTGTGTCGTGGCATCAGTTCCGCCTCAAAGAGGTTGGTTCTTACAGGATCCAAGCGAGCCGGACCGATGGTCGCCGTCTACTCTATCGTTTGATTCACTTTGCACCGGGCTTGTACATTCAAAGATGGCACGCAGCTCCGTTGAGCGTCTTTGCTTATCTGTTCATTTCAGGTAATGGACTTGTATCTGCAGCAGTTCAAGGTTTGGAGCCCGACAAAAGCGTTACTGATAAGGGCTTTCGGGTGACTGTTCCTCCGAACATAAGTGAGGCAATGGTTAGATTGAATTATGGAGAGAAAGGGACAGTGGTGATCCCAATTAATGTCCCGCGGATCGATGCAAGAGTATTCATCGGCGACTCCGAGTTTCCCCTTCAATCATCGTTTCCGATTGATTCGCTTGAACATGAGGACCTTACACTGAGAATACTCGGACCGAGCGGGTCTACAGTCCGCCTTGAGATTCACCGGAAGCGAGACGATATCCTAGTCGCGGTCGCTGAGAAGCAGATCCCTGCCAATGGTGAGCTAGACGAATCAACCCGAATACTTTTCAAAGAGGCTTTCGATCAACTTCTTGGCGTACGTGAGGAAACTCGAATATGGGTTCGTATTGGAGGCCAAAAAATGCCGAAGCCAATTATGTATCTCACAACGGTGCTTCCCAACGTGAGATCAATAGAGATAACACATACAGACAACGAAGCTTATATCAACTTGTCTGATTGCTCTGCTATACCGCTCGGTTGTCTTTCTCTTAGAATCGGCACGGAGAAAGAGGAACCATTAGACCTCTCTGGGCCGCCTCAGGGTAACTGCTTGAAGGTGGAACTACCCTTACGAAAGATTCCAAAGAACAAGGGGCCGGTAAAGCTTGCTCTCATCGCTCGCGGGATGGGAGCCGAACATACTATTCACGAATGGGTGTATGAGACGCCATGAACCCGCTGCAATTGCAACAAGATTTGCTCCTCCGATACGCACGCTACCTCATCACCCGCGCCGGCTTGAGACGACCAGCGTTGAAAACAGCGGTTAAAGAAATGCTACTAGACCAAGGTGTCCTTACCCGTGATGCCTGGATTGAGGCACTTCCGGACTACCGTCAAACAATTCCCCTTAAGGACATTCAGGTAAATGGCCGACCATGGTTATTTGAGGAATTTACCAACGTCGTCTACCAACCAAAAGAAAACGACCGACGTGAGGGATTTGGGGTGAGCTGGTCTCTGTACCCTCACCAAGAGGAAGCTATTCGGGCATTCGCCGACGATAAAAACGTGATCGTCGCGTCTGGAACCGGTTCAGGTAAGACGGAGTGTTTTCTTATTCCGATAATAAACGACCTTCTCGAGAACCCACGGCACCCCGGCGAGACGGGTATTCGCACACTCATCCTCTATCCGATGAATGCCTTGGTGAACAACCAGGTTGACCGTCTTCGAGACTGGCTCTCTCCGCAGACCGAAGGGCAAATCCGTATCTCATTCGCGTTTTACACTAGTCGCACACCGAAAAAAGACATCCCGAAGACTGCCCAGCAGCCGTCTGCGGAACTGGGGAATCGTATCTGTATCCGCGCTACGCCGCCCGATATCCTCATAACGAACTACTCGATGCTCTCATACGCTCTTATGCGGAGCGAGGATGTAGCTCTCTTTGGTCCAGGGCTACGCCACATTGTCATTGACGAGGGACACGTTTATACCGGTGCGCTAGCGACCGAAATTATGATGTTGCTGCGGCACCTCCTTAAGCGATGTACACGCTCCACTGCTGATGTAAAGTTTATTATAACCAGCGCAACTCTCACGAACCGACAGCAACCCCTTACTGAGCAGCGCCAAGGCCTCCGCAGTTTTGCCTCGGGGCTTACCACAACGCCAGCGGAACACTGGACCGCGATACAAGGAGTCCAGACAACCACAAAGCCAACGACACGAAATAGTTCCTATCGACCGGGTATTGCCCTCACCGCCAGCCTTGCCCGAGCAGGTCTGGATTAACAAGCCCAAGGCGGCGGCTGCGCTGAGCGATTCCGAGGCGCTTGGAGCTGTCATCAGGCAAATTGACAGCTCCAGCCAGAAAAACGGCTTCCATAATTGCCCTATAACGAACGCAATGCAGTCAGGAAGGGATCTACCTATGGGTCAAAATCAAGTGAGTGAGGATCTTGCTCAGTAATCTGTAGCCGGGAAGTGTCTCATTTCATTGACAGGTTCCGTTGACCGTCTCGCTGAAGTCTTAAAATCTCCAGACTGCTCTCGGGAAACCGTCCGAAATAGCGTTGCGGAACTCGAAGAGGTTCATTCTGCTCCCTGGAATGATTCGACGCAATCTATCTTTGATTGCCTTGGCCAAGCTTTGGAAGAACACCCGGTGATTATCAATCTCCAGCAGGCCTTGTCTGGAGGGGCTCGCCTCTTCAAGGAATTATGCCTGGAACTTTGGGATCATCCTGATGCTGAGGCGGAAGGGCGAAGTTGGCTTTCAGTTCTAAGCCACGCGACGATTAACGGAAAGCAAATGCTTGGGTTGCGTGCGCATTTGTTTTTTCGGAGTCCCATCGGGCTTTTTGTATGTTCCAATAATGAGTGCTCTGGGCTTAGTAGCGACCAGCGGACTATTGCTTGGGGACCATGGGGAGCAATCTTGCGGGAAAGATTCGATCAATGTCCTTATTGTAAGTCTCGAGTTCTCGAACTGGCAACCTGTACGGAATGCGGACAGGAGTATGCAGTGGCACTACGACGGAATGAAGCAGATCCTCTACGCCACCTTCCACCGAATGCGCAGCTTGAGGAAAACGACACGTATCATCTTCTCCTAGAAGCGATTGATATCCTCGCGGACGCAACGGAAACCGACGATGATGATGAGGAGCAAACGGAATGGCGCAAACAATGCGAAGAGACAGCTTACTGTCTTGCTTGTGGAACCCTGGGGAATTCTTCTTGCTGTAATACGCCCAGACATCGCACAATTTGGCGTTACATTCCTAATCCAGGTAAACGACCGTGGATATCAAGCTGTCTCCGATGTGGTAGCAGAGCGACTGCTTCTGGGAGTTTCGTTCGGCGATTTGGCGGACAGGAACGAGTGGATTTCGCCGTGTTGACATCGACATTTTACCAAGCGCTCCCGCCTGCGCCAGACTATGAAAAGGTGTACGACCCACAAAGCGGTACGGAAATCCGTACGCGGGATACCGTATCGGAAGGCCGAAAATTACTCATCTTTTCTGACACACGTAGTCGCGCTGCCCGACTCGCAGTACAATTGAACTTGAACGAACGGGACATCCTTTTTCGCTCCTTGGTTCTTGAGGCTGCACGACGTCTCTTCAAACGCTCAAGCAATATCCGTCCTGCTGATCTTATCGATGAACTATCTCAGTTAATGCGAGACCGGGTCTCCGCTGAAACACTTGGGCAGGAAAGATCTGGTCAGGTACCGTGGTCAGCCGTCGCGCGGGGAGCACTGATCGGGCGATTGACAGTTGAGTCTCCTAGCCGCAGCCTCGAAGGCTTGGGATTACTCCGAGTTCAATGTTTGAGTGATACTGCTCGCCGCCGTCTTAAAGATATTCCGTTACCAGTCGGTATTAATTGTGAAGCTCTAACAGAACTTCTGCTACGACAGGTGAGAAGAGATTTGGGGGTGGATGTAGGGAACATCGCACGGGATTTATGCGAAATCGTAATGGGAGATGAACGTGCTCCAAGTCGGTGGTCGCTAAACAAACCGGACCAAGCCCCGCCTCGTGAGCAGGGGTGGCTTCCCCGCGGTCATGCAACAAACGGGCGTTGGAACCTTGCATTGAAGCTTCCGATCGGTAACCCTAGCAAGCTTCTGAGGGATTTGTGGCAAGCTTTGAATCATCCCCAAGGTGCGATTGATCCTCATCTTCGCCAGCTGAGGTGGGATGACTGGGAAATTCAGATCCCTATAGACCGCTATTATTGCGACCGTTGCGATACAATTTGGACTGAAGCCCTCAGTGAAAGCGGCGTTTGTCCGCGTCGCGCTTGTCCGGGAAGAATCCGTCCACTCACGGATGACGCATATAGGCAAATCATCTCTGACAACCACTACTATCACGTCTATCAAGTGCCCCGGGTAGCCCTTTACGCTCGGGAGCATACGGCTCAAATCGCGGCGGAACTAGCCGAGGAGATCGAACAGCGGTTCAAGGCAGCTCACGTTAATGTTCTGTCCTGCTCAACAACAATGGAACTCGGGATAAATATCGGGTCGATACAAGCAGTTGCGATGTCGAACGTTCCACCGTTTGCTGAGAACTACGTGCAGCGCGTAGGTCGGGCCGGTCGCGATGCACGAGGCGGAACGGCGATTGCATTGACCTTTGCGCGCAACCAGGGATTTGAGCAACAAATCTTCGCTGACCCTAGCGCAATGGTAAGGGGCGAAATTCGCCCCCGTGTAATTACTCCAGATCTCCCTCCCGTTCTTGCACGCCATTTAAACTTGTACCTGATTGCGTCTTTCTTCGCTCACGAAGGCCGTCGCCTGGGCACACAGCTGGATTTTACCCGTCAGGGGGCACGCATTCGAGAATTTTTTGTATCAGAGAACGGACGCCCAGCGCTTATTGATGGTTTCGAGAAATGGCTGGCTGACAAATGGGATGATCTTGCGTGCGAGCTCGTAGACCTACGTCCACCTAACGTAAAGGACTCGGAAGATCTAGAACCAGACGTAATATACGCAAGACTAACGCAAAGCCTTGAGGAGCAGCGTCAAAAACTCAATCAAGCCGTCAACGCCTACCGAACCTATGCGAAAGCCAACGCTGGTGCGGCCCGTTGGATTTATGCGCAGTTAGATGAATTGTTAGGTCGGCACTTAATTGAATACTTATGTAGTGAGCGGATACTTCCCAAGTTCTCCTTCCCCGTAGACGTTGTGAGGCTAATGGTCAACGAGGTTCGGGGCGGCAGCTCCGAGCGGATCAAATTGGACCGTGACATTACAATCGCCCTGTCAGAATACGCGCCTGGAGCGGCTGTTGTTGCGAACCTGGCACGTTACCAATCAGTTGGAGTTCGTTTCGGGGCGTTCGGGGCTCCCGAGCAATCAGCACGTATTGAGTTTTTACGACGTTGTCCAACTTGCGATAACGCCGATCACTTTGACGGCGGGGTAAACCCTCCAGACAGGCCATGCCCAACCTGTGACGCAGATGACGCCGGACAGTGGAGAAAATTTGTCGTCCCACGTGGTTTCGAGACAGACGTGAACGATCCGGGTGTACCTATCGTCGCGAGTGAAAGGCTTGAAACTGGCCCCCCTATTCCCCGACCCCAAGTTCTGGGCGAGAGCCCGTCCACTGATAAATTCGCAAAAATTGGCGCGGTTCTTGTATATCTAGATCCTCAGTGCAGAATTCTTACCTACACCCTTGGATTTAACAACCAAGGGTATGTCTTGTGCCTAAGCTGTGGACGTGGTGAGCGCCCGGAGAATGTCGACCAAGCGAAACGCTGGGTGCATAGCGATCCCACAACCGGACGTGAATGCCGCGGCAGACGGCAAGCACCTATCGAGTGGGCAATGGGACTGGGCTCAGTAAAACGAACTCATAGTCTCCGCATACGGTTCGACTGGACGAGTCTCCTAGCAAAGGGATGCGAAACCGGATTACGGACCGATCCTATCTTTTGGGAGACAGCGTTGCAGGCAATTCTTGAGACAATCCCTGGTGTATTTTCAATCGAGAGAAACGATATTGGCGGCGTGGTCCATGCGGTGAGACAGACTGAAGCAGGCCTAGATCGTGAATTGGTTCTCTTTGACGCCGTACCCAATGGTGCAGGCCACATGGAGGTCATTGCAGGTGATGGTAGAGTTTTACAGATCCTCGAAGCCGCAGCCGAGAGGCTTCGGGTAGACAAATGTGATCGCGCTTGCCCACGGTGCCTTCTAACATTTCACAACCAGGATAGGGACCACCTACTTGACAGAAAGAAATTCCTAACTTTTTACACTGTTCTGGCTTCTGCTGTTGCCTAGGTTCTCATACAACTCTTTTGGGTAAACATGACGCCTTGATTTCAACGATCTGTTTGAATCTTGACAATTTTTTTAGAATCAAATGGCTCAAGCCTCTTTTTGGCGAGTTCTTAGCTCCACGGATTCGAGTGAATCCTCCTTTAACCCCCCGTCTTGACCGTCAGGATTAGATTCAATTCTTCTTCTATTCAATCCCAATAAGCGGACCTGGCCGGAACTTTCTTGTATCTCTTCAACGTAACCACAGTCGCCGCTCACGCCGGATTCCGGTGACGCATGTCATCTTTCCCGTTTGACGAACGCTTGTGTACCACCTTCGCGAACCGTCTCCTTTAAGTGGGGGAGGAAAAAGGATAGCGTGTTTATCCTTACGGCGTATCCGGCAAAAAGGAAGCATGTCGAGGTCTACTTAAGAACTGTAGGAGGGCGTCTATGAAGCGAAAATGTAAGAAGTGCGGATCGGAGTTGTATCAGGCGGAGGATCTGAAATGGTTTTGCCTGCTCTGCCTTGCCAGGGGGAAGTTAAAGGGGTCGGGAGTCGTTTCTCAGGCTAAGAGTTTCGGCCGAGGTTGTCCAAGTTCATACTCGACGAAATCGACCGGGTGCTGGCGGCGCACTACGGGTTCACGGCGGACGAGTTGGATTTCATCCCTTCGATTAAGCTCAGGGCAGGCATCAACTACGACATCAAGTACCGGAAAGGCCGTCCGACTACTGGGAACAAGAGCGGTTTGACCTATGGCTAAACTCCGCCAACAAAAACTCGGCTTCATGCACGACCTCCTGACTGGTCGCGTGCGCGTGAAGGTCGGGGAGCTTGGTGGGCAGGCAATACCACCATGAAAATCGAAATTGACACATTGGATTTTCATGGTATCCTGTCCGCATGATCGACCGACCTGATCACCTCTCCGCCATCCGTGCCGCCCTGGAACGGAGCAGGATCGTGGCGCTGACCGGCCCGCGTCAGTGCGGCAAGACGACCCTGGCGAGGCAACTGTTGCCGGAGGACTCCGTCAATTACTTCGACCTGGAAGACCCGGTGAGTATAGCGCGGCTGGATGAGCCTATGACGGCGTTGCGTGAATTGAAGGGGTTGGTGGTGATCGACGAAGTGCAGCGGCGGCCCGATTTGTTCCCAGTGTTGCGAGTGCTGGCGGACCGGAAGTCGCCCCCGACCAAGTTTCTTATCCTCGGCAGCGCGTCGCAGGAGCTGATGCGACAGTCCTCGGAGACACTGGCCGGACGGCTGGAGACGTGGGAGATGGGAGGCTTCAACCTGCGGGAGTTGGGTACGGACGCCGAACCCCGGCACTGGTTGCGTGGGGGATTTCCGTTGTCCTATCTGGCACGGACCGATTCGGACAGCGCGGCTTGGCGGAAGAATTTCATCCAGACTTTCTTGGAACGTGACCTGCCGCAATGGGGCATCCAGGTCCCGCCCATGGTGCTATGGCGCTTCTGGAGCATGCTGGCCCACTACCACGGGCAGACCTGGAAGGCCGCCGAGCCGGCGCGCTCGCTGGGCGTGAGCGAGCCGACGGCTCGCCGTTATCTTGACATCCTTACCGGAGTATTCATGGTGCGCCAACTCCAGCCCTGGCACGCGAACTTGAAGAAGCGGCAAGTGAAGGCAGCAAAGATTTACTTCCGCGATACGGGGTTACTGCATCAACTCCTGGGCATCCGCACCGAGCGGGAACTGATGAGCCATCCTAAGAGCGGCGCGTCATGGGAGGGCTACGTGATTGAGGAGGTTCTCCGGGCGGTGGAGCCGGACGAAGCGTATTTCTGGGCCACGCATCAGGGGGCCGAAATTGATTTGTTGCTGCGCAAAGATGGGCGGCTGTCCGGCGTGGAATGCAAACGCGCGGATGCGCCGCGACTGACGCCCTCAATACGGATCGCACTTACGGATTTGAAGCTGCAAAGAATCGCCGTCATCTATCCGGGAAAGCGGCGATATGCGCTGGCGGATAAAGTGGAAGCAGTGCCACTCACGGCAGTGGTCAAAGGGATGCAGGGACTTTTTCCCGAAAACAAATGATCCGCCGGCGAGTCATGAAACGAATCATGCAAAAGAAACCGAAAGTGAGAGCCCGTCGTACGCGAAAACCGCAGGCTGAATCGGAGGCTGTGGATTTACTGCGGAGTTAAATGGGAGTCTTTTTTTGAAGCTAAGAGTTTCGGCCAAGCTTGTCCAAGGCCATCCTCGACGAAATCGACCGGGTGCAGGCGGTGCACTACGGGTTTACGGAGGAGGAGTTGGACTTCATCCCTTCGACTAAGTTGCTCAGGGCAGGCATCAACTACGACATCAAGTACCGGATGGGACAGGCCACGGAGATGTTTGAGAAATGAAAGCTCCCGATGTCTTAACCATAACTCCTTCGCAAGCTCATTGGCCTCGGCGGCTTGATGAAAGATTAGGGACGGCTGCTCCCTCCCGGCTCTGGGCCATTGGAAACTCCGATATTCTCGCAAAACGTAAAGTCGGTTTGTTCTGTTCGATCCGTTGCCCTGGCGACGCAATACTTGGCGCTTATGATGCTGCCCGGAAGCTACGCGATGAAGGCGTGACTGTCATCAGTGGTTTTCATTCCCCGGTGGAAAAAGAGTGCCTGCGGATTCTGCTGCGCGGAAAGCAGCCTATCATCATGTGTCTGGCACGCTCTATGATGAAAATTCGAATTCCAACCTCATGGCGGCCAGCCTTGGACTCTGGTCGTTTGCTGTTGCTGTCGCCCTTCGAGAAATTCCCGCGCCGCCCCACGATAGAATCCGCCCGTCAGCGAAATGAACTCGTCGCCGCTTTATCTGACGAAGTTCTCATCATTCACTC
>ORJL010112317.1_pt1 | contig 10403 bp, 9 predicted proteins | sample 1779941 | NCBI WGS metagenome assembly ORJL01 (sample SAMEA104232317, study PRJEB22302) | groundwater metagenome | biome: forest; feature: aquifer; material: groundwater | place: USA | collected 2011-08-07 | depth 5.8 m | reverse complement strand
GTTCGGGCGGAAGAGCGCAGTGACCGGGCTGCGGCTCGCGCCGCTAGGCCGCCCGCATCAGATGCGCCGTCCGACGACAAAACACGCACTTGTGAAAAAGAGGTGGTGGATTGTGGGAGTCGGCTGCTCTTGACAGCGGCGGGGGGATCTGATAACTGCTTACACGAGTAGGGGGTTGTCTCCTCCTATGCCGAGAGCTGGCGGCTCTTTACGGTGATGAGCAATAGCAGAAACGAGGTGGATGATGCCGATCTATGAATACGCTTGCAACAGTTGCAGGAAGCGAGTGAGCCTGCTGATCCGAAATATCCATAACCCCCTCACACCTGTCTGCCCCCGCTGTGGGGGTCGGGAGATGACGCGCCTGCTCTCCCGGTTTGCGGTAGTCAAGTCTGAAGAGAGCCGCTTCGAGCGGATGGCTGATCCCAGCAATTTCGGCGATCTTGATGAGAACGATCCGAAGAGTGTCGCGCGCTGGGCCAAGCGGATGGGGAAAGAGATGGGCGAGGACGTGGGCGAGGACTTCGACCAGATGATGGAGGAGGCTGCGGAGGAAGAGGGGATGGCCGAGGGGGGAGCGGAAGCCGAGGAGTAAACGACGGCTGCGCGCCCGACCTTTCCGGACAGCGTTTCGCCTTGACAGTCGCGCGCCGCTTTGGATATAGTCGGCACGGATTGATGGGACGTATCACGCCTTAATAGACACGAGAGACGCAACGATGAAAAAGCGACACCTGTTAGCGCCGGGTCCGACCCCGGTCCTCCCGGAAGCCCTGCTGGCGATGGCCAGGCCGATCCTGTACCATCGCGGTCCGGAGTACGAAGCCCTCCTGGGCCGAGTCAGGGAAGGGCTCAAATTCCTCTTCCAAACCAAAAACGAGGTGCTGTTGTTCACCTCATCCGGTACCGGTGGGATGGAGGGGACTGTGGTGAACACGCTCTCGCCCGGCGATCATGCCGTGGTCATCAGGAGCGGTAAGTTCGGCGAACGCTGGGGAGAGATCTGCGAGGCCTATGGCCTTCAGCCGCAGTACATCGATGTGGAGTGGGGACGGGCGGTAGAGCCTGACCTCGTGGCGGCAGCGCTCGCGGCTGATCCCACCATCAAGGCAGTCTTTGCCACGCATACTGAGAGCTCTACGGGTGTCCTGCACGATATTGAGGCGATCGCCCGGATCGTCGGGAGGACGCCCGCGATCCTGGTCGTTGACGCCATTATGAGTCTTGGGGTGGCGAACCTGCCGATGGATGCCTGGGGGGTGGATGTCGTTGTGGGCGGGTCTCAGAAGGGTTTGATGATCCCACCGGGCCTCGCCTTTTGCGCCGTGTCCGACAAGGGCTGGGCGATGGTGCAGCAATCCCGCCTCCCGAAGTTCTACTTCAACTTTCTGGCGGAGCGGAAGAGTCTGGAGAAGAACCAGAACACCTTTACGCCGGCGGTCTCGTTGGTGATGGCGCTTCACGAGTCCCTCGCCGCGATCAGGGCGGAGGGTCTCACCGCACTCTTCGCGCGACATGACCGGCTTGCGCGGGCGACGCGCGCCGGTGTCAGGGCGCTCGGGCTTGAACTATTCACCGAACGGCCTACCCCAGCGCTGACCGCCATTACCGCCCCGCCGGGTATCGAGGCCGGCGCCATCGTGAAGAGGCTTCGAACGGCCCACGGCATCACCATCTCGGGCGGGCAGGCGCAGCTCAAGGGGAAGATCTTCCGCCTGGCCCACCTGGGATACGCTGATGAATCCGACGTTGTTATCTGTCTGGCGGCGCTGGAACGAACCCTCACCGACCTCGGCTATCCGGTTAAGCTGGGCGAGGGGATACGGGCGGTCCAGGAGGTACTGGGCCAGGCAGGCTGAGAAAGAACAGCTTTAGCGAATAGCCGATAGCTGATAGTTGCTTTTTATAGGGGAACGAATGCGAATCCTTGTGAGCGATGGTCTCTCGCCACGCGGTATTGAGATTCTACGCCAAGCCGAGGCGTTCGAGGTCGATGAGCGGCGCAAGTTGAGCCCCGAGGCGCTGCAAGAGTGTATCGACAACTACGATGGCCTGATCGTCCGAAGCGCCACCAGCGTGACCGCCCAGATCCTGCGGGCCGCGCGCCAGCTGAAGGTGGTAGGGAGGGCGGGCGTCGGGGTGGACAATATCGACGTCGAGGCGGCGACGGCTCGCGGCATCCTGGTGATGAATGCCCCGAGCGGTAATACCCTGACCACCGCCGAGCATACCTTCTCACTCCTGCTGGCCCTCGCCAAGAATATCCCGCAGGCTACCGCCTCGATGAAGGGCGGCCGGTGGGAGAAGGGCGCGTTCCTCAGCGTCGAGGTGGGAGGTAAGACATTAGGGATTATCGGTTTAGGGCGGATCGGAGGCGAGGTAGCTCGACGCGCCAAAGGGTTCGCCATGCGCGTCATCGTCGCTGATCCCTTTGTCTCTGAGGAGGCCGCGACAGCGCTGGGGGTCGAACTGGTGGAACTCCCGGACCTGTTCCAGCGATCGGATTTTATCACGATCCACACCCCCATCACCCCGGAGACGTACCATCTCATCGATCGCGACGCCATCGCGCAGATGAAGACGGGGGTTCGGATTGTCAACTGCGCAAGAGGCGGGATCGTCGACGAGGCGGCCTTGTATGAGGCAATGAAGGCCGGCAAGGTTGCGGGCGCGGCGATGGATGTGTTTGAACAGGAGCCGACCACCGACTCGTCGCTGTTTGCACTCAACAACTTCATCTGCACCCCGCATATCGGCGCGGCGAGCGAGGAAGCGCAGGAGAATGTCGCCGTCGAGATCGCCCAGCAGGTCGTCGAGTACCTCCAGAAGGGGCTCATCAGGAACGCCGTGAATGCCCCGTCGATTGACCCGGCGCTGCACAAGATACTTCAGCCGTGCCTCACCCTGTCCGAGAAACTGGGCCGCCTGGCCTCTCAGCTTGCTGAGGGGGGGCTCCGACAGATCCGGATCGATTACCGGGGCGAGATCGCGGGCTACGACCCGGCGCCGCTCACGGCGTCCGTCGTCAAGGGGACGCTGGACCCCTTCTTGGGCGATGAGGTCAACTACGTCAACGCCTTGGCTCTGGCGAAAGGGCGCGGCATTCGGGTCATTGAGAGCAAGGTGCTGGAGGAGGCCGACTACGCGAGTCTCATCACCGTCTCGGTTAAAGGCGACCGTGGCACGAGTGAGGTCGCGGGGACGCTCTTCAGCCGCCGAGAGCCCAGGGTCGTCCGGATCGACGAATTCCGCCTGGAAGCTATCCCCGAAGGGTACCTCCTGATCTTCTCCAACCTGGACGTGCCCGGGGTCATCGGGACGATTGGCACCCTGCTCGGAAAGAACCGGGTCAACATCGCCGGAATGCAGTTGGGGCGGGCGCAGCCTGGCGGCCGGGCCGTGTCGGTGGTGAATGTCGACAACCCTGTTCCCGCTCATGTCATAGACGAAATCCGGCGGCTCCCCAACATCGTCTTCGTCAAGCTTGTGAAGGTCTAAGGACAGCCATCAGCGTCGTAGGGGCAGGGCTTGCCCTGCCCAATGCGGGCGCAGCAAGCAGCGCCCCTACGCTGCCGCTGATCGCTGAACGCTGATGAGCGACTTCGAATATTCCTCCAAAACCGCCATCCCGAAAGGCGTCCGGGTCTTCCCTCCGGAGGAGACCGCGCTACGCCGCTGGGCTGAGCGCCAGATCCTTACGGTCTTTGAGCGATGGGGATTCCAAGAGGTCATCACCCCGACGTTTGAATACCTGGAGGTCTTCTCGGGAGACTCGGAGGGGGAGGGCGGAGAAAAGATCTTCAAGTTCGTCGACCGGCAGACCGGCCGCCTGCTGGCGCTGCGGTACGACCCGACCCCCCAGGTGGCGCGCCTCGCGGCGACCACGCTTCGGCACCGTCCCTTGCCGTTGCGTCTCTCGTATGTGACGAATATCTTTCGCTACGAGGCCCCTCAGGCTGGTCGGCAGCGCGAGTGTGTCCAACTTGGCGTGGAGTTGATCGGGCTCCAGCGTCCGGAGGCCGATGCCGAGATGGTGGCGATGGTGGTGGAGGGCTGCCGGGCCCTCGGCCTGCAGCACTTTCAGATCGATGTCGGCCAGATCGAGTACGTGCGGGGGCTCGTCGATGCCCTGGAGCTCGGACCCGATCGACGCCGAGCGCTTGTTTCGGCCATCGACAGGAAGGATACCCCCGAGCTTGAGCTGCTCCTGCGAGGTCTGGACGCGGACGACAAATCCAAGCAGGCTGTGCTGGATCTGCCGATGCTCTACGGGGGGAAGGAGGTCCTGGCCCGCGCGCGCGACCTGGCGCCCAACCGGCGCTCGCAGGAGGCCCTGAGAAATCTCGCCGAAGTCTATGAGGTCCTGGAGCAGTACGGTCTGGCGGACCAGGTGATCATCGATCTCGGCGAAGCGAGGGCCTTCGAGTATCACACCGGTGTGACCTTTGCGGCATTTGCGCATGGCCTGGGCTCCGAGATCTCACGCGGCGGCCGATACGACGACCTGATCGGTGGGTTCGGGTACCCCTGCCCCGCCACCGGCTTCGCCTTCGATCTGGATAAGGTCCTGGAGGCTGTAGCTGCTGAGAGTCGGTCTCCCCTCGTGACGGGTCAGCGGTTTCTGATTATCGACTTTAACCCCGACAAACGGCATGCCCTTCGCATCGCTCGGCTTCTGCGGGAACAGGGCTACTCGGCGGCGAGAGATATCATCAAGCGGGATCTGGAAGGTTCATTTGACTATGCGAAGAAATCCGGGATCAGCCGAGCGATCGTGCTGGGCTTACCTCATCTGCCTCAGGACGAGTTGCTCGTCAGGGATCTTGCCTCTGGGGCTGAGGAGCGGGTCCCGGTCGAGCGGTTTTGCGGCGAGGTCGAACGTGGAGAGCGGCGATGGCCAATGTAATCGTGGTCGGCACGCAGTGGGGCGACGAAGGGAAGGGGAAGATCGTTGATCTTCTCTCAGAGTATTTCGATGCGGTGGCCCGGTACCAGGGTGGGACCAACGCCGGCCACACGGTTGTGGTGGGAGAGGAGAAGATTGTCCTGCACCTGGTCCCGTCGGGCGTACTGAGGAAAGGAAAGGTCTGCATCCTGGGGAACGGCGTGGTGATTGACCTGACCGCTCTTATTCAGGAAATGGATCAGCTCAGAAAGCTGCACGTGAAGATCGAGGAGAACTTCTTTATCAGTAAGAACGCGCATCTGGTGCTTCCCTACCATAAGATCCTGGACGCTGAACTGGAGCGGCTCCGAGAGGGTCGCCCGATCGGAACCACTGGACGCGGGATCGGTCCAGCCTATGTCGATAAGATGGCGAGGACAGGGATCCGGGTGGGCGACCTGACCGACCGCGACCTCTTCAAGGAGCGGCTCCGCAGTAACCTTGAAGAGAAGCGAGCCCAGTTTCCACAGCATCAGGAGCTGCAGGGGCTGGATCACGAAAAGATAGCGGCGGAGCAATTTGAACAGTTCGAGCGCGTCCGCGGCTTCGTGGTGGACAGCTCTCTCATCATTCACGATCTGATCAAAACCGGGAAGAGCGTCCTATTTGAGGGGGCGCAGGGAACCCTCCTGGATGTCGATCTCGGGACCTACCCCTACGTCACCTCATCAAGCGCCACGGCCGGAGGCGCCTGCACCGGGACCGGGGTGAGTCCGCTGGTGATCGACGGCGTCCTCGGCGTCACCAAGGCCTATACGACGCGTGTCGGCGAGGGTCCGATGCCGACGGAGCTGACGGATGCGATCGGTCAGATGCTGCAGACACGCGGGCAGGAGTTTGGGGCCACAACGGGGCGGCCGAGGCGCTGCGGCTGGTTCGATGCCGTTGCCGTCAGGTATAGCGCCAGGATCAACGGCCTCTCGGCCCTCGCCCTCATGAAGTTGGACGTCCTGGATGCCTGTGACTCGATCCGGATCTGCACGAGCTACCGATGTAACGGTGCGATCCTTCGAGAATTTCCGAACGAGATCGGTCTCCTGCAGGTGTGTGAGCCGATCTATGAAGAGGTGCCAGGCTGGAACGAGAGCATTGTCGGCATCACCTCATACAAGCGTCTGCCGGCCCACTGCCGGGCCTATATCGAGCGGATTGAGGGGCTGACAGGGGTCAAGGCAGGGCTCATCTCCACAGGGCCCCGGCGGGACCAGACGATCCTTCGCTCGACTCCGGCCTTACGGCAGTGGGGGCTGACACGCTAAGCTTCCTCTGGGTGGCCGCGTCTAACACTCTCTGCATGACGACCCGTTAGCTCAGTTGGCAGAGCTCCTGCCTTTTAAGCAGGGAGTCTCGGGTTCGAGTCCCGAACGGGTCACCATTTCCACTCACCCCCGTCATTCCCCTTTCATCGCTCGCGGCCAGCATTTCAACCGGATCGTTGGAACTTTCTTGCTAAGTACCAGATAAGCGTATAGGATTTGGCCGAATCGCCGATCTCTTTCATGGGGAGAGACTGGTCGGATGAGACAGCCACGCTGATCTCGGTAAGCAAAATAGTCATGCTGCAAGGTGTGCGATAGGCTTGGGGCATGGTTCCTACGATCTACCTTGAGACCTCGATTATCAGTTACCTCGCTGCCCAGCCAAGCCGGGACCTGATCACGGCGGCTCGGCAGCAGTTAACCCACGAATGGTGGGACCGTCGACGCAATGCCTTCCATCTGTTCGTATCCGAGCTTGTGCTCGTGGAGACATCGCGGGGAGACGTTGAAGCGGCCGCACGCCGCCTTACATGGGTCGATGGGATTGAAGTGGTCGATATCAGTCCACTTGCCGAGGATATCGCCGATCAGATTCTTCGTCATGCAAGACTGCCTCAACAGGCCCGGGCGGATGCACTCCACATTGCGATAGCCGCCGCTCAGGGCCTTGATTATCTGATGACGTGGAACGCCACCCACATCGCCAATGCGCTCATCCGACCTCGTGTCGAGCGCGTATGCCGCAGCTTGGGCTTTGAGCCCCCTGTTCTCTGTACCCCTGACGAGCTGATGGCGGGAGAGGAACTATGATCGCTCAGAACTTTGACACCAAGGAGCCGTGGGTTGATCCGGTTGTGGCCGAGGTGCGCGCCGCGCGAGAGGCGTTACTCGTTGAGGTTGATTATGACCTTCACAGGCTGTGCGAGATGTTACGCGCCCATCAGATCCAGGCGGGGCGAAGGGTTTCGTCTCGTGGACCGCGACGGATCACGCGCCTGTCAGGTGAAGCCGCCTAATACGCCTCAGCCCTCGGCGAGAACCACATCACGAATAAGTTTTTATCCGGCGGGTCACTGGAGACCAGGCCTACGACGGTGAGGACTGGTCCGTCGCATAACAGCTTATTCGTGAGCCGCGTCGGGCACAACCGGCGAAGAGATGCTTCCCGTTCGTAAGTACTCAGATGACTAAACGGCGCACTCAGGTCTTGAAGATACATTCACTCGACCACAGATGGCACGATAAGGATGAAGTCCTGCTTCACACCGCCTTCCAAGTGCTGGCAGACTTTATCGAGAAGGAACAGCCCGACCGATATATCGACTGGAGCACGAACGCATTGCATAAACACGCCTGGCGCGAGATCAAGCACCTGTACAAGTGGTGGAGAGAGAAGCGGCCCGCACGGCGAAGTCCTTTCGACGACAAGCAACTGATTATCCCGCCGCTCAAGTTCAAGAAGATACCTGACTCCGAACTGCACCAGATGGTTGAACCGGATAGGAAGAAGTATGCAGTATATTATCGCGCCTTAAGACAAGAGGCGCGACTGGAACAGAAATGGTATGAGGAAGATCAACGCAACCTACATCGACTTATTGAAGTCCGAGGCTTTCTGTGGACTTGAAGTACAGCAAGGTAAGCCACGTTGAGGGAAGGATATCTTCCTCACATGAACGCGGCTAATCGGAGGTGTCAGTCATGAGCACAGTTGAGTCGATCGAAGAACAGGTCAAGGCGCTGTCGGCGGAAGAGGTCGCGAGGCTTCGGGGGTAGTTTCTTGAATTCGACTGGACGCTGTGGGAGAAGCAGTTCGAGCGCGACGTGGCAGCCGGGAAACTCGATGGCTTGGCGGACAAGGCGCTTCGGGATCACGCGGCCGGAAGGACGACTCCTCTTTGAACCATCATGCGTCCCCGGATTTCTGGGTCTGCTACCGGTCGTTGCCGGAGGACATCCGGAAGCTCGCGGATCAAGCCTACGAACACCTTAAACAAGATCCACAGGATCCATCGCTGCATTTCAAGAAGGTCGGGCGTTTCTGGTCTGCGCGCGTGGGAGGCAGCTATCGCGCCGTCGCGGTGGAAGGTGCTGACGGTTTCATCTGGTTCTGGATCGGCACCCATGCGGACTACGAGAAGTTGCTTGGCTAACCCATGGCAGCGCAAGCCTGCAACGCTCATCAGGCCGCTACCTGCCCCGCGAAGGGGATCATCAGATCGAGAGTCCGGAGCGCTACATATTTGCATCGAATCCCCGACGGGTCACCAATTTCTGCTAACGGCCTAGGAGCCTGTCGGAGAAAAATTCGCGCGGCACGCAGTATGCGTACTAGACGCGCGGGCCGTCCGCGCTATACTGGCCGCATGAAAACATTCAAACCGTACAATCCCGACCAGCTGTTCCTGTTGCCCCCGGCTCTGCGTGACTGGCTCCCCGAAGGCCACCTGGCGCTGTTCATTAGCGATGTGGTGGAGGCGCTCGATCTGACGCCGATCGTCGTCGCCTACGAGGACGGCGACGGGCGCGGGCAGCCGCCGTACCACCCGGCCATGATGGTGAAGCTGCTGGTGTACGCCTACTGCATGGGCACGCCGTCCTCGCGCCAGATCGAGCGCGCGACCTACGAGGCGATTCCCTACCGGCTCCTGGCGGCCAACCAGCACCCCGATCACGACAGTCTGGCCGCCTTTCGCCAGCGCCACCTGGCCGCCCTCGCCGGGCTGTTCAGCCAGGTGCTCCAGCTCTGCCAGCGGGCCGGACTGGTGCGTCTGGGACATGTGGCGCTGGACGGGACCAAGATCCTGGCGAATGCCTCCAAGCACAAGGCGATGAGCTACGGCCGGATGGGCGAGACTGAGCAGAAACTGGAACACGAGGTCGCGGCGCTCCTCGCACAGGCCGCCGCCGTCGATGCGGCGGAGGACACCCAGCAGGGGACGGGCCGACACGGCGACGAGCTGCCCGCCGAGCTGGCTCGCCGCGAGAGTCGGTTGGCCAAGATCCGGGAGGCCAAGGCCGCGCTGGAGGCGGAGGCGACCGCGCAGGCCGTCCAGGCCGCGGCCGTCGCGCGGGCCACGCTGATCGAGCGGGCGCAGCAGGCGCGCGAGACCGGCCGGACCCCGACAGGGCGGCCCCCCACGGTCTCTGACCCGACCACCGCTACCCCGAGGCCGAAGGCCCAGCGCAACTTCACCGACCCCGAGTCGCGGATCATGAAGGATGGGGCCACGAAGCGTGTTGTCCAGGCCTACAACGCGCAGGCGGCCGTGGATGGCCAGGCGCAGATCATTGTGGCCGCCGCCGTCACCCAGCAGGCTAACGATAAAGCGCAACTCGTGCCGATGCTGCAGTCCGTGGAGGCGAATCTGCACCGGAAGCCGACGCAGGCCTCGGCGGATGCGGGATACTTCAGCGCCCCACAGGTGACGGACATGACTCTGCAGGGCATCGACCTGTACGTGCCCCCGGACCGGCAGCACCATGGGGAGCTGTTCCCGTCCGACAGCGACCCGCCACCGCCCGATGCGCCGGTCATCGCGCAGATGCGGCACAAACTCCGGACCGTCGCCGGACAGGCGATCTACGCACTGCGTAAGGCGATCGTCGAACCCGTATTCGGCCAGATCAAGGCCGGGCGGGGCTTCCGGCGCTTTGCGTTCCGGGGACAGACTCAGGTGACCGCAGAGTGGCTGCTGATCTGCCTCACGCACAACCTGCTCAAGCTGTTCCGGGCGAGGCAGCGCCTGCAGGCTGCGTGAGGGGCACCCGAAGACCTTCCCGGCTGCGGGCCACACCGGGACTCGGATTATCCGACTGCCCTCCTGTCCTCGTTCAGGACCCGGAATGTTGTTGCGTGCACACCGTATCACCGTGAATACTCCGACAGGCTCCTAGAGTCACAAGAACCGACCTCTTGTAACAAGAAAACCCCATCGAGTCGCCCCGTTATTACCTTTGCATCGCTCGCTACCCATCCATTCACGGTAGCCGTAGCGTAGGATAGATAGTGCAGGTTAGTGGTTGAAATCTACACTGCCAGATCCTCCAGTGCGGCCCTCAATACGGCTCATTTTTTCCATTGACACCCATATAAGCTGAATGCTACAAGTCGGCTACTCGGTGCTATCCTTTTTTGTCAAGGGTGAGGATGCAGACATGGCGAGTAGCGGGAACCTGCTTCTAGCCAGAACCGGCAT
>ORJL011883856.1_pt1 | contig 10404 bp, 10 predicted proteins | sample 1779941 | NCBI WGS metagenome assembly ORJL01 (sample SAMEA104232317, study PRJEB22302) | groundwater metagenome | biome: forest; feature: aquifer; material: groundwater | place: USA | collected 2011-08-07 | depth 5.8 m | reverse complement strand
GGCGGGGGCGCCCAGCGGCTCGACCTCGCGGAACCTGCGCATGAAGCGGCGATCGATCCAGTCCTTCCAGCGCCAGATCCAGTCGCCGCGCGCGTAGAGCCAGCCGCGCGAGGCCACGGCATGCCGGTCGCCGGTGCTGATCAGCGCCAGCCAGCGCGATTGCGGGCGATAGGGCAGCAAGGCCTGCGCGGTGACGCTGCGGCGCAGGTTTTCGGCCAGGGGCAGGCCCATGCGCACGGCGAAGACGCCGGCCTTTTCCAGTCGGTGGCCGTTCATCGCGGCGCAATCGCCGGCGGCGAAGATCAACGGGTCGGTCTCGCTTTGCAAGGCCTCATTGACACGGATGAAGCCCGATTCGTCCAGCGCCAGTCCGGTGGCGGCGAGCCAGGGCGCGCCGCCGGCCTGGGTGACCCAGACGATCTCGTCGGCGTCCAGTACCTCGCCCGCCGCCGTCTGCAAGCGTCCGGCATCGACGCGGCTGACTTCGGCGCCGCGATGCAGCGTCACGCCGCGTTCGGCCAGCACCGACTCGAAGGCGCGGCGCACGGCGGCGTTGTGCGTCGGCAGGATTTCCGCTTCGGCGGAAAACAGGTGGAAGCGCAGTTGGTCGGGATCGTGTCCGCGCCGGACGAGTTCATGGCGCAGCCGGTATTGCATCGCCAGCGTCAGTTCGACGCCGGCGGCACCGGCACCGACCACGGCGATGGTGGTGGTTCCGGCATGGGCGCGCACGCGCTCGAACAGCGCCAGCCAGCGTTCGTTGAAGCGGCGGATCGGCTTCACCGGCACCGCGTGCTCGCCGGCGCCGGGCACCTGGCCCAGACGCGGGGTGGAGCCGATGTTGATCGACAGCAGGTCGTAGCTGACCGGCGGACGTTGGCGGCAGATTACCCGGCGCGCGGCGCGGTCGATGCCGGTCACTTCGTCGCGGTAGTAGCGCGCGCCGGCAAACGCGGCGAGCCGGCGCAGGTCGATGTGCACCTCGTCGAAGTCGTAATGCCCGGCGATGTAGCCTGGCAGCATGCCGGAGTAGGGTGTGTCGGTGTCGGTGCAGATCACGGTCAGGCGCACGCCGGGCTGCGGCCGCATGGCGAACATGCGCAGCACGCCGACGTGGCTGTGGCCGCCGCCGATCAGCACGATGTCGCGCAGCACCGGGCCGGCCGCCTGCATCATCGGCTCCCCAGCAAGTCGCTCACCAGCCTGAGCAGCGCGGCGCGCTCGGCGGCGGGAGCGAACAGCGGCGCGCGGTGCGCGCACTGCGCGGCGAGGGTTTGCAGCAGGTCGTCGCCGTCACGTTGGCGCCGGCTTTCATGGCAGCGCAGGATCAGCGCCGCCAGCGCCGCGGCATCGCCCCAGGGAAAGTAGCCGGCGTAATCGGCGCCGAGCATGCCGACGTTGCCGGCGATGCGGGAGGCGAGCACCGGGGTGCCGCTGGCCACCGCTTCCATGACGACGTGGGCGCCGCCTTCCATGCGGCTGGCGTGGATCAGCAGGTGGGCGCGCTGGATGCGGCGCCGCGTTTCCTCGTGCGGCAGGCCGCCCAGCCAGCGGTAGTTGGGCGCTTCCGCCATGGTGGCGCGTGCGGCGTCGCCCAGCGCGGGATCGAGCGGATCGCCGATGTGGTCGAGGTGGATCTCGGCGTGCGCCGCCAGCAGGCGCGCCGCGGCGAACAGGGTCTCGGGGGATTTTTCCTCGCGCAGGTGGCCGACCATGACGGCGCGCAAGCGGCGCGGCGATTTGGGCAGCGTCTTGCGCGCCGTGGTGGACTGGTAGATGACGCGGCACTTGGCGCGCAGGGCCTCGGGCAAGGCGCGCGGTGCGTCTTCGTGGAGCACGACAAGCTGTTGCGCCAGTTGCAGCGAGCGCTGCGCAGCGGCGTCGGTCAGGATGTCGCGATAGAGATCGGTGCCGGTCAACACCACGGCCAGGCCGCGCCCAGGGTGTTCGCGGGCCCAGGCGGCGATGGCATCGGCCGAACGCCGCGCGTGCAGCGCGATCATGGCCTGGTCGTCGCATCCAGGCGGCGCCGGCCATTGCCGCGCAATGCGCACAGCATGGTCGTGCGCCAGGTGCTGCTGCCAGCGGTGCGCCGTCTGCCAGTTGCCGTTGTTGGCCTCGCGCAGCGCCGGGCTGACGATCACCACTTGCGGCATACTGCGGGCATCAGCCATTGCCTTGAGGCCGCCCATGAACATCGATCCGGCCATCGCCGCCCGCCGCGGCAGCCGCGCCGACCTCGCTGCCGCCTTGCGCGACAGCCGTGCGCGCACCCTGGCGCTGCTCGACGCCTATGTCGCCGCGCTGGGTGAAAGTCTTGTGGTGCCGTATTCGGTGCAGCTCAATCCGCCGCTGTGGGAAACCGGCCACACCGCCTGGTTCCAGGATTACTGGATCGCGCGCAGCCGGCAGCGCGAGCTGGGCCTGCGCTGCGATCCCGAGCATGAGCGGCCGGCGGGCCGTTTGCCGCGCGCCGATGCGCTCTACAACTCCAGCCGCGTCGCCCATGACACGCGCTGGGGCCTGGTGCTGCCGGGGCTTGCCGCCACCCGCGCCTACCTCGCCGACAGCCTCGCCGAAACCCAGGCGCTGCTGGCCGACGCCGAGGCGACGGACGACGCCCTCTATTTCTATCGCCTCGTGCTGTTCCATGAAGACATGCATGCCGAGGCGGCGATCTACATGGCGCAGGCGCTCGATATTGCGCTGCCCGCGGGCCTGCTGCGACCGGCCAAGACGCCCGGCGCAAACGCGCCGCTGCGCATTCCGGCGCAGGGCTGGATACTGGGTTACGCCGATGCCGGCTTTGCCTTCGACAACGAACTGGCGGCCCACGCGGTCGCCGTCGCGGACTACGAAATCGACAGCGGGCCGGTGAGCTGGGCGCGCTACCTGCCCTTCGTCGAGGCCGGCGGCGCCGCACCGCCGCGCTACCTGCGCCGGCAGGACGGGCAATGGCAGGGCAGGCTGTTCGGCGCCTGGCGCGAACTCAATCACGACGCGCCGGCCGTGCATCTGAGCTGGCACGAGGCCGATGCCTGGTGCCGCTGGGCCGGGCGCCGCCTGCCGAGCGAAGCCGAGTGGGAGCTGGCCGCCGGCACCCGGCCGGAGTTTCGCTGGGGACAGGTCTGGGAATGGACGGCCAGCCGCTTCCTGCCCTACCCGGGCTTCGTCGCCCATCCCTATCGCGATTACTCCGCGCCCTGGTTTTCCGACCGCTACGCGCTGCGCGGCGCCAGCCGCGCCACCGCGCCGCGCATGGTGCATCCGCGCTACCGCAACTATTTCACGCCGGAGCGCAACGACATCCACGCGGGATTCCGCAGTTGCGCTGCGTAGGGAGACGGCGTCGGTGCCGCGGCGATCAGGCATCGCCGCTCCCGGCAAAGGCGAGAAATATCGCGAACCATTCGTTGTCGTCGGTCCAGTGGCGCAGGCGGCAAAAGCCGGCTTGTTGCAGCAGCGCGGCGAAATCGTCGAGCCGCCACTTGCAGGAATTCTCGGTGTGCATGCGCTCGCCGGCGGCGAAGCGGCGCTCGCCGCCGGGCCAGCTCACGGTCAGCTCGCGCAGGGCTTCGAGGTGCATCTCGATGCGCGATTCGGCGCCGTTGAAAAAGGCCACGTGGCGCCAGCCGGCGATGTCGAAGTCGGTGCCGGCGAGGCGGTTCAGGTGCAGCAGCATGTTGCGGTTGAAGGCGGCGGTGACGCCGAGCGGATCGTCGTAGGCCGGTTCCAGCACGGCGACGGGCTTGACCAGGTCCACCCCGATCAGCAGCGATCCGCCCCGTGTCGCCGCCTGCGCCTGGCGCAGGAAGCCCAGCGCCTCCACCGGTGTGAAGTTGCCGATGCTGGAGCCGGGATAGAACAGGGTGCGCGGCCCGGCGCCCGCTTCGGCAGGCAGTTGCAGGCATTGCGAAAAATCGAGGCCGATGCCGAGCATGTCCATCTCCGGATGCTCGCGCTGCAGGCAGGCCAGCGAATCGCGCAGGTAGCCGGCGGAAATATCCACGGCGACATAGCGCTGCACGCGGAAGTTTTCGAACAGGCGCGCGGCCTTCTCGCAATTGCCGGCGCCGAGATCGACCAGCGTCGTGACCGGTCCCAGCGCGCGCGCCATGTCCCGCATGTCGCGGCTGAAGATCGCCGCCTCGGTGCGCGTCGGGTAGTACTCGGGCAGTTCGGTGATGGCGGCAAACAGCCGCGAGCCCAGCGCGTCGTAAAGGTATTTCGGCGCGATGGTCGCGGTCGGCGCCATGAGGCCGGCGAGCAACTCGGCCCGGACCGCCTGCGGGTCTTCGCGGGCGATCTGGATCAGGCGCGGTGTCTTCATCGCCCGATATCCAGGGAAAGCGCGGGAAGCGCCAGCGACAATGAATCTCCCGCATCGGTCTCGTGTCGGGTGCAGGGCGTGGGCCAGCCGAGGATCCGGCTGGCGGCCGCGCAGCGGGCGGCCAGATCGGCGGCGTCGCGCCCGCCCAGGTGCAGGATGCCGTAGCGGTAGCTGCCCAGCCATTTGAAGTCGCGCGCGATCTGGCCGGCGCTCTTGGCAAAGCGGAACAGCAGGGCATCGGGAAATTCGCGCGCCAGTTCGCGCCGTTGCGCAGGCGCAGGCATGGCCGGGCGGGCGGCGGGATCGAAGCTGCGATAGACGAAGCTGGCCGCCGCGCCGGCCGTGGCGGGCGCCGGCGCCAGCAGCGCGGGATCGCGGCCATGGGCCAGTTCGAGGGCGACGCGATGCAGGTCGATGCCATCGACGCGCAGGTAGAGATCGGAAAATTGCGAGGCCAGGCGCGGGTTGAATTCGATGACCGTCAGCCTGTCCTGCGCGGCATCGTAAAAGAACTCCATGTTGAACAGGCCGTGGTCGAAGCCGACGGCAGCGAGAAAGCGCCGCGCCACGTCCTGCGCCTTGTGCCGCCCCGCTTCCGGCAAGTCGCAGGGATGAATGAAGCGCATGAAGGACTGGGTGCCCGGATACATGACCGATTCGACGAAGCCCAGTGGGCGCAACTCGCCATCGAACACGTAGCCGTCGAGGTTGTACTGCTGCGCGGCGACCGGCTGTTCGAGCAGCATGCGATGGGCGCTGCCGGCCTGGGGCAGGCGCACCCCGGCGATGCGCTCGAAGGGCTCGACCAGGTGGCGGATTACCCACAGTTCCCAGGCGCCGAAGCGCGTCAGCGCCGTCAGTTCGTCGTGGTTGCGCACGCCGCGCGCGAGCACCGAGAACGCCGCCTTGACCGGCTTGACGAAGACCGGATAGTCGATGTCCCCGGGCACCGGCTCGCCATAGCGCGAGGCCATCAGCGCGAAGCCTGTGTTGGCCTCGGGGGCGACTTCCTGCAGCACGCGCCGCGCGTGCAGCTTGTGCTGGCAGGCGAGCACCGCATGCACGGAAGTGCCCGGCCAGCCCATGCGTTCGGCGAGCAGGGCCGCCGCCAGGGCGCCGAACTGCTCGTGGTTCGAGGCCACTGCCCGCCAGCCCAGGCGCGGGGCGCGGGCGGCGAGCCGGTCGACGAAGCGCGTCAGGTCGAAACCGGGCAGGCGCGCGTTGCTGGGGAAGCTGAACAGGTCGAAGCCGGCATGGTCGTGGGGGAACTCGCCGGCCCAGCGGCCGAAGCCGAGCCGGTCCCAGTCGTAGTTGAACAGCACCAGGGTGCGCGGTGAATTTGGCGTCATGTGCCGGCGTCCGGCCGCAGCCGGCGAACGATGGGCCTCAGCAGCCAGGGCAGCAGGGCCAGCGCGGCCAGCGATGCCAGTACGCGCGGCGAATAGATGTCGGCCAGTTCGCGGACCTGGCCCAACTGGGTGCCGGCATTGACATAGACGAAGGTGCTGGCGGCCATGCCGACCAGGCTGATCCAGATGAAGGTCCAGGTCTTCATGGCGGAGAGCCCCGCCGCGACATTTACCACGGCGAAGGGCAGCACCGGCAGCAGGCGCAGGCTGAACAGGTAGGCGCCGCCGTCGACGGCGACGCGCGCGTCGAAATCCGCCAGTTGCCCGGCATGGCGCCGGCGCACCATGGGCTGCAGCCAGTGGCGCGAGGCCAGCATGCAGAGCGTGGCGCCGGTGGTGCAGCCGGCGAGGCAGAGCAGGGTGCCGAGCGCGGCGCCGAAGCCCGAGCCGGCCGCCAGCATCAGCAGCGAAGCGCCGGGCAGGGCCAGCGTCGCGAGCAGGGTGTGAAGCAGGAAGACGGCCAGCATGGCGGCGAGGGGGTGTTCCCGGATCAGGGCGAGGAAATCGTCGTGGTGCGCGAGCCAGCGGTCGAGGCCGAACCCGTCGAAGCCCGCTGCCCGCGCCAGCCAGAGCAGGGAAGCGGCCACCAGCGCGGCCGCCGCCAGCCACGGCCAACCGGGCAGGCGGCCCGGATGCTGCTCCGGGTTGGCATTGTGCAAGGCGCGAGTCACGTCGTCGCCCATCCTTTGCTGCACGCCGCCTGATCCATTGCGGTCAGGGCCTCGGCGGCATCAATACTTCTTGCCCGTTCCGTAAAACGGCGTCGTCCGCCCGACCAGGCCTTCGAGCAGGGTAAGTTCCTCGTCGGTATGGTTGATGACCTCGGCCGGTACCATCATCTTCGGCATCTTCATGTCGTTGTGCACATACATCGGCCTGTCGTGATGCGTGGTGCTGTAGCGCTCGGCCTCGTGCGGCGCGGCGTTGGGCGTCAGTTCGACGCTGCCGTAGCAGAGGCAGAAGTAGGTGCGCGCTTTCGCTGCGGTGCCCTCTTCCTCGATGTAGCAGCCGGTGCCGCGGATGCCGATGGTGGCGGTGGAGGTCTGGACGGTCTTGGCGCCCTTGCCGAAAACCGAGAGGATCTTGCCCGACACCACCCGCATCAGGTTCTGCACGGCGTCGGCCCCGAAGCTGACCGTGCTGAGCTCGCGCTGCATGTAGGCATCCTGGCCGATGACGTAAATGGCTTCGCTGTTGCGGCCGGTGACGATGGTGTCGCCGGGGCGGATCAACTGGCCCTCCGCGGCCAGCCGATGGTTGACCAGGACTTCGCCGCGCACCCGGTTGAGGCCGGGCCGGATCGGCACCTCGCCCTTGGCCAGCGCATCGCGGATCAGGCCGGAAATGCCGGCGGGGCCGAGCAGGCCGGCGGCGGCGAGGGCTTTCAGGGTGCGGCGACGTGCTTGCATGGCGCTTCCTCCTGTGACGGCTACTTGTTCAGTTCCCGCATGGCGCGTTCAAGACCGGCCAGCGTCAGCGGGAACATGCGGCTGTTGAAAATGCTGCGGACCAGCTCGATGGAATGACGATAGTCCCACAAACGCTCCGGCTCGGGGTTGAGCCATACCGCGCGCGGCCAGGTGTCGAGCATGCGCTGCAGCCAGACCGCGCCGGCTTCTTCGTTCGAGTATTCGACCGAACCGCCGGGCTGGAGGATTTCATAGGGGCTCATGGTGGCGTCGCCGACCACCACCACCTTGTAGTCCTCGCCGTACTTGTGCATCACGTCCCACAGCGGGAAGCGCTCGCCATGGCGGCGGCGGTTGTCCTTCCAGACGTAGTCGTAGATGCAGTTGTGGAAGTAGAAGTATTCGAGGTGTTTGAACTCGCTCTTGGCCGCCGAGAACAGTTCCTCGCAGACCTTGATGTGGTCGTCCATCGAGCCGCCGATGTCGAGGAAGAGCAGCACCTTGACCTTGTTGTGGCGCTCGGGGCGCATCTTGATGTCGAGCCAGCCGGCGTTGCGCGCCGTGCCGGTGATGGTGCCATCGAGATCCAGTTCGTCCTCGGCGCCTTCGCGGGCGAAACGGCGCAGGCGCCTGAGCGCAATCTTGATGTTGCGCGTCCCGAGCTCCACGGTGTCGTCAAGGTTGCGGTACTCGCGGTTCTCCCAGACCTTGATCGCGGTCCGGTTGCCGGCCGATTCGCCACCGATGCGGATGCCTTCGGGATGGTAGCCGCCGTGGCCGAAGGGCGAGGAGCCGCCGGTGCCGATCCACTTGCTGCCGCCGGCATGGCGTTCCTTCTGCTCGGCAAGGCGCTTCTTGAATTCCTCCATCAGCTTGTCCCAGCCGAGCTTTTCCAGCTTGGCCTTTTCCTCGGGCGTCAGATGCTTTTTCATCATCATCTTCAGCCACTCTTCAGGAATGTCGGCGTCGAGGCCGGGGATCTGCGTCACGCCCTTGAAATACTCGCCGAAGGCCCGGTCGAACTTGTCGTAGTGGGTTTCGTCCTTGACCAGGCAGGTGCGGGCGAGGAAATAGAAGTCGTCGATCGAATTGCTTGCGACGTGTTCCTTCAGCGCTTCCAGCAGCGTGAGGAACTCGCGCGTGGAAACCGGGAGTTTCTTGGACTTGAGGTGGAGGAAGAAATCGATCAGCATCGCTTGTTGTCGTGGCGGGACGGGCAATCCTTACAGGCGGCGCATCACCGGTTGTGCTTGGCCATGAACACCAGGCGCTCGAAGAGGTGCACGTCCTGCTCGTTCTTCAGCAGCGCCCCGGCCAGCGGCGGCACTACGGTCTTGCGGTCCTTGGAGCGCAGGGCTTCCGGCGGGATGTCCTCGGCCACCAGCAGCTTGAGCCAGTCGATGAGTTCCGAAGTCGAGGGCTTCTTCTTCATGCCCGGCACTTCGCGCAGTTCGAAGAAGACTTCCATGGCTTCGCGCAGCAGATCCTTTTTCAGGCTGGGGAAATGCACGTCGACGATGCGCCCCATGGTGTCCTTGTCGGGGAACTTGATGTAGTGGAAGAAGCAGCGGCGCAGGAAGGCGTCGGGCAGCTCCTTCTCGTTGTTGGAAGTGATGATGACGATCGGGCGCACGACGGCGCGCACGGTCTCGCGCGTTTCGTACACATGGAACTCCATGCGGTCGAGTTCGCGCAGCAGGTCGTTGGGGAACTCGATGTCGGCCTTGTCCACCTCGTCGATCAGAATCACCGAGGGCTTGCCCTGCTCGAAGGCCTGCCACAGCACGCCCTTGACGATGTAATTACTGATGTCCTTGACCTTCTCATCGCCGAGCTGCGAATCGCGCAGGCGCGACACCGCGTCGTATTCGTAGAGGCCCTGCTGCGCCTTGGTGGTGGACTTGATGTGCCATTGCAGCAGCGGCACGCCGAGGGCGCCGGCGACTTCCTCGGCCAGCATGGTCTTGCCGGTGCCGGGCTCGCCCTTGATCAGCAGCGGACGTTGCAGGGTGATCGCGGCATTCACCGCGAGCATCAGGTCGGGTGTGGCGACGTAGGTATTGGTTCCTTCAAAGCGCATGGCGTTCTCTTTCAGGTTTGAACTAACAGAATATCGCAGACTGGGCTGTTGCGGCGTGTCACCGGCGCCGACTCTTACCCGGCCTTGCGCCGCACGCAGTCGATGTAGGCCTCGCCATCGGGCGGCAGCTTGCTGCGCTGGGCGCGCCAGAGCATTTCGCCGAGGCATTCGAGCACGTCGTGCAGGGCTTCGTGGCGGTCGCTGCGTCGGCTTTGCAGCAGCGTGAAGGCGGCGCGGATACCCGGCGGCTGGTCGATCGAAAGCTGCTCCTCGATCGCCAGGTGCAGCGACAGGTGGAGGAATGGATTGGTCTCGCCCTGTTCCGGCGTCCATTCGCGGGTCAGCGTGTCCTCGGCTTCGAGCAGGGCGTGGTATTCGGGATGCAGGGCGACCAGGTCGGCAGCCAGGGTGTCCATCGGCGTGCCGGGCAGGCGGTTGCGGCGCTTGGCCCAGGCGTCGATCAGGAACCGGCGTGCCTGGTCGCGGGAAGGGTTAAACATTCTTCTCTTTGAAGCCGCAGAGATCGAAGACCCCGCAATGCACGCAATCCGGCGAACGGGCCTTGCAGGTGTAGCGTCCGTGCAGGATCAGCCAGTGGTGGGCGTGCAGGCGGAATTCGGCCGGCACTGCCTTGAGCAGTTTCTGCTCGACCGCCTCGACCGTCTTGCCGGTTGCCAGCCCGGTGCGGTTGCCGACGCGGAAGATGTGGGTGTCGACGGCGATCGTGGGTTCCTTGAAGGCGATGTTGAGCACCACGCTGGCGGTCTTGCGGCCGACGCCGGGCAGGGCTTCGAGCGCGGCGCGGTCATGCGGTACTTCGCCGTCGTGGCGTTCCAGCAGCAGGTGCGACAGGTTCGCGACATTTTTTGCCTTGGTCCGATACAGGCCGATGGTCTGGATGTACTCGATCAGGCCTTCCTCGCCCAGCGCGGCGATGGCCTGCGGCGTCGGGTGGTCACGGAACAGCGCACGTGTCGCGCGATTGACGCCCTTGTCGGTGGCCTGGGCGGAGAGCACCACGGCGACCAGCAGTTGGAAGGGCGTGGCGTATTCCAGCTCGCCTTTGGGTTCCGGGTTCGCCGCCGCGAGGCGGGAGAAGAACTCGCGAACCTTCTTCGGACTCATGCCGGTGCCGAGTTTGCGTGATCGGCCGCGTGTTCGACCTGATGGTGCATG
>ORJL011565679.1_pt1 | contig 10404 bp, 10 predicted proteins | sample 1779941 | NCBI WGS metagenome assembly ORJL01 (sample SAMEA104232317, study PRJEB22302) | groundwater metagenome | biome: forest; feature: aquifer; material: groundwater | place: USA | collected 2011-08-07 | depth 5.8 m | reverse complement strand
TGCCGGGGCCGACTCCATCGGCAGGCCGATCATTTTGAGCGGCACCGCCATGGCATTGACCAGCAGGCCAAAGAGCCCGGTCAGCTGTCCAAGCCAGATCATCACGCTCGCCAGGACAAAGAGCGGGATGATCTCAAAGAAATACCACTTCATCCTCGCGAATGTCTTGTACAGAACGTTCTTGACCTGCGGCAGGCGCATGGGCGGGATCTCAATTATAAATGTTGGCTCTGCCCCCGGGACAAATCTTGCGACCAGTGCGCCGACGACGCCAAATATAAAGACGATTATCAAGAACCACGCAAGAAGGATGTTCGGTGTGCCGCTCAAAAGCCCCATGATCACCCCGATCTGGGCGGAACAGGGGATGCAGAGCGAAAGAAGTAACGTGGCAATGAGCCGCTCGCGCCTTGTCGGCAGCGTGCGCGTCACGATCGTTGCCATTGTGGAACAGCCAAGGCCCAGGACCATTGGAATGACGGCCTTGCCGGAGAGCCCGATCTTTTTAAAGATGCGGTCCAGAAGGAACGAAAGCCTCGGCAGATATCCGGAGTCTTCAATGACCGCAAAGACCAGGAAGAAAAATCCAATGATCGGCAGGATTATCGCCAGTGCATATCTGAACCCAAGGGTTATAATGCCATATTCGCCGCCGATCAGTTCCCTCACCGCCTGCCACGGGACGTAATTGCCCAAGGCAGATTGCAGATGGGGATTTATATAGGACCCAAATAACTTATCTAAAAAATCCACGACATAGCCCGCTCCCAGCTGACCGACGAATTTATAGAGCCCAAGGTACAAAATGAGCAGCAGGATGATCCCGCCGCTCACCGGATTCAAGAGTATCTTATCGAGCCGCGACAGGTCCTTGGCCTGCGGTCTCTTTCTAAAGACAGCTCCGGCGATATCCACCGCCACCTTATGCCATTCGTTCGCTTGTGCCGAAGAAAAACTCGGCAGAGCTGCTGGCACCAGATCTTTTGTCTGCACGGCCTCGGCGGCGTTCAAAAGCTGATTAACGCCCCGGCTCTCGACCGCAACGGTTGCAACGACCGGAACCCCCAGCTTTTCGGAGAGCAGTGCGGTATCTATTGTGATTCCAAGGCCCAAGGCCTCATCGAACATGTTGAGCGCAAGGATCAACGGAATGCCGGTCGCCTGTAATTGAAATGTAAGCGGAAGCATCCGCTCAAGGTTCTTTGCGTCGGCAACGTGGATGATAAGGGCCGGCCTTTCATTCTCAATGATGCGCAGGGTCACGCGCTCTTCTTCCGTGACCGGAAAGATGCTGTAAAGACCCGGCGTGTCGATCAGTTCGTATGGCTCACTGCCGATCTTCACCGTGCCGCGGGTTAATTCGACCGTCGTCCCCGGATAGTTCGATACATTGGCATATTGGCCGGTCATCGCGCCAAATAGGACGCTCTTTCCCACGTTGGGCTGGCCGACCAGGGCTATTTTTTTATTTTCTGCATTTTTTGCAATGCCCATAGAGTTCCATCTTGTGGCTGGTCATTTCAAATCCATGAGACGACGAAAGCCTTTTCTGCAGCTTTTCGATCCCGGGGCTGCAAAATTCCTCGACATGACCGCATTTTGTGCAGATCATGTGGTCGTGATGCCCTTCCTTTGGCTGGTATTCGTATCGTGTAAGACCGTCATGAAACTTGCGCGACGCCGCGACGCCACCGTCTTCGAGCATTTTAAGCGTTCGCCATACGGTCGTATAGCCGATCTTAGGATCGATCTTCTGCGCCCGTTCAAAAAGCTCATCAACCGTCAGATGCCCTTCAGCGGCTGTAAAGGCCTGAATTATTATATTTCTGCGCCTGCTGTTTTTCATAGCATGCCCCAAACATCCCTTATCAGCAGTTCAAGCAGGTCAAAGACGGACGCCCTGCATCTGCCGGCCTTATTATTGACACATCTGACGGCAACTTGCGGAGACACCGATCTTTTCGGAGCTTCTATAAAAGCATCCCCATTGTTCGTGGCCGCTTCTATTACGCCGTTACTGCGGCTGCCGGCATAGAAATGACCGCCTGTCGCTTGCGTAACAAGAGAGACGATTGACATCATGCATTGCATAGGTTGAAAATGAAACCCATTTTCATTATTTTGTCAAGCGAATTCTATAGTGGGGGTCAGGCTTTCCTAATTAGCTTATTTATTTTGTTGTCTCACGAACAAGGCATGGACGGTGGTTTCTTTTAATGACCGCCGTTATTTTCCGTAGCAGCCCCTTTGTCTCATTCATATCCCCCCTCAACTCCGATTCAACGCGTCTTATCAATTTCGATAAAACAGGTTCGCTCCTGCCAAAATATCGACCCACCTCTTTTGCTGTCCTTCCGCACATTGTTTTAGAAACATATGCCACCATCCCCCTAGCCCTGGCACCGATCCTCTCGCGCGTAAAAGACCTGATCCGATCTTCTTCAATATCCATATACTCGGCCACCATCTTCACGACATTGTCTATCGCCACATTGTAATACTCAAAATTACCACTCATCGCATCTCCTAACTTTACAACCTCTTTCGCAAATTCATCTTCGCCCAAGACTCTCTGATCCTTCAATTTGTAATATAATTCATTATGCCCCTCCGATAAACCATCATTAATATGCTTCTGTAAAGACTTTACTGCTGCCCCTGGTTTTGTCCCAAACAGCCCAAGGACTTCTTCAAATGATACAACATGCCCATCTTTTAATCGAAGCAGGTCATAATATGAGCTCCAACGCCAGTCTATCGGCCTCTCAACCAAACGAGCCCTCACGGGATTCAGAACAATATAGCGGATCAACTCCAATAGATAGCTCTCCTTCTGGCACAAAATGGCCTTATATCGCCCTTGAAATAAGTGGCCTACTTTTTTATGCCGTCGGTTGAAATTTTGCGTATAGGTGAATTGTAACGACTGCATGATCCGCGACAGAGGAACTTCGCCCGTTTCAAGCAACAGATGTATGTGGTTCGGCATTAATGCGTAGGCATAAAGGACAAACTTGAATCTCTCTTTATAGTGGCTCAAACGCTCAAGGAAATGTTTATAATCCTCATCATCAGCAAATATCCTTTGCTTGTTATTCCCCCGTGCGATGACATGATAAAATGCCCCCGGAAATTCAATGCGTGGTTTGCGTGCCATGGAGTATGGTTACATAAAGATGCTCCTTTTTGTCAATAGCTAATTAGGAAAGCCTGACCCCATTTACCCCGGAAATTCAATGCGTGGTTTGCGTGCCATGGAGTATGGTTACATAAAGATGCTCCTTTTTGTCAATAGCTAATTAGGAAAGCCTGACCCCATTTACAAGGTGGACTGCCCCCACGGGTCTGATGTCGGGGAACATCACTACACTTATAAAATGACTTGACATACGATACCATATTCTGTATAATTTGATACAGATTTATGTATCTATGAAAAAGATCGATTCATTACTGGTCATGCAACAGAGCAGGCGAAAGATATTCTCTTCGCAGGATTTGAGGTCCATTCTAAATATACGAAATGACAACACATTATACAAGACCACCGAAGGCTTTATTAAGAGCGGGATACTCAAAAAAATAGCAAAGGGCAAATACTACCTTTCGATCAACAAGCCCGATGAACTTCAGATCGCCAACTTCTTATGTTCTCCGTCATACATCTCGTTCGAGAGCGCGCTAAATTTCTACGGCATCCTGATACAAGCATCGTATCCGATAACATCGGCGACCCCGCTAAGGGCATTTCGCACAACCGTTGATGAACGGGAATTCACCTATTCGCACCTTGGCCCCAAACTCTATTTCGGCTACGTAAAAAAGAACGATGTCTTTATAGCCTCTCCCGAAAAAGCGCTGGCAGATGAACTATATCTGGTCAGTAAGGGGCTCAGGGATATAGACACGACAGAACTGGACTTGAAAATGATCGACAAAAAAATATTCACATCTACCGTTAAAAGATTCGGCTACAAACCGTTGAACGAACTGACAAAAAGGATAAAATCATGATCTCCACAGAACAACTTGAGGACGTGTCTAGGCGCTGGAAGATAGACAGGTTCACCGTTATGCGGGAATATTTGCAGGTCCTTTTTCTTTTGAACCTTTACAGCCAAAAAGAGAGCGAAAAAATATATTTCAAGGGCGGAACCGCAATAAGACTCCTGTTCAATTCCTATAGATTTTCAGAGGACCTGGATTTTACCTCCGAGCTAGGCGACCTTCAAAAGGTCAAACGAATGCTGATAGCCGCCCATAAAGATTGCGGGCTTGAAGCGGAAGGCATAACCATAAACTCATGGGAGACGAAGACCAACTCGCTCGGGGCAAGGCTTAGATACGCAACAGACATCGCCCCAATGCCGCTGACCATCCATTTAGAAATCTCCTTTCGAGAAAAGCCGATGAGCAGGGCCGTCACTCAAGTCGAGACTGTGCTACCCATCAGCCCGTATCCCATGGTCACTCACATGGACAAAGAAGAACTCCTGGCTGAAAAGGTCCGGGCTTTCATGACGCGCCAAAAAGGCCGTGATATCTTCGACCTCTGGTTTCTCTTGAGCAAGGGGATCCCCCTGAATAACGAAATGATCCAAAAAAAGATGGACTACTACAAGAAGAAATATTCTCTCGAAGAACTGAAGCAAAGATTAAGATCGTTCCCGCTTGCGAGTCTCAAACGGGACCTTGGACAATTCCTCCCGGCCTCCCACAGGCAGAATATTGAAAAGTTCCCGCAAATGACGCTGGAAAAACTTTGATAGGCCTTCCTGAATATAACTCTGCTTGCTTTTTTTTTGCTCTTGGTCTAGGAATACCGGTCAGTTTGCCCGATGAATCGGGCAACTACAAAAACCATGCTAAAGGAATTTCTACATCCAGGTTTGATCGATCCGGAACTCAAGGCCACTTCAAAGTCAGAGGTACTCGAAGAGTTGTCCAATATAATTGCTAATAATTACAAGGAGTTGGAATCTGCTTCCATTGCCGCTGCGTTGAGCGAACGCGAGCGCGTTGACAGTACCGCCATCGAAGAGGGGATCGCCATCCCTCATACAAAGATGAGTCAGATCAAGGAGCTGATCATTGCCGTTGGCCGCTCATCCAAGGGGCTGAACTTCGATGCCCACGATAAAAAACCGACCCACTTATTCTTCGTCATCATCGCGCCGGAGGGGGGCAGCGGGGAACATATAAAGGTGTTGGCCAGGATCGCAAAGATACTTGCGACAAAAGGGCTGAAGGAAAAACTGCTCGACGCAAAAAATGCGGAGCAGATATATAAAATATTGATCGAGGCTGATGGTAAATTGGTAGGTTGAAAATGGGAGTAGCAGCCTTCAGGCTGCGCCACTTCGCGCACCCTAAAGGGTGCTACTCCAAAATTATGTTATCTATCCCAGTCATAGAATTCTTTCGCGCGGCCGAGCAGGAGCTGAAATTGACCCTGATCGCCGGTAAGAACGGGCTGACAAGGAAGATATTGATCCCCGTCATCCAAAAGCCGGCCCTCGCCCTCGCCGGTGACACATCGAACCTCTACACGGGACGCGTCCAGATACTGGGCAAACAGGAGATAAGGTTTTTCGAATCCCTTCCCCCCAAAGACCGAAAAGAGATCGCCAAAAAGATCTCAGAGATTGATGTCACCTGCTTTGTTGTAACGTGCGACAACAAGGCCCCAAAGGAGATCGAAGAGGCCTGCGAGGCCGGAAATATCCCCCTTTTCAAGACAAGGCTTTTGACGTCAACGTTCATTAACGGCATTACGCGTTCTCTTGAAGACTCTCTCATGGCCTCGACCACGATCCACGGCGTCCTTATGGATGTCTTTGGCATTGGCATCTTGATCATCGGCAAGAGCGGGATAGGTAAAAGCGAACTGGCGCTGGACCTGGTCCTGCGCGGTCACCGGCTAGTGGCCGACGACATCGTTAATATCAAGAAAAAACCTCCGTCAACGCTCTACGGCTCCGGCTCGGAAATAATAAAATATCACATGGAGATCCGGGGCCTCGGCATAATAAATATCCGCGACCTCTTTGGTATTTCGGCGGTGCGCGACAGAAAGGTCGTTGAGATCATCGCCGAGCTGCACGAATGGGACTCAAAGGCGGAATATGACCGCCTGGGGATAGACGAAAAGAAATATACGCTCCTTGACGTGCGCCTGCCGTTCGTCCAGGTCCCGGTGCGCCCCGGCAGAAACCTGGCCGCGATCATTGAGGTCGCCGCGAGGAACCACCTGCTGAAACTCGGCGGCCACCACTCCGCGCGCGAGTTCCAGGACAAACTGAACCGCGAGATAATCTCAAAGGACAAACGCAAAAAAGAGATATGGGAGATGATCGAATGATCGGAATCGTCGTTGTATCACATGACAACATCGCGCGCGAGATGGTCTCTGTGACAAAGCTCATCCTACAAGAAGCGGAGGGGCTCGTTTCCGTCGCTATCAACTCCGACGCGAGCGTTGACGCCAACAGGCAGAAGATCGCTTCTGCCATTGCCGAGGTGGACAAGGGCGACGGCGTCCTGCTGCTCTCCGACATGTTCGGCGGGACGCCTTCGAACCTCTGCCTGTCGTTCCTGGGAAAACCCGACCTTGAGGTGATCAGCGGGCTGAACCTTCCCATGCTCATCAAGCTCGCCGGCGACAGATATAAATTGAAATTTCGCGAACTGATACATTTCATTCGCGATTACGGGCGCAAGAACATCGTCATTGCAAGCGAAGTATTGGACGGAAAAATAATTTAAAAGGGAAAAGGAAAAAGGAAAAACTAAAATTAAAAATTTAAAACTTTTTGAATTGCCGTTTTTTTGAATTTTGAATTGTGGTTTTACCTTTTACCTTTTAAGTTTTACCTTTTTATGACCACAAAGACATTTCTCATAAGCAACGAACTTGGGCTGCATGCCAGGGCGGCCGCCCAGTTCGTTAAGATAGCCAACCGCTTCAGGTCGAACATCTCCGTAAAGAAGGAGGCCGTGACCGTGAACGGCAAAAGCATAATGGGCGTCCTCATGCTGGCAGCTGCCAAAGGGACCGAGATAACCGTCGAGGTGGACGGAAACGACGAGGCAGACGCCCTGGTCGAGTTGGGCAAACTGATCGAGCAAAAATTCGGTGAAGAATGAAGGAACTCTGAAAAAGCGTGTAGCGCAGACCTTTAGGTCTGCCAATATTGGCAGGTCTAAAGACCTGCGCTACACATAAAAATTCGGTGAAGAATAGTAGTTGCTTTGGAGTAGCACCCTTTAGGGTGCGGCAATTGAATTCAACTAGCGCAGCCTGAAGGCTGCTACTCCTACATTGAAGAATGAAGTCAATTCATATAAAACATGAAGGGGCGTGCCGCGGGATAGCCATTGGACGGGCTCATATTCTTTCAGCCATCGGCGGTTCCTTCCCAAAGTTCTGGATAGCGGACAAAGAGATCACCTCCGAGATCGAACGGTTCAAGAATGCGATACTCAAATCAAAACAGCAACTCGCAAAGGTCAGGGAAAAGCTCTGCCGCTTTCAGGGCAAGGACCAGATCCAGATAATTGACAGCCATTCAATGCTCCTGCAGGACGAAATGCTCGTGACTCACGCCATCCAGAACATCGCCAACGTAAAGATCAACGCCGAATGGGCGCTGGACAAGGCGATATCCAGGCTTAAAATGGCCTTTCTCGACATGAAGGACGAATATTTCAGACAGCGAAAGCTGGACATCGACTATACCGGTCAACGGATAATGAAAAACCTCATGGGCCGGCCGGACATCTCCCTTCACGACGTAAAAGACAAGCACGTTATCGTCGTTGCCGCTGACCTCTCTCCTGCCGACATCGTCAATTTTCCGCGCATCCGTGTCAAAGGATTCATCACTGTTGCGGGGGGTATCAGTTCACATACCTCCATTATTGCAAAGTCGCTTGAAATGCCCGCCATGGTCGGCGTTGAAAAGGCGCTGGAATTGATCAAAGAGGGCGATGTTCTGGTCATAGACTGCGCGAATGGGGGCATTTCAATAAACCCCTCCGATAAAGAGCTCTCTAAATACAAAAAGCAGCAGCACCTCTTTGAAGAAGAGAACGCATGGCTCTTAAAAGATGTCCACCTGCCGGCCGAAACGCGCGATGGCGTCAGAATGAGCTTGGTATCAAATATCGAGATGGTCGAAGAGGTCATTCCATCGATCCAGCACGGCGCGGAGGGGGTCGGCCTGTTCAGGACCGAATATCTCTTCCTCAACCGAATGGATCATCCAAGCGAAGAAGAGCAATTCAACAGTTATAAGATGGTGCTGGAACAGATGGGCGGCCGCCCGGTCACGATCAGAACGCTCGACATCGGCGGCGACAAAATATTTCCAAGCAGCCAATATGCAGAACATGTCAACCCCGCGCTGGGCCTTAGGGCGATCAGGTTCTGCCTTGCCGAACGCGAGATATTCAAGACGCAACTTCGCGCCCTCTTCCGCGCCAGCCCTTATGGCAACCTAAGGATGATGATCCCCATGATATCCGGGATAGACGAATTTCATCAGGCAAAAAAGGTCATCGACAGTGTCAAGGCCGAACTCAAGGACAAAAACGTCCCCATCAACCCGAAGGTTCAACTGGGCATTATGATCGAGCTGCCATCCGCCGTGATGACGGCTCCCTCCCTTGCCAAAGAGGTCGATTTCTTCTCTATCGGCACGAACGATCTCATTCAATACACGCTGGCAGTTGACAGGACCAATGAACAGGTCTCTTATCTATATAATCCTCTGCATCCGTCCATTATATCCATGATCAAATTGACGGTTGAGGCTGCCAAGGCGAATAAGATAGAGGTCGCCGTCTGCGGCGAGGCGGCGGGCGACCCGCTTTATCTATTATTGTTCCTTGGGGCGGGGGTAAATTCGTTATCTATGAACCCGATCTCGATCCCAAGGGTCAAAAAAATGCTGCGGGACGTTACCGCCAAGGAGGCGGAGGGATTGTTTTATAAGGCGCTGAACATGACAAAGACCGCTGACATCGAAAAATTATTTAAGGCCGAGATGGCGAGGCATTTAAAGATATTTGAACAGGCAAGACCGGCAAAAACATAAACTTGCTTGACATTTATGACAAAAAGAACGTATAAGGCGCGAAAATCAAAACCCTCAAAGAGGGGGCAAACTAAAACAAGAAAAAAAGGAGAAAATATGAAATCCACACAAAACTATCCGTTCACATCTGAATCTGTGACCGAGGGTCATCCGGACAAGGTGTCCGACCAGATATCAGATGCGGTACTTGACGCCATTCTGGCTCAGGACCCCAAAGGCCGTGTGGCCTGTGAAACACTCTGCACAACAGGCCTGGTCCTGATCGCAGGCGAGATCACAACAACCGCACAGAACATTAATTACGCCGATATCGCACGCCAGATGGTGCGTGAGATCGGTTATACACACCCGGACATCGGCTTTGACGCCGACAGTTGCTCGGTCTTAACCGCCGTTCACAGCCAGTCGCCCGATATCTCTCAGGGCGTCACCGAGGGACAGGGCCTCTTCAAGGAACAGGGGGCAGGCGACCAGGGTCTGATGTTCGGCTATGCCTGCCGCGACACAGAAGAGCTCATGCCGATGCCCATCACACTGGCGCATAGATTGACACAGCGCCTGGCACAGCTAAGAAAGAGCGGCACCCATCCCTTCCTAAGGCCAGATGGCAAGTCGCAGGTAACGATCCGTTACGAGGCGGGGGTGCCGGTTCTTGCCGAGGCGATCGTCGTTTCAACCCAACATTCACCGGACATCGAATATGCCGAACTTCGCGAGACGATCATCAGGGACGTGATCAAGAAGGTAATCCCGGCGAATCTTTTGGACAATAACACCCAATATTTTATCAACCCCACCGGCAGGTTCGTGGTCGGCGGGCCGCACGGCGACACAGGGCTTACCGGCAGAAAGATCATTGCCGATACCTATGGCGGAATGGGAAGCCACGGCGGCGGGGCATTCTCCGGCAAGGACCCGTCAAAGGTCGATAGAAGCGCTTCTTATGCCGCAAGGTATATGGCCAAGAACATCGTTGCATCAGGTGCGGCAGAGCGGTGCGAGGTGCAGCTGGCCTATGCCATCGGTTACCCTGACCCGGTCTCTGTCCTCGTGAACTGCCACGGAACGGCGAAGGTCGATCCATTCAAGATCGCCGCAGCCGCGAGAGAGATATTCCCGATGAAGCCGGCGGCGATCATCAAGCAATTGAATCTGCTCCGGCCGATCTATCGCAAGACGGCCTCCTATGGCCACTTTGGCAGGAACGATCCCGATTTCACCTGGGAGAAGACCGACAAGGTCGCCGCATTGAAGAACTTGTTGAATATATAAAATCTGTAGCGCAGGACTTTAGTCCTGCCAATAC
>ORJL011347852.1_pt1 | contig 10404 bp, 10 predicted proteins | sample 1779941 | NCBI WGS metagenome assembly ORJL01 (sample SAMEA104232317, study PRJEB22302) | groundwater metagenome | biome: forest; feature: aquifer; material: groundwater | place: USA | collected 2011-08-07 | depth 5.8 m | reverse complement strand
GCTAGGGAGGGGCGGGGCGGTGGCACCCATTTCCCGGTTCGTTTGCCCGCCACCCCGCCGGGGCGCGCTTCCGATCACGTGCTGCACAGGGCCGGTCCGCCCCAGCCATTTCGCGTGCTCCTGGTCGAGGATCAGCCGGACGCACGGGAGGTGCTGCGGATGGCGCTGCAGCTGGCGGGACATGAAGTCTTCGAAGCAGCCGACGGTCCGGCGGGGATCGAGGCCGTGGCGCGGCACAACCCGGACGTCGCGGTCATCGATATCGGCCTGCCTGGATGTGACGGGTACGAAGTCGCCCGTCAGGTGCGCCTGACACCGGGCGGCAAGGCGATATTTCTGGTGGCGCTCACCGGCTACGGCCAGCCGGAGGATCGCCGGCGTGCCCGAGAAGCGGGGTTTGACATGCACCTCGTGAAGCCGATCGACCCCGAGCGCCTCAACACACTGCTGACCGATCGCCCGGCACGGATCTGACGCGGCGCCCGGCGCAGGCGGCGCGAGGCGCCGAAGACCTTCTCGAGCTCGTACGGGGTCGTGACCTCGAGCTGGTCATAGCGGAAATCGCGAGGCTTCTTGTCGGGCCGCCACCGCTGAAAGACTGCCGCGTGGCGAAACTGCGACCCTTGCATGTGGTCGTACTTGACCTCGCAAACCCGTTCGATGCGGCGCGGCTCCCACGACAGATCCTTGCCGGCACTCCACCGGCTCTGGCCTCCGGGCATGCGCGTCCCGTCGCCCGCGTCCGCTTCGGCACATTCACGCCAGGGATGCTTGTCGAGCGCATGCTTGCGAAGCGGCCGCACGAGACCCGCGAGTCGGCCGGGTGATCATCTGCACACCCGATAAAGATCTCGCACAGTGCGTGCGCGGCACGCGCATCGTGCAGATGGACCGGCGGCGCCGCACCATCCGCGACGAGGCGGGCATCTTCGCGAAGTGTGGCGTGCCGCCGGCGTCGATGCCGGACTACCTGGCGCTCGTGGGTGACAACGCGGACGGCTACCCGGGACTGCCGGGCTGGGGGGCAAAGTCCGCTGCGGGCGTCCTCGCAAAGTACGGTCACTTCGAATCGATCCCGGCCGACTGGCGGACGTGGGGTGTGAACGCCGCTCGGCCCGGAGCGCTGGCGCGGACGCTGGAGCGCGAGCGCGAGCGCGCGTTCCTGTTTCGCACGCTGGCGACGCTCAGATGCGACGTTCCGCTGTTCGACCCTGTCGACGTCCTGCATTGGAATGGGCCGGCGACGGCGTTCGCTCCGCTTGCAGCACGGTTCGAGGCCGCGGTGACCGCGGCAGACGTCACCTCGCCACGGCGGGTCCCCGCGACAACGCGCCGCCGCGGCTGTGCAACATCCTTTACTCACGAAGACATGAAGAGTACGAAGAACACGAAACACGTTCTTGTCTAAGAAGATCTTCGTGTGCTTCGTCGCCGTCGTGACTTCGCGATGCGCGCCGACGAACGCCGACTCCTTCTGCCGGTATGCATCGGTCGAGGAGGCGCGCGCGGGCGCGAAGGTCATGTATCACGACGATCGCGTGCTGCTGATCGCCGACCGAAACGGGTCTGGAAGCGGCTTCGTGGACTGGATCGAGCGCTGAGGTCGAGACGCCTCAGGATTGCGCTGGCAATGACCCGCTCGGCCTGAGATACGCGTGGCGGAGGATACGGATCACATTCACAGTGTCCAGCAGCGTGGCGATGAGAAGACTCCACGCCGCGGCGCGGGCGAACGGGACGGCGTCGAACGCGAGTCCGCCCGCCAGGCTCGGCACACCGAAGAGCCAGAGCACGAAGACGAGCTCCTGTACTGGCCGCCAGGCCATGTCGTGCGGCGACGGAACCGGTCCCTTGAAGTTCGTGTTCGCAAACGCCCAGTACCACGCAAAGATCGGCAGCAGCCGTCCCTCCATTCCGACGACGAGCTGCGCCAGGAAACCTACCAAGCCGAAAACGCCGTACGCCATCGCGATCCGCAGAGCCCACGGTGAGGGCTCCGCGAGGGCGAGCCACATCCCGAGCATCGATGCGATAGCGAGCGAGGCGAACGAGGCGCCGGCATGAAGAACGGCGGGATCGGGCGTCCGAAGTCCAGGCGGACGCGGACGCGGGCGGCGCACCATCCAGACGACTTGTGACAGAAACATCGCAAACCCGGCGACGATCGTCAGCGCGAACGCCCAGACGAATCGGCTGCGCAGCAGCAACGTGGTGAACAGGCCGAGCACGCCGACCTCCAGCAGCACCGCGCTGATCCACAGCCGTCGTCCAACTGGCATCTGGGCCGGCAGCACCATCGGCAGCAGCCGGTAGGCGACGCCGACGCCCATCATTGACGCCCAGCCGATCGCCGCGAGATGCGCGTGCGCGAACACATTGGCAAGCACGAATCCCGGCAGGAAGTGATGGACCTTGTCGAAGCCAATGAGCACCCCCAGCGTGGCGGCACCGGCGATGTTGGCGAACGCGAGCACGAGGTGAGCGCTCACGGCCCGCGGCAGCGCCGACTTGGATAACTGTCGAACGACGCGCACACCGACCATCAGGATGCCGGTGCTCACGGTCACGGCCGACCACGCCATCCCGCCGGGCTCCTGCAACCAGAAGTGAGCCACCATGCCCACGATGCCGAGCGTGACGAGGCCGAACGCACAGTAGTCCAGCCATGACGCCGGAAACTGCACGCGCAGCGCGATCGGACCAACGAGGTAGAGCGAACCCAGGATGGAGGCGGTGATCCAGCCAAGCGTCACGAGGTGGACGATGGCGAGCATTCGCGCGTGATAGAAGAACCCGGCGACGCCGCGCGGATCGGCGGCCACGGCGGCGAAGGCGATCGCAAGCGCGATATGTGAAACGCCGAAGTAGAGAATCGGCAGGAGGCGCGGTGGCAGCTGTGAGCGGGCCGGGGAGTCGGTCACGTGTCCAAGCGCAGCTGTCGTCGTGCCGCCATCACACGGCCGATCTGGCGAATCTGTCCCGCGTTGAGCAATCGTGCCGCCGCCGGAAACAGCTCCTGATCCTCGACGGTAATGTGGCGCTGACACAGCGTCTGTCAACGCGCCAGACGCTCCCGCAGTTCGGCGGCCTGAGACAGCACCAGACCATTATCCGCGAGCCACCGTCGCACCAGCACGTCGACTGCCGCGTGATGCTCTGTGGCTTCGTGGTGGTCCCGTTCGAGCCGGTCGAGCCCCTGGGCCGCGGCGGGGTCGCTGGTGTCGCGCAGCCGTGGAAACAGGCTCACTTCCTCGTCAGCCGTGTGCCTCGGCGCCGCAACTGGCATTAGGGGCTTCTGATAACTCTAAATTCTCTATAGCTCCCCGCCGCGACCTTCGTTGCGCGGGCGCAAAGAGACGATTCCGCCGCTCGAACAGGGCAGCTCGACAGTTCGCGCAAAGGCGCCGCGCGCACCACTCGCGAATCTCTTTAGGCGTCCGAGACAACGGGTTGGGCATTCGCGAGGAGGATCAGGCCGCGATCTTCGACCGTTTCTTCCGGGCGCACTCGCATTTGGACGGGGAGCACGGCGTGACCGGCAGCGGACTGGGTCTCGCCATCGTGTGGGAGTGCGTGCAGGCGCTCGGCGGATCGATTCGCTGCGAGTCGACGGTCGGCGCCGGAACGACCTTCTTTATCAGCTTGCCCTGCGGCACGGGTGGCGATTTGCCGGCATAGCGGTGGAAGCTGTTGCGATTCTCATCAGACCCTGACGTCCTCTGACGATCTGAGCGGCACGATCGGCCGCGCCCTCGGCCGGCCGTAAAGGAACGCGCTTCGCCAGCGCGGAAGGAGGCTGGATGTCAGCTAATATTTCCTATCGTCGAGGCGACCAGTACCCGATCCTCGTGCTGACGAACAAGGGGTTCGCGCTGCTGAACGACAAAACGGCGTGCCCCGAGTTGACGCTCGCGCGCCAGCGGCCACCCAGCAAGGCCGCGCCGCGCGCGCGGTCGCGGGCTGAGGCTGAATCGTGGGAGGGTGTGGATCACGCCCTCTTCGATCGCCTGCGCGCAGTCCGGCCCGAGATCGCGCGGTCGCGCGGCGTGCCGCCCTACGTGATCTTCGATGACGCGACGCTTCGCGAAATGGCCCGCCTGCGGCCGGCGTCGCTCCGCGCGCTGCTGGCCGTCAAGGGGGTTGGTGCGCGTATGGCCGATGATCTGGGCGAGACCTTCCTCGCCGCGTGGCCCGCGCCCGGGAGGGGGACCCTGCAGCGTTCGGCGAGCTCGTCCATCGTCACAGCGTTGCCGCGCATCGAACCGCCAGGGACATTGAGGCTCACACTGAGTCACGCTACACTACAGCGACGGTTGACTGCCGGAGCAGCGGCAGGGCTGTCGGCGACTTGTGAGACGGCCCCGAGCAGCAGCGTGGGAGTCATGCCGCGGATTCTGCTGGAGGATGTGAATGATCTCGTCGCGCCGTCGCGCGTTGATTGGTAGGGAACCTTCCCTCGAGTGTTGTTTCCTAATCGATCAGTGTAGTTTGGAGAAGGCGTTTCTGGCCGCGCATGGCGGTGAGCGCCCTGGTCGCGTTCGATCCGGAAGCAGGCGCATGTGACGGTCATCGACACGTTGATGGCCGAACACCGGGTGATCAAGCGGATGTTAACGCTCCTCGAGCGGCTGGCGGGCCGCCTCGATCGGGGCGGCGCTCCGCCGGTGCGGCTGCTGAGGGACCTCGTTGGCATCCTTGAGCAGTACTGCGATGCGCTCCACCACACCAAGGAAGAACGGCGGCTGTTCGAGATCGTCATCGAGCGTGGGCTCGAGGCCGAAGGCGCCGACGTGAGCGCGCTCATCCTTCATCACGAAACTGGGCGGTCTCTGTTGCAGGACGTGGGCCGCGAGCTCGACCGGCTGGGACAAGGCGACCCGAATGCGGCGACCGCGTGCGCGCTGGCGGCCCGCCAGTACGCTGAGCTCTTGCGCGAACACATCCGGACGGAAGACGAAAACGTCTTTCCCCTCGTCGCGAAGGCGATGTCGGTCGAGGAAGATCTCGCGCTCGCGACCTATTTCGCTGAGCTCGATCACGCGCGGCACGCCGCCGATCTGCCGGCGAGGTTCGAGCAGCTGCTCATTCGCTGCGCGGAGCTGGATGAGCCGCGCGCTCGCGAGAGTACCTAGCAATACTGTCCGACGACGTGGCGGAATCAAGGTTGACAGATCACATGGACTCGTACGATCCGAAGACGTCGCCATCCTCAGGCGATTGGCTGCAGACGGACGAAGGCGACCGCATCGAGCTCGTCACTTCATACCATCACCGAGAAAAGATTCGACTGCCGAACGCCCAGCTCCACGCGGTCATTCACGTCGTGGTGGAGAACCAGTTGGCGCTCGGCGAGGAGGTTGTTGTCAAGACGCTCGCCCGCCTTCAAGGAGAGGGGCTGGGTCGGCACGATGCCCTTCATGCAATTGGGTCCGTGTTAGCGGCCGATCTATATGAGTTGATGCACAAGCGTTCTGACGCAACGGGCGAAGCCCATCGTCGGTATCTCGAACGGCTCCAAGAACTCACGGCCAAAGACTGGCGTGCCGGCTAACAGCTCCGCACGAACGTGGACCTCAGCATCCCGGGCTGCGTTCTGCGACACATCTGCAGTCTGTGCGAGGCGAAGACAGACGATGCCCGGGGCGGATAGGTCGGATAACGCCGATTCCGTCACCCTGCCGGGCGCGCGAACATTTCCTATCGTCTCAGGTTCTTCGGCGCGCTTCCAGGCCTGGCATCGGTGACGAAGATGTCCGGCTGGCTGTAAGACCGCACCGGGTCACCGGGCAACGTGCCGATGAACGCGATCTGCCTTCCGTCGGGTTGAGGGCGACACGCTTCCGATGAACCCGTCGATGCTGGCGGTCTTTTCAATCGGGCCGCCCCCAACGAGGCTCGTCGCATCATGGGGTGATTCTCCACGGCCCTCCAGAGCGAACGTCGGACTTACTGTGCGCCGAACGCCAGAAGCACGTTGCCGCGCCCGTCGCCGCCCAGCTCAGCGTAGCCGGACGTCACGAACATCATCCCGCCTGCGGCCACCGGCCCGGCGGCGCTGATGTTTCCACCTTTTGCGACATCCCCGTTGACGGTCTCGAATTCGCGCGCCGTATTGAACCGCCAGAGCGCCTTGCCGTCCGTCGTCGAGTACCCGTAGACCGTTCCGGCGCTCGATCCAAAGAACACGACACCGGGAATCACGGAGACGGGAGCGGCGCCGCCCTCAGGCGGAGAGGCGCGCCACGCGACTTCGCCCGTCCCGAGCTCTACGGCGGCCACACCCTTGATGGGGTTGGTCCGCGTCACTGGAACGTAAGCCAGGCGATCGTCAGCGGCGGAGCCCCACATGATGGCGCCACCGCCGCTGTCGATGCCCTTGCCGACCTGCGTGCTCCAGACCACCGCGCCCTGTTTGTCGGGATCGAGACCCCACACGTGTCCGTCCTTCTGCCCGATCACGATCAGCGTTCGTCCGTCGGGCAGCGTCCGCAGAATGGGCGCGTTTCCGAAATCCATGTCGGGGCCCAGATCGTCCGGACACGTTTCAGACCTGTTGGCCGTCGGGACCAGCGGACGGTACTTGCCGGGGCAATCCCGCACGTACGCGTCGTCGGACATCACCTGGCTGACCCACAGCCGCTTGCCGCTGTCGAGATCGAACGCGATGACCGCGTCCGATCCGCTCGCGGCGGGTTCCGTATATCCGTTGCCCGTCGCGACGTAGACGACACGCCGCTTCAGATCCACCGTCGGCGACGACCACACTGCCGCCCCCGCAGGTCCGTACAATTTCGTGCCCTTCGAGGTTGTTCCCTTTCCGCGCAGCTTCGGCTCTTCCGCAATCGTGTAGGCCTTCCAAAACAGCTTTCCCGTCTGCGCGTCATAAGATGCCACGCCGCCGCGGAACGTGCAGCACGGATAATTCGGGTTGCCCGCACCCGATTCCTCGAGCGACGACAGCGGCACGTACAACCGTCCGTCCACCAGCTTCGGCGCGCCGGTCACGCGCGCGATCGGATGCGTGTCGATCCGAGCCGTCCAGATCTGTGTGCCTGTCTCCGCATTGACCGCGTAGACGTTGCCCCTGACGTCGCCGAAGTACGCGAGAAAGCGGTTCGTGCCGCTTCCAGCGCCGATGCTGAGCGCGGTGCGGACGCCGGCGTTCGCGCGGAACGACCAGTGGATGCAGCCGCTCGCCGCATCAAGCGAATATACGAATCCGGTGTCTGTGCCTACGAAGACGCGGCCGCCGACCACGATCGGCTGTCCGTATGCGGAATTACCCATCGGGAAACCAAAGGCCCACTTCAAAGCCAGCTTCGGCGTATCGGCGGCGGTGAGGCCTGGCGTCCGCTGGAACCGCGAGTTGTCGCTGTCGATGCCCCAGCCATTCCATTCCGATCCGTTGAACGGTTCGAATGCCGGGTGGCTTTCGCAGCGATTCTTCATCCGCGAAGCGTCGCCAGACTCCGAAGCGCCCAACGGGCGGCCGCCCACGTACACGACCATCACGCGCTTTTCGAACTCCGTCATCGGCTTCGCATATTGCGCCATTGTTCCTGTGGAGGAGCGTCGCGTTTGTGTCCAGGTCGTGGAGCTCGCGGATATCGCGAGCGGATGCGGGAAGCCAATCGAGGGACCCATCCGCGTTCAATGGCACCGGCGGCGACCGCGTCGCGCCGACTCGCGTAGTGGGCCTCTTGCGTTTCGCTGCAGCCCACGATCGGCAAAAGGCCGAGCAGCACGATTGGCGCGAGCTTGTTCATGTCATCGCGCCAATTGTGGCGTGCGAGGAGTCGTGGAAGCACGGCCACGCGCATACGACGAGTATGCCCGCGGTGATCGCGTCGTCCAAGAGGCAGGTTGATGTCATTCCGACGCGTGCCTTTAGCTGGCGTGCATACGGCTGCGCTATGGCTGAAGAGACACGGGAAGAGAACCCGGGGGAGTCTCTTCCCCCTTGGTCAGCGCAATCGTCGTCACTCAAGTGATGTCGCGAACGGTTTTCGCGGAACAACGAGAGCGGGTGAAGTGTGGCGTCGTCCTCGCCGTGGTGCGATCCCTTCGGTTCTTCCTCGGCCCGTGCGAGGACCTGCTGACCGAACGGCTGAAGGATCGCATCGTGCAGCGCGGCGACGCGCTCATGCGCCGCTGTGTCACCGCCAAACGGCGCGCCCGCACCAATCCCCGTGCCGTGCGTCAGCCCGTCAGTAAGTGGCCCCGGCTCATGGAGACGCACTCGGTCGAAAGGACCGTTCCAGTTCAAGATCGTCTGACGACATGAACACCGAATTTCCGAATGGCATTGCCCCTAGCCCCTAGTACCGGTAATGATCCGGCTTGTACGGTCCATCAACCGGCACGCCGATGTAGTCCGCCTGCTCTTTCGTGAGCTTCGTGAGCTTCACACCCAGATGATCGAGGTGCAGCCGCGCCACCTGTTCGTCGAGGTGCTTCGGCAGCATGTAGACCTTCTTTTCGTACTTGCCTTTGTTCGCGTGCAGCTCGAGCTGCGCGATCAGCTGGTTGGTGAACGAGGCGGACATCACGAAGCTCGGGTGCCCGGTCGCGCACCCCAGGTTCAGCAGGCGTCCTTCGGCGAGGACCATCACGCTGTGCCCGTCGGGGAAGCGGAATTCGTCGTACTGCGGCTTGATGTTGATGCGCTCGATACCCGGGTGCTTTTTCAGGCCGGCCATGTCGATCTCGTTGTCGAAGTGGCCGATGTTGCCGACAATCGCCTTGTCCTTCATCCTGGCCATGTGGGCGACGGTGATAATGTTGTGGTTGCCTGTGGCCGTGATGAAGATGTCCGCGTCGGCGATGACGTCATCGATCCTCGCCACCTGGTAGCCTTCCATTGCCGCCTGCAGCGCACAGATCGGGTCGATTTCGGTCACAATCACGCGGCAGCCTTGCCCGCGCAGCGCCTGCGCGCACCCTTTGCCGACTTCACCGTAGCCGAACACCACGGCGACCTTGCCGCCCAGCATCCCGTCGGTCGCGCGCGCGAGGCCGTCCGGCAGCGAATGACGGCACCCGTAGATGTTGTCGAACTTGCTCTTGGTGACCGAATCGTTGACGTTGATTGCGGGGAAGAGCAGCGTCCCCGCTTCCATCATCTGATACAGCCGGTGCACGCCCGTGGTCGTCTCTTCGCTGACGCCGCGGATCGACGAGGCGATGCGGGTGTAGCGGGTCTTGTCGGTCGCCATCGACTGGCGAATGGTTTCGAGGATGACGCCCCATTCTTCCGGCTCTTTGTCGGCATTGAAGGCCGGCACGGCTCCCGCCCGCTCGAACTCGACGCCTTTGTGCACCAGCAGCGTGGCGTCGCCGCCGTCGTCGACGATCAGCGTCGGCCCGCTGCCGTCGGGCCACTCGAGCGCCTGCTCCGTGCACCACCAGTACTCGGCGAGCGTTTCGCCCTTCCAGGCGTACACCGGCGTGCCCTTCGGATTCGCGGCCGTGCCGCCAGTTTCCGGACGGCCGACCACGACCGCCGCGGCGGCGTGGTCCTGCGTCGAGAAGATGTTGCACGACACCCAGCGCACGTCCGCTCCGAGCTCCACGAGGGTTTCAATCAGGACGGCCGTTTGAATCGTCATGTGCAGCGAGCCCATGACGCGCGCGCTGGCGAGCGGCTTGCTGGCGCCGTGCTGCCTGCGCAGCGCCAGCAGCCCGGGCATTTCCTGTTCGGCGAGACGGATTTCCTTGCGGCCGAACTCGGCGTCGGCGAGGTTCCTGACCTTGAAGGGGTCGCGGCCGACCGCCACGGCGACGGCGAAGGGGTGCATCTTTTCAATAGCTGTTGCCATGCGATCTCTCTCCTCTGATGCAGGACTGAAGTCCTGCGCTCCGAAAGTCTGAAGTCCTTCGCTCCGAAACTCGTCACGGGCGTCGCGCCGATCTTCAGACCCGCTTTGCGGTTGCGACGAACAATCCCGGGCCCTTCGATCGTGAATAGGGCGGCAAGGAAACGATCCTGATGTCTGCGAACCCGGTGTCGGTCAGCATCCGGCGCACGTGCTCTTCGGAGAATCCGAGCCAGACGTGCCCCATCTGCTGCCGGTAGCTCTCGCGATCGTGCCGGAGCATGTCGACGATCAGCACACGGCCGCCCGGTTTCAGCACGCGCGTCGCCTCGGCGAGCGCCCGGCCCGGGTCCGGCAGATGGTGGAGCACGAGCATCATCGCCGCCGCGTCGAGCATCGCGTCGTCGAGTGGAAGATCTTCGATCTCGCCACGGCGCAGCTCGACGTTGGCGACGCCGTGCATCCGGCGCTTTGCCGCCTGCAGCATCGAGGCGGACCCGTCCACCGCAATCACGCGCGCGACGAAGGGCGCGAGCGCCGCGCTCACTTGACCGGTGCCGCAGCCGAGATCGCCGACGGTCCAGCTGCT
>ORJL011578704.1_pt1 | contig 10405 bp, 9 predicted proteins | sample 1779941 | NCBI WGS metagenome assembly ORJL01 (sample SAMEA104232317, study PRJEB22302) | groundwater metagenome | biome: forest; feature: aquifer; material: groundwater | place: USA | collected 2011-08-07 | depth 5.8 m | reverse complement strand
TAAGCAGAATAAACTTCTAGCATTGTAAATTCCGGATTATGACGGGTAGACACCCCTTCATTACGGAACGATCTGTTTATCTCATAAATCTTATCCAACCCTCCGACTAAAAGCTCTTTTAAATAAAGCTCCGGAGCAATCCTTAAGAATAAATCCATACTATATTCATTATGATAAGTTTTAAAGGGACGCCCAGCCGCGCCTCCGGCGATAGAATGCATCATCGGAGTCTCTACCTCTAAAAAGCCTTTTGATTCAAGAAAAGACCTCACTGCTTTGATAATAACAGAACGTGCAGCAAATACCTTTTTAACATCTTCATTGGAGATTAAATCTAAGTAACGTTGGCGATAACGCACATCTACATCTTTTAAACCATGCCATTTCTCAGGCAATGGCCTTAAGGCCTTGCTTAAAATCGCTATATTTTCAACCTTAACACTTAACTCTCCGGTATGTGTCTTAAAAAGTTCACCGCCTACCTGAACAATATCGGCAATATCTAAATTCTGAAAGATAAAAAAATTATCTTCTCCCACGATATCCGCTTTGATATAGAGTTGGACTTTGCCGGTTGAATCCCTTAGGTCAAGAAAAGCTGCCTTGCCATGCGAGCGCTTAGCAGTAATTCTACCACAAAGACTGGCTCTTGCGCCTTCCTTAAAATCCGCGATAACTTGGCCTATAGGGAGATGCTCCGCCACTTTAGCCGGATAAAGATTAAGCCCCTTAGTCTTAAGTGCCTCTGCTTTGGCCTTCCTTTGTTCTATCAACTCATTAAGTTCCATAGTTTTATATAGTATAGAAAAGTATAGACCACTTTTCTATACCACTGCGAAAATCGTTAAGTTATCGCCGAAGGCGATTTTCTTGATTATATAGGATAATTAGGTTTATGTCAAAACAATTTGGGCTCACCAAAAGACCTGGCGAGCCCAAAATTGCACAGTAAGTGCACACACCTTGCCCAAAAGGAAGGGCAAGTGTATGCTTTCTGCATAACCGGTCTCTCAAATATTGAACACCTTAAGTTTTGGTCTAGCGAAATCCTTGATCGAACATGAGTGAGATCAAGGAAGGTGGGTGTCTAAGCCTTATATTCAGAGAGGCGTTTAATGCGTTTGAGCATATTTGGATGCGTGCTTAAAATCTCTAGCATCTTATCCCCAAAACCTAAACGTATATTCTTATTCTGCAATCGCTCTAACTCTAACTGGTCGATTGTCCCGCTTTTATCCAAGTCAAGCTGGGATAATTCCCGTATCTCTTTTCTGGCCTGAGAAGGATCATTAACGAAGAACGCCTTAAGTCCTTCAGATTCCTTTAACGACTCTGGACTCATACGCGCCGAACCATAAACAAGTTTATAAAGACTTGAGGCAAGCGCCGCAGGCTTGTTCCCTAGAGCGACAGATCCACGGTCAGCAAAATATTCCCGAATACGCGAAGCATAAAGAACTAATAAGTTGGTAATAAAGTAGAATAGAAACGCGGCCAAACCAATTAAAACCGTATTTCCACCACGGTTGTTATTCCTCCTATTGCCAAAAAACAAAAACTGCCAGGCAATCCTATACATTATCATCGGTATAACCGAAAGAATGGTAATAGTTAAAACATCGCGGTTTTTAAGATGGGTTAGCTCATGGCCTAATACTGCCCTCAATTCATCGTCACCGAGAAGATTTAGTATACCCTGCGTAACACAGACCCTTCCATCTCTTATGCTTCTTCCAAAAGCAAAGGCATTAGGGATATCAATCTGGGCTATACCGATTTTAGGCATAGGTATATTGGCCCTGTTGCTCAAACTCTCTACCATCTGGAACAGGCGCGGGCTATCCTCTCTCTTGATATATCTTACACGCATAGACCATTCCACAATCTTGGGTCCGAGCATATACTGAATAAACATAATCGCCAAAGAGAGGATAAGATAGAAATAGAATCCGGTTATGTGCAGAAATTGCGTTCCGAGCAGAACCAGAAGGGCATAGATAAAAGCAAAAAGGATTGAAACTAAAAGCCACATTCTTATTTGTAAAGACCACATAATACCTCCCCTGATTAATTATTTGACCACGTTGGCTTTAATTATAAACCTAATCAACGATTCGTCAAGGCTATCCGTATTCACATAAACAAACTGCTGTACTTCTCCAGAATAACCTTGAGAATTAAATTTAACATCTACAATAGCGCTCTCACTTGGTTTGAGCATTCTATTTTTTACTTCTGATACTGTGCAGCCGCAAGACGTACTCACATTTAAAATATTTAAAACTCTCTTGGATTCATTTTTAATCACAAAAGAATGCCTAACAATTTTCCCAGCCTTAACCGAACCAAAATCTTTCAGAAAAGGATCTTGCTTTTCTGACATAATTAAGCTTGTTTTCTCAACTAGCTCCTTCCGCCCAACAGAAGAACACCCTGACAAAACAAAAAATAATAACAATAACAGTAAGCAAGATCTAAACATTACCCTCTCCAAATCAAATATATTCCAAGACTAAAGAATACAAATGCCATAATAATCTTAACGCTTGCGAGATTTTTCTTCAAGAAATTTGCGAATTGTCCCGAGGTTACACCAAATAAAGCCAAAAAGAATATAACTAACAAAGGCAAAATAAACATAATATTATAGATTACCAGATACGCAATTGCTTGTAACTTAAGCGGGGTAGTCTTTAAAACAAAGGCTATCGTCGGCAAATAAAGCTGGCCAGTGCAAACTGCCTCAAGGATAGAAACCAAAAAGCCAGTTATGAGTGCGCTTAAAACTAACCGTAACAAACCTACCCGAGGCTTATCGACCCTACTTTCTTTAGGCTTACGGTAATGCAAACCAATAATTGCATGAATCCGATTCTTGATTGCTTTGGGTAACTGTAATATTAAGCCTTGCGTATCTTTAGTTTTTATGAATTTAAATAAATCGTAAAGGGCAAAAATACCTAAGACAATACTGAATATTCCTACCGAAACATTAAATACTCTAACGAAGTACCAGAATGATTTCATTCGGTAAAGAAAATTAAAAAGCCCTAATCCGATTAAAGAATAAGTGACAAAAACTGAAAATATAAAGGATAAGCCGATAGTAACCAACTCTCTCTTCTTATAGCCTTGTAAGGCAAGAAAAGAGATAAAGAATACTATAACCGTAAAGGCACAAGGGTTAATCCCGTCAACTAACCCTGATCCAAGAATAACCAAAGGCCTGAAACCTTTGAAATGCTCCGTTAAATCTATCTCCTTTACGCCTGTTGCTTGGTAACTTAAATCTTTCAATGACCCATTAATTAAATCTCGCAAATCTTTACCTAGATCAGCCTTAGTATTTAAAAACCTTCCCCGTATAAAGAAAACCGGTATATTAAACTCTTTTATACCCGGATCATATTTATCCTTAAGCCCTAACATGAATTTATGATTATTAATATCTGTGATATCATAATATTCTATTACTATCTTTCCTTTATATTCCGCCTCTATCCCGGGCATAAGCTCTTTCTTTACCTCTACACATCTATGGCATCCAGGCGAATAGAAGACCATGAGCTTAGGAATCTGACCAGCATAAGCAACAAAATTAATTCCTAATAGAATAACTACAAAAATAATGGTTTTTATGGATTTCATAACTTTTAAATATACCACACTATCTGCTCTATTCAAGTGAATTATTGCCCCTTGACAGGCCCTGATCTTGATAATATACTAAACCCATGTCTGCGCCAAGGTTTACGCTTCAAAATCGCATTACTTCCTTAATGATCTTGTCCTCTCTTCTCTTCACGGGGACTTTTACATTTATTCAGATAAATAACCAGCTATCTAATATAAACCGTTATAACACCTACCAAGCGAACCTCTCTGGAGCAATTCTTAAGAATAATTTAGAAGTGGCCATACAACAGGCTAAAGAAACAGACGAAAGAACAAAATACCTCCAGGACGCGATAAAAGAACTTAGGGATTCCAATATAATTAAGGATACAATACTCTTTAACCGTGAAGGCAAGATCATGGCCTCTACTGAAGAAAAACTTATTGGAGAAGACGCAAGCTACAGGGATATAAGCCGCTGGGAAGTATTTAATACTGACACGCGAGAAAACAAATGGCTCAAAGCAGAAATAAACAAAGTAAAGCATACGATTAATATATACATAGCGATTGAATCAGAATCTGATGGACAATTAAATTATATAGCAAAATCATCATTTCCCTTTGCCACTGTCCAAGAAGCCTTAGCTGCCGTTTATTTGCCGGTAACTATAACCATAATAATAATAATTCTAGTAAATATTCTATTCGGCTATACATTATCTAAGACTATCTTAGGGCCTATAAAAGTATTGAATAAAACCACTAAGATAATCGCAGACGGCGATTTAAGCGTAAGAACAAGTATTAGCACTCAAGACGAACTTCAGGAACTTGGGCAAACCTTTAACTACATGACCGAAAAGCTGATCAGAATGAAAGAGCTTGCGGAAAATGCCAATCCTTTGACAAAATTGCCGGGGAACATCATCATACATGAGAGAATCGAGAAGATGATTCAGGATAATAAGAAATTTATGGTTATTTACTGCGACTTAGATAATTTTAAGGCCTTTAACGACAAATACGGCATAGGTAAAGGCGATGAAGCAATAAAGATTACAGCGGATATTTTTAAGGAAGCGGCTAAAATAAAAGGTAATCCCTATGACTTCATCGGGCATGAAGGCGGAGACGACTTTATTTTACTCACTACCCCAGATAAAGCCCAAGATATCGCTAATTATATAATTTCAGAATTTGATAAACAAATACGCATCCTATATAACCAAGAAGACCTCTCTCAAGGTTTTATTATTGCTCATGCTCGAGACAATTCAATTAAAAAATTCCCAATTATGACTATATCATTAGCCGGAGTAACGAATGTGCATAGGGATATTACGAGCTACGGTGAAGTCACGAATATTGCTGCGGGAATAAAAAAGAAGGCTAAAGCCATCGATGGGAGCGTGTTTGTAATAGACAAAAGACAAGTTTGAGTTTTTGTTTTGGGCTATCTCTTTGCATAATTAATCTACTAAGGGCGATACTTAAGAATATCACGAATTCTATCTAAATACTCTTTTGCTTCTTTGTAATCTGGCTTAACATCCATAGTCATCTGGAATCTATTATATGCCTCTTCATAGCGGCTAAGGAAGAAATACCCGACTCCACTATTAAAATAGGCATCGGCATAGCTGGGATTTCTATCTGTTGCCTCTTGAAACTTCCTAAGCGCATCCGAATATTTACCTACCGCCCACAAAGAACAACCTAAATTATTATAAGCAAAGACAAAATCAGAATTCAACCTTATTGTTGCATTAAAATAAGTAGTAGCTTCATTAAGTTCTGACTTTAGCGCATAAGCATAGCCGAGGTTATAATAAAACTCCGGCCTCTTAATTGTTATTTTTTTTGAAAGATACTCCTCCCCCGCTCTTATAGCCTCATCAAGATTTTCGGTATTTATATAAACGAACATAGCGTTTATAATTGTAATCTCGGGATTATCGGCGATACTCACCGCTTTATTTATGCTATCTACAGCCTCTACCTTATTTTCCATCCAATAATTTCCTAACCCTAACCCGCTGTAAGATTGGCTATCAGTTGAGTTAATTTGTATTGCCTCATTAAATTTACTAATTGCCTCTAGATATTTTTTCTCCTCCAGTAACTTGAATCCTTCTTCACGGATAGCCGTGGAAACAATAGGCCTTACCTCTTCAACTATGTGTTTAGTTAATTTTGATTTTGGTGATTTCTCTTCCAGTTCTCCAAAATATTTCAGCGCGGCCTCTCGATCATTAAGTTCGTAATAAGAAATGTGCCCAGCTTCATATAACGCAAGGTCAGCAAGGTCAAAATCTGGATATTTCTTATTAAGGCCATCGTACATATCTCTAGCCTTCTGATAGTCTCCTTCTTTATACATAACATCGGCAACCTGAAACTCGCTATTAATACGAATCTTCATTTCGGCGTGTCGTTTAATTAATTTATCAAAATATTCAACGGACTTTTTATGTTGGCCTGAAGTCTTGAAACCCCAGGCAAGGTTAAAAATTGACTTTACCGCAAGGTTTGTCTCGGGATCTACTTCAACTGCTTTCAGGAATACTTCTTCGGCAAGCGAGAGTTCTGATAATTGCAGATAGATATTACCTAAATCAAAATATAACCTTTGTAGAGCTCGCTTATCTTTAAGAGAATCAACCTGTCCTAATAATTTCTTAGCTTGAGAGAGCAGCTTATCCTTAGGTACCTCAAGCTGGCCCCTGAAAATACGGGCATTTAAATTATCTAATGCCGAAAGAAAACCTCCACGCTCCAACTCCTTAGCCTCAATCAGCGATTTAAGATAATACCTGACTTCTTCAATCTGTTCCGGAGTTTCAGCTGTTCTGGTGAGATTATCTGCCATTTCTAATGGCACAAGGTTTTTACCAGACAATCGAGTTTTAGAAATTTCTTCAAAGAGTGGAATCTTAAGAAGGGCTTTTATTTTCTTAAAATCTTCGGTAGTCTTCACGCCTGCTGTCTGCTCAAGCGCAATCTTAAAGTTTGTGAGAGAACGGTCTACTAGGTAGGTGTTATATAAAGAAAAAAAAGCAACAACAAAAATAATACCCGCTAAAGGCTTATATAACCTAATAACAACGTTAGAAAACATAGAATTAGATTAGGATATACGCCTGTCTTTGTCAAGATTTTTTATTCGTTGACCCAAACTGGCCCGGTGAGTTTTAGTTGGCCGCTTCCCTTAGTGGTTGGCTTACCCTTGGATTCTGTGGGCATAAATGCTGAAGCTTCTCTTCCTGCTTTATCTTCTGGCCTAGGTAAGTTAAAACGTTCTCTGGCAAAAGAATACAAAACTAACCCCAAAACTGCAACTATAATGATCAGAACCAATAATAAGATTTTCTTCATCTTTATCATCCCCTCAAGTAAAGTCTACCATATAGACTAACCCTTGTCAAGATTCACCTAACTGACTTTCTATCTTCTCTTTTAGCCTCAATCCCAAAATACTAAACTTAGCACTTCTTAATTCCCATTTTCCTCTAAAAGTAATCAAAAAAGACAAGATTATTAAGTAAATATCTAACCAAAAACCTCGATTATTTATATACCATATATCATATTCAAATTTATCCTTCCTTGGGATATCTCGCGGAGCAAAAACCTGAGCTACTCCTGTCAACCCAGGCTCTATTTCTACCCTTTTCTGAAAATGAGGATAATCAGAGACACTTCTTAACGAATTATCAAATACTTCTTTTTCCTCAACCCGCAAAGCCCGGGGGCCAACAAAGCTAATATCTCCCAGTAAGATATTAATCAATTGAGGAAGCTCATCCATTGCCAAAATCCTTAAAACCCTGCCAACCTTTGTTACCCTAAGATCATCTTCGCTTGCCTGGATAGGACCAGTATGCTTCTCTGCATCCTTTACCATTGAACGAAATTTGAAAACCTTAAAAATCCTACAGCCTTTTCCCATTCTCTCTTGCGAATACAATACCGGCCAACCGTCTTCTATTAAAATGGCTAATGATATTAAAAACCATACTGGTAGGGATAAAATAATCCCGATTAGGGAAAATGTAAAATCAAAAACTTTTTTTATCATCTCTTTGCAAATACTTGGTTAAAATATTTACTACTAAAATAAACATAGCTATCATTTAATAGGCTTTTGTCCTCTACCTACAATACCATTATAGCAAAAGTTGACCTCAATATTAACCATCTTTGATTTTTCAAACCACCCTTTTACAGTTCCCAAGGTTTGAGGATAATTATAAACTGAAGATAACAGATCAAAAGTATCTAATAAAGCCCATTCTTTCAATATCTTATCAGAAAGGTTAAAAATACCCCTGTAGTTTGATATTAAGAGCAGTCGCCTTAAAATATTTTTAAGCAAAGGAACCCTATCTGTAAACTTTAAAATTGGCCAAAAGAGGTTTATATATATTTTACATAATGAATACAGCTTCTCTGGAGCGATTCTTTTAGTCAACAAGCGTATAATAGAATATCTTAGGCAAAACAAGCTTTTAATGCCTTTTGCCTTAGAGTATACATCAATAACCAAACTACCTTGGGGTTTCAGGAAAAGAGGTAAATTTAAAAATGCCCTTTCAACGTTGGGCGTATGTTGCAACACCCCAAAACAAAATATCTTATCAAAGTAGCTTTCTATGAAAGGCATATTATAAATATCGGCCTGCACAATGAGTACATTGCTTTTATTGCCGTTTGAATTATAATTTGCTTCAACAGCATAGCTATAATCCATTGAAACCACCATTGCATCCGTAGAAGCAGCTTGCTCAGTAAACCTTCCTGATCCGCTCCCAACTTCAAGAATTATCTCTCCCTTTAATTTTCGTGGCCATTTAGTCTCGTTGAAAAATCTTAATTCGGAAATATTTGTTCCGCTATAGCTGTCATATTGCGTCTTCGCATGCTTAGTCCATTCAAAACCAAATCCGCTGGCATAATTTTCCCCTGTGACAAAACGAGGGATAGAACGGACAATCTTGTATTCACCCTTACATACATTACATAGTAAAACACCTGCTTCAATAGAAACCGAAGTACCTTTTTCTATGTTCTTAATAATAAACTCTTCCTTGCATGTCGGGCAAATTAAAAATTTGAGATGCTCTTTTAGCATTGATTTTCCCTAATTAACTACTCTTGGACTAAATATAATAAATTTACTTAACCCCACGTACTCTAACCTGAGACCAGCTTCGCCCTATTTCTATCCTTCCATAAATCTTGCATAATATATTAAACAAATTTCTTCCGACCAATCTGGCTAATCGCTTTGAATGCGGTGGCCATTTGTAATTGTAATGCTTTGATTCAACAACTTTAAACCCGGCTTCTTGGAATAAGTTTCCTATAGACAAAGGACTCCAACTGTAAAGGTGATGATTAATATCATTTGGTTTATACTTCAAATTAATTGACTCGCAAGGAACGAAGAAAATGATTGTTCCTCCATTTCTAAGTTTCTTATGTAGGAGCCTTAACTCGCACAATGGATGAAGGGTATGTTCTAATGCATGGTATGAAATAATAACATCAATAGATTCATTTTTTACCTCGTCGGTGTTTGTATATACTTCTACCTTATTTTCTCGTGCTTCTATTTGCGCAGCAGGATTAATTTCCACGCCGACTTTTCTTTTACAGTTTAATCCTTTTAAGAGATAACCTTCTCCACAACCAAAATCAAGAACATCAGAATCAGGATTAATATACTTCTCAAATTCAATCCTATTTGCCCACCCTCCGAATTTACAAATCTCTCTCTGATAGGCATAGTAGTCGTCATTATAATGAACAGAAATGGTTTCCATAAAACCACCCTTCCTTGTTACTTATGCTCCAGCCATGCTTGAAACATTAAGACATCCCATAGATGATGTTCCCAATTGCGATTACCCGCCAAATGTTCCTTCCACTTTTGCCGGATTGGTTTCGGATTAAGATATCCTTCTCTCCTAAGGCGTGGTTCACTAAGTAGCTCCTCGGCCCAAGCCCGTAAAGGACCACGTAGCCAGCTGGCGAGTGGAACACAAAAGCCCATCTTTGGCCGTTCGATCAATTCTTTAGGCAGATACTTATAAAGTATCTGGCGTAACGGCCATTTACTCACGCCCTCACGAAATTTATAATTCCGTGGTAACCTCCAGGCAAATTCTACCAAACGATGGTCAAGTAGAGGTACGCGAGTTTCCAAAGAAACTCCCATCGCGGCACGATCCACCTTACAAAGGATATCATCCGGCAAATACATTAGTATATCTAACGCCATCATATAATCTAGAAAATTATCTTTCTTTGGCTGTGGGGTAAAATCTGCCATCGCTGTAGGAAGCTCGGTAGCGCCAATAACCAGATAAGAAGCTGGATACCAGTGACTAAGTAATAGGCGATAAAACGCTGCCGGGGTTTTTGCCGGTAGCAACTTCGCCGCCGTATACAATTTATTGCCAATACTAGATTTCGTCAGATCCAAAGGTAACAAACTTTGAATAGGACCTAATAAGTTATCCCAAAGATGAGAAGATACGCTCCTAATCATTCGTGCCAATACTACCCGTAACCCCTCAGGTAAATATGACATTTTATTCCAAATTTCCTGGCTAAAAACGTAACGATCATAACCTCCAAATAGCTCATCTCCTGCATCACCTGAAAGCGAGACCGTTACATGCCTGCGCGCTAACTGACTGACTAAAAAACTGGGAATCTGGGAAGAATCTGAAAATGGTTCGCAATATAAGCTAGATAAACGAGGGATTACATCTAACGCTTG
>ORJL011873861.1_pt1 | contig 10406 bp, 6 predicted proteins | sample 1779941 | NCBI WGS metagenome assembly ORJL01 (sample SAMEA104232317, study PRJEB22302) | groundwater metagenome | biome: forest; feature: aquifer; material: groundwater | place: USA | collected 2011-08-07 | depth 5.8 m | reverse complement strand
GAGCCGCTGCCGCCGGAGCCGGAGATTTTCACGCGCAAGAGCCGCGCCGGTGACAGCCGCATCCTGGTGGTGGGCGTGGACAAGCTGCTGACCCAGATGGGCACGTGCTGCAAGCCGATGCCACCGGATGCGATCATCGGTTTCGTCACGCGCGGCAAGGGCATCTCGATCCATCGCGTCGAATGCGTGAACTTCCGCAACATGGCGGCGCGCAATCCGGAACGCGTCATCGGCGCCGAATGGGGCGAACAGTCTGGCGCGGTGTATCCGATCGACGTGGTGGTGGACGCCACCGACCGCCAGGGATTGCTGCGCGACATTTCGGACATCCTGTCGCGCGAGAAGATCAACGTCACCGCGGTGAGGACGCAATCGCGCGGCGGCGTCGCCCACATGAGTTTCGTCGTCGAACTGCCGGGCACGGGGATACTGGGCAGGGTGCTATCCTTGCTGCACGATGTGCCGGGCGTCATACGCGCGGCGCGGCGCTAGAGGGTGGACGACAGGGGCGGCGATGGGGGACGGGGCGTGACGGCGATCGAGATCGAGTTTGCTAAGACGCACCATTGGGTGGCGATCAACAGCTACCGGGTGCGCGTCGCGGCCTTTGCCCTGGTCGGTTTGCCGATCGCGCTGCACATGCTGCCGCGTACCCCCGGTTCGCTGTTCTGGAGCGCCTTCCTGCTCCAGTTCATGATCTATCCGCATCTGATGCAGTGGCGTACGCGCAGGGCAGCCAATCCGGAGCAGGCCGAACTCGACAACCTGATCGTCGATTCGGTGGCCTGCGGCGCCTGGGCCGCCGGCCTCGGATTTCCGCTGTGGATCTCGGTGGCCCTGTTCCTCGCGACACTGCTGAACCACACGATCATGCGCGGCGCGCCCGGCATCCTGATCTGCCCGCTGGCGCTGCTCTCCGGCGCCCTGGCATCCACCACGGTGATCGCCTTCCGCCTGTCCACCGACACCGACGGACTGGTGACGCTATCGTCGATCATCGGCCTGGCGATCTATCTGTCGCTGATGGGTGTCGAGTTCTTCACCTACATCAGCCGCCTGCACGAGGTGCAGGGCGCGGTTGCCGCGCAGAAAAAGGTCCTGGAGGATGCCAACGCCGCCTTGCACGAGCAGATCGTCAAGATTCACGACTTGCAGGAAAAGCTGCGCGAGCAGGCCAACCGGGATTCGCTCACCGGCCTGTTCAATCGCCGCTACCTGGAAGGCACGCTGGAGCGCGAAATGGCCCGCTGCAAGCGCGAAGGCACGCCGATGACCATGCTGTTGCTGGACATCGATCATTTCAAGCTGATCAACGACAGCTACGGACACCAGGCCGGCGACGAGGTGTTGCGGGTGCTCGGCCATGCCCTGCAAGAGAGCGCCCGCGCCGAGGATATCGTCTGTCGCTATGGTGGCGAGGAGTTCCTGCTGGTGTTGCCGAAAATGCCGTTGGCGATCGCGCGCGGCAGGGCGGCGCGACTGCTCAATCTGTTCCGCGAAACCGTCGTCAGCTTCGGCGACATGCGCATTCCGGTGACGATCTCGATCGGCATCGCGGCGGTGCCCGAACACGCCACCTCGGCTGAAAACCTGATTCGCTGCGCCGACCAGGCGCTGTACCAGGCGAAATCCCGCGGCCGCGACCGGGCGGTGGCGTTCAACGACCTGGCGTAGCGCGCGGCGCCAATCCGGCTTCGCTTCAGCGCAGGTAACCGCGGCGGAGGATGCTTTCCCACTCCGGGCGGCCATGTCGCACCGCCAGTGCCGCCATGGCGCCGTGGTCGTAGGGCAGGGCGATCAGTTCCGCGCTCCAGCGACCGTTGCGGCGCTCGAGGATGGCATAGCGGGCGTCGGGTGCGCCGTTTTCGACCGCGTGATGGAAGGGCTGTTCGTCGTCCCAGGCCGGCTGGCCGACGCTGCCCGGATTCACCAGCAACTGGCCGCGCGCGCTGCGCATGATGCGTGGCACATGGCTATGGCCGCAGACGACGACCGCGGCAGCGACATCGCCCAGGCGCGTTGCGACCTCCGCCGGGCTGGCCGCGCGCAGCCAGCCCGGCGCCAGGCTTTCCAGGAAGAATTCGTCATCCCGCGCCGGCGTGCCGTGGCAGAGGAGGATCTCGTCGCTGAAGGCACGGCAATGCGGCAGCGAGGCGATCCACTTCCGTTCGGCGGCGCCCAGTCGGCCGCGGGCGTAGGCGTCCGAGGGATCGTCGTCCGGCGCCGGCGCGGCCAGTACCTGCCGTTCGTGGTTTCCGGCGAGTTGCAGCCAGTCCTGTGCCATCAGGAACTGCGCGGTTTCCTGCGGCAGCAGCGGTCCCGACAGGCTGTCGCCGAGATTGACCGCGGCGTCGACGCCGCGCCGCGTGAAATCGGTCACCACCGCGTTCAGCGCGGCGAGGTTGCCGTGGATGTCGGATACGACGGCGATGCGCATCGGCGCGGCGCTCAGGCCAGGCGTGCGGCGAGGTGGCCCAGGTGCAGTTTGGGCAGGGCCGCACGCAGGCGTTCCGGGTGGGCGGAGGCCTGCAGTTGCAGGCGGCCGCTGCCATGGGCATGCGGGCCGGCCAGGCGCCGCGTCTGGCGCGCGACGGCCGCGGCGACATCGACCAGTTGCGCTCGCGAACCGGCGACGGCGCCCAGCAGTGGGGCGAGGAAGCTGTAATGCGTGCAGCCCAGCACGATGCGATCGACGCTGCGATCCAGCAGCGGTTCGACGCGGGCACGCACGTCGGTCGCCAGTGCCGGATCGTCGAGCTGAAGCATTTCGACATGCGTCGCCCAGCCGGGGCAGGGCTCGACGAAGACCTCCACGCCGGCGGCGTGTTCCGCGATCAGGCGCCGCAGGCGCGGACTACGGGCGGTGGCTTCGGTGGCCAGCACGGCGATGCGGCCGCTGCGGGTTTCCTGCGCGGCCGGCTTGATGCCCGGTTCGACGCCGACCACGGGGATGCCGGGATGGGCGGCGCGCAGTGCCTGGACGGCGGCGGCGGTGGCAGTGTTGCAGGCCACCACCAGCATGCCGCAGCCGCCATCGACCAGGTGCCGGCCGATTGCCAGCACGCGGCCCTGGATCTGGATTTCGCTCTTGCTGCCGTAGGGAACGTGGGCGGTGTCGGCGTAATAGGTGAAATCGGCGCCGGGCAGCGCCTCGACCAGCGCCGCCAGCACCGAGAGGCCGCCGAGGCCGGAATCGAAAACTCCGATCATGGCGCGAGTGTCGGCGCCGGGGATACGGCGACTGGTATCGTGCAGGGCATTGATCTGGAATCGAACGAAGCATTCATGGCCGGCAGTTTAGCCCGTGGTCGGCACCGTTCCACCGGATTGAGGAAGTCTCGACGACCAATTCCAGTCGGTGGAGGGGATGTACCGGCGGCAGCGCCGGTCGTCCACTGGTCGTCATGCGGGCGAAATTCGTGAAGCCGCCACCACAAATCCATCGTTTGATCTGGGGCAAGCCATCAGTGAGTCGGAAGCGTATATTCGATCCGCAGCCATGATGCGGTTTCGAGGTTTCCCATACTTGGCCGCTGGAGATGTAATCGGCATCGACTCGTGAGGAGTCCGTGGTGCAGTGATGCGGTCCCAAACTGGAATTCGACCATCTTGTCGCGTTTTCTGGAGCACCTTCCGGACTGTAAGGCGGGTGTTGCTGTTTCTGGCGCTCGCCGGAAGCATCGTGGTGCCGGCGCCATCCCATGGTGCCCTTGAGCGTGAACTGGTCGTCGGCAGCGAGGTCGACTATCCGCCGTTTGCCCTCGGCCAATCAGGTGGCGAGCCGGATGGATTCACCGTCGATCTATGGAAGGCCGTGGCGCAGGAAATGGGATTCAAGTACAGGGTTCGCATACAGCCCTTTACGGAAATCCTGAGTGATTTTCGCGCGGGCAAAATCGACGTGCTGATCAACCTTGCCTACAGCAGGGAGAGGGCGGGCTTCGCGAGTTTCTCGGTGCCACACGTCGTATCCTACGGCACCGTCTTTGCCCGAAACGGCTCGCTTCGTTTCGACGGTGAGGATGAACTCAAGACCAGGTCCATCATCGTCTTGAGCGCCGACTTGCTTCACGACTACGCAGTCACCGCGGGCTATCGCAATCTGGTTCCGGTCACGGATGTCGCCACCGGCATGAGACTGCTGGACGCCGGCAAACACGAAGCAATGCTCGTCAGCCGCCTTGCCGGCCTGCAAACACTCAAGCAGATGAACCTGAAGTCCATCTCCGCAGTCGGCGCGCCGATTCGTGGCGCGGTCCAGAGATTCGGGTTTGCCGTTCTCCATCGAGACAGCGACCTGCTCGCGCAGATCAACGAAGGCATGGCGATAGTGCGAATGAACGGCACGTACCAGCGACTTTACGAAAAGTGGTTCGAGTCGATTGATCCGAGGCCGGTGCCACCCATGGCGCTTGCCAAGATTCTTGCACCCGCCGCACTCATCGTTTTTCTCATGGGACTTGCCTACTATTACCAGAGGCGAATGAATACGACCCTGGCGGCAAGCGTCGCCGAGCGCACCAGCGAGCTGACGGCGACACTGGATTCCCTGCGCGAGAATGAAGAAAAACTGCGTGCGGTTTTTGACGCCGCCAATGCCGGAATTTCGATAGTCGACAGGGCTGGCAAGTATTCGATGTTCAACAATCAGTGGGCCGCTGCCCTTGGATTTGATCGCGACGAATTGTGCGGCCTGACCTACGAAGACGTGACGCATCCGAATGATTTGAAAGAGGCTGGGAAAAGGTTTCGGGAAATCATCGACGGCAAGGTGGATAAATACCGATTTGAAAAGCGCTATGTACGAAAGGACAGTTCAGTCTTTTGGGCCGATCTGTCGGTATCGGCGATCAAGGACAAACACCACCGTGTGACTCATGTCGTTGGAGTGCTCGTTGATATCACCGAGCGCAAGCAGGCGGAGCAAAGTCTGCAGCGTTTGCTGGCCGAACAAAGGGCCATGCTGGAAAATGAACTGGTCGGTATCGTGAGGGTCTGTGACCACGCAATCGTCTGGGCCAATCCCGCCTTTGAAAAAATGCTCGGCTATGTTCCGGGAACTCTTGCCGGAACCTTGACCGGCCACAATTTTCCGGGCGAGGACGCCGGCTTGGCCTTTGGTGCCGCCGCTTATTCCACCCTGGCCGACGGCAAGGTTTTCCGTTCGCAGATCGAGCAAGTGCGCAAGGACGGTAGCCGCATCTGGGTGGATGTAAGCGGTCAAATGCTGAATCCGGCGACCGGGGAGACCCTTTGGGGATTTATCGACCTTACCCAGAACCGACAACTCCAACAACGCATTGAGCAGAGCGAACAGCGCATGGACTTTGCGCTGAATGGCGCCAACATGGGAATGTGGGACGTGAATATTCCAAGTGGCCGCTTTTTTCATAACCGGCATCTGATGGATATGCTCGGTTACCTGCCGGGCGAAAAGGAGGTAAGCGTAAACACGTTCCTATCCATGCTTAATCAGGAGGACGCGCCGAAGCTTGGTTTGACTTACTACGCCCATCTGAAGGGTGAAACGGAGGATTTTGAGGCCGAGTATCGGTTGCGCCACAAGGACGGCCACTGGGTATGGCTGCTTTCTCGCGGCAAGGTTGCCGAACGGGATGACAACGGTCGCGCGGTTCGTATTTGCGGCACCAATCTGGATATCACATGGCGAAAACAAGCCGAAGCCGAACTGGAGTCACACCGCCATCACCTCGAAGCTCTCGTCTTCGCCCGTACCGCCGAACTGGCCGCGGCGCGTGACGCCGCCGAGGCTGCCAACCGTGCCAAGAGCATCTTCCTCGCCAACATGAGCCATGAACTGCGCACGCCGATGAACGGCATCATGGGCATGACCGACCTGGTCCTGCGTCGCGCCACCGATCCCCAGCAGATCGAATGGATACACAAGAGCAAACTCTCCGCCCAGCATCTGCTGTCCATCATCAACGATATCCTCGACATCGCCAAGATCGAAGCCGACCGGCTGACGCTCGAAGAGAGGAACTTCTCGGTCGCGCAAGTCATCGACGAAGCTCTCCGGATGCAGGAGGAGGCAGCCCGCGCCAAGGGTCTTGGTCTGAGCCGGGATATCGACCCCGCCCTGCCCGATCTGCTGTGTGGCGACGCCATGCGTCTGAAACAGATCCTGCTCAATTACGTCAGCAACGCGATCAAGTTTTCCGCGCAGGGACGGATTTGTGTGCGGGCTAGCGTCATGGAAGAAGACAGCCACAGCGTATTGCTGCGTATTGACGTTACCGATCAGGGCATCGGTATTGGCCCCGAGCAGCAGGCCCTGCTGTTCCGTGCCTTCGTTCAGGCGGATGCCTCGATGACACGCAAGTATGGCGGGACGGGGCTGGGCCTGATCGTTGCCAAGCGCATCGCCCATCTGATGGGCGGCGATGTGGGCGTGACCAGCGAGGAAGCCGAAGGCAGCACTTTCTGGGCCACCGTCCGGCTGCGGCGTGCGGTCGCCGGCCCCGATGTCGACAGCAGGCCACCGGCAGAACCGCCGCGAGACGCGCTGATCCGCGAGTTCGCCGGTGCTCGCATCCTGCTGGCGGAAGACGAGCCGATGAACCAGGAGGTGATGGCGTTTCTGTTGAAAGATGCCGGCCTGGTGCCGGAAATGGCCAGTAACGGTGAGGAGGCTCTGGACATGGCCCGCGGTGGCGGTTACGCCCTGATCCTGATGGATGTACAGATGCCGGTCATGAATGGACTGGATGCCACTCGCGCCATTCGTCAATTGCCGGGTATCGCCCGCATTCCAATTCTGGCCCTGACCGCCAATGCCTTCGACGAAGATCGCGACATCTGTTTCGCCGCCGGCATGAATGCTCATATCGGCAAGCCAGTGGACCCGGATGCGCTGTGCGCGGCGTTGCTGCTGTGGCTGCGGAAGGCGAGTGCTTAGGTCCGTTCCAAGGAACCGGGCTGCCTCTCGGGTCGGCGCGACGGACTCCCTGCGTGCGTGGGAGGCTCAGGCCACCTTGACCGGAATCTTGCCGATCTTGGCCTGCCATTCCTTCGGCCCGGTAATGTGCACCGAGCTGCCGAGCGAATCGACGGCGACGGTGACCGGCATGTCCTTGACGTCGAACTCGTAGATGGCTTCCATGCCCAGATCCGCGAAACCCACGACCTTGGCCGACTGGATTGCCTTGGCGACGAGGTAGGCGGCCCCGCCGACGGCCATCAGGTAGGCCGACTTGTGCTTCTTGATGGCCTCGATCGCCGCCGGGCCGCGCTCGGCCTTGCCGATCATCGAAATCAGGCCGGTCTGCGCCAGCATGACTTCGGTGAACTTGTCCATCCGCGTTGCGGTGGTGGGGCCGGCGGGGCCGACCACTTCCTTGCCCACCGGATCGACCGGGCCGACGTAATAGATGACGCGGTCGGTGAAATCCACCGGCAACTTTTCGCCCTTGGCCAGCATGTCGGCGATGCGCTTGTGCGCGGCGTCGCGGCCGGTCAGCATCTTGCCGTTGAGCAGCAGTTTCTGGCCGGGCGTCCAGGCGGCAACCTGGGCGCGGGTCAATGTGTTCAGGTCGACGCGGGTGGCAGTGGCGGCATCGGCCTGCCAGGTCACCTTGGGCCAGTCTTCGAGGCTGGGCGGCTGCAGCCTGGCCGGGCCGGAACCGTCGAGGTGGAAATGGCAATGGCGCGTCGCCGCACAGTTGGGGATCAGCGCGACGGGCAGATTGGCGGCGTGGGTCGGGTAATCGAGCACCTTGACGTCGAGCACCGTGGTGAGGCCGCCGAGGCCCTGGGCGCCGATGCCCAGGGCATTGATCTTCTCGTGCAGTTCGAGGCGCAGTTGTTCCGCCCTTGTCTTGGCCCCACGAGCCTTCAGCTCGTGGATGTCCACCGGCGCCATGATGGCTTCCTTGGCCAGCAGCATGGCCTTTTCCGGCGTGCCGCCGATGCCGACTCCCAGGATGCCGGGCGGGCACCAGCCGGCACCCATGGTCGGGATGGTCTTGAGGATCCACTCGACCAGGTCGTCGGAGGGATTCAGCATGGCGAACTTGGCCTTGGCCTCCGAGCCGCCGCCCTTGGCCGCGCAGATGACCTCGACGTTGTCGCCGGGAACGATCTCGTAATGCACCACGGCCGGGGTGTTGTCCTTGGTGTTCTTGCGCGCGCCGGCCGGGTCGGCCAGCACCGAGGCGCGCAGCGGGTTGTCGGCATTGCCGTAGGCGCGGCGCACGCCTTCGTTGACCATCTCCTGCACCGAGAGCGTGGCATCCCACTGCACCTGCATGCCGACCTTGAGGAACACCACCGCGATGCCGGTGTCCTGGCAGATCGGGCGGTGGCCTTCGGCCGACATGCGGCTGTTGGTCAGGATCTGGGCGATGGCGTCTTTTGCCGCCGGCGATTCCTCGCGCTCGTAAGCGGCGCCCAGCGCCGTGATGTAGTCGAGCGGATGGTAGAAGCTGATGAACTGGAAGGCGTCGGCGATGGACTGGATCAGGTCGTCCTGGCGGATGGTGGTCATGGCGGGGTCCTTAATGTTTTCCTGTGGCCAGGGTCTGCATCATGATCTTGTCGGTGTAGGCGATGGCGATGGCTGAAACCAGGAAAGAGGCGTGAATGGCGATCTGCGCGATGATGACGCGGTCCTCGGTATGCCCGGCATTGATGAAGGTGCGCAGCAGGTGGATCGAGGAAATGCTGATCAGGGCGACCGCCAGCTTGACCTTGAGCACCCCGGCATTGACGTGGGACAGCCATTCCGGCTGGTCGGGGTGGCCTTCGAGGTCGAGGCGCGAGACGAAGGTTTCGTAGCCGCCGATGATGACCATGATCAGCAGGTTGGCGATCATGACCACGTCGATCAGGCCGAGGACGATCAGCATCACCTCGTTCTCGCTGAGGCTGCCGGCCTTGGTCACCAGGATCGCCAGTTCGTGCATGAACTGATACACATAGACGCCCTGGGCGATGATCAGCCCGAGATACAGGGGCGCCTGCAGCCAGCGGCTCCAGAAAATGAAATACTCCATTGGCTTGATGATCTGGTTCATGGTGTGGGGGCGTCGGTGGTGCGGGGCAGCAATCTTACCCCAGGCCGCGCAGGATCAAGCGGTGGCTGCGTAAGTCCTATGTAAGACTCTTTTGCTTTACTATGGAAGCACTTAGAATTCGAGTCCGCGACAGCAGTTTCCACCGTTGCTCGCCGCGATTCTTCCAGCGAAAACAATATCTGCCCGGCGGCCGTTGGTGCCAGAGCGGTAGGAGCTTTTCAGTCATCCGGTTTCGTCCGGTCTCATGCGATAGGAGAGGTGTCAATGTCCAGCATCGAATCAAATGTCACGGAAAGTCGTGTATTCCCCCCGGCGGACGCCGTGGTCAAGAAGGCCACCATTTCCGGTATGGCGGCCTACGAGGCGCTGTGCAAGGAAGCCGACCAGGACTATGCCGGCTACTGGGCGCGCCTGGCCAAGGAGCACGTGAGCTGGAAGCAGCCCTTCACCCAGTCGCTGGATGAGTCGAACGCTCCGTTCTACAAGTGGTTTGCCGACGGCAAGCTGAACGTCTCCTACAACTGCCTCGATCGCAACATCGAAGCCGGCCTCGGCGACAAGGTCGCGATCATTTTTGAAGCCGACGGCGGCCAGGTCAGCAAGGTCACCTACAAGGAACTGCTGGGCAGGGTGGCCCGCTTCGCCAATGCGCTGAAGGCGCAGGGCATCAAGAAGGGTGATCGCGTCCTGATCTACATGCCGATGTCGGTCGAAGGCGTGGTCGCGATGCAGGCCTGTGCCCGTATCGGCGCGATCCACTCGGTGGTGTTCGGCGGCTTCTCCGCCAAGAGCGTGCAGGAACGCATCCAGGATGCCGGCGCCGTTGCCGTCATCACCTCCGACGAGCAGTGCCGCGGCGGCAAGAACATTCCCCTGAAGCCGGCGGTCGACGACGGCATCGCCATGGGCGGTTGCGAGTCGATCAAGACTGTCATCGTCTTCAAGCGCACCGGCGGCACCTGCAACATGGTCGCCGGCCGCGACATCTGGTGGGACGACGCCACCGCCGGCCAGTCCGACGTCTGCGAACCGGAATGGGTCGATGCCGAGCATCCCCTGTTCCTGCTCTATACCTCGGGTTCCACCGGCAAGCCGAAGGGCGTTCAGCACAGCTCGGGCGGCTATCTGCTGCACGCGATCCTGACCATGAAGTGGACCTTCGACATCAAGCCCGACGATGTCTTCTGGTGCACCGCCGACATCGGCTGGGTCACCGGCCACACCTACATCACCTATGGCCCGCTGGCCTGCGGCGCCACCGAGATCGTGTTCGAAGGCGTGCCGACCTACCCGGACGCCGGCCGTTTCTGGAAGACCATCCAGGCGCACCAGGTCAATATCTTCTACACCGCGCCGACGGCGATCCGCTCG
>ORJL011631574.1_pt1 | contig 10406 bp, 7 predicted proteins | sample 1779941 | NCBI WGS metagenome assembly ORJL01 (sample SAMEA104232317, study PRJEB22302) | groundwater metagenome | biome: forest; feature: aquifer; material: groundwater | place: USA | collected 2011-08-07 | depth 5.8 m | reverse complement strand
GCTCTTTCTCCGCATTGAAGGGGACGGCGATCGCCGGATCGTAGTGCATCCGGTAACCGCCGGCGGGGTCGCCGCGCAGGACGTGTTCTGTAAGGATGCGCCACTGGCTGTCGCTATGCGGGCCGAAGGGCGCGCACGCGGCGCGTACGTACTGCTCGGCCGCATCGACGCTGGGAAACCGGGGCGCCTTGCCGACATAGGTGCCGATGCGCTCGAGCGACGCCGCGGTGAGCACCGGCCCGACATCGTTCAGCACCAGCCGCGTGATCGGGGTCTCCGCGAGCGAGGCGAGCGTCATGCCGATCAGGCCGCCCAGCGAGGTGCCCACCCAATGCACGGTCTCCACGCCAAGGCGCGCGACGAGCGCCACCATGGCGTTCACATAGGTGGGCGCGACGTAGTCCATGGGATTCTTCAACCAGTCCGAATCCCCGCGCCCGGGCACATCGGGGCATACCACGCGGTAATGCCCGCAGAGTTCGCCGGAGAGAAAATCGAAATCGCGCGCACAGCGCGTCAGGCCGTGCACGCAGATGAGCACGCGCGGATTGTCCGCCTCGCCCCACTCCAGGTAAGCCATCCGGTGCAGGCCGCCCGGCGCCAGGTACTGCACCTTGTGTCTGCGAAACGGCTCGGTACTCTGATTCTCCATCATCTCGACAGTACGGCAATGAATTGCTAACCGGGCCGGGGAACCAATAGGGGTGCGGGTCTCCGGCATATTGCGAAGCAAATCGCAAACCGCGATTTCTCGCTAGCAGCCTTACGGGGCGTTCCGGACACGCCCATCAGGCCGCCGCCTGCTGCTGATACAGGTACTTCTGGAAACCGGCGAACACCTTGCCGATCTCGTCGGGCTTGCCAAGGTCCGCAACCGCGTCCGCGATTGAATCGTGGTACTTCAGACGCAGCAACGGCGTCAGCTTCTCCTGGCCAAGTTCTTCAACGCCGACGCTGACGTAGTGGGAGAGCACGAATTCGAGGAAGACCCTCTGTTTGCTGTTGAAATGGGTGCTGATGATGATTTTCGCCGTCGCAGCCCGTTCCGCGCGGGTGAGCGGAGCCAGCGCGTAGGCTACATGCGCCAGCACGTCGAAGAGATCGCTCTTCTCCGCATCGATGATCTTCTGCATCTCGCCGAGTTGCTCTCTTCCAAAACCTTTTTCGGCGAGGCCTTGCAGGAGCTTGGCGCGGGTATCCGGAGCGCTCCACAAGGCACGGAGTTCAGCTTCATCCTTGAAAAACTCCGGTAACCTGCCGAAGAGCGCTTCCATGAACTGCTGCGCCAACATCGGCGTGCCATCTGGATGCCAGAAGCTCGTTACCATCATGTGCCGGATGTTGCGCGCCTTGCCGTCGGCGAGTTTGACCTTGATCTTCTTGCGCTTCTCGTACTCCGCCTGCGGCTCGCGAGCCTTCGGCAGCGGCTCGGGCCTGGGCTCTTTCGGCTCCGGTTCGATGGGCTCGCCGTCCCATTCCGGGTCGCTGAAGTGATGGTGCGCCTTCACGAAGTCGTAGATCGTGAAATAGTCCTTCCCATCATAGAGCCGCGTACCGCGTCCGATGATCTGCTTGAACTCGATCATCGAATTGATCGGGCGCATTAAGACGATGTTGCGGATGTTACGGGCATCCACGCCGGTGGAGAGCTTCTGCGAAGTGGTCAGAATGGTCGGAATGGTCTTCTCGTTGTCCTGGAACTCGCGCAGATGCTGCTCGCCCAGCTCGGCGTCGTTGGCGGTGACTCGCTGGCAGTAGTTCGGGTCGGTGCTGGTCTTCATCTGGTTGATAAGGTCGCGCACCGCCAGCGCGTGGTCCTGCGTGGCGCAAAAGACCAGCGTCTTTTCCTGCTGGTTGATCTGGGACATGAAAATATCGACGCGCTTTCTTTCGCGCTCCCGGATCTCGATGATCTTGTTGAAGTCGCTTTCCTCGTAACGCTTGCCGGTCTCGATCTCGCCTTCGATCAGCTTGTCGTCGGGTGTATAGACATATTCGTCGAGCGTGGTGGAAATCTGTTTCACGCGGAACGGCGTGAGGAAGCCGTCGTTGATGCCGTCCTTCAGCGAATAGATATAGACCGGATCGCCGAAGTAGGCGTAGGTATCGACATTGTCCTTGCGCTTGGGCGTGGCGGTGAGGCCGAGTTGCACGGCGGGCGCGAAGTAGTCGAGGATGCCGCGCCAGTTGCTCTCGTCATTGGCCCCGCCCCGGTGGCACTCGTCGATAACGATGAAGTCGAAAAAGTCCGGCGGATACTCGCCGAAATAGGGCGAGGGGTGCCCGTCCTTGGGCGGCCCGCTCATGAACGTCTGGAAGATGGTGAAGAACAGGCTGCCGTTCTTCGGCACCTTGCCCTTCTTGCGGACGTCTTCCGGCGCAATGCGCACCAGCGCGTCGTCCGGGAAGGCCGAGAAGGCGTTGTACGCCTGGTCGGCGAGAATATTGCGGTCAGCGAGGAACAAAATCCGCGGCCTTCTGGCGGGCTCGCCGGCTTTTTTCCAGTCCACCAGATTCCAGCGGCTATGAAACAGCTTCCACGCAACCTGGAAGGCGATGAAAGTCTTGCCCGTGCCGGTGGCCAGCGTCAGCAAGATACGTTGCCGTTGATCGGCGATGGCCGCCAGCGCGCGCTCGACGGCAATGTCTTGGTAATAGCGGCTCTTGAAGTAACCGCCTCGATCTTCGAATGGCACCATGGCAAAGCGGTCGCGCCAAGCATTCTGCGCCGCGAAGACGCGGTTCCAGAGGTCATCCGGCGAGGGATACTGCGGCAGTTCTCCCTCGGCCCCGGTCTGCATGTCGATGCCGTAGATGCCCTGCCCATTGCTCGCATATGTGAAGCGCACCTCCAGCTTGCCCGCGTAGTCCTTGGCCTGCCCCACACCTTCTGTCAGAGGCTTGTCCCAGGCCTTGGCCTCGACCACGGCCAGCTTGGTGTTGCGATACTCCAGCACGTAATCGGCGGTGAGCGCCTTGCCGCGCCTGCCATTACCCTCGATGCGTCCGAGCGTGATTGGATACTCGCGCCGGATGCGGCTGCCCTCGACCACGCCCCAGCCCGCGGCTTTCAGCGCGGGGTCGATGTGCTCGGCGCGGGTTTCGGCTTCGTTCACCCCCAACCCTTTTTGATTGGTGTTGGCATTGCGCCCTAACGAAACACCACATCCGACTGCTTGATGTACTCGATGAAGTTGACGCAGAGAACAGCAACTTCCGGCATCACGCAAACCGCCGGAATTTTTCTTCTTCTGGGTTCTTTGGGTGGTGTGGGTTGCTTCTCTTCGTCCGATACCAATTCGGCTCCATGTCTCCTTGCCGTGGCGATGATAAGGAGGTCGTTTTCCCCCACTCCCTTTGGGTGGTAGCTATCATCGGTAACACCAAGCAGTTTCTTGATGCGCATCGCTCCTTGAACAATCGTGTTATTGATTTCGAGTAGCTCAATATCGCGTTCCTTAAGCCACTGACCGCACTCAGGCGTCTTGTGTGCCACTTCATCGAACGCTACGCGCGGCATGACCAGCTTCTTGTCCTCAATCTGACCTGCCATCCACTCCCACAAGCCTGGAAACTGACGCTCCGGGTAGTTATCCCATGCATAGATCATTGACGACGCATCAAATACCTGCATAGTGGCGCTCGAGTTGATGCAGATCCTTGATCTTCAGACTGTCGAGATACTCGCTCGCTCTGGCGAGGGTAATGTGGCGGGCGTTTAAAGAATCCAGCACAGTTCGCACAAACGTGTCGCCGAAAACGTGCTTGGGTTCACGATGGCGGTAAGCGCGGCTTCCGCCCTCTTCCTCGGGCGCGACTACCGACTTCGTACGCCAGCGCCGATAGGCGTTGTATTGGCTTTGTGGCAGGCGGCCAGCATCCAGTAACCGGCGCAAGATCACCTCACCGCTCACACCCCATGCTCTGCGTGGCCCCGCGAGCCAATCGTCGTATTGAGATACCTCGTCGGGCCGATCCGTATCCCGGATGCTTGTCAGAAAACCATCGGGCACCAATAGATGACCCGCAAAAGCATTGGCTTCACGCTCCTGGCCTTGGTGGGACTGCATATCCTGCTCGTCGTCAATCGAACTGGATTTGTGCATTAGCAGATGCCCCAGTTCGTGCGCAAGCGTGAACGACTGCCGAGGCTCCCAAGACAGCTTCTTGATGACAATTACCGGGCACGTTGGGTCGTACAGAGTGAAACCGAGAATCGGGTTCTCTTTGGCGATCTGCCATTTTCCGCTGTAGCCATTGCTGCGGAACACCAGCACGCCCCGCGCCTCCACCGCGGCGCGGTAACTGTCGAAGCTGTTTTCATCGGCCAGACCCAGCCATTTTCGGGCGATGCGGGCTGCCTCACTCGGGTCTTGCCGCGACAAGTCCGGCGGGCTAAACGATGGCCGGTCCGTGTCGTCCAGGTCTTCGCGGAGGCTGAGGTATACCGCCCGCTGCCTTTCCACTCGTTCGATCAGCGCCTTAAGCTTGGCGGACAACTCCGGCTTCTGGTTGGCAAGGGTGCGGAACTGCGGCGTATGCACCTGCGCCTCATCGACCGGCCCAGGTTCGAGGAAGAACAACATCCCTCGGCCGAAATACTCGGCGATCTTGTGCAACTGGTTGAACGTCACGCCTTCACCCGCCATCACCCGTGCGATGCTGGCCGGAGCGATACCCAGTTCAGACGTAAGATCGCCAAACGTGATGCCGTGGTCTGCACAACACCAAGCAATGCGTTCAGGGTTGATCGACTGAATGCGTTCCATAACGGCCATTATATTGAGGCGAGCCGCGCTTTGCCTGGCTGCAAGCGGTTTGTCACAGCGCGCCTGAGAAGGCTTGATGCAGCAGCGATTTCTTCAGCTCGTCGAGCGCGGCGAGTTTGCTCTGGTAGACGAAGGCGAGGCGTTGGCCGTTTTCAAACAGCCCATCGAGCACACCGATGATACGCTTCTGCTCACCAAGCGGCGGAATGACGTGGTAAAACTGGCGCTGTTTTGTGATGGGCACTTGGTTCCGCGTGGATTGCCTCATCACCTGCAAGTACTGTGTCTTGAATCCAAATGATCTCATGTAGTGAGCAAGATATTCTGGAAGGATGTGTTTCGGATTGCAGCGGTAATAGGTAAGTGAAGTGCCGAGAATAACCTTCGCTTCATCCGTGTGAAGAATGGCAACGGGGCCGACAGTCGCGTTGTGTGCGAAGAGCACATCGTTGTTTTTCGCGATGCCCTTACGAAGAAGTGCGGCTCGACTCGGCGATAGATACTTTGCGCGAGACATATCAACTCGCTCGTCCTCTAGACAGTTTGCGGAGATGTATGGAATGCCTTTATTGATGAACTCGTCCTTACGTGGATAATCGCCCCCGTGATTGCCGTCCAAATGGCTCTCAATCCACCCTCGCTCTAGGAGTATCTCCAATGTCACCCGGTCCCACCCTGCACCGCGTAGGGTGAATACGGACTGGAGGTGGCTTTCAAATAAAGCACGGGCGTTTTGCAGGTTCTTGTCGGCGTTGCTTTTGGCAATGGCGATACCGTTAAACGCTTCTTCGAGGATGCCTACGATCCGCTGCTGTTCTGGAAGCGGGGGAAGAATAAAGTCCAACGAACGAATTTGATCAGTCATGAGTCGATGAACTGTCGCACCTCGGCTGACCATCGAGAGAAGAACGTCCATCTTTGAATTCAAGAGGTGGTAAAGGAAGCGTGCGTTAACCGTTCCGTTGGGACAGAGTGCCTTCAAGTCCTGATTAATTGTCACGTCACGGCCCGTGATTGCGATAGGCACCGTTCTTGCGAGGATGCCGGACCTGACAACCATCAAAACTGAGTCTTTTGGAATCAACGACGTGGCGCTGCTCTCTATCGCCTCCTGTGAAATGTAGTCGATGGAATCGGAGACCACTTCGAACTTCATGTCCTTCGGCGAAACCCATGGAATGTCTCCACGCCAATAGCGCTCGATGGCTTTAGACGGTGTGCCGCCGCCTCGGAGCTGGCAGACTTCTCCGAGCGTCTTCGTTGGCCACTCCGTCTTCATAGCAGCGCTTTGATGTTCCCCAGCACCTCCGCGCTCTCCGCATCCAGCGCAGCGATCTCGTCCATAATCTCCGCCGGGCTGCGGTGGGTGACCTCCTCGCCACCGTTTGGATTCTTCACCGACAAGTCGAAGGTCGTTTTGTCGATGCTCTTCGCATCCACGCTCCAGCTCTTTGATGAGTCCGCGAAGGTCTTTTGCAGCTTGACGAACTCGGCAAGGTCATCATCATTCAGCGGATTTGTCTTGCCGAGATTGCGTCCAGGGTCGATCTGGTAGTACCAAACCTTGCGCGTCAGCGCGCCCTTCTCGAAGAACAGCACCACCGTCTTCACGCCAGCACCCTGAAACGTACCGCCGGGGCAGTCGAGCACGGTGTGCAGGGTACAGGACTCCAGCAGTAGCTTGCGCAGACTGACCGAAGCATTGTCGGTATTGGAGAGGAATGTGTTCTTGATGACCACGCCCCCTCGACCGCCGGCCTTGAGCATCTTGATGAAGTGCTGCAGAAAGAGGAACGCGGTTTCACCGGTGCGGATGGGGAAATTCTGCTGGACCTCCTTGCGCTCCTGGCCACCGAACGGCGGATTGGCCAGCACGATGTCATAGCGGTCCTTGTCCTGAATGTCGGCAAGATTTTCAGTGAGCGTGTTGGTGTGGATAATGTTGGGCGCATCGATGCCGTGCAGGATCATGTTCATGATCGCGATGACGTAGGCAAGAGACTTCTTCTCCTTGCCGTAGAACGTGCGCTCCTGCAGCGTTTTGACGTCTTTGGTCGTGAGGCTTTTCCCGGCCTTGAGATAATCGAACGACTCGCATAAAAATCCCGCCGAGCCGCAGGCGCCGTCATAGATGCGCTCGCCGATTTTCGGTTTGACCACCCGCACCATGGCGCGAATCAGGGGGCGTGGGGTGTAGTACTCGCCGCCATTGCGCCCGGCGTTGCCCATGTTCCTGATCTTGGCTTCGTAGAGGTGCGAGAGCTCATGCTTCTCCGTCTGCGAGCGGAAGCGCAGCTCGTCGATGTGGTCGATGATCTCGCGCAGGTTGTAGCCGCTTGAGATCTTGTTCTTGATCTCCCCGAAAATCTCGCCGATCTTGTATTCGATGGTGTTCGGTCCGCTGGCCTTTACCTTGCACTTGTGGAGGTAAGGGAAGAGTTTCTGATTGACGAAGTCGCGGAGGTCATCGCCGGTCATCGCGGCGTTGTGGTCGAGCCTGCCGTCCTTCCCCTTGGGCGCGGCCCAGGTTTCCCATCGGTACGGTTTGTCGAGGATGTAGCTGTACTTCTTCCCCTCCAGCGCGGCCTCATCGGCGAGGTCCTGCTCGAGTCCATCGAGGTATTTCAGGAACAGAAGCCAAGACGTCTGCTCCGTGTAGTCAAGTTCGGTAGTGCATCCCGCCTCTTTCCAGAGGACGTCGTCGATGTTTTTGAAGGCTTGTTCGAACATAGGCACCTATTCTTCTATAAAGTCTTTGTCTTTTTCGGTTGGTGGTCGTGTCCCTTGCGGGCTAACGCTCAGCATAAGCGGCGGCGCAAAGCGCCGTCCGCTGCATGCCGTGGTTAGGCGAAGAGGGAAGAATGTTGACACCTCTAATCACCGTTTAGTAGATCGAGGGCACCGAACTCTGCCGCACCATCATTGTGTTGATTCACCAGCCGAGCAATGGCCTCTCTGAGCTCTAACTGCATGTGGAGGCGACCCCAGCAATAGCCAAGACACGCTCAGCGTTCGCGGCGAGAGTCGCCGCCATCTCGTCAACGGGGACTCCGCGGACCTCGGCGAGTTTCTTTACGGTTGTGACGACATCTCGCCGTTCGCTCTCGCGGTCGGCCCTGGCAGTGAATGGAGCATCCGTTTCTGTGAGGACCCTGTCCGCCGGCAGTACTCGGACCAGAGCTGCACCCGACCTGCTGCTGAGCATGCGGTGATTAATCGAGAAGTAGCAACCTTGCTCCACAGCCTGTCGTGCAAGCGACACGGAATCGGAAAACCAATGGAGGATAGGTAGGACACGCTGGGGTGTCGTGTGCTCAGCTAAACAGACCAATACTTGGCGAGCCGCGCGGCGGCTGTGGATGCTAGCCCCCCGCCGCCCGAGCCGCTGAGCAGCGCATAAAATGCGTATGAATACCTCCCTTTGTACCTGCAAGCTGTTGCGATGCTGGGGACTGCCGTCGAGTCCGATCTCTCCGAGGAAGGTCGTCTCCGTCAGCAGCCGTTCCAGCAAATCAATCTCAGTGTGGCGCTCGCCCGCGAGTTCAGGGTGCAGCCCGAGGGCTGCATGGACGTAGCATTTACCCACAGTCCACCGGCGGTTCTGGGTCCATGCCTTTGGTGTCGTCGTCACGGCGAGCGTAAAGATGCGACCACGCTCGCATGCTTCGATCGTTGCTTCAGGGTCCGGCAAGAGGTCGACGTGACAGTGGAAATCGAATCCGCGCGCTGGAAGACTCATCCAGATCGCACCAAAGCTCGGCCCGTCACAGTGTCGACCTCTTTGATACCGCGTCTGAATACGTCGGTGTATTCGGATACGTCGGCATCTGGGTAGTCGGCCAACGGACCGGACTTGTGAACCAAAATCCTCGCAAGTGCTGGCCGCTGCGCGAGACGGCGTGCCATCATCTGGAACGAGCGGACATGCTCACCCTCCGCGCTCTTGGAGTTTAGGGGCTGCGCCCCTAAATCGGGTATGGTGTACGTCGTTGGATCGGCGCCGAACGCTGAGGTGATCGCTGCACGGCGAATCAGACACGGCACGCAGAAACCGCAATGTCCAAGTGCGAGGCCACGCCAGCGGGCCTTGGTAATGGAAGAACACGATATCGTGTCGCCGACGTGCTGACGCGCCAGGGAGGCATTAGCGCAATCGCCGAGCATTTCACCCTTGGTCTTGAAGCGGCACGGATTCCGCAGGGTCGCAGCGATCCCGAGCCCGTTGAGGATTTCCTGCCAGCGCGCCATGTAGAACGGGTGTGTGGTTCGTGTACTCCAAGCACCGACACGTAGCGGATCGAGCGGCACGTTTAAGGAGATCAACCCGTTCTCCGGCACATGGATGACGGGACGACCCTCGAGGCCGCTGGCGGCGAGCGCTGCGAGCGCGAAGAACAGAAAGGACCGGGCGCGCGTCGTCGATTCCTTTTCCATTGAGTGAGCGAAATCGTTCTTGTCGAAGCGAACATTCGCGCGCACGTGCCGGAACCGCATGTCCCTATACGCCTCTGTTAGGTGCCGGGCACAGCGCTCCTGCGAACTGGTGCTTTTGTCGCCATAGTGGCTGACGAGGAGCGGCGTCTGCCCTGCTGCGAGTAGGTCGATGGCGCCGATGAAGCTGTCGAGTCCGCCAGAGAACAGGCACACCGAAGTGAACGGTACCTGTTCCGAAACGGCAGGGCGGGTGATTAGCTGCCTGTTGTGCGCGTGTCGTTCGAAGAAGAACAACCGCCAATGATCGCCGGTCAGGAAGTTGAGCGTGCGACAGAGCAGTTGCGTCAGGGCGGTCCAGCGCGGCGGGTCGTGAACAGGGATATACAGGTCCATCTCGCGTGTCCAGCTATCCTGCGCATCAGTGGTGCGCGAGATACGGGTGTCGGCCGCCGTCACTGTCGCTGCCACAATCGCGAGGTCCACGCCGGTTTCGGATGGGACCACTCTACACACTGCCAACTGGTTGATCATCTGGCCGATACCGAAACCGAGCCTTTGGTAGCCGTCAACGAATCGAATCTCTGTCTGGAGCGAGTCCGTCTGGATGACCGTCACCTGTTCGGTGTCGCTTACTCCGAGCCTCGCGATTATGCTATGGCGTCTCATCCTTCATCTTCTCCTTGCGCGACGAGGAGATCCCATGCCTCCTGATAGGTTCGGTCGACTATCGTGCTGATTTGCCTGTTGGACAGTGTTGCCGGCGCTATGATGTCACTGGTGAAAGAATCGCGGACGGAGCGCCGGATATAGTTCTTAAGCTGCCCATCAAACGCTTCAATACCAGCGAGATCAGTGGCGAACTTGAATCCTTTCGCGCCAATATCCTGTAGTAGACGCCCCACTACAGAATGCGCGATGAAGGCGAGGAAGATGTCACGCGTCTGGTCGGGCGATAGGGTGGCGTCGCCAGCGACAACCAGACCGTCATATTCTGCCACCGTCTCCAGCCACGCTTCGCGAGCGATTCCCTCGTCGATCGGACCTCCATCCTTGCAGATGAAGTCAGTCAGGCCGATGAAAACGTCCTCGAGCGGACGACCAACGAGGTCCCCAAGATTGAGGCGCGTGAGCGTCGGATTGATGCCGTCGCGCTGGAAACTTCGTAGGATACCTAGTAATTGACCCGCGGTCGCTCGCGATGCT
>ORJL010367089.1_pt1 | contig 10406 bp, 10 predicted proteins | sample 1779941 | NCBI WGS metagenome assembly ORJL01 (sample SAMEA104232317, study PRJEB22302) | groundwater metagenome | biome: forest; feature: aquifer; material: groundwater | place: USA | collected 2011-08-07 | depth 5.8 m | reverse complement strand
GAGGAAATCATGGCGGATCTGGATAAAGAGACCGTCGATTTTGTGCCCAACTATGATGAATCTCTCGAAGAACCATCCGTTTTAGCGGCTCGCGTGCCCCTCCTTTTGCTTAACGGCAGCTCCGGGATTGCCGTCGGGATGGCGACGAATATTCCGCCCCACAATTTAGGCGAGGTCGTGGACGGCGCCATCATGCTGATCAACGATCCAAGTGCGGAAATGGAAGATTTAATGCGCCATATCCACGGTCCGGATTTTCCTACGGCCGGTTTTATCAACGGGCGGCAAGGCATCCTGGATGCCTATAAAACGGGCCGGGGCATCATCCGGCTTCGCGCCCGCGCGTTGATCGAGCGCAACGCGCGCAACGACCGGGAAAGCATCGTCGTCACTGAGCTTCCTTACCAGGTGAACAAGGCGCATCTCATTGAGAAGATATCCGAACTGGTCAAGGAAAAAAAGATTACGGGCATCTCCGATCTCCGGGATGAGTCGGATCGGGACGGCATCCGCGTCGTGATCGACCTGAAGCGTGACGAACAGTCCGGGGTGATTCTCAACCAGCTTTACAAACATACCCAGATGGAAAATACCTTCGGCATCATCATGCTGGCCATCGAAAACGGCCAGCCCAAGGTGTTCAACCTGAAGGAAATGTTGGTGAGTTTCATCAACTTCCGCAAACAAATCGTAGTGCGCCGCACGATTTTCGATTTGGGCAAGGCCAAAGAAAGGGCTCATATCCTGGAAGGGCTCATCATTGCCCTGAAAAATATCGATCGGGTGATCGCGGTGATCAAGGCTGCCGCCAATCCCCAGGAGGCCGGCGCCGCCCTCTGCGCCCAATTCGGCCTCAGCGAGGCGCAGGCCAAGGCCATTCTCGAGATGCGCCTCCAGCGCCTGACCGGTCTGGAGCGGGACAAGATTGACGCGGAATATGCGGAATTATTGAATCTTATGGCCAGATTGCAGGCGATTCTCGATGACCCGCGCAAGGTGCTGGACGTCATCATCGCCGAACTGGAAGACATCAAAGCACGCTACAACGATGAAAGGTGCACGGAGATTGTCGCCAGTTCCGCTGACATCGCGATCGAAGATATGATCATCGAAGAGGATATGGTGGTCACAGTCTCTCATGCCGGCTACATCAAACGCAATCCCGTCAGCCTGTACAAAAGCCAGCACCGCGGCGGCCGGGGCAAAGTCGGGATGGGCACGAAAGAAGAGGATTTTGTCGAGAAGGTCTTTATCGCTTCCACCCACCATTATCTCTTGATCTTTACCTCCCTGGGCAAGGTTTACTGGTTGAAGGTTTATCAGATTCCCCAGGCAGGCCGCGCTGCTAAAGGCAAGGCCCTTGTCAACCTGGTTAATCTCGCCGAGGGGGAACGTTTAGCGGCGATCCTGCCGGTGAAGGAATTCGTCGCAGACCGCTTTATCATCATGGCGATGAAAAAGGGGATCATCAAAAAAACCGCCCTGACAGCTTATGCCAACCCCCGTGCGGGCGGCATCATCGCGGTGAATATAGATGAAGATGACGAACTGATCGATGTACAACTGACACTGGGCAGCCAGGATGTCTTCCTGGGGACCAGGAACGGCAAGGCCATCTGCTTTCACGAGACGGATGTGCGTCCCACGGGCCGGGTCAGCCGGGGCGTCACGGGCATCCGGATGGCCAAAGACGATGTCGTGATCGGGATGGAGATACCCACGGAGGGCAACACGATTGTCACCGTTTCTGAAAAGGGCTTTGGCAAGCGGACTTATGTCGCGGAATATCCCGTCCATAACCGGGGCGGTCATGGGGTTGTCAATCTGAAGACCGTGCCCAAGGTGGGCGGCGTGTCGAGTCTCATGCAGATGGTGGGGAATGAAGACCTGATCCTCATGAGCAATGCTGGCAAGATCATCCGGCTTAAGGTGGAGGAAGTGCCCCTGCTCCATCGCGCTTCCCAGGGCGTAAAACTGATCGAGCTGGACGAGGAGGAAAAGCTCGTCGGCGTCGCCCGGGCGGAACGCGAGGAAGACGTTGTCCGGGAGGATGAAGACGTTCCGGAAGGAGAAGGCCCCGAGGGGGATACGCGGGATACGGAAATCCCTTACCTGCCCGGCCTGGCGCCGGAAGAGACGGAGGATGGTGAAGCATAGTTTATGAAGGAAGAGATTCGCCTGCTGGAGGAGGAAATTGGCAGACTGCAGCAGGAGAGGAAGGAAAGAGAAGCCGCCCTTCCGGCCCATACCGTCCGCCCGCATCAGATAATGGCGATTGAGCAATTAGAGGACGAAATCAACCGTAAGGAGGCAAAACTGGTGGCTTTAAAAAAACAAAGATAATCGGAAATTTATGCCAGAAACCTATAAAGAAACAATAGCTCGACTGATAGCTGCCGCTCCTTTCTCAATAGATCCCAACATTAAAATGGAGGGGCGTCCTCCTACGATGGCAAGCTCAGAGTTCCTTACAAATAAAGAGCAGGGCGACTGGGCTGAAAGGGTGGTATTAAATGCTATAAATGACAACTCCATCGAGTTTGTTGCAATCCAATATGGTCGCTCCGATTCTATGGGAGCGGGTGATCCAGGGTTCGCCGATTTTTATCAAAAATACTAGGACGAGTTAAACCACATCGGTAAGCGCCCCGATATCCTTATTTTCCGACGAACAGATATCCCCAACATTGAGTCGATGGGTCTTGATGATGAGGAATTTATCCAGAAAGCCGTTGCTGCTATCGAGGTACGATCAAGTAGTTTCCTGGCTAATAAGTACGCCGTCTTCATGGACGAGAGAACAAGACAAGCTGAAAGAGAGTGTGCACGATTAAAAAATTTGATTCTTGCAGAACCTCTTTCCAATACTCTCTTTGAAAAGAGTCCCGATATCCATGCGTTGATAGCTAATGCGACCGCAACTACATTTCGCGAGCTTGATTTCCGTCTTCGAAGTTGGTCAACTTCTGAACACCTCCGGACTCTCAGTGATCATCTCAAGTCATTAAAAGAACAAATTAAAATATTGCACAAGCGTGATTACCTTAGCATAACACCGAAAGTCGAAGACCTTGCTCTAGTAAATCGTTGGATTCAGTATGCTGGAATAAGACATTATTATCTTCAAGTGTTTTTTGACAAGGCTTATGTAATTCCTTTCAGGGACATTTTGGAAATTAGCTCCGATCCAAACAAGGAGGATGTGGTATTTTCGGTTGAGCGAGACATCAAGAATCAGGGTAAAACAACCATAAAAATAAATGTTCAGGTTGGGAGGGAAATTCTTGGCCGGATTGATATGCCTGAACACAAATCTGCCTTAAAAGAACTTGATAGGGGACGGCTGCTTTTCTATGTGACCTTTGAGGGTGGCAAAGGTTACCTTGATATGAATGTGCTTAATCAGGAGATTATCTATGATAATTAACTTTGATTCGGCGTACAGCGATGAAGTCGGAGCAACTCACAGAAAGCAATTTGGTCAGTTCTTTACTGACTCAAGAGTAGCGTCATTCATGGTTAAATGGGTGCTATTATCGGGTCAACCATCGATATATGACCCTGCTTTTGGACTGGGGGCGTTCTATACTGCAATTAGCGAAACAAATGAAATATCTTTCGTAGCATCCGAAATTGATTCACAGATATTGAATTTCTGGAGGAAATATCATCGAGATGTAAAACTTGAAATTAGTCAGGAAGATTACCTGAAAACATGGGGACTTATGTATGCCAACATTGTGTGCAACCCCCCATATATGCGGTTCCAAAAGTTTTTTGGTCGCGAGCAAATTTTTCGTGAGTTCGAAAAAAGACTCGGAGTGCGTATATCTGGTTATACTAATACAGCTTCGGCTTTTCTACTAAAGTCCTTATCGGAACTGAAACAGGGGGGACGATTGGCCTATATCATGCCTCTGGAGTTTCTTAATGCTGGTTATGGGACTTTAATCAAAGAGAAGCTTATCGAGAAATCATGGCTCAGGGCAATCATTAGCTTTAACTGTGAAAAGGAAGTGTTTCCCGATGTAACGACATCGGTTGGAATTGTGCTTGTTGATTCGGCATCGGAGTCGTCTCATGTAGAGTTTCACGTAGTCAATAATATAAGAGAACTTGGTGAATGTTTAGAGAAGAAACCAAACAAAAAAATACCGACGGCAATGTTACTCCCCAGCGAAAAATGGTTACAGCATTTTCAACCACGCAGTGTTGAATGCAATCGTAGCTGCTTAGTTCCGCTATACTATTATGGACGATTCAGTCGTGGAATTGCTACTGGTGCCAATGAATTTTTTACTGCCTCTGAAAGTCGGTTCAACGCGTTGGGGATTGGAGATGATGAGGTTGTTGCCTGCATCACTAAGAGTTCTCAAATCACAAGGCCCTTTTTCTCGCAATCTGATTTTGGCACACTAAAGAGTGCCGATGCAAAAGTGCTCCTTTTTAGCCCGAACGGATCAGCTTCAGCAGGGGCTCGAGAATATATTCGATCAGGCGAAAACGCCGGTTATCATAAGCGTTTTCTCACTAAAAATCGCACCCCTTGGTATAAGACTGAGGTCCGATCACCCTCCCCACTTTTGTTAGGCGTTTTCTCTCGTGGAGGTTATAAAATAATCAAAAATGAAAGCGATGCTTTGAGCCTGACCTGCTATCACGGATTTCAGCCAAATCTTTTTGGCATGTCCTATATTGATTCCCTCTTTCTATATCTGCTTTCAGATGCCGGAAGGCAACTTCTGTCATTAAGCATGCGTAAATATGGTGATTCTCTCGATAAATTTGAACCAAATGATTTAAATACGGCACTAGTTCCAACGCTGGAAATATTTGATATGATTTCCAGGAGGGACATCCAAGAAGCCATAGAAATAATACGAGAGGGCGGAGCTATCCCTGAGGCTATTCAACGCAGCTTTAATGAAATATTTAATGCCCAACACAATTCATAATTCCTCCTTCGTAATTCGTAATTACAGCGCCAAGCAGGCGCTGGTCGCCGCCAACCGCGGGTTGATCGCTCGCTTCGAGAGGAAAATCCAAGCCACCCTCACCCGCGTCTGGGGAAATAATAATGGCCCCCTGGTGGAGGAGTCATGAAGCCAAGTTTTATTACTTATATCGATGAATCTGGAGACGAGGGGTTTGTCTTCAATGCCGACGGGAGTGGCAGTTCACGTTGGTTCGTGCTTTCAGCGGCGGTGATTCGGCAAGTGAATGATCTCATGATTGTTTCCTGCCTCAAACAAGTACGTGAAGTTCTTCAGAAACCAGCGAAAACGCCCTTGCATTTCGTCGATTTGAAACATGATCAGCGTATCCCCTACATCCGACGAGTAGGGGAATTACCCATGCGTACGGTAAGCGTACTGGTTTACAAACCCCTCATTGCCGAGCCGGAGAAATTTCAAAACACAAAATATCTGCTCTATCGTTATGCCACGCGGCTACTGCTGGAAAGGGTATCTTGGCTTTGCCGGGACCAGGGGCAAGTTGGTGAGGGTGACGGATTTACGGAGATTATATTTTCCAATCGCAGTAACATGTCATATGAAGACATTCGTACCTACTTGCGGTTGGTTCTCAAGCAATCTGAGGAAAACCCTCAAACGGTGCAGATCGACAACACCATAATTGATCCTGAGCGGATTCGTTCGGTTGAGCATTCGAAACTGGCTGGCTTGCAGATCGCGGATGCGGTAGCGTCTGGATTTCATTTTGCTCTCAAGGTGAATCGTTATGGTGAGACGGAACCAGGCTACTTGCCCCATCTGAGAAAAACGATTTACCGGCACAAAGGGGTTGCGATGGGCTACGGATTTAAGGTATGGCCGGAGGATTTTGCCACGGTAAAAACAAAAGCCCCCGAGGCTTTGAACCTCGAGGGACTATGATGAAACTGAAGGGTCCCAGGAACCGAGGATCCCACCCATATGGGCTGCCACTCGCAGGGAGCGGCCTCTACATATCCTGCGCTTACCCGTCTCCAAACTGCGATAACTTCGGAGATTTGTCAAGCTTTTCTTTCTCCCATAAACTGGCTGATGCTGTGGCCCCGCATAGTATTATATTCACATGCCGGACGGCGGGCGATTGTGAGGGAACCTGAATGCCATTACCAATCAATATCCATGAACTGCTCCGCGGCAAGAGTGTCGAATGGGAGCGGCTGGAGTTCAAGGAGGGGTGGAACCCCCTCGGCACGCTGCACACGATCTGCGCCTTTGCCAACGACTTCCACAATCTGGGCGGCGGTTATATCGTGGTCGGAGTTGGAGAGAAGAACGGACAGCCGGTTTTGCCCCCCAAAGGGCTTGATTCCGGCAGCATAGACGCCATCCAGAAGGAGATTCTCAACCTCGGACACAGCGCCATCCAGCCGGACTACCACGCCATCGTCGTGCCATATGAAATCGAGGGGCGCACCATCCGGTTGATCTAGGCGCCCGGGGGCCAGACCCGCCCGTACAGGGCGAAGCTCAAGTTGGGTAAGAATGATAAAGAGTTCGGTTATTTCATCCGCAAAGGCTCCAGTACCGTCCGGGTAAAAGGAGAGAATGATGCAAATTGATGTGGTCTGGTTCCCCAAGGAAGGACCGGGCGGCAACAAGTTCTCTGAAAAGATCTTCAGGGGGCCTTTGCCGCGGATGACCCGTGACGCGCTGGATTACATCAAGCGCAACTTCCTCAGCGAAACCGCCATCAAGCATCCGGGGCGCGCCGAGTCCTCCCGCGTCGAGAACATTCCTTACATTGCCATTGAAGAAGTGGTGGTGAATGCCGTTTATCACCGCGGCTACGATATTCGGGAACCGGTGGAAATCCGCATTATGCATGACGAGTTGGTGGTCTTGAGTTACCCCGGACCGGACCGTTCCGTGCGCCTGGAGCAACTTCGAATCGGTAAGGCCATGCCTCGACGCTACCGGAACCGGCGCATCGGCGAGTTTCTGAAGGAGCTGGAATTCACCGAAGGCCGTTCCACCGGGATTCCCAAGATCATTGACGCCATCCAGGCCAACGGCTCTCCTCTCCTGCCGAATTTGATTTCGACGCAGACCACAGCTACTTCATGGTACGTCTGCCGGTGCATCCGGCGGCAATGGAGGTAGCCGATTCAGAGGTGGGGGAATCGGCTGATGTGGATACCCCGCAAGTCACCCAGCAAGTCACCCCGCAAGTCAGTCGGCTGCTGGAGGTTTTGATCGGCGATATGTCCCGTGCCGAGCTCATGAGCGCGCTCGCACTCAAAGACCGCATGCATTTCGCGAATGATTACCTTCGACCCGCGCTGGAGGCGGATCTGATCCAATACACCATTCCAGACAAGCCCAATAGCCACCTCCAAAGTACCTACTTACAGAGAAAGGGCGCGTAGTTCTTTATCTTGCTTGACGGGAGAAAAGCATGAGCAAAGCGAACAACAGCTTACAGCAGGCGCTGGTTGCTGCCAACCGCGAACTGATCGTCCGCTTCGAGAAGAAAAACCAGACCACCCTCGCCTGCATCTGGGGTGAGGACGAGCCAACGGAGGTGTGTGCCGTGGAAGAAAGGGGATTATCGAAACCATAATGGCGGCGATCGTGGAACCATGGTCATGCAAAGGGGATGTTGGGCAAACATAAATGCGGAGATATCCGGAAATTATAGAATAACTTGTTGGCTTTCAGGTTGCTTCGTCACTCCCTTTCATTTCACTCCGTTACATGCTATAAAAGGGAAAAAGGAGGTACGAAACAATGGTTAAAATCACCAAGGTGTCCGTAATAAAAAATTATCGCCTTGAAGTGGCTTTTGATGACGGTGTGTGTGGGGTGGTTGATCTCTCTGATTTGGTCGCTCTGATTTGGTCGGCAAAGGTGTTTTCACCTTGTGGCGTGATCCACATATTTTCAAACAGGTTCAAATCGGTTCATTCGGCGAGCTTGTCTGGCTCGACAAAATTGATCTCTGCCCTGATTCCTTGTATCTCAAAGTAACGGGAAAGAAACCGGAAGACGTTTTTCCCACAATACGCCGCGAGCCTATTTATGCCTGAAATCAGCCGCTTTTTCGGAATCGTTATCAAAATGTTCTTTGACGATCACAACCCCCCTCATTTCCATGCGTAGTACAGCGGCGACGTGGCTCTAATCGATATTCGCAACCTATCGGTTTTTTCGGGTCACTTGCCGCCTCGCGTGAAGGGGTTTGTAATCGAATGGGCAACGATTCACCAGCAGGAACTCATTGAGGACTGGGAAAGGGCACAGACTCAACAGGACATTTTGAATATTGCCCCACTTACATAAGCCAGCCAACAATGGCATTCAGCGGAGCGCAAAAAGCGTGCGCCCGACTGCGCTCGTCGGATGTCCGCATGACGAGCCTGCTCCCATCCGCCGTGCTCGCGGGTCAGCGCCGCTATTATGAGCAAAATAAAAACGGGGGAACTATCCCGAAATGGGCAAAAAAGATAAAGAATCTGGCCTTGATGACTACGAAAAATTAAAAAACGAGATTATCCGTGACAAGGTGAGTGAAATTTTTCGTAACCATTCCAAAGGCCATATTGCAAAAATGGAGGAAATCGGCTTCGAGTATTTTGAAGACGATGATGATTATGAAGAAATAGAAGAAAGAAATGCCAAACCTGAAAACCAACGCCAGAGAGAGATTGTTGCTTATTTTGAAAATAAAAAGAAATTATCAAAAGAAATATTTGAAAGCTACTCTGAAGAAAAGGCTGCCGAGAATCCCAACTATCCTCTAATCAGGAAATACTTCAAAAAAGCCAATAAAAATCTTAAATCCCCGAATCGTGTTCGTTATCCTACGGACTGCATGTTCGCCTCCGGTTGCTCCCCACCCCGCTTCACAGCGACGCAGTTACCTTCGGCTACCGGGAGAGGACATCTCCCGAGAGAGGACTTTCACCTCTCAGATCGCGCCTGCTTTCAGGCGCACGGATACCGGCTTTCGCCGGGACATAATTGCTGGTTTTGTGTAGTCGTGCAAAGGTCTCTCGAAGGCTCGGACGCTACGCGCCGAATCAAAAGAAGAACAAAAGCAGACATCTCTGACAGGGGCGGTCTTATAGTGTCCAGTCGTGCTTGTATTTGGCCGCAATTTCTGATTTGAGGGCGATCTGGGTTGCCTCGGCGAGGTTTTCCTCCCGCTTCACCCAGTCTTCAAACTTGATATCCACGCCGAAGACCCCTACCATGTCGTCATTATCATCCACGATCGGCGAGGAGACGGTAATGCATAAAGCTCCTGTCATCTTGGAAACATAGAAATCGGTGACATGTATCTTGCCCGTCTTCATAGGATCGATGAACCATTCCCGATCTGATTGATCAACGCCGATGCCATAGTTTTCATATTTGGCCCTGTCGATAACGTTGGTGATGTTTTTTGTGATCTTCTTGCCATTCAAATCAACCACGTAGGCGAATTGGATTGAGGGATTCTCTTCGATAAAGGTTTGCAAAACAGGTTCTTGGAGTTCCGGCGCCATGGTTTTCATCACATCGTGGCCGATGACCTGTTTCACGGCCGCCACCGCGGCCTCCGAGACCACCAGTTTGATCCGGTCCAGTTCGGACATGAATATCTCCGGGATGTTCTTGCGGAGCAGCTTTTCCATTTCATCATGTGACATGGCTGTAACACGGCCGCTATCATACTGTTCCATGATCTTTTTATGGATTTTGGAAACCCCGGGGTGCCGCTTGTCTAAGGCGTCTTCTCCCTGTAGGTTCAAATGTTGATTTATCCAGAAGGCAATGCCTGCATTGCCCGATTTGTCGCTTACCGTAGCGGTTATTGGCCGTTTCAAAATCTTTTTGGTATCGAAGATATTGTAAATTTCTTCGCACTTGATCAGACCATCGGCATGGACGCCTGCCATGGTGACGTTGAATTCCGAACCGATAAAGGGATAATTGGACGGAATCCGGACCCCGACCTCCTTTTCGAAATATGTGGCGATATCGGTAATGACTGTTGTGTCAATACCATCCAGATTTCCCCTTAAAGCGATGTATTCGATGACCAGGCCCTCGATGGGGGGATTGCCCGTTCTTTCCCCCATGCCCAGGAGCGTGGAGTTAGCCGCGCTACAGCCGTAAAGCCAGGAAGTGGTCGCATTGATCATCGCCTTATGGAAGTCATTGTGGCCATGCCACTCTAAAAGATGGCCGGGTACGAAGGCGTCGTCTATGAAAGCGCGTACCAATTTGGGGACGCTGCGGGGCAGAGCAGTGCCCGGATAGGTTACACCGTATCCCATGGTGTCGCAAAGCCGGATCTTGATGTCGATACCGCTTTCCTCTCTTAATTTCATCAATTCCAGGGCGAAGGGAATGCAGAAGCCGTAAATATCCGCTCTGGTGATGTCTTCAAAATGGCAACGCGGCACG
>ORJL011003497.1_pt1 | contig 10411 bp, 7 predicted proteins | sample 1779941 | NCBI WGS metagenome assembly ORJL01 (sample SAMEA104232317, study PRJEB22302) | groundwater metagenome | biome: forest; feature: aquifer; material: groundwater | place: USA | collected 2011-08-07 | depth 5.8 m | reverse complement strand
GTTAGATAGTCCAATTAACTTCATGATATACCTTTCCAAGCTGATAGCAAAGCCACCATGGGGAGGCAAACCATAAAGATGAGCCGTTAAATAATGCTCAAAATCCTTTATATTGAACTTTAATTCCAACATCCTTTCTCTTTGGCTTTCGTAGGAATGGATCCTCTGGCCGCCATTGGCAATCTCTAAACCCCTAAAAAGCAGGTCGCAACTTTTTCCAAACCCCGGCATTTCTTTGTCTTCCATAACATAGAATGAGCAGTTAGAGTACGGGGGATGGGTGATGAAAAGAAATTCTGAACGCCATTGACCTTTGGCGTAACTGCTAAGAATTTGTTCGTCCTTAATGCTTGCATCAATTTTATTGTCATTTCTTAACCTGACAACGATCTCTTTCGCTTCATCATAATAAATCGACGGAATTCCATCTATCTTAGGTATATTCGCTTTAAGTAAATCAATTTCGTACTGATAGTTACCTATTATTTTATCTGATATATATCTGATTAATGCTACGATCAGATCCATTACATCATCCATGCCATCAATCGGTCCGAATTCTACGTCAAGGGCTATAAATTCGTTAAGCTGTCTCGAGCTTTTATTTTTATTGGCACGAAAAACCGGTGCCACCTCAAAAACTTTCCCAAACACTCCCACCATCATTTGTTTATACAACTGGGGGCTTTGAGATAGATAACCCTGTTCGCCAAAATAATCCACACTAAAAAGCTTTGAACCACCTTCAATTCCCTTGAAAATTATTTTAGGGGTATCAATCTCAACGAAATTATTAGCCCTAAGAAATCCGCGGAAAGCTTCCTTAATTCCATCCTTGATGCGGAAAATGGCTTTTTCTTTCAATTCGCGCAAGCCTATAGATCTGAATTTTAGCCGTAGTCCAAGATTATTTTCCAAGGAAATGTCGCCGGTTGTTATTGGATTTTCTCCGCTAATAATGCTAAGCAGTTTGATCTCCTTAATCTGAATTTCAACTCCAGCCGAAATACTTTTTTGAGATACAACTTTTCCCGTTATTTCTAACCAGTTACCCCTTCTTAATAAATTATTATCTAGCGGCGTTGTCTTGGATTCCAAGACACATTGAATTGTGCTGCGCGTATCATGTAAAATAATAAAAATTATCCCACCTAAATTTCTAACCCTATGAACAATCCCTCGGATCTTTGCTTCTGTGCCTATAAACTCATTTAAATTAGAACTGTTGACATCTTTATCAACCTTGCCATGCATTAACTTCATTGCCACTCTCCTTAAAATTTTCAAAGATCTAAAATAATTTTACCTAAATTATCTTACCATTTACAAAAAAATTGTCAACTTTGCAACGTTCCTTGTTGCGACTCTCTCACCTTACAGTGATTTGGTATAAAAGAACTAAACATTATAACCCAACGATACTAAATTCTTTCTTATTTGTTTAATCTCATCAGGTTTAGATATAATATTCTTCCTGATTTTTCCCAATTTTTTATATTTCAAAAGTTCTTTTTCCATCTTGTCCAAAATAGATTTTTTGGCAACAATGCGTTTTTCTAAACCATTAACTATCCCGAGCATCATTATATTTTTTCTGCTCCCCTCGTATTCATTAATTAATTTATATTTTTCAGCCCTTATGTATTCCTTCCATAAAAAACCATTATAAGCATGTCTGTCAGATTGAATCATCTTTCCTCTCTTTTGAACCTTTTGCATTAAACTTTTTATATTATTTATATCTTTACAAGTCCAAATTTCCCCCATTGCAAACGATGGTTTTATTTTTTCAAGAGGCAATAAACTCTTACCATCAAAACTATTGATATTTTTTATCTTTAATAAATGAGCTATGGTGGGCGCTATGTCAATGGTTCTTATCTGCGCATCAATAATTTTATTTTTCGGAAATCCTTCCCCAATTATTATCAAGGGAACTCTTATGGTATCATCATATAAATTATCATGATGGCCATGACTATCATTCCACCACCTTTCTCCGTGGTCAGAAAAAATAAATAAAATACTATCTTTAAAAACCCCCGATTTTTTTAATAATCTAATAAAATTTCTGAATCTATTCTTGTCAAAATAAGAAACGCCATCAATATACATCGACATCAATTTAGAATACTCTTCGGCAGAGTAAGCTTTTTCAATAGCCTGATGGTAGGCTTTGCGTAAACTAATTTCTTTCGCGCTCCTATCCTTCTCAAACCACTCAATATCAGCATTATGTTCTAAATCTATTCCATATTCTTTTATAAGCTTATTCACTTTGTTAATAAATTTATTTCCATCTTCCTTGATGCCGGAAATACCATAAGGAGCGTGAACATTGCCAAAATGGAAAAAGGCTAAAAATCTTCTGCTTTTATTCTTCTTTAACATCTTAATTGATTTTTTCTCATCCCCATCCGAATAATAGTCTATCTTTCTGTCAAAACCCAAGTGCCTCCCCAAGATAAAAGGAAAATCGGTGCAAAAAAGTGTAAAATAATCTTTGTTATTTTTTTTTATAATCTCAAAGATAGTTTTTTTGTCTATTTTATTTTTGAAATATTCTTGAACTCCATTATTTATTGGATAAAAACCAGTTAATATTGAAGCGTGAGAGGCTGTCGTATACGTAGAAGCTGTAAAACAATTAGTAAAAAAACAACCTTGCTTGGCAAGCTCATTTAACGTTGGCGTTTTGAGAATAGATAAATCAATGCCATATTTTTTTAATAATATTTTATTCGGGAAAGCGCCTATGCAATCGGCGCGTAAACAATCAATTGATATCATTATTATATTTTTCCCCATATAATCAAATTTTATGACCCATGCATTGTTTGAGTGATGAAAAATTTTTTTTCACCATGCCTAGAATTTTTTTCGATCAGCTCTTGTTGGGATATAATAACTCTTTTCTCTGATTACTTTTATGCCATTTCTTTTAAAAAAAATAATTATTATTATAAACAATCACTTTCTATCTTAAAAAATGATTTATTACTAACCCCTCGCTGATATGTTTTTTTATTTCTTTATATAATTTTTTTAAATTTAGTTTGAAGTTATTTATAAAATTTATATAAATTGCCGCGTTTATAACAACAATATCAAGAAAACCATCATTTCCATTGCCTCGAAGAATCGATACATCAGATTTATATATCCCTCTTCTACCATTACACACCATATCTTCTACTTTCAATGTTTTTTTGTCTCTGAAGTCTTCTGGTAAGAGGGTTAATCTATAAATCTTTCCATTGATAAGAGCTGCCACATGAGTTTCCCCAATGTTAGACGCCTCATCTAAATAAAGTTCGCTATTCTCAGTGGCTCCGTGTAAAATTAAAACTTTTTTATAATGATAATATATATAGTGCTCCAACCTCTCGCTAACATTATAAGATGATATCCCGTCTATTTTTATTTTGGAATTCATTTCGTTCCTGTCCATGTTTTCAAATAATTCATTAAATAATTGTTCGCTAAATATTTTTTTTAATTGATGTATTTTACTCAGCCAAGGATAATATATTAATGCCCGGGAAAAGAAAAAATTAAATTTCTTCAACGCGTTATCAGGATTTAATAAAAGGCATTTATTCATTCCAAAAGAATGAACCATTTTCAAGAAAAAATCAGCTGATCCCATTTTTCCGGTAAAGGAACCGCTACCCGTCTTAATTATTTTATATCCCATACTGGCTACCGTCATAGCTGCCAAAGTACTCACATTTATAGTTTTTAGAGTATCCCCGCCAGTCCCACCTATTTGTACAATATTTTTATAGTTATTGCTTTTATGCATGTTAGTACCATTGAACAAATCTAAAATTTTTCCGTAAAGCAAGGAGTTATGCTCAATATCTCTAAATTTGTTTTCAAATGAATCTATCCTATTAAAATTATTATCTAATAGAAATATTTTTAGAAGATTTAATTCTTTCATGATTGGCCTCGTGCTATTTAATATTATTTATTTCCAGGGATTATCTTGTTCCATAAATTCACAGTCAATGCCCTCAAGGTTAAACATTTGCCTAATTTCTTTCCGCAGAACAATTTTTTCTGTGGCATAATGCGAACACTCAATCAAATTAATATCAATACTCGGTTTCAATTCTTCAAATTCTTTCTTTTGCTGCGTCCCATATTCATTATTGATTCTATTTACATACTCTCCCGTAAGATAGGTGTCGCAGCCCAAACTTTTTGTTTCCTCTATATACTTTGGGTTAGAACCACCACCGGCGATGATACCGATTCTGCCGACCATCATCTTATTTTTAATATAATGGATTTCTTTAATATTAAATACTTTTTGCACATTATAAATAAATTCATCAAAAACAACCTCCTTTTCCAACTCTCCTGTCACGCCGGAAAAACCTATTGAGTTTTTATGGTATTTTATTAATTTTTTCAAAGCCAAGGAATCGGCGATAGAAATTGAAGTGGAAATTTTTTCATGGATATCGAGCGGGGTGTGCAAGGAATAAACGGATACCATTTTCTCCCGCATGTCTTTAAAATATTTTTCCGACAAGGGCAGAAACCCCCGATTGTTAGTTTCCATATCCATCGGATGATGGGAGAATATTAATATATCCTTTTCTCCTCGGTTGAATATTTTATCAAGAATCTCTTCGCTCAAAAATACGGTTAAATAAACTTTTGATACCTCTTCGCTATTTTTAATCATAAGACCATGGAAGGTGTTTATAAAATTTTTTTCTATATATTTCCCATAGTCTAGTCCCACCTCCTCGTAAATTTTTGGTATTAATTTGCTGAATGGCATATCGGGTGGTATATTTTGTATGTTAAATTCCTTATCAAATTTTTGAGTTAGTTGTATCAATTTCATATATATTATTTGTAATTTATTAATAGATTATTAAATTTATAATTTTTTATTTTTAGCATAAACGTGTTTCTGGATAGACCAACAAACCTATTTTAACAAAATCTATTATTTTCATAAAAGACTCAAATTATTAAGTTCGCACGGATCAGATTCTAAATCATAAAATTCTTGCTTGCCGGTATCGGGTTCATAAATAATTTTATATTTGTTGGCAAGACGAAATGAAACTTTGTTTCTGGCATTTGAAAATTTTCCACCCGTTGCAAGAGTTTGTTCCTCCGGATAAAGCGTTTCTGAATATGCACATAATTTCAAATCCTTATCTTTTTTCACCGACGAAATCAATGAAATGCCATCAAAATCTTTCAATGAATACTTAATATCAAACAAATCAAGAATGGTTGGTGCGACATCAACCAGTCTCACCTGTTGTGAAATTTTTTTATCTTTTGGTAACTTTTTATCTTTAATTATCAAAACGACTTTCTGCGTTTGGTCATATAGTAAGCATCCGTGTCCAAACTCTTCCGGATGCCCTAATTTTTTTCCACCCTTATCATTTTTATATAACCCATCCAAATCTTCGCCATGGTCTGAGAAACATACTAAGGAAGTATTTTTTAATCTACCCGCTTTCCGCAATGTATCTAAAAATACACCAAGGTAATGATCTGAATAAGCAACCTCTTCCTCATATTTATTATTGCCGCCATATTTTTTAGGGGCTTTATACGGCCAGTGTGCATCAAAAAAATGAATAAAAAGAAAGAATTTTTTATCTTCGTTTTTTTTAAGCCATTGAAGAGATCTTTTAACGACAACTTCAGCTCGCTTTAAAGCCGTTCCTCTTTTTTTAACGTCAACGGTTTTAAGCGGATCTGAGCCATCGGCCAATCGGGGTATTTGATCATCATAATAATCAAAACCTTTTGAAAAACCATACCACTTATTCATCCCCGGGCAAGAAACTATAGCCCCGGTTTTGTAACCCCTTGACTTCAGATATTGAGTTATAGTTTTGGATTTTTTAGCAATTTTTTCTTTAAAAAGATGCCGAACACCATGATGGAATGGCTGAAGGCCAGTAAAAACAGTAGCGTGGCTGCATGGAGTAAGAGGAGAAGATGCAACTGCGTTTAAAAACGTCGTTCCTTCTTTTCTTAGTCGTTCAATGGTTTTAAATTTTCCCGAATAAGCAACATCCGCCCTCACAGTATCCAATGAAATGAGAATTAAATTTTTCCTCATATTATTTTTTTAATTGATTCAGATAAGATAAATCGACATAATCTTTCATATTGACCTTAGTCTTTACTAAATTCTGATCGTAAATAAAATCTGCAGCCTCCTGCATAATTTGAAAATCTTCATCTATAAAACCCATGCGTATATCTTTTTTATTTGAAACTTTCAAATTCGGCTCTATATCGGCAGCGATGTATAAAGCTTTTGGAGTTATATCCAAATTTGCTTCTTCCTTAAACCAATTATCAGCCTGCTCTACATTATTTCTGTAATAATCATATGAATCAATAAAGGCGTTTAATAAATTAACTGGCGATTCAGGATTTTTTTGAATGTAATCTTTCGAAACAACAATCAGGGAAACGACTTTCCCAACTTGTAAATTTTTAACCAATCCCTTTTCTTCAAATAATGCCGGAGTAGGATCAAACCCAGCCATAGCGTCAATATTTCCCCATTTTATAGCACTAGGGTCTTTTACTAAATCGCTTTGCTCATAAATGCCGAGATTGATATTATTAACATCTTTTTTTGGATCCAACCCCGCATCCTGTTCCGCTTTTAAAGCCATCCTTTGAGCAGCTGCCCCAAATGGCATTGCAACCGTCTTGCCTTTTAATTCAGCTACTTTTCCAATTGGCGATTTTGGCGGGACATACAGCGAAACGCGATTATACATCAAGCGTCCGATGATTACCCAATTAGGATTTTTTGCCAGTAAGGTTGCCGCTGGCTGGTCAGCGGTTAGAATGACATCAACCTCTCCGGCTAAAGCCGCCTCATTTAATGGACCGCCGTAGCTAAATCCCTTAAATTCGGCTTCGAGCTTGTTATTTTTAAGAATATCCGTATGCTTTAAAATCTGTACCAATTGACCTTGCGTTGCCCATGGAATTTGCCAGCCAATACGAATCTTATTATAAGAAATTTCATTATTTGATTTTTGATTTTCGCCCCTATTCGCTCTTATAAAAATAATGTAGCCGAAAATAATAATAGCAATAACAAAAAACCAAACGATGTACTTTTTCATATGATTATTCTTAAATTAATTAGCCCTGCTTACTAAATAAATAATTAAAACGCAGAGGCAAGATTATTTATATCTTACACAAGAATCAGCAATTCTGTCAATGATTGCCTTTGCATGTTTAATTTATATTTCAATATAAAAAGTCTTGATTTAGGTTACTTTACTTCTTAATTAATAGCGCTTGAAAATATAAAAAAAATCAACTACGCTTGCTTTATAAGAAATAAATCATTTTATTTATATAGATTGCATTTTTTGTAAGATAGCGGCTGGTGAGTCGCCTTGCCATAAAATATGGGAAGACGAGAAACATCTTGCGTTTCTTTCTATCTTCCCGAACACGGAGGGATTTTCCGTTGTGATTACGAAGGAACACTACCCGTCGTATGTTTTTGATTTGTCGGAAGAAGTCTTAATGGGTTTAGTCGTGGCCGCAAAGAAAACAGCAAAATTGCTTGACGCTAAATTAGAAGATGTTGGGCGCACTGGCATGATTTTTGAAGGTTTTGGCGTTGACCATGTTCATGCGAAACTATTTTCAATGCATGGGACAAAAAAGCCAGAATGGAAGCCCATTAAATCAAACGTTGATAAATACTTTGAAAAGTGTGAGGGATATATTTTTTCTCACAATTACAAGCGATCAGATGATAAAAAATTATCCGAACTTGCAAAAAATTACGGAGTTAATGTTTGATACTATAAAAAGAAGCCCTGGCCGTACAACGACAGTCAGGGCTTTGTGGTTTCCGACGCTCTGGTTACGGAGTAAGTCGGTTGACGCCGCGATAGAGATATGTCACTTCACGCACGCTCTTGAGTTTGAGCATCACCATGAGCATGCGGGTCAAGCCGAAGCCGTACCCGCCGTGCGGAGGACATCCGTAGCGGAAGAAGTCCAGATAATATTGGATGGGCTCAAGCGAGAGCCCCTTCTCCTTGGCTTGCTCCACAAGGAGGTCGTAGCGATGTTCTCGTTGCGCGCCGGTCGTCACCTCAAGCCCCTTCCAAAGAAGATCAAAGCTCTTGGTGAGGTGCGGTTTGTCGTCAGGCCGCATGTGATAGAACGCTCGGACGGCCGATGGATACTCGGTGACAAACACGAACTCATGTCCGGTCCTCTCTTGGAAGTGCCGACACAAAAGCCGCTCGCCCTCTGGATCCAGGTCGCCCTTCTCTCCCCGCTCGATGCGATGTCCCATCTGGTCGAGGATTTCGTACGCCTCGGCCATAGTCACCCGCGGAAACGGGAGATCAGGAACCACCACATCAACGTTGAACGTCGCTTTGATTTCCTCGCCAAACTCTTCTTTCACCGCCTGAAGCACGTAGCTAAGCCAACTTTCCTCAAGTTGCATGACGTCCTCATGAGAGTTAATCCATGAGATCTCGACGTCCACACTAGTGAATTCAGTGTCGTGGCGAGAAGTGAACGATGGGTTAGCTCGAAACACCGGTCCGATCTCGAACACGCGGTCAAATCCCGCCGCCATCGCCATCTGCTTGTAGAATTGAGGCGACTGGGCAAGATACGCTTTGCGATCGAAGTACTTTACTTCAAATAGTTCGGCGCCTGACTCACTTGCGCTCCCCATGAATTTCGGAGAATGGAGTTCAATGAACCCCTCTGATTTCCAGAATGAGCGCATCGCGTGCTCTGCCGCAGTTTGGATTTTAAAGATCAGCAGATTCCGCGAATCCCGCAGGTCCAAAAATCTCCAATCCAGCCGCGTCTCGATCGCCGAGTTTTCACCAATCGGCAAAAGCGCGTCCGCCCTGCTGATGACAGTTACCGACTCGATCACCACTTCAATGCCGCCAAGTTTCACCGCCGGATTCAAAACTACTTTGCCGGTGATTTCAACGGCGCTTTCGGGAGTAATGTTGCCGATAATTGCAGTCAGTTCAAGATTCGTTGCCTTCTCGTGAACCGCCTGCGCGCTGCCAGTGTGATCGCGGATAATAAGGAACTGCATGCGCTTTTGATCGCGAAGAATTCCGAGCCATCCGCAGATTCGAACGGTTTCCCCGTTCTTGGATTTGAGTTCCTTGATCAACGTTCGTTCCATTGCATACTCCTTTCAGTATGCCTTGCCCTGATTGGCTTGGCGTATGTGGTTTTCACTGATCATTTTAAAAATTAAATGTAAAGAGCCAAACCCCAAGACCATCTTGAGGTTCATATTATAATAGCATTCTTGTAAGTTTTTGTAAAGGGTTTTTAGGGTATTTAATTTTTCCTGTACAAAATACCACAAAATATTGACAATTTAAATTTACGATGATAATATTTCAAGGTAATCAACCGTGTTCTTTACAATAAGGAGTTTTAGAATGAAGTTTAGAAATTCAAGGTTTGCTCATTTGGTTCAAATATCAAATGATAGGTTTTGTATTTCCCAGTCATTGGCGCAACGGCAAATTTATGGAGATTCAAGGTTAAAGCTCGTATATGATTTTTTTAAGGAAGAAAGAGACGAGAAAGAATTTCTAGAAACTTTTAATGGAGTATATGGGGGGCTCGAAAACAGAAGATTGTTTGGTGAACTAAACAGATGTCAACTTTTAACAGACTTAGGGGTTGAAGATATTTTTGATCATATTTCCAGAGAAGAGGAAGCTCGTGGAAAAGGATATCGTTTACTTCGAATTCTCTTAACGGATATTTGCAATCTTGCTTGCTCATATTGCAAGGTAATGCCTAATATTATTGAAGTAACAAAGAATCCTACCAGTAATGAAAATTTAGAAAGAGCAGTAAGAATATTTTTCTCCGGGTCCTCTTCGGATTACCCTAAAATCGTTCATATATCCGGCGGAGAGCCTTTAATCCATTGGGACAGCGTACGCTATATCGTAGAACTCGTTGAGCAGTTTAGGCGCCATGGCGAAAAATATTTCATAGTTATTGGGACAAATGGAACTTTAATCAATGGGAAGAGAGCCGAATTTATCGCCAGTCATAATATAAAAGTCATCGTTTCCATGGATGGCAGCGAGGAAACGCACGATACTTTGCGTCGCACGCATGGAGACGGAGGATCTTTTGAGAAGGTGCATGGGGGTATTTTACTTCTAAAAGAACTTAATGTCAGCCTCGGCATCTCGATGGTTGTTGGTAAACATAATGTAGACAGGCTTATTGAAGAAATTGGGTATGTAATTGAAAGTTATCGTCCAATGAGTCTTGGCGTTAATTTTATGAAGCCTCCTACAAAAGCACAAAAGGATTTCCCGTTTTTAATATCTCCTGAGCAATACGTCAGCGC
>ORJL010439556.1_pt1 | contig 10412 bp, 10 predicted proteins | sample 1779941 | NCBI WGS metagenome assembly ORJL01 (sample SAMEA104232317, study PRJEB22302) | groundwater metagenome | biome: forest; feature: aquifer; material: groundwater | place: USA | collected 2011-08-07 | depth 5.8 m | reverse complement strand
AGGCGCTCGGATCGGTCACGGTCATTGCGACCGACAAGACGGGCACGTTGACCGAGAGCCGCATGGACGTACGCTCGCTCGACGCGTCCGATCTGCCGCGCGCGCTCGCGGCCATCGTGCTGGCGAACGATGCGGACCTGACGACCGGTGCCGGCGATCCGCTCGAACTCGGTCTGCTGCGCTATGCCGCCGCGCACGGCGTGGACATCGCGCGACTGCGCCAGGAACACTCGCCTGTCTCCGAGCGGCCGTTCGACAGCGCCTGGAAGTTCGCCCGCGTCACGGTGCACGAGGACGAGCGGCTGGTAAGTTACCTCAAGGGGGCGCCAGAAATGCTCCTCGGCCGCTGCGCACTCTCGACCGAGGACCGCGAATCCTGGGTGGAAAAGGCCGACGCGTACGCGCGCGAAGGGTTTCGAGTACTGGCGGTGGCGTGGGCCGAGGGCGAGACGGAAGAGCACCTCTCGCTGCTCGGTCTCGTCTTGTTCTGGGATCCGCCGCGGCCCGAGGTGCCGGGCGCCGTCGCCAAGGCGCAAGCCGCCGGCATCCGCGTCATCATGATTACCGGCGATCATCCGGCGACCGCGTTGGCGGTCGCGCACTTGATCGGCATCCCGGGCGTGCGGGTGCTCACCGGTGAAGATCTCGATGAGTATCAGGGCGCCGCACTGACCGAGGCGCTCGGCGAAGTGAACGTCTTCGCACGCGTGCGGCCGGAGCAGAAGCTGCAGCTCGTGGAAATGCTGCAGGCGCAGGGGCAGATCGTCGCGATGACGGGGGACGGCGTCAATGATGCGCCCGCGCTCAAGCGCTCGGATGTCGGAGTGGCGATGGGCCAGCGAGGCTCGGATGTCAGCCGTGAAGTCGCGGACCTGGTCCTGCTCGATGACAACTTCGCCACCATCGTCGGCGCCGTCGAGGAAGGCCGCGGCATCTACGAGAACATCCAGAAGTTCCTCCGCTTCTTGTTCTCGACCAATCTGTCGGAAGTGCTGCTGGTGGCGGGCGGCGCCGTCCTCGCGTTCGCCCTCGACCTTCGCGACATCACCGGGGCGCTGATGCTCCCGCTCACTGCGGTACAAATCCTGTGGATTAATCTCTTGACCGACGGCGTGCCCGCGCTGGCGCTCGCGTTCGATCGCACGCCCGGCGTCATGCAGCAGCCGCCGCGCCCTGCCAACGCTCCACTGCTGGACCGACCGTCGGTCCGATTCGTCGTCGCCGCGGGCAGCATGAAGGCCGTGCTCGCGCTTGGGGTGCTCGGCCTCGTGCCGTGGTTTGGGTACTCTCTTGATGTCACTCGCGCGGTCGCGTTCCACTTCATGGCCGTCGGACAGCTGTTCCTGACCTACCCGTCCAGACACACGGGGATGCGCCCGCTTCCGAACGCGTATCTGCACGCCGCGGTCGTTGCTGGCGTCGGCATTCAGTTCGCCGCAGCCTCACTGCCATTTACGTCGGATCTCCTGGGAGACGCTGCTATCCCCATGGAGCTGTGGGGAGTGGTGTTCGGCGGGGCGTTGCTCGCGTGGGGACTTGCGGAGGCGTGTTCCCGATTCGCCTGGCGCCAACCGGCGAGCGAAGGGGTCGGACGATGATCTGGATCCAGTTTCTGGCTACGGCGCTCGTCATCGTCTTCGCCGGGGTGCGTCTCGCACGGTACGGAGACGTGCTTGGCGAGAAGACCGGTCTGGGCCGCAGCTGGGTCGGCGTGGTCCTCCTGGCGGCGACGACGAGCCTGCCCGAGCTGTTCACCGGCTTCGGAGCGACGGCGCTGGCCCCGCTCCCGAATATCGCAGTCGGGGACGTCTTGGGCAGCTGCATGTTCAATCTGCTGATCCTCTCGTTCATGGACGCGATTCAGCCCGAGCCGCTCAGCACGCGCGCCCACCAGGGTCACGCTCTCTCCATCGGATTCGGCCTCGTGCTCCTCGGCATCGCGGGTCTCGGTCTCCTGGGCGGCACGCGGCTCCCAGCGGTTGGATGGGTCGGTCTGTCTTCGCCGGCGCTCATTACGTTGTACTTCGTGAGCATGCGTGTCATCTTCACGCACGAACAGCACCGCCGGGCCCGCGAGATCCAGGAGGTGGCAGAGGAGCTGCAACATGCGGAGACCCCACTGCGTTCGGCGGCCTTGCACTACACGGGCGCCGCGGTGCTCGTGGTCGGCGCGGCGCTCTGGCTGCCTCGCCTTGGTGCGGAACTCGCGCGCCAAACCGGCCTGGGGGAAGCCTTTGTGGGCAGCCTCTTCATTGCGATCGCGACGTCGTTGCCCGAGATCGTGGTGTCGCTTGCCGCCGTACGCATCGGCGCGATCGATCTGGGCATCGGCAACGTCCTGGGCAGCAACCTGTTCAATCTGCTCATCCTGGGACTCGACGACGTGTTCTATCGGCAGGGCCCGTTGCTGGTCGCGGCAGACGCGAGCCATGGCGTCGCCATTCTCGCGGCCGTGACCATGAACGCACTGTTTCTGATCGGCCTGACCTATCGCGTGCTGACGAAGCGATTTGCCGTTGCGTGGGACACCGGCGCGATGGCCGCCGTATATGTCACGGCAGTGGCATTGGCCTACTTGCTTAGGGGGTGACTGGCACCGCAACGTCGCAACGTGCCCCGGCGAGACAGACGCTCCCGAGCGTCGATGCCTTTCACGCAGAACGAGTTACAGGAAACCAGTGACGCGTGCGGTTGCACACGCTGCACACCGACAGCATCACCGGCACCTCGATCAGCACGCCCACGGCCGTGGCGAGGGCGGCGCCCGACTCCGGCCCGAACAGCGCGATCGCGGTCGCGACCGCCAGCTCGAAGAAATTGCTCGCGCCGATGAGCGCGCCAGGCGCCGCGATCGCGTACTCGACGCCCAACAGCCGCATCAGGCCGTAGGTCAGCGACGAGTTGAAGTAGACCTGAATCAGGATGGGCACCGCGATCAGCGCGACGTGCAGCGTCTTGTTCGTGATGTTCTCCGCCTGAAACGCGAAGATCAGGACCAGCGTCGCCAAAAGCGCCGCCATGCTGACGGGTGCGAACCGCGGCAGGAGCACGCCTTCGAACCATGCGCGTCCCCTGGCGCGCATCAGCCAGCGGCGGAGCAGGACGCCTGCGACGAGCGGAATGACGATGAAGATCAGCACGGAATACAGCAGGACCTCGAAGGGAACGTGCAGTGAGGACGCGCCGCTCACGAGGAACCGGACGATCGGGGCGAACAGCACGAGCATGAGCAGGTCGTTCACCGACACCTGGACGAGCGTATAGGCCGGATCGCCGTCCGAGAGATAGCTCCAAACGAACACCATCGCCGTGCAGGGCGCCGCCGCCAGGATGATGCAGCCCGCGATGTACTGGTCGGCGTCAGCCGCCGGAACCCATGCCGCGAAGACGTAGCGGAAGAACAGCCACGCGAAGACGGCCATCGAGAACGGCTTCACGAGCCAGTTCACAAACAGCGTGACGAACAGGCCGCGCGGGCGGCGGCCGATGTTGCGGATGGATCCGAAGTCCACCTTCATCATCATCGGCGTGATCATCAGCCAGATCAGCACCGCAATCGGGATGTTGATCTGACTGCCGGCGCCGAACTCGAGACTCCGCAGGCCGTTCATGAAGGCCGGGACGGCTTTGCCGAGCAGGATGCCGGTCACCATGCACAGTCCGACCCAGAGGCTCAGGTACCGTTCGAACAGGTTCAAACGTTTCGGGCGGAGGGCAACGACAGCACCTCCGGACGAAGGCGGCCCACCTGCGGACTGATTCATACGAGTCCTGACGATGTTACTTCCGACCGCAGGCACAAAGGACCGCGCGGGCAGGCGTCGGAGTCGCCGTGCTGCCTCGATTCGTCGCGCGTCAGCACGACGATCTGATCTCGGTGTCCGACAATGTCGCGGAACACGATGCGCCGCTGATCACGCACCCGGAATTCCGCCACGACCCCAAGGTCCGCGCCACCGCCGAACCGGGGCTACTTAACCGCTGGCCCCGGGGTCGTCAGGGTCGCGCCCTTCTTGGAGAAGATCATCGCGAGGAGCTTTGCGGGCTGCGTCTGGCTCGCATTCTTGGAGACCTCGTGCGTGGCACCGGGCTGTTCGTAGAACATCTGCCCGGCCGAATACGTTCTCTCGTCGCCCTGCCCGGAAACCTTCGCGATCACGGCGCCCTCGAGGACGTACACCAGCACGAAGCCTGCGTGGTGATGCGCCGCGCCGACGCGTCCGGGCGGGTAGTCCACGTGGCTGACCGTCACTTCCCATCCGTCCATTGTCACATTCGGCAGATCGTGTTTGAAGACAGCGGACGAAGCGGACGCCGGCGCGGCCTGCGTCCGCGCCTCCGCGCGGCGGCCGGACGCGATGAACTCGGCCAGCAGCGCGCCTGCCCCGAGGGCAATCGGAGGGAACGAGGCGACGGCATCGCGTCGGGTGATCAGCATGACCCGGAATTATAGAGGTTCTCACAATGTTCCTTTACACTCGATCACAATCGCGACCGCGTCGCGTACGTCCAGGCTGCGACCGCTCGCCGCGGAGGAGTTATGAAGCCGATCTGTCTTCTCGCGTGTTTGTTAATCCTTTCGGACTCCGCCTTCGCGCAAACCACACCCGCCGATATCCGGTCGGCGGCCAGCAGGATCGCCGCACGCCTCAACACGTCGGCGGCCGAACCGTTCGCCGCGGCCGCCCAAAACCGCGACTCCGTGAAGAATGGCGCCGCCATTGGTGCGCTCATCGGCGGCATCGGCGGGGCGCTGTTCGGCCTGGTTTATTGAGAGGCTGTGGGCGAAAAAGGGGATCCGCCGTGCTGGCGTGGCGTGCTGGTCTTCGGCGCGATTGGGGTGGCATCGCGATCACATGGCGACGACGGTTCTGAGAACGTCTCTAGCCTCATCTGTTCGAGTCCGCTCACATTGCGAGGGTGATGACATCGATGCCACTCGAGCCGCCTCCGGACGTTGTCATTCTCGCGACGGAATGGCGTCCGCGGGCGCTGATTCGTGCTCAACTCATCGAGGAAGGCTTCAACGTCGTCGCGACCGATACCTGGTCGATGATGCGCGGCTGCCTCCGACCCGGGTTCAAGCCGAGACTTGCCATTGTCGATCTTCACAACCTCGCACAGCCCCAAGAGATCTTGCGCGATTTAGCCGTGCTGATGAAACCGAAGCTCGTGATCGTGCTGCGTGCATCAGGCACCATGACGCAGACAGAGATCGAGGACCTCGGGTTAGGTGTCCTCAACCGGCCGATTACGATCGACGACATCGTCGCCGCCGCACGTGCGGTCCTGACAGCATCGCGATAACATGGCGCCAGCGGTTCTGAGACGCCGCGAGCGATGCGTCCGCCAGAGTGGATCGCCTTCGTCTATTTCGGCTACATCGCCGCAACGGCCGCGGTCGGCTCGTCGCGCCCCAACCGCACTCGCGTTCTCGCGCTCAGCGTCCTGGTCGTTTTCCTGATCGTCATGCTGGCCCAGGGGCGCACAGACGCGATTCAGCGCGTGCGCGACTGGATGCCGGGCCTGTACGCCCTCTTCGCGTATTGGATTCCCGGACTCCTCGTGGGGCGGCCTCATTTGCCGCTGGAGCGCCGGCTCGAAGCGCTCGACGCCGCGGTGCTGCCCGCAATAGATCGCGTGGCAGCGCGCGCTCCGCGCCTGCTGCTCGAAAGCCTGGAGCTGGCGTATTTGTGCTGCTACCCGCTTGTGCCCTGCGCGTTCGCCTGGCTCGCGAGCCATGGGCGCGTTCATGATGCCGATCGCTACTGGACCGCAGTGCTGCTCGCGCTGTATCCATGCTACGGCCTCGTTCCGTGGCTGCCGACGAGACCGCCGCGCGCAATCGAGCCGACGATCGCCATCGACGCACGGCGGTTGACGATGCGCGCGGTGAACCTGCGGGTGCTGGGCGGCGTCAGCATTCAGACCAATACATTCCCGAGCGGACACACGGCCGCTGCGCTCGCCGCCGCTGCGGTCGTCGGCGCCGTGATGCCGCTGTCAGGCGCCGCGATTACCGTCATCGCGATAGCCATCGCCGTGGCGAGCGTCGTTGGCCGATATCACTACGCCGCGGATGCGCTGACCGGCGGCCTTGTCGCGGTGGCGGCGTTCGCGTGCGCGGAATGGTGGCTGGGCTGATTCGGCCGTTCCGCTCCCGTTTCGCTGGCATCAGATGCGTGAGGAGATTCCGAAATCAGAGATCAATCCTGCCGGATGTGCCGCGAGCGTCGGTTTTCCGGAGCTTGGACCCAAACGGGCGCCGGATCCCCGGCCCCCCTTGCGTGTCACGTTTGTTCGAAGCGGTGCATCTCTCCTTCAGGACACGCTGAACCGTCGGCCGCGCTCGCCGCGCGTTGACAGTCGGACGCGCATGTGCGGAACGTCGCTTGCGTCGTCCATTCAAAGGAGCATTCCCCTTCTAGCATTTGAAAGAGGGGTAACGCGATGAGAATTTCAAGATACGTGGTGTTCGGTGCGGTGGCTCTCCTCGGCGTTTCCACGCTGGCGCTCGCGCAGCGCGGCCCTGGCGGAGGGATGTGGCGGGGCGGAGGTAACTACGATCCCGCCACCGAGGTTACGCTTGCCGGCACGATCGACGAAGTGAGACAGATGCGGCCAAACGGTCCGGGGGCGTGCATCTGCTGTTGAGGAGCGAGGCCGGCGTTGTCGAAATCCACCTCGGACCAGCCGCTTTCATCGCGGAGAAGAACTTCGAGTTCGCCGCAGGCGATGCCATCAGTGTGATCGGATCGAAAGTGCAGATGGCCGGACGGGACGTCATCATCGCACGCGAGATCACCAAGGGAGGACAGGCGCTGGTGCTGCGCAACACGAGCGGTCTCCCGCTGTGGTCCGGGCCGGGGGCGGGCCGGCCGTGCTGTGCCGGCAGTTCTTGTATCTGAATCGCGGAACCCTCTTCAAAGGCAGCCGCTCCCACGGGGGCGGCTGCCCCCCTCATCGAAGCCGCAACCTCACACCCGCCAGCGGCGGTCGCGTCTTTTCGGATGGCGGATGTGCAGCTGTGCGGTCCCGATATCATAGGTAGCCGCGCGGCGTATCGCCGACTTCGTTAAGATGATCGCGAGCCATTACATGCTGCCAGCCTTTGCGCCTTCCACGGTGGAACTGATCGGCGGCCTTGCCGCGATCTTGACCACGGTGTCGTTCCTCCCCCAGGTGATACAAACGTGGCGCTCCAAGTCAGCCGAGGATCTTTCGATCGTCATGCTCGCGACGTTCACAGCGGGCGTGTTTCTGTGGTTTCTATACGGGCTGGCTCTTGGCTCGATCCCGATGATCGCGGGCAACGCGCTCACGCTGGCGCAGGCGCTGCTGCTGATCGCCTTGAGATACCGCTATGGCGGCCCGACGATCGGCGCCGGAGACGGACGAATGCCCACCAGGCGCCAGGCCCGGTAATCGAAGCCAGCGCGGCGGCTCGGGCGCAAGCAAACGCTGCAGCCTCACGAGGACGCGCCTCAGCGCGCCGAGCCTCTGCCGGCTGGACGTGTCACCTGGCCAGTGAGCAATTTGTCCTCGACGGCATCGACCTGCCCGGTACAGCGCGGGTGTCAGACAGGGCGGGCGGGTAAAGGTGCGAGTAATATGCGGCCGAGCGTGAGCCCGAGACCGCAGGCCGCCAGGAAAGTCGTTCATGCGTCGATCGTGGTCGCATTGTCGATCGCGTTCTTCTCCCACGTCTTTCGACTCTCGAGCGGCACGTTTCTTACCACCGGCCTGGGCGATTGGGTTGATCCCTACTTCATCAATTTCCTGCTGGAGCACTGGCATCACAGTTTCTGGACCTTAAGCGATCCGACGTCGCCAGCCATGTACTTCCCGGCTCGAGGAACGTTGGGGTATTCCCACGGCCTGATCCTGTACGCGCCTTTCTACATCGCCGTCAGAACATTCCTGAATCCTTTTCCGGCCCATACGGTCGCGCTGCTTCTCGTCCTGGAAACGGGAGCTCTGTGCCTCTATCTACTCTTTCGACATTTCGCCAGGCTTGGCTTCATCGAATCGCTGCTCCTGTGTGCTTTATTCTTCTCGTCAGCGAACGTCGTCAACAGCACCATCGGCGTTTGGTCGCAACGGGCCTCGGTGTTCCTCATACCTCCAATACTTTTGATGGGGCTTTGGGGGCGAACGCTGAGAAGTCGTCACCGCCTGGGTCTCGGTTGGCTGTCTGGACTGCTCGCCGGGCTACTTTTCATTCAGGATTTCTATACGGCCGCGCTGACCATACTCGCTTCAGCGCTGCTTCTGACCGGGGCCCTGTCTGTGGCGCCGGTGTCGATCGAGCGTGGTGATCCTCGCCAAGGATCGCCGCCACCGAGTTGGTGGTGGCTTGTTATCACGTTCGCGGCTCTGTCATTGGCAGTCGCGTTCGAGCTGCGCCTAATCGTGCGTACCCCTTTCGGAAGGCTGAGGTTCTCGACCACTCATCCAACCTGGGCGCTATCCATCGCGATTCTGGCCGGCGGTTACTTCGTCGCGCGCAAGTCGAACCTCACAGGGCGAATTGTCAGCTGGTGGAAAGAAGACAAACAGTACATGTCGGCGCTCGCGCTGGGTGGCTTCATGGGCTGTCTGATGTTCCTGTGGATTTACGTTGGAGCCTACAGGGCGCATCCCTCGTTTCCGGGCGATCAGCTGATGAACGCTTTCACCGCGATCGATGTTTCGCAGTTGGATTGGAAGAGGCTCGTGGCGTACGAAACGTTCCGCCCGTTCGCATTAGTATTTGCGGTGGCGATGCTGGCGTGGGTGCCCTGGTTCAACGTCGAGAAGACCACCCGACTGTGGAGCCTTGGGATCTTCTTCGCATCGCTCATCGTCCTTGTGATTCCACTCCGGCTCGACGGGTTTTCCGTCTGGAAAGTCTTCTTCGCACCGCTCCCCGGTCTCTCAGCGATACGCGATCCCAAACGGATGATCGAAGGTTATGAGCTCGCCGTGGCTCTGCTGGCGGCTCTTTTCCTGACCCGGCTTCCCAGCAAATCTCCACTCCGAGTCTTCATCGCCGCGCTTGTCCTGTTTGTGGTGGTATCGACGTGGAATCGACAGACCCTGGAGTTTGATCGCCCGACCGACGTGTACGCCCGCTGGGTGGAGGCGCCGATCGACGTCGATGCATCCTGCAAATCTTTCTTCATCAAAGGAGCGTCCGGCCAGTACATGTCGCGCTCATTTCACATGTGGGGTCTCTACGGCATCGATTCGATGTTCATCTCGCTGAGCCATTCAATTCCGACGCTGAACGGCTACAGCGCCTGGTGGCCCGATGACTGGGCCCTCTCGAATCCCCAGGAGACCGGCTACACCGAACTCGTGTCGCAATGGATAGAGCGGAACCATCTGGCGGACGTCTGCGAGCTAGACATCGAGGCACGGACGATGAGGCCGTACGCGCCGATCGTTCACCGTTGAGCAGCCCACTCCAAGGTCTGGACGAAACGTCACCCTGGGTCGCGTCGCTTGAGGTGCGGAAGGAGCTCGTGGAGGCCGCGCCAGACGAGCTCCTCGCCCGCTAAGCTTCGGGAGCGGCCGCGCCGATAACCCTTCGCGATGACTACGGGAGCTCCCGACCCTGCAGCCGCCGGCCCGCCGGCCAAGATCGCCACCCAGGCGCTGATCGGCGCCATGCTCGACTCGGGCAGGGGCATCAGCGATCTCATCTTCTCGCCCGGGCGGCCTCCGCAAGTGGAGGCGCACGGCGAGCTGGTCTCCGTCGCGGTCCACGAGCTTCCGGTGATGCAGGCCGAAGACACGGCCCGCGTCGCGCGCGATCTGATCGGCAACAACGATCACGCCCTGCGCACGCTCAAGGATCAAGGGGCGTGCGACATCTCGTATTCGCTTCCCAACCGGGGCCGCTTCCGCGTCAACGTATTTCGCCAGCGGGGCACCTTCGCGGTGGTCATGCGCGTGATTGCGGTGAAGATTCCGTCGCTCTCGGATCTCAACCTTCCACCGGCGCTGGCCGAGATCGCCTCGCTCAACAACGGCATCGTGCTCGTGACCGGTCCCACCGGATCGGGCAAGTCATCGACGCTTGCGGCGATCATCGACCTGATCAACGAGACGCGCGCGGTACACATCATCACCATCGAGGATCCGATCGAATTCCTGCACCTCCACAAGAAGGCCACCGTGCACCAGCGCGAGCTGCACAGCGACACGCCAACGTTCGCGCTCGCGCTCAGGGCTGCCCTCCGTCAGGCGCCCAAGGTGATTCTGGTCGGCGAGATGCGCGACCGCGAAACGATCGAGACGGCGCTGACCGCGGCGGAGACCGGCCACCTGGTGCTTTCGACGCTCCACACGATCGATGCCTCGAAGACGGTCGAGCGCATCATCGGCACATTCGAGGCCGGCGATCAGGATGGCATACGCGTGCGGCT
>ORJL010403809.1_pt1 | contig 10414 bp, 7 predicted proteins | sample 1779941 | NCBI WGS metagenome assembly ORJL01 (sample SAMEA104232317, study PRJEB22302) | groundwater metagenome | biome: forest; feature: aquifer; material: groundwater | place: USA | collected 2011-08-07 | depth 5.8 m | reverse complement strand
GGCGGACCATGAGTTCCTGCTCAAGGGCGACGTATTCACGAAGGACTTCCTGGACATGTGGATCAGCACCAAGCGCAAGGAGCACGACGCCCTGCGCCTGCGTCCGCACCCCTACGAGTTCTTTCTCTACTACGACGTGTAAACGTTGCTAACAGGTTTCGAGGGCGCCTCGGACCGGGGGCGCCCTTTTTTCGGCCTAATCTGCCCCAAACGGAGAGTTCCGAGGGGTAGTGAAGTGGTTGTGAATAACTTGGGAATAAGAGTTAATATATTCTGCTAGTTTTTGAGCGGCGGTTGCCCTAGAAGTTCAGCCGCTTCACCACACAGATGCGAGCAAAGCGGCGGCGAGCAAAACCGGATTTTCTGTTAATGAAATTGACTCTTACAACATATTGTAGCACAACATATTACGATGGTGTCCATCGGTTTTTAGGCGATTCTCGCGTTCGGATCGCGCGAGCGAACAGGAGGCATGCCTTGTGCCGGACCTGTAACTCGCTGTAAAGCCGCATGTTACGCGCATGTCACAGCCGCAGGTGAATAAATCGGTGTCCCTTCAACCCATTGGTGCCAAATGACCGTCCTGACCTCGGTAGAAAAAACTTGGTCATCCGCGCAGGATTTGCTGCGGCAGATGCTCAACGCGGAGATCTATAACCTGTGGTTTGCCCATATCCGTCCGCAGCAGATGGACGAGGAGGAGATGACCTTGGGAGTGCCAAACGATTTCTGCGAAGTCTGGCTCAAGGAGAACTACCTTTCGCTCATCCAGGATGTGGTAACGCACGCCACTGGACGTCCGATGCGAGTGAAATTCAAGTTGGACTCGACGCCAGAAGCGGCGCCCGCTCCCGCCGAAGCGGCCAAAGGAGGGGCAAGGGCCCTCGTGGCGATGCCGGAACCGAGTGCAACCCCTTCTCCTCAACGGGAGTCATCGTTCAATCCGCGGAGCACGTTTGACACGTTCGTCGTGGGCAACAGCAACAGCTTCGCGCATGCCGCCGCCATGGCGGTTGCGCAGTCTCCGGGCAAGTCCTATAACCCGTTGTTCGTCTATGGGGGCACCGGACTGGGCAAAACCCACCTGCTCCATGCGATCGGACAACACGTGGTGGCCCACAAGCGTGGAGCCCGCGTGGCCTACCTCTCCTCAGAGCAGTTCACCAACGAGTTCATCGACGCTCTGCAAACCAATCAGTTGTTCCGGTTCCGAAAGAAATACAGGCACACGGACGTGTTGCTGATCGACGACATCCATTTCCTTGCGAACAAAGAGCGCATCCAGGAGGAGTTCTTCCACACCTTCAATGCCCTCCACGAAGGGCACAAGCAGATCGTTATGACCAGCGACCGTCCGGCGGGCGAGATCCAGAATCTGGAGCACCGTCTGGTCTCCCGGTTCGAGTGGGGCCTGGTCACGGACCTGCATCCACCCGATGTCGAGACTCGCGTGGCGATCCTCCGCAAGAAGGAAAAGGCGCTGGGGGTGACTCTGCCCCCCGAGATTCTCAACTTTATCGCCAATAACATTCGTGCGAACATACGCCGACTGGAAGGGGCGTTGGTGCGTGTGGCATCCTACGCCTCACTGACCGGCAAACAGTTGACACTCGAGTCGGTTGAGGGGTTGCTGCGGGAGATTCTCCACGAGGAAGGGCGTCACACCATCACCATCGATGTGATCCAGAAGCGGGTGGCGGAGCATTTTGACATCCGGCTGGCGGACATGACCAGCAAGCGGCGTCCGGAGAATATCGCTTTTCCGCGGCAGATCGCAATGTTCCTCTCCCGGCAATTGACAGACAGCTCCCTCAACACCATCGGCGAGGCCTTTGGCGGGCGCGATCACGGCACCGTGCTGCATGCCTGCCGTTTGGTCAAAGATCGGATGGAAGTCGATCAGAACGTGCGCCAGGTCGTCGGCTACCTGGAGACGCAGCTCCAGCGGTAGTGGGGGGGCTGATTGCGGATTGCGGATTGCGGATTGCCGAGGGCACGACTCTCGGCTGGACATTCGGTGGTAGTGAAGCAACCGTTGCGGCATGGCTGTTATCGAGGTCCATGGCTTGACCAAGGCATTCCGGGCTTACAAGAAGCAACCGGGATTACGTGGGGCAATCAGAGGTCTCTTCAAGCGGGAGAGCGAGACCACGGTGGCGGTCAAGGACGTCAGCTTCTCCATCGAGCAAGGAGAACTAGTAGGCTTCCTGGGGCCGAACGGGGCAGGGAAGACGACCACCTTGAAGATGCTGGCAGGGCTGCTTTATCCCACCGGCGGCACCGCCCGTGTCCTCGACTACGTGCCTTGGGAGCGGAAGGACGGCTATCGCCGGCAGTTCGCTCTGTTATTGGGACAGAAGAACCAGTTGTGGTGGGACTTGCCCGCGCGGGAGTCACTCGCGCTCAACGCCAAGATTTATGGAATCCCGGACGCGGACTTCCAACGTACCGTGGACGAGCTCACCGAACTGCTCGCGGTGAAGGACAAGCTGAACGTCATGGTCCGCGAGCTTTCGCTGGGAGAGCGGATGAAGCTCGAACTCATCGCCGCCCTCCTTCACCAGCCCAAAGTGCTGTTTCTCGACGAGCCCACGATCGGCCTCGACGTGGTCTCCCAAAAGACCGTGCGAGAGTTTCTCCAGCGCCACAACGCCACCCGCCATACCACCATCCTGCTGACCAGCCACTACATGGCGGACATCCAGGCGCTCTGCCGCCGGGTGATCATCATCGATCACGGCAGCATTTTCTTCGACGGCCAATTGGCGGACGTGATCGACCGTTTTGCGGATTTCAAACTCGTCACCCTCCGCTGTGATGATGCCGCCCAGTGCGGGGCGGCGGACCTAGAGCAATACGGGGAAGTGGTCGATCACGACGCGGCCAGTTTCCGCCTCAAGGTCAAACGCGACCGGGTGATTGCGGTCTGCAAGGCGCTGCTGGACCGCTTCCATGTGAACGACATCGACATCCAGGAAGTCCCCATCGAGGAGATCATCCGCCAGATCTTCGCGCGGTAGGATCAAAATGGGCGAAATGTCAGAGTTTTCCACCCTCAAATTCCCGGTCCGTGGGGCAGACGCTTGCGGCGTCGCGGATCTCCGTCAGGCGCGCAATGCACGCATTCCCGGCAACCATCCGCGACGCGACGGCCACGAACGGTGTTCCGTACTTCTACCGGGTGCGCTTGCAGGAGTGATTGGTTGTTGCCGTACGAGAGCGTGCCAACGGGCGCTGTTTGGGCGGATGTGCGACGGGCCCAAGCATGGGTCGACTCCGTTACATGACCGCGAAATACCGGAAGACCAGGCTTGTTTTGATCGACGGTAAAAAGCAAAATCCGGTCTCGTACCGTAGCGCAGACTTCCAAAGTCTGCGCCACGGGATGCCGCAAGCGTCCGCGCCCGTCCTGGTAGCGCAGGTTTTGGCTACAGTCTCGCCCTTGCAGGGCTTGGAGGACTAGTACGCCGCAGTGTACTAGACGAACTCGTTGATGATGTTTTCCAGAAGTTCCTGGCGGCCGCTCGTGTTGCCGGTTACATCGCCCTTCTTCAGCATGTAGGCTTCCAGCTCTTTGAAGTCGATTTTCCCTGCCTCGATCTTGGCACCGATGCCGGAATCGTACGAGCTATAGCGCTCTTTGATGAACGCATCCAGCCGCCCGTCCTTGCGGATGGCGGCGGCCGCCTTGAGGCCGCGCGCAAAGGCATCCATGCCCCCGATGTGGGCATAGAAGAGATCCACAGGTTCGAAGCTCTCTCGGCGGACTTTAGCGTCGAAGTTCGTGCCACCCGTCTTGAACCCACCCATCTTGAGGATGGAAAGCATGATCTGGGTGGTGAGGTAGGCGTCGGTGGGGAACTGGTCGGTGTCCCATCCCAGGAGCATGTCGCCGGTGTTGGCGTCGATGGAACCGAGGGCGTCGGCGGCGATGGCGACTTCCATCTCGTGCTGCATGGTGTGCCCGGCCAGGGTGGCATGGTTCGTCTCGAGGTTCAACTTGAAGTCCTTCAGCAAGTCGTACTCGCGGAGGAAGTTCAAGCAGGCGGCCGCGTCCGAGTCATACTGGTGCTTGGTGGGCTCTTTGGGCTTGGGCTCGATGTAGAACTGGCCTTTGAAGCCGATCTCCTTTTTGTAGTCCACAGCCATGTGGAGGAAGCGGGCCAAGTGGTCCACCTCGCGCTTGAGGTTGGTGTTCAGGAGGGTGCTGTAGCCTTCGCGTCCGCCCCAGAAGACATACCCTTCACCACCCAGTTCGTGCGTGACTTCGATGGCCTTCTTGACCTGCGCGCCCGCATAGGCGAAGACCTCCGCGTTGCAGCTCGTGGAAGCGCCGTGGACGAAGCGAGGGTTGTCGAATAGGCAGGCGGTGCCCCAGAGCAGCCTGATGCCGGTCCGCTTCTGTTCCTCTTTGAGGACCTTGACCACCGCGTCGAGGTTCTTGTTGGTCTCGCGGAGGGTCTTGCCTTCAGGGGCGACATCGCGGTCATGAAAAGCGTAGAAAGGCGCCCCGAGCTTCTCCATAAACTCGAAGGCGACGCGGGCGCGTTTCTGAGCCATTTCGACCGAGTTGCTGCCGTCTTCCCAAGGGCGGATTGCCGTGCCGACGCCGAACATGTCTTTCAGTGACCCGCGGAAGGTGTGCCAGTAAGTGACCGAGAAGCGTAATTGATCCTTCATGGACTTGCCCTCGACCATCTCGGCGGCATCGTAATGCCGGAATGCGAGAGGGTTCTTGGAACCAAGCCCCTCGAACGGGATATTGGGAATACTCGGAAACGCGGCGGTGCTATTTTTCTTTTTCATGTATAGTGAGCAATTTGCCTGGCAGCTTAATGAAGTGCCAGATTGTTGACAAGAGCTGGTTCGCGCTAGACGGGTGAAAACTCGGATTCTCAGGGCCACTGGCCGTGAGGCATGTCGCGCAGGGTAAGGCGTATTGGATCGATGACCACGTGCTTGATGCGCAGCCGCTTCCAGGTGTAAGTCACGTGCACTAGTCCGTCGCTGGTCTGAATGACCGCCGGGTAGGAAAACTCGCCCGGTTCATTCTCGAGGGCGAGAGCGGATTGCCATGACGTGCCATCGGCTGAAACCGCGACGTTGAGCATCTTCCGATCGTCCATGGAGTGGTTATAGACGAGCAGTGCCCGGCCATCGCGCAGCATGACCGCGTCGATGGCGCTATTTGGGTTCGGCAAGGCGGTCCGCGCCATACGGCTCCAGGTGACGCCCTTGTTGGTGGACCAGCAGTCGGTGATGATTCCCTGCTTGGTGCGGCAGAGGATCTGGAGGCGATCATCGGGATAGAAGAGAATCGTGGGCTGAATGGCCGCGTATTCGAGGGCCGTATGCAGGTCAGGCGTGCGCTCCCAACTCTTGAGAGGATCCTTGGCGCTCTCCATGTGAACGCGCCAGCCGCGGTCCTCGCGACTCGCCCCGCAAAGCAGGGTCGCGTCCGGGAGTTCGACCGGCTTATTCCGCACAGGGCCCACGATGCCCGAGGGGAGGCGCTTGACCGTGGCCCACGAGTGGCCGTCATCGTCGGAGACCTTCACCATCCCCCACCAGTTCTCGGGGCTGGGGCCGACTTTGTAGAAAAGAAGCAGTTGGCCGCTCTTGCGAGAGAACAGGACCGGATTCCAGCAGGGATACCTGCGCTGGTTTCTCTCGTCGATTCCGTTGGCCACTTCTTGCGGAGCGGACCACGAGCGACCATCGTTCCGAGAGAGATAGATGCTGACGTCAGTGGCTCGCTCGCGAGTGCCGCCAAACCAAGCCGCAAGCAGGCCATCTCGCGTCTCCACGATGGTCGAGGCGTGGCTGGTCTGGAAAGAGGGTCTTTCCACGATAAACTCAGATCGAACAATGGCTGGATCACGCCCCGCAGCGACGGCGGAAGGGCCAGTTCCAGCGCATAGGACAGCAGCCGCAACGAACGCAAATCTCGACCAAGTCAGAGGAGTTTTCATAGTATTTCAGCGTTGAGGTCAATCACTTCCCAGGCTGCGGTTTGGGTCCGGTTACCATGGGGAAGCTGTCGGTGCGGAAGGGGGATGCCGGAAGCCCTTCCTTGTTTGCGAGGTTGACTACGGGGAAATCATCCCAGCCATAACGAACGGCGGTTGGTCGGGCCACGAGCCGACTGGACACGATCACCCGGTTGCGCTCGATCCGGGCATCCGCCCAGTGGAACTGGCGATCGGCCCCCGCGATGGCAAATCCCTTGAGCGGGCCGCCTTGGGCGACCAGGCCTTTGCCTGGGTTGCTGAAGGTGAGAATCGCCTGGCTGCCGATGAATTGCACAGATTCGTAGGACGGGCTGAGGCCGGTGATTCTCTCGCCATAGGCGATCGAGCGGGCCGCCAGCGCCAGCCTTTCACCTACCGGCACCTTCTTGGTTGGATGAATGTCGTCCTTATCTCCGACATCGGTAATGACTGCCACCCCGACCCTTGGCAAAACCTTGGAGACGATGCATTGAGCTTCGCGCAGTTCGGCCCAATCACTCTCCACGGGCTTCTCGGTGATTTGCTCCAGCGTGCGCTTCCGGTTCCTGTCCCAAGGCGCGAGTTGAACGGCCAGGAAGGTGAAGTCTCCCTGCGCCCAGTCGCAGCGCCAGTTGCGGATCATGTCAGCAAACAGCTTGCGGTACTGATAGGCTTGACCCGCGTTGGACTCGCCCTGGTACCAGATGGCGCCCCGGATGGCATAGGGTAGCAGCGGGGCGATCATGCCGTTGTACAATTCGGACGGGCGCCAGGGTCCCCGGGGAGCGGGCTTGCCCTGCGCCTCCGCGGCCGCTTTTGCTTTGAGATAATCCTCCCAAGCGGCGGCCGAGGCGTTCACGATGTCGCGCTGGTATTCAGGGTCCGCAGCCAGGGCGGACGCGCTCATCCAGACCTCGGCCGGCGAACCGCCCCAGGAAGTGTGGATCAGCCCGATGGGCACTTTGCGAGCGCGCTCCAGGGCTCTGCCGAAGTAATAACCCACCGCGGAGAAATTCGTTGTGTTCTCAGGTTTGCATTCTTGCCAGACGGATGCCACATCGGATGCCGGGGCCGGGGCTTTGAGCTTGGGCACGGTGAACAGGCGGATGCGCTTGTTCGCGGACTTGGCGATGTCCTCCTTCGATTGGAAGGACCGGGAGAGAGGCCACTCCATGTTGGATTGACCGCTACAGATCCAGACCTCACCTACCAGCACGTCGCGCAGTTCGATTCGGTTCTTCCCGCTTACCACGAGCTTGAACGGGCCCCCCGCTTTGAGGGGATCCAACCAGACCATCCACTTGCCGTCGCGGGTTGTGGCTGTCTGTTTTTGACCGCCAAACTGAACGGTGATGGTCTCTCCTTCATCCGCCCAGCCCCAGACCGGCACGCTCAGTTCTTGCTGGAGGACCATGTGGTCGGCAAAAAGGGCGTGTAGTTTGACACCAGCCTGGGTGGACGTGGCGCAGAGTCCCGCCAATAGCAGGGCAAGGCCCAGGGCACGCGAGGCAGAACTGAATTGACGCGAGGAAACCCGGAGCCACAACGCGACGGCCGAGGCTTTGTTAACGTGGCAAGCTGTCCCAATACGCATGCCCTCTATGCCAACCCAACCGCCCCGAGACGTCAACGATGAATTACTTATCCTTGTCCAGTTCGATCTTGGTGGCAGTGAATTCCTTTTTCCCGTCCACTTCCTTCACGGTACCCGTGGCCTTCACCTTGGCGTCCGCGGTACACAGGTTCTTGTGGAATTCCTTGCTCTTGTCGTTGTTGACAAAGTAGTACTTCACTTTTTTACCGTCTTTCTCGACCTCCACCACGTTCTGGCAGGCGTCCTTTTCCTTCATCGAGCACTTGGCGCACCTGCCAAGTCCCTTGATGGTGATGGGGGCGGAGTCAGCGGCCATCAAGGTCATCCCGGCCACGGCCAAAGCAATCGCGATTAATTTCTTCATATAATGATTCATATTCGTCTGCACACTGATCAGACGATCCCGGCGCTCGTTTTGTTCACCGGGTTCGTGAGACCGCCGCAATGTAAACCATCCGCTCAGGGTTGGCCAGTCCCGGCAGGCTGTCCAGGCCAGTGTTGTCCTCAAAGGAAAGACGGGAGTAAGATGCGGGATGAATTCGTCTAAGGAATGTGCGATGAGATGGTCATACAGAAGACGGCAAATACAACCAGCGAGCCGGATGGGCAGCCCGGCACGGACGCTCGGTTGGCTCGTTTGACCCAATTAAGAATGTCCGCGGCGAGACCTGAGGCGGCTGAAGTCGAGGCAACGCGCGGCGAAGGGATCAAGGATCTCTTCGCGGCGTTGGAATCGCCCTTGCTCAGTTACGCGCTCCGCCTGTTGCCAGGCGCCGCTGTGGCCGAAGATGTTGTGCAGGAAGCGTTTCTAAGATTACACGCCCGGTTTGGCGAGGTTCGCGAACCGCGGCCCTGGCTGTACCGCACGGTGCATAACCTGGCGATGAACCACCAGCGCCAAGCGGCCCGTCTCGTCCCGCTGGTCGGCCAACCGGGTGAGGAGCCTGTCGGTGGGCCGGAGTTGGTGGATCTCCGACCGTTGCCGGACGAGGAAATCGCCCGCTGGGAAGCCGTCGGGCTGGTTCGCCTGGGCCTGGAAACGCTTGACGCGCGCAGCCGTGAGATCGTCCAACTGAAGTTTGACCAAGACCTCTCTTACGAGGAGATCAGCGCGCGGACCGGGCTATCGGTCGGCCACGTTGGGTATTTGCTTCACCACGCCGTGAAATCCTTGGCTGCCGAACTGACCAAGGCCGGCCTTCTGCCATGAACCCGGAATCCCAAGACCCCGTCGAGCCGAACCAGGAAGCCCGCCTTACCTCGCTGCTCCTCGGCGAACTCCCCGAGACGGAAGCGGAGGAAGTCCGTCAAGCCATCCGATCCGACCCCGAATTGGCCCGCCTCCACGATCGGCTGAAGCGTACCATCGGGCTGGTTCGCGAAGCGCTCGAGCCACCATTGGCTGCGGGCGGGGCACCCCTGCCAATGCCGCGCCTGGCGGAGCACCGCAGACAAAAGCTTCTGGAACAGTTCAAAGTCCTGACGTCCAAAGAGTTTTCCTCCACAGGCCGAGGCCGGATACACTGGTCCATCCCACTGGCTGCGGCCGCTGTGCTGGTTTTGGTAGGGTCCCTGGCCGCATTGCGGTTGATTTGGACATTTGAACTCGAACGGTCCAAGAGCCAGTCCATTGCGTCGCTAACTCGGGACGGGTGGGAGCTTTCGCGGGCTCAGGAGACCTTTGCGGAAGAGGATCAGGGGCGCGTAGAACGGTATCGCGGGAAGTTATCGGACACCGGGGGGGCGTTGGATCTCTCGGCGGTCCCGGAGATCCAAGTCTTCGACACTGACGGAGAGTCTCTCCGCAAGGGAGTTGCTTCAATTCCAACAGGCAAAGTCCGTGAGGTCCGTGGTGACGCAGCGCGGGAGCGCAGGTCCCGCTCGAACGTGCCTGAGAATGGCGGGGAAAAGGCAGGCAAGGCGCCTGCTCAACAGCTCGACCTGCGTCCTCCGGCTGATGACTCCTATGGCGCCTACGTTCAAGCGCAGGTTCCGGCCACGCCTCCGCCCCCGCAGAAGTCGGCACAGGACGGTATGTCGGAGTTGGCGCTATTGCGCGACAAGCCAGCAGCAGAGCCTAACGCGACTGCTCACTTCGGGCGCGGTGTGTCGAGTGCGGCTGACGGGCAGAAGACGCCGGGGATGAACGATAAGAAATCGGGCTTTGGGTCCGCTCGCCCTGACTCTCTGCCAGGCCTAACGCCCGGCAATGACGTCGCGGGTCGAATCGATTCGTTTGCTGTGAAGGCCGCGCCTGCCGCGACCGCTGTGGCACCGCCGCCCGTCCAGGCTGCCCCAGGGCGAGTGGGTGGCAGGGCCGCAAGGGGAGAGCCGGAGGTCTCGGCCGGGAACTTCCGATACTTGGCAAACAAGCGGTCCTTGGAGAGCTTCGCGGACTCGTCGAAGCAGGCTGGGCAGGAGCTTTCCGGCCGGGCCAAAGGCGGCATCCAGCAGGACGGCCAGGCTTCTGTGGTCGTTGCTGGGAAGCCAGCTCAGGCGGGCACACCCGTCTTGGGCGATACCCCGCAATTGGGAGCACTTTTTTCCAGTGACGCGGGCAGTCAAGCGGCTGGAGTCTCTCGTCGTGGCTCGGGGACAGTGGCTGCGAATACTGCCGCGACTGGATATGCCCTGTTTGCCAACGATCAGGCTCCGGCTGCCGCTGTTGAGGCGGGAGGAAGGCGTGAAGAGCGGTTGGCGGAGCTTGCTCCCGGCGCTGTGGAGACACCCGCTGACGCTGCCGGGCCTGCCGTGGCCTTACAGGTTGCAGCAGAGGCGGGCAGCACGCTCGGTGGGGGGGGCGGTATGGGCGGGGGGGTAGGGGGCGGGG
>ORJL010843349.1_pt1 | contig 10415 bp, 7 predicted proteins | sample 1779941 | NCBI WGS metagenome assembly ORJL01 (sample SAMEA104232317, study PRJEB22302) | groundwater metagenome | biome: forest; feature: aquifer; material: groundwater | place: USA | collected 2011-08-07 | depth 5.8 m | reverse complement strand
TGCTTAAATTCCTCGGCCTCAATGGTTTCTTGCTGCAATAAAACGGCTACCACCTTTTCGATCTTGGGGATATTATCTTTTAAGATGGCTTGGGCGCGCTCATAAGCCTGGCGCAAGAAATGAGAAATTTCCCCGTCAATAGCTTGGGCGGTAGCTTCGCTGTAATCGCGCTGTTCCGAGATGGCCCGGCCTAAAAATATCATTTCTTCCTTGTCCCCGAAAGTGCGCACCCCGAGCTTTTCGCTCATGCCCCAATCAGTCACTAATTGGCGGGCTAAAGACGTGGCCTTTTTTAAGTCGCTGGAAGCGCCGGTGGTGACTTCGGAAAAAACCATTTTTTCAATGGCATGGCCGGCCAGCAGAATGGATAAATCCGCCACAAACTCGGATTTCTTATGCAAACGCTTGTCCTCGAGCGGCAATTTTAAGGTATAGCCGCCGGCCCGGCCCCGCGCGATAATGGAAATTTTATGGACCGGATCCCCGTCCGGAATCAGGTGCGCCACCACGGCGTGCCCGGCCTCGTGATAAGCGGTAATTTTTTTCTCGGCTTCGGACAAAATAAATGATTTGCGCTCCGGGCCGAGCAAAACCTTTTCAATGCTGATTAAAACATTGTCCTGGCTGATGGAATTCTTGTTCTGGCGCGCCGCCAGAATAGCGGCCTCGTTTAATAAATTAAATAAATCAGCGCCGGAAAAGCCCGGCGTGCGCCGCGCGACTTGCGTTGTGTCCACGTCTTTGTCTAAAGGCTTGTTCTGCGCGTGTAAATTCAAAATCGCGGTGCGCTCTTTAATGTCCGGCAAATCAATGGTCACGCGCCGGTCAAACCGCCCGGGCCGCAAGAGCGCCGGATCCAGCACGTCCGGCCGGTTGGTGGCGGCCACGATAATCACGTTGGTATCAGTTTCAAACCCGTCCATTTCCACTAAAATCTGGTTTAAAGTCTGCTCGCGCTCGTCATGCGAACCGCCCAAACCCGCGCCGCGCTGGCGGCCGACGGCGTGCAGTTCATCAATAAAAACAATGGCCGGCGCGCTCTTTTTGGCGCGCTTGAACAAATCGCGCACGCGCGAGGCGCCCACGCCCACGAACATTTCCACAAACTCCGAGCCGGAGATGGAGAAGAAGGGCACGCCCGCCTCGCCGGAGACGGCTTTGGCCAGCAGGGTTTTGCCGGTGCCCGGCGACCCGACGAGCAGCACACCCTTGGGGATGCGCGCGCCGAGTTGGATGAACTTCTCAGGCTCTTTGAGGAACTCGACGACTTCTTTCAAATCCTCTTTGGCTTCCTCCACACCTGCCACATCTTCAAAAGTCACCGTCGGCTGATCGCCGGTGAACATGCGGGCGCGGCTCTTGCCAAACGAGAGGGCCTGGTTGTTGCTGCCCTGAGCCTGGCGCAGCATGAAGTAGATGAGGCCCATGACGAACACGGCGGGCAAAATGTAGCCGAGGATGGGGATGAGGCTGGCCCATTCGCTGGGGCGGGCCACTTCCCATTGCACGGCGGCGCGCGCCTCGGGGCTGACGCCCAGCGCGGCCAATTGCTCGGCGGCAGTGGACGTGGGTTCCTTGCGAGCTACCGCAGTCGTCTGATCCTTGAACGTCACCGTGATGTCGTCATCCAGCACGGATATCTTTTCGACCGTGCCTTTAGCCATGCTTGTGGCCACGTCGCTTAACGTCAACACCTTCACCTGCTGGTTTTGCGAGCGCACCGACCACAAAATGGCCCCGATGGCCAGCAGGATGAGGACGTAGACGAAGATGTTTCTTACACGAGGGTTATTCACAACAAACCTCCAGTTTCCAATATCCCGTCAGAGTACAGCGCATTCCATTAGAAATGCATTGGCAGGCATCTATCAGTGATTATACCAACATAAACGATTTTACCACCTGCACCCGGGTGGGAATTAAGAAATCTGTGAGTCTCGCGGCGAGCGAATTCCGCGCCAAATTAGCGGAGCAAACCGGGGTTGTATTGTAGGAGGACGAATAGCCACAGAGGGATGAGGCCCAGCACGGCCACCAGCGCCACCGCGCCCAGCACCAGCGCCAGCCAGTCGAACCCCGTTTCGATATCTTCCTCTTCGCCGTAATAGGCTTCCTCGGGAGCGGGTTCGGGAGCGGGCCGGGAGCGGGGCTGGGTGAGGGCGGGGGCAGCCACGGTGGGCGCCGATGCGGCCACTGGGGCAGCAGGTCGGGATGCTGCTGCCGGTCTCCCGGCGGTGATGTCGCCGCCGCGTTCCCGGTACGATTGCAGAATGTGTCCCAATTGATCCGCCGTGCGGTAGCGGGCCGAAGGTTCCTTGGCCAGCACCTTGCTCACGATGCGCTCCATCGCGTCGGGTATGGTGGCGTTGTACATCGACAGCGGCGGCGGGTCTTCGCGCAGATGCATGAGCGCCAGCGTTTGCGGATTGTCTGATTGGAACGGCAGGCGGTTGGTGAGCATTTCAAACAGCATGATGCCGATGGCGTACACGTCGGAGGCGGGGGTGGGGGCTTCGCCGGCGGCTTGCTCCGGCGAGAAGTATTGCGGGCTGCCCCACACCACGTCGTTCTTTTCGCCGGGCTTAATAGCCGCCAGCACGCGGGCAATGCCGAAGTCGGTCACTTTGAGCCGCCCGTCGGAGGCGACCAGAATATTTTGCGGTTTCAGATCACAGTGCGCCACCCCGGCCCGGTGGGCGTAGCCCACGGCGGCGCAAATCTGCGTGGCGTAATCCAGCGCGCGGTCCAGCGTAAACGGCCCGCTGTCTCGGATGAGCGTTTTGAGATTAGGCCCTTCGATGTACTCCATCACCATGAAGTAGCGGCCGGCGTCCTCGCCAAAATCGTGCACGGTGACGATGTTGGGGTGGGTGAGGTTGGCAGCGGCGCGCGCTTCCTGCAAAAAGCGATGCAGCAGTTCAGTGTCGCCGGTGTAACTTTCGCGCAGCACTTTGACCGCCACCGTGCGCCCCAGCGACAGGTCTTGCGCTTTGAGCACGATGGCCATGCCGCCCGCACCGATTTGCGAGATGATTTTGTAGCGTTGACTTAGCAGGGATTCGTCCGACATGGCCGCTATTTTACCCCGTGCCACCGGCGAAAGCAATTGCGCGCAACGTTGCCCCAACCGTTGCTATAATGCACCGCCATGAATGCCGCCATTGTGTTCAACCCCGTTGCCGGAACCGAAGGCAGCCTGCGCGGCGCGCAAAAGGTGGATTGGGCCGCCGAAGCGTTGCGCGCGGCGGGCTGGACGGTGGCGGTGATGCGCACTCGCCAGCCCGGGCAGATGAGCCAATTGGCCGCCGAGTCGCTGGCCCGTGGTGCGGAGGCGGTGTTCGCGGCGGGCGGCGATGGCACCGTGGGCGCCGTGGCTCACGCGCTGGCCGGGACGCCGTGTGTGATGGGCGTGCTGCCTATCGGCACGGCCAACGTGTGGGCCACCGAGTTGGGGCTGGGCGGGCGGCTGCGTTTGCCGGAGGACGTGCGCCGGTGCATTGCCGATCAACTGGAAGGCACGGTGCGCTCTGTGGACGTGGGACGCTGTGGGGACCGCAACTTCCTGCTGTGGGCGGGCGTGGGCCTTGATGCCCACGTGCTCAGCCGCATTGAGCCACGGCCCGAACTGGGCAAACGCTTCGGCAACTTTTACGTGCTGACCGCCGGGCTGGCGGGCGCGCTGGACTACCGGGGCGACTTGATGACTCTGCGCTCCGAAAGCGGAGAGGTCAGCGGCACCAAACTGCTGGCGGTGATCACCAACGTGCGGCTGTACGCGGGCACGCAAGCGGATTCGCTGATGGACCCGGCGGCCCGCGCCGACGACGGGCAGTTGACGCTGGTAACGATGAACGGCGAGAGCTATTTCGATTCGCTGGTTCAACTCACACGCTACCGGCTGGGCGGGCATCTCACACACCCCTCGGGGCAAAAGCTTATCGGGCGCGCCTTTGAGATAGAATTGGGCCGCACGCTGCTGCTGCAGCTCGACGGCGAAGTGGTCGGCCCGGTGGATCGCGTAAGCCTGAGCGTGTGGCCGCTGGCGCTCAAGGTATTTGTTCCGCGCAAGCCGCTGCCCATATTTCACGAGTCCAGGCCATGAAAAAAACACAAATCAACTGGCTATACGTGCTGCTCGTCGGCGCGCCGCTGGCGGTGGTGAGCAACGCTGCCCACTGGGGGCCGCTGTGGGTGTTTGGCCTCGCCTGCGCTGCGCTTATTCCGCTGGCAGACCTGATTGGCCGCAGCACCGAAATGCTCTCCGAGCGCACAGGGCCGCGCATTGGCGGCTTGCTCAACGCCACGCTGGGCAACGCCGCCGAACTCATCATCACCATCGTCGCCATCCGGGGCGGGCTGTTGGATCTGGTCAAAGCGTCCATCACCGGCTCGATTCTTGGCAACCTGCTGCTGGTGCTGGGGGCCAGTCTGCTATTGGGCGGACTTAAGAACGGCACGCAGAAGTTCGACCGGGTGCGGGCCGGGCAGAACTCCACCATGCTGCTCATGGCCCTCATCGCCCTCGCCATCCCCACCCTATTCAGTTCGGCCATTGGCCCCGATACCTCGCAACCGGTGGAGAGCCTGAGCCTCGGCGTGGCCGGGTGCATGATCGTGGTTTATGCGCTGGGCATCGTATACGCCTTCCGGACTGTTGACGACAACACTCCCCTCACGCGCCCCTCCGCCGAACATGGACACCAAGGGCGGCTATGGTCGGTGCTGCGGTCGGTGGTTGTGCTGGCGGCGGCCACCCTGGCAGTGGTGTGGTTGAGCGAATTACTGGTGGGGGCGGTGGAGCCGATTGTCCACCAGTTCCCGTTCATCACCGAATTCTTCCTCGGCATCGTGCTCATCCCTATTGTGGGCAATGTGGCCGAACACGTTGTGGGCGTGCAAGTGGCCCTCAAGAATCAAATGGACCTGAGCGTGGAAATCGCCGTCGGGTCCAGCTTGCAAGTGGCCCTGTTTGTGGCCCCGGTGCTGGTGGTTGTCAGCCTGTTGTTTGGCAAGCCTTACCTCACCCTGCACTTCAACCAGTTTGAGCTGATTGCCATGATGGCCGGGGCGGTCATTGCGGCGCTGGTGAGCGCCGACGGCGAGACCAACTGGCTGGAAGGGGTGCAATTGCTGGTGGTGTACGCCATGTTGGCGCTGGCCTTCTTCTTTTTGCCTGCGTAACGCGCCCGCGCGGACCGGGCGGGCACAAGGCCCGCCCCTACGGACATGGTGATGATTGTCAGCGCCCTTCGTCTCCTGCCCACTACCCACTATGTTATAATCGCCACACTTTCACAATAAGGAGCATCGAATCGTGGGTATCTACGTCAACATTGCGCAAATCATCATCTCCATTGCGCTGATAGCGGCTATTGTGCTGCAAAGCAAAGGGGCCGGCCTGGGCGGCCTCAGCGGCGGCAGCGAAGGCGGCGGCGTCTTCCGCGCGCGCCGGGGCGTCGAAAAGCTGCTGTTCAACTTCACCATTGTCCTCTCCTTCGCGTTCTTTGCCACGGCTATCATCAACGTCATCGTCACCAATCAGAAGTAATATTGCTGAACAACCCATTCGCTCTTCGACGGAAGACGACGATAGCCCCCGAAGCATCGCGGAGCGGCCTGGACGAAAGACGAAATTGACGGTCGCCATTCGACACTCGTCCTTCGTCGCTTAACCATGCGCCACATCCGAACTCAAGCCATCATTGCCCTCATCGGCCTCGCGCTGGTCGGCGGCTTGCTTTACATCCAATCGCAAGGGTTGGTCACGTCGGTCACCCCGGCAGCGGGCGGCACCTTTACCGAGGGGCTGGTGGGCGTGCCCTCCCGCCTCAATCCCCTGCTCGATCAACCCAATACCGTAGACCGCGATCTCGACCGGCTCATCTTCAGCGGCCTCATGCGCTTCGACGAAAACGGCCAGCCGATTCCGGACCTGACCGAAAGCTGGGCGGTGAGCGCCGATGGCCTGAGTTATACTTTTGTGTTGCGGCAGGGCTTGCGCTGGCACGATGGCGCGCCCGTCAGCGAAGCCGACGTCCTGTTTACGGTGGGGCTGTTGCAGGCCGAAGATTATCCCGGCCCTGCCGACATCGGCGCGCTATGGCGCACCATCAAAGTCTCATCGCCCCGCGCCAACACCATCCGCTTTGAACTACCCGAGCCGTTCGCGCCGTTTTTGGATTACACCGCCGTGGGGTTGTTGCCGGAGCACTTGCTCAACGGCATCAAGGCCGCAGAATTGCCCAACCTGCCTTTCAACTTAGCGCCCGTGGGCACCGGTCCCCTGCACCTCGTGGAATTGGAAGTGGCGCAGGATGCCATCGTGGGCGCGTCGCTGGAACCCAGCCCCTATTTCACCGGCCCCAGGCCCTACCTGGGCCACATGCGCTTCCGCTTTTTTGCCAACGCCCAGGCCGCCTACCAGGCCTACACCGATGGCAAAGTGCAGGCTCTCAGCCAGTTCACCCCCGATACCCTCGCCGCCGCGCTCGCCAACCCGCAACTGGCCGTGTTCAGCAGCCGCCTGCCGCAATACAGCCTCATCTTCCTAAATCAGAAAAATGATCGCGTGAACTTTTTTCAGGAAAAGAAAGTGCGGCAGGCATTATTGGCCGGGTTGAACCGGCAGTTAATGGTAGACACTATTCTCAACGGTCAGGCTTTTGTCGCCACAGGGCCTATCCTCCCCGGCACCTGGGCCTACAACAACAACCTCCAGCCCGCTCGCTTCGACCCCGACAAAGCCATTCAACTGCTCACCGATGGCGGCTGGGCGCTGCCCCCCGACGCTGTGCTCGGCTCGCCCGATTACGCGCGCAGCAAAAACAGCAAACAACTGGCCTTCACTCTACTCGTCCCTGCCGATGCCGCGCACACGGCAGTGGCTAACCTCGCCGTCAAAAACTGGGCCGCCCTCGGCGTGCAAGTCAAGCTGGAACTGCTGCCCATGGCAGAGATCAAGACCGCGCTGACCAACCGTACTTTTGACGCCGCCCTTATTGATTTGAACTTTGCCAACACGCCCGACCCCGACCCTTATCCCTTCTGGCACCAGACGCAATTAGAAACCGGCCAGAACTACAGCGGCTTCGACAGCCGCGACATGAGCGAGATACTCGAGCAAGCCCGCACGGTGCCCTCTTTCGCGGACCGGGCCAAGTTCTACCGCGCCTTCCAATCCAAGTTTGCGGATCAGACTCCGGCGCTACTGCTCTATTACCCCGTATTTAATTATGCGGTGGATAAGAAGGTGCACGGTGTTCAGCTGGGGCCGCTGGTGGATCGCAGCGACCGCTTCAACACCTGGACGCGCTGGTACATGGTCACCCGGCGGGTGATTGAGAACGCCCCGTAACCCTTAAGCGTCCGCCGGCAGATGGCGCAGCTTGTCGGGGTTGATAATCTGCCGTATGCCCCGGATGTGGTCCCCATCCACATCCAGCACCGCCACGTTGTAGGGGCGGCGGCTAACGCGGCCCACGATGGCCGGTTGCCCGTTGGCGTGGCCCACGCGCGCCGTAAAGGCCGGGGGCAGGGTGGGCAGCAGATTCAGAAAATAGCGGGCCACGTATCCCGGCCCCGATAGCGGCTCGCGCGGCGCATCAATCTTGCCCCCGTCATCCACCCACAGCGTCACCTCCTCGCTCATCAGCGCCATCATGCCGGGCATATCGCCGTTCACAAACCCGCGCGCAAACTTCTGCGCGGTGCGCGTTTGCTGTTCCGGGGCGGCGGCAAAGCGCGCCCGGTGGGCCGAGACGTATTCCTTGGCCTGTCGCGCAAGCCGGCGGCACTCGTCGTCGCTCGTCTCCAACACCTGCGCAATCTCCGCGAACTCATAAACAAAAACCTCGCGCAGCAAATACGCCGCCCGCTGCAACGGCGAGAGCGAATCCAGCACCGCCAAAAACACCATAGTCAACGACTCGGCCAGGGGAACAGTATTGGCCTGCCCGGCATCGGGATGCGCCATCAGCGGCTCGGGCAGCCATACCCCCGTGTATTTTTTGCGTTGGCTTTGGACCTGCAGCGCGTGCTCAATACATAGCCGCATCACCGTGGACGACAGATACAACCGGGGCGAATCCTCCGCCGACTGAGGCGCGCGTTTCCAGCGCGACAGGGCCTCCTGCAATATGGCTTCGGTACCGGTGACACTGCCCAGCATACGGTACGATATGCCAAACAGCAGCGGCTGGAAATAGTTGAATGTTTTGGCGGAGGTCATGTTGGCCTATTATAGCCTCGCTTGCGCACGGCGCACACAGTCAGACCGACGCGGTTTCCAAAACCGCGTCGGTCTTGGCCTGACAACCTTTGCGCGCCTGCCGTTTTGGACTATATTGGCTCCTATGCGCCTCGCCGCCGTTCAATTCTTTGCCACCCCATTTGCCCTGGAGCGCAATCTGTACACTGCCGAGCGGTTGATCCGCGATGCGGCGGAGCAGGGCGCGGCGGTGGTGGCCCTGCCGGAAATGTATAACACCGGTTACGTGTATTCGTCACGGTTGGCCGTCGCGGCGGAGGGGCTGGAGGGGCCGACGCTGCGCTGGATGAAGCGGCTGAGCGCGGAGTTGCGCGTGGTGCTGGGCGGGGCACTGTTGCTCGCACAGGGCGGGCGCGTGCGCAACATGTTTGTGTTGATAGAGCCGGACGGGACCATTCACCAGTATGCCAAGCGGCATCCGTTTGTGTGGGAACGATTGTATTTTTCGCCGGGACGCCGGCCACGGATTGCGGCCACCTCGGCGGGGCGCATTGGGTTGTTGACCTGCTGGGACATTGCCCACTGGGGGGCGGCGGCTTCGTACCGTGGCAACGTGGATGCGTTGCTGGTGTCGTCGGCGCCGCCGCGTTTTCACCGGGCGGTGCTCAATTTTCCGCTGGGGCGAAAAGTGTATTTGGCCGAGCTAATGCCGGCGCTGCTGGCCGACCGCGCGGCCATAGACGAATGGTTTGCCGGGGAGGTGGGCCGCCTGGGGTTGTGGGTGGGCGCGCCAGTGGCGCACGCGGTGATGTCGGGCCGGTTTGTGACCAAGCTGCCGTGGCCGAGGCTGAGTTTTTTGGCGGCGGCGCTGGGGCGACCAAAGTATTGGGGCTGGGTGTCACAAGCACATCTGGCTTCACTGCGGGCCACGTTTTACGCTTCAACGGCGGTGTACGATGCGCGGGGGCAGGCGGTGGCCCGGGTGGAGGCGGAGGAGGGGGCGGCGATGGCGGATGTGCCCCCCGGAGCGTCGGGCGACTTGCCGCCCATGCCTCCCGACCATTACTTTCTGGCGAACGTTCCTCGTTTGTTGCGTTGGGTGGATCGTCTGACTGGCGCGCCCTTCGACTTCGGCTCTCGCTGAGCGCGAGCCTGCGCTCAGGGTGCTGACTATTTCCCGTACAAGTTCCGATAGATTTCATAGAACTCATAGATGCCGCGCACGTAGCGGCGAGGCTCATCGAGGCGGATGATTTCGACGAAGAGGTCGGGGTCGTTCAGGCTGACGCTGAGCCATTTTTCAGCATTGCCGGGGCCGGCGTTGTAGGCGGCCAGCGCAGCCAGCATGTCGCCGCCGAGGTATTGCCGCTGGTAGTCGAGGTAGAAAGCGCCGAACTCCACGTTGATGAACGGGCGGTAGAGGTCGCTCTGCTGGTAGTTGGGCCAGTGGAGTCTGTCGGCGATCCAGTCGCCGGTGTCGGGGATGATTTGCATGAGGCCCTGCGCGGCGGCAGAGGAGGTGACACTGCCTTCGAAGAGGCTCTCTTGCCGAACAAGGGCGTAGAGGAGGAGTGGATCGATTTTGTAGCCGCCGGCGGCTTGGGTGATGAGGTCGGCGTAGTAGGGGCCGAAGCGCAGGTGGGTGAAGAAGGGCGGGGCGCTGAAGGAGTCGGTGAGGCCGAGGGCGTCGAGGCTGGCGCGGGCGGCGCGGATGGCGGTGGCGTATGCGCCGAGGTTGCGGAAGGCCAGGCTGTATTGATAGAGGGCCAGCGCGTCGCTGCTATAGGCGGCGCGGAGGGCGTCGAATTCGGTTTTGGCTTCGGGGGTGAGGCCGAGCAGCCACAACTCGCGGCCACGCGCCCAGCGGCCATCGGCGGCCAGGGCGGGCGAGAGGTCGCCGAGGCGGTCGGTGTTGGCGATGCCCAGTTTGTCGGCCAGCCATTGTTCGGCGGCGGCTTTTTCGGCAGGGACATCGAAGCTGAAGTCGTAACCCTGGGTGGGAGGAAAGGGCAACAGGTTGCGGCGCAGTTCGGCGGCGCGCAGGGAATAGTAGCCGCCGGGGTCGGCGGCCTGGGCGGCGTCGTAGGCGGCGTCCGCCGAGGCGGTGTCGCCACGGAGGCTTTGGGTTTTGGCGAGCCACAGCCACGCGGCGGCTTTGCGTTCGGCGCCGGCGGCGGGGTGGCCGGCGGCGATTTGAAATTGCGCGGCG
>ORJL010177001.1_pt1 | contig 10419 bp, 10 predicted proteins | sample 1779941 | NCBI WGS metagenome assembly ORJL01 (sample SAMEA104232317, study PRJEB22302) | groundwater metagenome | biome: forest; feature: aquifer; material: groundwater | place: USA | collected 2011-08-07 | depth 5.8 m | reverse complement strand
GCGGTGCCGGCAAAACCATGCGAACTTCTTCATTCAAACCTCCCTAGCGAGCCCATTGTTTTAATTTTTCCGGCTTGTAACTAGCTTTAAGCGGTGACGCCGCCGGCGTCTGTCTCCTCGGTGACATTTCTGCGTAAACGGCCAGGTACGCAGGCCAGCGATCCGACGACTGGCATCGCGCACGTGGGGGTCAAGGCCCAGGGTCACGTCTTGAGCGTGAGAAGGTCGGCATGTCTCGAAAGCCCTTTTCCATCCAAGATAACGATCCGCTTTCGTTCGATCTTGATGAAGCCGGATCGAGCGAACTCATTGAGCACCTTTGTCAGCGTCTGTCTCGAGCAACCCACGAGGTTAGCCATCGATTCGTGGGTGAAGCCCTCGTTCAGCGGCATCGCCAAGGACTCCTTACGCCCTTCGTTGGTGGCCAGCAGCTGCCTTGCAACCCGGACGCGCAGCGGGATCGTGACCACCGAGGTCATGGAAAGAGCGATCGAGTGCAACCGATAGCCCATTTCCTCCGCGAGCCGCATGACCAATTTCGGTGCGCGTGCGGCGATCGTCGGAAACAATTTGCAATTGATGGCCCAGGCCGCGGAAGGGAGCATCGCTTGCGCCGACGCGGCGCGCGGCCGCAACGAAATGGCCTCGGCAATCCCAAAAAACCCGCCCGGCCAGCAATTAAAAAACGTCACGTCGTTGCCGTTCCAAGAATTGTAGAACACGCGAACGCAACCGGTATCGAGGATGTAGAAGAAATCAGACGGATCATCGCGGGTGAAAATTGATTTCCCCGGCGCGAACTGCGCCCAATTCGAGATGGAACGGACAATCTCCATCTCGCTCGGATCCACCCCGAAAATCGGTCGTTTGATCTTCGCGTCGGACGATACGATCATTAATCCGGTCCTCGGACCCCTAAGACTTGAGGATCATGTCTGCGGCCTTTTCCGCGATCATAATAACCGGCGCGTTCGTATTTCCACCAACAATATCGGGCATTATCGAGGCATCAACCACGCGCAATGCTTCGACATTTCGTACACGCAGAGCATGGTCGACCACGGTCATTGAGTCGTTCGCCGTCCCCATTCGGCACGTGCCGACGGGATGATGGCAGGTGACACCGGTCCTTCGAATGAAGGCATCGATATCGGAATCCTTGATTGCATCGGCGCCCGGCTCAACCTCGTCAAGAATATAGGAGCGCAACTCGTCCTGCGCTGCGACACGGCGGAGAATGTGGATGCTGTTCCGCAAGACTCGCCGGTCTACTTCTGTCGTCAGAAAGTTTTGCTTTATCCCGGGGTGGTCACCGCAATCCGGTGATTTGAGGAACACCCGTCCTCGACTCGTCGGGCGAAGGAGCGCGACGCGACACCCAAAGCCGTCGGGCATCGGTGACACAAATGGTCGCAGATACGGTCTCGTTGGAAATGGAGCGGCCAAAAGCAGAAACTGGATATCCGGTACCGACAGCTTTTTATTGGAACTCAGGAAAGCGGTCACTCCCACCGGGATATCCGCGGCGAACCCGGATCCAAGGAGACGCGCCCTCAGAATTGCTGCGGCAAGTTTGTCGTACCGCATGGAGCGCTGAAATGGGCTCGGCGAGCGCCTACTAAAACGCACCATATACGAGATGTGGTCTTGTAGATTCTCGCCGACTCCGCGCACGTCAGCGGTGACGGCTATCCCGTGCTGCTTTAACTGGTCGGGATTTCCAATGCCGGAGAGCATCAACAATTGCGGACTGTTTATGGCCCCGCCGCAGACAACTATTTCTCGCCTTGCCTTGTATTGCTGCTTCGCTCCGCGCGACCTGCAGGATACGGCGATCGCTCGCCGCTCGGAGAACAATACCCGTTCAACCGTCGTTTCGGTCTTCACGGATAGATTTCGACGGCGTAGTGCAGGCTTGAGGTAGGCCGTTGCCGTGCTGCAGCGGCGGCCATTGCTGATCGTTTCCTGAATTCTTGCAAAACCGGCTTGATCCGACGCGTTGTAGTCTTTGGTCACGCCGTACCCCGCGGATGCGCCGGCGGACATGAACGCATCGAGAAGCGGATCGTCGAATTTGCTATCCTGAACGATCAGCGGTCCGGACGTCCCCCGAAACTCGCTAGGCGACCCTTGCCAGCTCTCAGCGCGACAAAAATACGGAAGGACGTCATCGTAGGACCATCCGGCCAGGCCGGAATTCGCCCAACGATCATAATCCGAACGATGGCCTCGAACGTAGGCCATCATGTTGACCGAAGAGGAGCCACCGATGACTTTGCCGCGCGCGCACTCGATTTCGCGTCCGTCCATCGTCTCTTCGCGCTCAGTGAAGTAATTCCAGTCGTGTAGACGATTGGGAAATATTCGACCTATCCCGAGCGGCAAATGAATCAGCGGGTCGCGGTCCCACTTGCCCGCTTCCAGCAATAGAACCTTGTTCGAACCATCAGCCGAGAGTCGGTTTGCGAGCACAGACCCGGCAGAACCGGAGCCAACCACAATGAAATCAAATTCCTGCACGTCTTGAATCTCCAAGCGACCTTCCGCCTCGCGGCAGCGCTGAAGGCGCATCACTTTCCGTAGCACTGTTTACGAGCCAAAGCCGCCTCTTCGGCTTGAACTCCTACGATCTGATACGTCACCCGACGCCTTCGAGCGTCGTTGCGCTTTGATCGGTACAGGATGATTGTTATGGCGCCAACCTGTCTGTCACCGCGGAGACAAAACTCGCATAGCGGTATCGTAGCAGCGGAGCTTGAGACCTTCACGCTCTGGGGCCGAAGCGCCGTTCCTTGTCGAACTCATCTCCATGACTACTCACGCCATGACTACTAGTAACCAATCGGCATTTGGACCTGCGACACGCTTCAATCAATTCGCGACGACGTTACTTTTCGCCCTCTGCGCCGCGAGCTTCCAATCAGAGAAGACGGGTTCCAGACCGAACAATCTGCGCGCATTTTCGCCGAGGATGTTACGCTTCGCGCGATCGGTAAGAAACGGCAAATCATAGATCACGCTCGGCAAATCCATGTCCCAATGCGGATAGTCGGACGAATAGAGCAATTGGGTTTCTGCGTTCATCATCTTGAACGTCAGTTCCAGCGCCTCCCGGTTGTCGACCATCTCCATCGGCTGCGTAGTGAAAAACATCTGCCGGATGTAATCGCTCGGCTTGTGTTTCAGCGAAGGGCATTCCGACGTTCGCATCATGTATTCGTTGTCGAGTCGCTGCATCAGAAACGGGACCCAGGCGAGACCGCTCTCGATCCAGATCGTCTTCAATTTCGGAAAGCGTTCTGGCAATCCATTCACAATCCAATTGGTGAGATGGATCATATTGTGGAACGTGAACCCGAGTGCATGAACCGCGATGAACCGATTTGTCGTCTGAAAGAACGACTGATCGTACCAATTGTAGGCTGCATGGAACGAGATCGGCTTGCCCAATTCCTCAAGCAGTGAATAAGTTTTCATGTAGGCATTGTCATAGACCGGCTTGTAGCGGGCAGCGGTCACCATGAAGCCGATCACGCCCTTCTTCTCGCCAAATTCTCGAACCGTTTTGTAGGTCGCCTCCGGATCATTGAACGGCAAATACAGCATCGATTTGATCCGCGGTTCGGAACTTAGAATGGTCTCCGTGAGCCAACGGTTATACGCCTGCGCCAACGCCACTTCGATTTCGATGTTCGGGTGCAAGCCGAGCAACAGCATTGGCGTCGGGAATAGGCAGACAATATCGACGCCGAGCGCATCCATCCACCGTTTAGTCAGATGCACATCGCGGTGTGGAGGAGCATCAGGGGTCTTCTCGAGTCGCCGCGTGCTGTACCGACCGATGCGACCGGCCATGTCCTGAAAACCGGGCTGATTGTTCATCAGCGTCGGCGCGCCCGCGTAGACTCCGCCTTTTGCCTTTGCCGTCGCGCGGAGAACCGGATCTTCGACGTAATCCAGGATCTGCTGCAGCGATTCGGTTTCGTAGTGGTGAGCGTCGACATCGACGATGAGAAGGTCTTCATACCTTCGATTCTTCGCTTGCTGCGCCGCCTTTTTCAAAAGCGTTCGGGTATCGAATTCCTCGACTGAAGGATCACGCAGTCCGGCCGCAAGGATGCTCATGGGCTCACCAATGTTTTTCTATTTGCTGCCGGTCCACGCCTGCCACATCCCGAGCTCGAACACCTCGATCCCGGTCGACTTCAGCATGCGACTAACAATGGTCATCACCTCGGTTGCGCTGACGGCCCGCGCTCTCGAGAACGGCTGGATTTCAGATCCGGCTTCCAGACGAGCCGCGTAGGATCGAACTGCGCTTTCGAGCAACAACTGCAAATGCGTGTCCGACAACGACTCGCAGTCGAAGCCCGTGAGTCCGTCAGTTCGGTTCGAATCGAGCGCGAGGTTAGACGACGACATATACATCGCCTCCGCGTTGACAGACCTGGTATTTTCGCAGTTTCAATTTCGGATTCCCGACACACTCGCCGGTTCTGAGCTTGTATTCGTAGCCGTGCCAGGGGCAGACGATATGCATGTCGTCCTCGGCAAACCGCTGCCCGAGAAGCGTTTTTTTCGGGCCGATGACGTCGTCGACCCGCGGCATCCGCATTCCCTCGCAAACCGGCCCCCCTTGGTGGAGACATAGGTTTTCATAGGCGTAGAACTCATCATTCTGGCGGAACACGCCGACTTCCTTCTCACCCACCGTCAAGATACGCACCGAGTTGTCCGCAAATTCCGACTCGCGCGCAACGAAAAGTTCCGACATGCGGCATCCCAGCTTGCGTTGAACCTAATAGTATGATCGTCATACTAATTATCAGGAGTCAATCGTCTGCGAAAGCGATCCCACGAAAAATCCGTTCAGGTGCCCGAGCGCGGCCTCGGTCATTTGCTGCGTGCCGTCAGCCGGGCTTTCGAAAACGAGATGCAGGGCAGGCTGGCGAGGCATGGCGTTACTCTTAGCCAATGGCTGCATTTGCGCTCGCTGTGGGACAATCCGGGAATGACCCGATCCGCGATTTCGAGATACCTCGGAATCGAAAAAGCCTCCTCGACCGCGGTCTTGGACGATCTCGAAGCGCGCGGGTTCATTCAGCGGGTGCGGAACAGCGAAGACCGGCGCGTCGTGAACCTTCAACTCACGGCGGCGGGAAAGCGCTTGACGCGAACGCTGGTCCCGCAGGCGGTAAAGGTCAATTCTGTTGCGCGAGCGGACATCAAGGAGGGCGACTTCGTCACATTCCTGCGTGTGACAGAGGCGATTATCGCGAACTTGAAGCAGGTAAATCCGGAGAGGATGCCGGAAGAGCCGGAGTGACCAGTATCTCTGATTGGAAGTCAAGGCGTTATGCTTTGCGCCACGAAAAGTTCCCTGTCTGTATACCGTGCTGCAGCAATCTCTCCCGCGCCTTCATCCCGCGCGGTGCAACGAGTGCAGCTACGCATCGGTTCGGTAGATCGGAACAATCGCTTCTCGTTGTTGGATTGCATTGAGAGGTTCCAATAAGGTTTAATTCGAATTCTGCGCATCCGGTTCGCGCGGGTACCACCAACAACACGGTCCATCGCTAAACTCGGGACAGGCAGAACATCGAGACGGACCGCGATCCGGCCGACACCATTCAATGGGGTGATCTTGAATCGCTTCCATTCAACAAAGTAACAAACATCTGGAGGAAGCACCGATGGCGAGACGTATGACGTGGCTGCTGGGTTTGTTGCTCATCGCGTTGCAATGTTCCATTGTTCATGCCGAAGAGAGCTATCCATCACGCGCGATCCGCATCGTGGCTCCGTACGCCGCCGGTGGAACGCCCGATTCGATCGCACGACTGATCGCAGAACAATTGTCGCGGCAGCTCAAGCAGAGCGTTTATGTGGAGAACCGCACTGGCGCAAACGGTTCAATCGCCAGCGACAATGTCGCAGGCTCGCTGCCGGACGGCTATTCCCTGCTTCTTGCGTCGGATGGCCCCGTCGTGATCATGCCTCTGTTGAAAAAGGGCAGCGCAGACCCGTTGAAAAAGCTGATTCCGGTCAATCTCACTGCCGAGAGCGCGTTCGTTCTGATGTCCAGAAATAATCTGGCCGCGAAGGATCTGAAAAGCGTCGTCGATCTCGGCAAAACGCAAAAGCTGACGTATGGATCGGCCGGCATCGGCAGCCAGCATCATCTCGCCGGCGAACTGCTGAAAGCGCGCGCCGGAATCGATCTGATACACGTTCCATACAAGGGCTCCGCCGAAATCCTGACAGACCTTATGGGTGAACGTCTTGACCTTGGGTTCGGCGGCATTCCGCCTTCGACGCCTTACATATCCGGCGGCAACCTCCGGCCGATCGCCGTCACATCGGAACAACGAAACGCAAAACTTCCCCACGTCCCGACCTTTTCCGAACTGGGGTATCCGGGATATCGCGTCGTTTTCTGGGTTGGCATCATGGCACCGGCTGGTACTCCGCCGTCGATTGTCAAAAAGCTCAATGGTGCGATCACCGAGGGAATGAAATCGCCTGAAGCCGCCGTGAGCCTGGAAAAGCTCGGCGTCGAACTCGTCAATCTTGGACCCGATGGCTTCGCGAAGCGCCTGGAATTGGACAAGCAGACGTGGGGAAACCTGATTGACCAGACGGGCCTGCGGTACTGACCTTTCGATCTACTTGGATCTGAACTTACCTTGCTGCGCCCTAAATACCTGTTTGATGTTGTCGAGGTGACATTTGCTGATCTTATCGAATGATGAAGTGAACCAGCTTTTGACGCCCCCGGACACGATCGAGGCTCTTCGCATTTCCAATCGAGAGGTCGCGGCGTTCAGAGACAGTCGCGAACACCGGCTGAACCGCGCGCGCACGAACCACTATCTGCCATGGAATTCGCAGGAACGGAAAGGCGCGCCCGAAGAGGCCAAGACCGACGATACTCGCGTCCTCTACAACTTCAAATCGATGGAAGGAGGTAGCCCGCATTTCGGAGTTTGGGCGTTGCGCAGCAGCTCCGATCTGGTCCGGTTGAGCGAAGGTCCCTACGGACAATTGCACACCTATCTGCGCTATGGAGACCTGCCCGAAGGAAAGGGCTACAGCGATCTGATCTTTCTATACGACATCCGAACCGCTCAGTTCGAAGCGATCATTCAGGCCGCCGCACTGCAAGGCCTGCGGGTTGCCGCTACCTCGGCCCTCGGCACCGATTATCTCGCCCGCAAGGACGTCAAGCGCGCCGGTTTGTTCGGCTCGGGATGGCAGGCCGCCGCGAACTTGCGTGCGCTTCTGCTGGTCAGACCGGGGATCCGGCATGTCAGCGTCTTCAGCCCAAATCGGGAGAACCGCACTGCGTTCTCCACTCGGATGAGTGCCGCGCTCGGCATCGAGGTAACTCCCGTCGATAACCCCGAGGCGGCCGTGAAAGGGATGGACGTCATCTACGAGGCGTCGAGTTCGCGCACTCCCGTGTTCGATGGAGCCCTGCTCGAACCGGGTCAGCACATCATGTCACTAGGGGCCGGCGACGAACACTTTCGGCGACGCCTGATCGATCCGGCCGGCGTCGCAAGATGTGACGTGATCGGCGTGCACTCCCTCGAGGTGCAATACGGATTGGAGGAAATCACCGATTGCATCGAGGCAAAGGTGTTCGGTTGGGATCGCGTCGTTGACCTTCCCGATCTGGTATCGGGGCAATCCGTACCGGACATTTCCGACGGGCGGATCACCTTTTTCAAGAACAATGTCGGTCTCGGAAGTCAATTCGCGGCGGTCGGCGGCCTGGTACTGAAACGTGCGAAAGAAAAGGGGCTGGGCTTCCACGTGCCTCAGGAGCGGGTGTCGCAGATCATGACGCGGTGAGCAGCACTCCGGCTCGAGACTCGAGCCAACGCCTTGCTTTAGGCATTTATCTACTCAGGTGCTATCGGCTTGTGCAAATTCCATCAATGAATTTCTGCAAGGCCGTGCTCGTGCGCCGTTCGCGGTGCTTCAACGCGAGAAACGGGCGCTCGATTGGTCGAAACGGAACCGCGTTCAGATGGCCAGAGACCAATCCTGAATGGACCACCGCGTGCGACATCGCGGTGGCCCCAGCGCCGGCCTCGACCGCGGCCCGAACGGCTTCGTTGGAAGGAAGCTCCAGGCAGATGCGCAGTTGCTCCGGATCGATATCGTCCTGCCGAAGCACCTCTTCAAAGACCGAACGCGTGCCGGATCCTCTCTCGCGCATGACCCATTCGCCGGATCTTATTTCATCGGGGCTGAGGCGTTGGCTGCGCTTCGCCCATCGGTGCTGCGGGTTCACGACGATCTTCAGACGATCTTGATGAACCGGCCACGCCGTCAAATCGGATACATTAACGATATCCTCAACGAAGCCGATTTCCGCGGAACCGCCGATGACCGCGGAAATCACCTGCGTCGTATTGCCGATCGAAACGTGGATCGCGATCTCCGGATATTGCGACTTGAAGCGAGCAAGACGTTCGGGCAGCCAATAGCTCGCCGTAGTTTGGCTCGCAAAAATGCTGATCGAACCGCGCTTTAACCCGCGCAACTCGATCAGAGCCTTATCGGCGGTAGTGGCTGCCTGCAGAACCGCTCGCGCCTCATTCAGAAAGCTTCGACCTTCCTGCGTCAATTCAACTCTGCGCCCGACGCGGTGAAACAAAGTGACCCCGTGCCGGTTCTCGAGTGCGCTAATGGCGCCACTGACGGCGGATTGAGTCAGATGGAGCGCTTCGGCCGCGCGCGTCATATGCTCGCGCTCGGCGACACAGACGAAGATTCGAAGCTGGTCGAGAGTCATGTCAACCGATCGGATGGAGTAATAATTCTGATAAGAATTATCGTTTGGACCGTTAAGCCGCAACCCCGGTATCTGAAGTCTGGGAAACCGATCTATGAATGCAATGGTATCACTATTCCATCGCGGTGGCGGATTGGCACAGCTCATTCCCGGCCTCTGCGTGGTTTTGATCATTGCGGCATGTGCGATGTTGCTTCGAGGCATCCCCGGTCTTTCGACGCTTTCGCCGTTAATCATCGCCGTATCGATGGGCATTTTGCTCGGGCACATTTGCAGCTTGCCGGCAACATGCCAGCCGGGGCTGGCGTTTGCCGGCCGCCGCCTTTTGCGGTTTGCGATTGTGTTGCTTGGCTTTCAACTCACTGCGTCGCAGATCGGCGCGATCGGTCTGGAAGGCATCGCGAGCGTCGTGATCGTCGTCGCGGTAACCTTCATTGCTACCGGATTACTCGGAAAGGTCCTCGGGGTCGACGCGACGCTGACGTCCCTGATCGCCGCCGGAACGTCGATCTGCGGTGCATCGGCGGTCGCGGCGATGAGCACCGTCAATGGCGCCAACGATGAAGACGTCACTTATTCAATCGCGGTCGTCACGGCATTTGGAACGGTCCTGATGTTCCTGCTGCCCATCGCCGGTCATTCGCTCGGACTTGACGGACGCGAGTTCGGCGTCTGGGTCGGCGCGTCGGTTCACGAAGTCGCGCAAGTAACAGGAACGGCGTTTCAGTTTAGTAATCTCGCAGGCGAAACGGGCGTCGTCATAAAGCTGGCTCGCGTCGTCTTACTCGCTCCGCTGGTCATGATCTGCGTATGGTGGCTGCGCCAACGCAACTCGCCTGTAGCTCACGAAAGCGCGTCGCCGGGTTTTCCGTTCTTCGTTCTGGGCTTCATTCTCGCGGCAATACTGAACAGCATCTTTCCCGTAACTCCGGACATCAGAGCCGGGCTCATGACCGTGACCAGCTTCATGATGTCGACAGCGCTCGCGGCGCTCGGATTGAACGTAAGGATCGAAAAGCTGAAGGTGAAAGGCGTGCGACCGCTGGCGCTCGGCGCGCTGAGCACGATCCTGATCGTCGGATTGAGCCTCGGATTGATCATGGTTGAAGCCCTGCACGCTCATTGACGGCACGACAAAGAAACATCGCCCCGTCCTCTGTCTGGAACTTGCGCCCGCGCATTCATATCTCGCGCGATTGGCGAGTTTTCCGGGCGCGCCGCGCCAGTCTAAAATACCACGCGTCGAACTTGATCGCTCGACGCTGGCCAATTGGGTCGGCGGAGCGGTCTGGTGGTTGGAGCCCCTGCAGGCGCGGCTCGCTGAGCATGTGTTTGCCTCGCAGACCCTGTTCGCCGACGACACGCCTATCCCGGTGCTCGATCCCGGCCGAGGCCGCACCAAGACCGGCCGCCTCTGGGTCTATGCCCGCGATGATCGGCCCTGGAATGGACCCGAGCCGCCGGCCGCGGTTTACTTTTACAGCCCGGATCGCCGGGCCGAGCATCCCGCTGCTCACCTGGCCAAGTTCAAGGGCATCGTTCAGGTCGACGGTTATCCCGGCTTTGAGCGGCTCACCGACTGCGGCAACATCACATTGGCAGCTTGCTGGGCT
>ORJL011390925.1_pt1 | contig 10420 bp, 10 predicted proteins | sample 1779941 | NCBI WGS metagenome assembly ORJL01 (sample SAMEA104232317, study PRJEB22302) | groundwater metagenome | biome: forest; feature: aquifer; material: groundwater | place: USA | collected 2011-08-07 | depth 5.8 m | reverse complement strand
GGCGCCTATCGCGCCGTCGAGTTCATCAAGAAGAACCTGGACCTCAGCAAGAAGGAAGCGGACATCAACGACTCCATCACCGTCGTCCGCATCTGCACGCAATACGCTCAGAAGGGCATGTGGAACATCTTCATCGCCCTGATGTCCATCACGCTTGCGTTCGCGTTCTTCGATCCGAACTTCTTCGTTGCCTATCTGATTTCGATCGCCGTCTTCGGTCTGTTCCAGGCGATTTATATGGCCAACGCCGGCGGCGCCTGGGACAACGCCAAGAAGCTCGTCGAAGTCGACCTTCGAGAGAAGAACACGGCGCTCCACGCCGCAACGGTCATCGGCGACACTGTCGGCGACCCGTTCAAAGACACGAGCTCGGTCGCGCTGAACCCGATCATCAAGTTCTCCACGCTGTTCGGGCTGCTCGCCGTGGAGATCGCCATCAAGATCAAGGAGGCCGCCCACGCCGGAAGGGGTACGGATTACACCCTCGTGGTCGGCGTGATCTCGCTCGCCATCGCGCTGATCTTCATCTGGCGATCGTTCTACGCGATGCGGATTCCGAAGAAGGTCTAGTCGAACGCAAGTTGATCGAGCGCGGGCTTGATCGAACGGAACGCTTCGGATCGTCGACGAATAAAATGAGCCGCCCCAGGGACACAGATCCCCGGGGCGGCTCGTTCTTTTCAGCAATCATCCGAACCCCGTCGCAACGCGACGCCTCCGCCGTGTGCCACTGCTCTGTGAGCAGTGCGGAACGCGGATTCGCTATGGGTGCCCCATCCTCGCTACTGCGAGGGTGGGGGACGGATGACCCCGCCCCCCGACCAGCGCCGCCCATGAAGGGCGACGCTACGTTTGACTGTTACGTGCTCTAGATATCGCCCGTGGGAACGCAGTTCCTCGCGTGGTGACGATCGGCTTCGCACTGATTCGGGTAGGTCACGCCGTTGTCGCAGATGACCGGCGCGTAGATGGCCGGGCAGCGGATCGGACCGTTTCCGCCGCCGGCGGCGATGGTGTACGACGCAATCCCGGCGATCGCGGCAACGAGCACCAGGGACGAAATGAGAATTCGGCGCTTCATGGAAAACCTCCTCGAATACGGGCCTGCCGCGCGTGATCCAGGAACATCCCGGCATCGGACTTCGCGCCGCGTGGAAGGAACCGTACCCCCGAATCGTCGGCAACGTCAACCGGCAGACGCCGTGAGACACTGGTAGCGTTTGCTACGGATCAGAGCCGCGACCGTGAGGGAGCGGTTCCGTTCCATCGCGAGAATCGTCGCCCCCCCCCGGGATCGTCCCCACCCAAAAAATTTTCCAAAAACTCCGCAATCCCTGCCGGTTAGAATGGCGAACGACGTTCCTCCTCTATAGGAACCCGTACCCCACGTCGGGCTCGGGAGTCAGCGTCGCGCGCGACCGTAGGCCTAATGGGAGGTTGAGACGTGACCATGCGAATGCATCGAACCGTTATCACTTTGATCAGTCTGATCGCCGCCGCAGCAACCCCTGCGCAGGCCGGTCACCCCTTCCTCTCGCACACGGCCAGCGGAAGCGGAACCGCGCATGTCGAAAGCGAGACCCCCGTGTTCGATTCCGACGTAACGACCGATCCAGACGATCCCGTGATGGAATTCCACGCAATCAACTCTGAGACCGTTGCCCGATTTGACTCGCAGGCGGTCTCTCATGTGGAAACGCCGCCGAGCGGTGGTCTCACCCTGCAATGGACGGCCTCCCTTCTGGTGCTCTACGATCGTCTCATCGCGCCAGGATTCCCCCCCGGCGGCGGCGGCGGCGATGGGCAGATCTCCGCCATCGTTGAATTCGCGATGCCCTCCGATGAAGTCGAATGGACCTACAGCTTGGATGAAGAATTGCTCGGTTACACGGGCACCGTGCATCTGCTCGCCGAGAACACGACGCAGTCACAAGTTCTGCTCGACGTCAGCGCACCAGCCGGTGGTACCCTACCCTTGGCCGGCGTCGCTGGCGACTTGATCCGCATCTCGGTGGAGAGCTCGGCCTCCGGTGTATCGCCGCCGGATGCCCAGGACGAGGGATATCGGATGAACCTCCTCATGCAGTTCACGAACGTCGGCGACTGCAACGGGAACGGGGTCACGGATCATCAGGAGGTCCTCGATGGAAGCGGGTTCGATTGCAATACCAACGGCGTTCTGGATTCCTGCGATCTGGCGTCCGGAACAAGCCTGGACACGGACGGTGACGGCATCCCCGACGAGTGCCAGGAACCGGCAACAAAGGGCAGCGATGACGTGTGCATCGGGGGTGCGAACGCGGGCGCGGGCTGCGGTCAAAACTCGGAATGTGCGAGCGGAGTCTGCCGGCTGAAGAACCGGTACATCACCGCCGAGATCCCGGCGACCGCGACGTGGCACGGACTTAAGGTCACGATGGTCAGCATCGACGCCGACTCCGTGGCGACGCCGGCGAACTACAACGGGACGGACCGTTGGGTCGGGGCGCCTGCGCTGGGGATCTCCGATGGCGCCGGGCGCCCGACCTTCAACGCCGCGAGAACCCAGTGTTCCTTCTTCTCGACCAACTGGAGTGCGGTGGGGCGGCTGCACATTTACGGCGATGTGATCGTGCCGGGATCCCTGTACGACCTGCGTAGTTGCAGTTCGCAGACGACCTGCTCCTCGGCGTTGCGCATCGGAACGGGGGAATTCGGCGACATAATCCTTCCGACGCCCGTTGCGAACTTCCAGGACACGTTCTCGATCGTGTTGAACTTCCAGGGCGATCCGACGAGGCCTTCGAAGACGCGAGCGGACTTGGTTGCATCCGTCTTGAATCCAACGAACGCAGCCTCGATCAACTTCACGGACGTTGGGGCGTCTGTCGCTGCGTTCCAGCTCAGGAAGTACAGGCAGGTCGTCACGACACCCCCGGCCACGTGTCCATAGGCAGCATCACACAAGGAGACAAAGATGATTTCGATGCATCGTTCATCGCGTACGATTACCCTACTCGGCGCCGTCCTTTCGCTTGCCACAGCGACCGTGCGCGCCGACGTCTTCGAATTCGCCGCCTTCATGGACGGCGCCTGCGCCGGATCCGGCGTATCTCAGAAAGGCTGGGGGAACTTCAACCTGGACACCGCCACCGGCATCGTCACCTTCCGCGTCGACTTCGATCCGACCATCCAGGCGAATTTCGCCCATGTACACGGACCCATCGCGGACACCTGCATCGAGGCCGGAAACGGACCGATCCTCTACGACCTGCCGTTCCAGATGAACCCCATGATCGGAAGCGTGTTGCTCCCCCCGGTCGAAGTCCAAAACATGTTGGCCGGTCGACACTACGCCAACTTCCACACCACCGCGTTCCCCACCGCGCACATCACCGGCCAAATCGTTCCGGTGACGAAGAACCGGTTCCTCTCCGTCATCCCCGCCGCGACGGCCGCGACCAGCACCGCCTCCACGCAAGCAATCCGCGTCGTGCTGCGTTCCTTGCACCATCCCAGCCCGCCGTATTCGGGCGGCTTGCCCACGGATTTCACGGCCTTCGAGGGGGAAGTCCGCTGGCTCGGTCCGCCGCAGAGCTTCGAGGAACGTCCGTTTAACCGTCCGCCATTCTGGGGATCACAGTTGCAATGCACGCCGCACTTCATGGATTGGAAGGGGCTCCCGGGGATCGTGCATATCTACGGCGCCGAGGTGATCCCAAGTTCGAAGTACGAGATTCAGTTCGCCGACGACACCTGTGCCGACCTCGCAGACCCCCTCTGCTACAACGAAGTGATGAAGGTCCGCACGGCGCGATGGGGAGACACGACCACGCCCTACGCCGACTACGCAAGCAGCCAGCCGAACTTCGTCGACATCAACGCCGTGCTCCAGACCTTCATGGCATCGCAGTCGTCGGTGGGACTAGCCAGAGCCCAACTTCGTAGCAACGTCGCTTCGCCGGTCTCGAACCTGCTGAACTTCCAGACAATCAATCTCGATGTGGGCGCCTTCCAGGGCAAGCCCTACCCCTTCGCGGGTCCGGAGCATTGCAGCCCGTAGGTGACGGTTGAGGAACGTGTGGCAAAGGTTTTCAACCCGTGTTCGCAACGGTTGAAAACCGGTGCCACAATGGTTGGGCGGCGTGTCCGCCCTTAAGGCGGACATGTTTGCGAACGCGAGTCCGTGCTTCGCCCGAATCACATCCCTACGGCGCGAAATCGCCGGTCTTCTTGAACCCGTCCGGAACAGAAACCTTGAACGGATCCTTCACGTCTTTCGGGCTGGCCACGAACTCGCTGAGCGTCAGCTCCGTGGTGCCCACTTCCTCCTTCTCGTTCTTGATCCGTCGCGTGAGCTTGCGGGGGAGGAAATCTTTCTTCGCGATGAACCACGTCAACTCGGGAGCATTCGGCGGCGCGGTGAGCACTTCGAAGCACTCTTCCTCGCCGACCTTCACCACGCCCTTCACTTCGATCTTCTCGGTCTTGAGTTCCTTGCTGAACGGCTCGGGCACGCCGAGTTCCGTCATCACCACGCGGCGGATGTTCCGCGACTGCGAACCGAGCACGCCGGGGTCCATGTCTTCGTAGACCATCTTGGTTTTCGGATCGACCAGGAAATAGTTGTCCCCGTCGGACCCCGCGGTGAACTCCAGCGTCTCCTCCGACTTGGGAGGCTTGATCTTCACCTGACACGAAAACCGCTCGATGCCCTGATCCGATTGTTGCCCGACCCTCACCGTGCCGGATGCCGTGGCAACGAACTCCGCCACCCAGCCCTCGGCTGTGTACTCGGCGCGATAACTGTACAGCTTCACCGCCTTCACCGCGCTCGCGGCCTTCTGAAAGACCTCCGTCGCGGAAGGAAGGCCCGCCGTTGCGCCCGGCGCCGGTTTCTCCGCATCGCCTCCGAGAGCGCGCCCCGCACCGATCATCGCCACGATAAGAAAGGCCGATGCGAACTGTTTCCCCGTCATGTTTTCTCTCCGCCGAACCGCTGGATTCACACTCTTCGTTGATGGTAGATGCTAGCCCAAGTCGCCGTCGAGTGCCACTGGTGGCTCGCCCACCAGTGGTTTTCTACCCCCGAATCCGCAACCCATTCGGCAGCCGCCGGGCTGCACCGTACGAGCCACAAGCGCAAGCGCGTGGTTCTTGGGCGGCGAGCTCCGTCATGGCGGTTTGTTCCTCCCGAATTATACTACCCCCGTTTCCGCGGATCGTACGGAGAGTGTGATCTTCCTTGCAGCCCGAACCCGATGTCATCCTGTTCACCGACGGCGCGTGCAGCGGCAACCCCGGACCGGGCGGATGGGCCGCGATCTTGAAGCACCCCAAGACGGGCGACATCAAGCACCTCTCCGGCGGAGTTCCGAACACCACCAACAACCGCATGGAACTCATGGGCGTGATCGAAGCCCTGAAGGCGCTCAAGGACGGTCGACGGTGGCGAGTCCACCTGGTCAGTGACAGTCAGTACGTTCTCTTCGGGTTGACCCAGTGGATGAAGGGTTGGATCGCCAACGGCTGGCGCAGAGGCAAGAAGGCCAACGCCCCGCCGGTGAAAAACGACGACCTGTGGAAACTGTTGCACGAACTGACCCAACGCTTCGACATGACCTACGAACACGTCCGCGGACACACCGGACAACCGGAGAACGAAGAGTGCGATCGGCTGGCCGTAGCCGAGATCGAAAAACTCCGCCGCTCGGGAGCGACGGCGTGACTGCGGCGACATTGGACCAGACGGGAGTATCGAAGCATGAGACTGTCGACGGGCGACCATCGCCTGAACGATCAGAGCCGCTACCGTAAAGGAGCGGTTCTTCCTTTCGGCATCGCGATCACGCTGCTCGCGTGTACGTGCGCCTTCGCAGGCGACGCCAGCGATCCCTGGATCCGCGACGGCAAAGCAGCACTCGCGCAAGCGAAGAAACTCGCCCCCAACGACCGACCGGCCAAGAACGTCATCCTCTTCCTCGGCGACGGAATGGGCGTGTCCACCGTCACCGCCTCGCGGATCCTGGAAGGCCAGCTCCGCGGAAAGACCGGCGAAGAGAATTTGCTCAGCTTCGAGCGATTCCCCTACTCCGCCGTGATAAAAACGTACAACACCAACCAGCAAACGCCCGACTCCGCAGGAACCATGTCCGCGATCATGACGGGCGTGAAGACCAAAGCAGGCGTCATCAGCCTCGACGACGGCGCTCTGCTGGGCGACGTGACGACCGTCGCGGGCAACGTCCGCCCCACCGTTCTGGAACTCGCGGAAAAGAGCGGGCGATCCACCGGCGTGGTCACGACGACGCGAATCACCCACGCCACACCCGCCGCGTGCTACGCCCATTCTCCCGATCGCGACTGGGAATGTGACGCGGACTTGCCGCAGACAGCCAAAGACGCAAAATCTCCCGACATTGCACGGCAGCTCATCGAATTCGCCTATGGCGATGGCTTGGAAGTCGCACTGGGCGGCGGTCGAAGATACTTCCTTCCGGACTCGACCGCTGATCCCGAAGAGACCACGAAGAAGGGACTGCGAAAGGACGGACGCGATCTCACCCAGGAATGGCTCGCCAAACCAAAGTCGACGTATGTATGGAATTCGTCCCAGTTCCATGCGATCGATCTGAAACAGACGGACCATCTCCTCGGCCTCTTCGAGCCTTCTCATATGGAATACGAGACGGATCGCGCCGGCGACGCCGGAGGCGAGCCATCCCTTACTGAAATGACCGTCAAGGCGATCGAGCTTCTGTCACGCAATGAGAAAGGGTTCTTCCTCATGGTCGAGGGCGGACGCATTGACCACGGCCACCACGCGTGCAATGCCTATCGCGCCCTCACGGACACGATCGAGTTCGCCAAGGCCGTTCAGGCAGCAGTGGAGAAAACGGATCGAAAGGAAACCCTCATTCTCGTCACCGCGGATCACAGTCACGTTTTCACGTTCGGCGGGTATGCCATTCGCGGGAATCCGGTTCTGGGAAAGGTCGTCGAGAATGACGAGCCGGGCCGACCGGGCGGCGTGGCATTGGACTCCTTGGGTCTACCCTACACCGCGGTCGGCTATGCCAATGGCCCGGGGTACTCCGGCGCGTCGAAGGAACAACCCGAAGGACCGAAGACCTACCCACACGCCGGAAAAGAATGCAAAGCCATCTCCAAAGGTCGCCCCGACTTGAAGTCCGCTGAAACGCAGAGCGTCTCGTATATGCAGGAGACGACCGTACCCTTGGAAAGCGAAACTCACGGCGGCGAAGATGTCGTCGTGTACGCCGATGGACCGATGTCACACCTGATTCACGGCGTTCAGGAACAGAACTACCTTTTCTATGTCATGTCCGACGCATTAGGCGTATTGCCTTGATTCAATCGTATGCCGCGATGCGATCGCATACCATGATGCGCTCGCGTCCGTAGGGTCCGCTGTGCGGACCTTTCTTCTCTTCCTTCCCCCCTTGCCAAGGGGGGACTGAGGGGGGTCGCTCTTGGAGTGAATACTCGATGGAAATCCGCAGAACATTCACCGGTCGAATCTGGGAGCGCGAAGTCGGCTACTGCCGAGCCCTTCGCGCCGGCGATCATATCTATGTGACCGGATGCGCCCCCGTCGCGGACGACGGAACCATCGTCGCCCCGAACGATGGATATGCCCAAGCGAAACGCTGTCTGGAAATTATCCAACAGGCGCTGCGGGATTTGGGTGCGGAAATGAAGCACGTCGTCCGCACACGCATGTTCGTCACCGACATCTCCCGATGGAAAGACTATGGCCGTGCCCACCGGGAGTTCTTCGCCGAATATCCCCCGGCAACCTCCATGCTCGAAGTGAAAGCCCTGATCGATCCGCAAATGCTCATCGAGATCGAAGCGGACGCGGTGGTGTCTTCCTGACCGAATCCCTATTTTCCCTTGTCTTCAAACTTGAGCGCCGCCGAGTTAATGCAATAGCGCATACCCGTCGGGCGCGGACCGTCGTTGAAGACATGCCCCAGGTGCGACTCGCATCGTCGACAGACGACCTCGTCACGCTGCATTCCATGAGTGTGGTCCCCCGCGACGCGAACGGCATCTGTGGCCATAGCATCCCAGAAGCTCGGCCAACCCGTTCCCGAGTCGAACTTCGTGTCCGACGCGAACAGCGGCTCACCACACGCGACGCACCGATACACTCCCTCTGCGTGGTGGTTCCAATACTTTCCCGTAAACGCCCGCTCGGTCCCTTTGCGCCGCGCGACTTCATACTCTTCCGGCGTCAACAGCTTCCGCCATTCCGCATCAGACTTCACGACTCGATCGTCCACCGATAAACCCCTCTCGATTGGCGCTTCACGGCTGGGTGGGTTCAGATGGGAATCCCGGAATCAGATGGGCATCCGACTCGCCGTCGGGCGACTCCGTACCGTTGTACACGCGCACGTTCCGAATCAACCAAACGTGATCGCGCTGCGCGCCATACACCGGCGTCGTCGTCCACAGCACGCGCCCGTCGAGCAGGAGAATGGACTGTCCGCGCCCGCGATGCACCGGCGAGTTCGCCCGCTCCGCGTCCACCGAGGGATCGAACTGGGCCCGAACGAAGAACGGGTCCGCGTCGCTCAGATACGGCGCGGCAGAACGCGGTCGCACGATCGGCCTCAGCCCGGAGAGATTCCAAGAGTCGTAGCTGACACTGCGTTCCGCGAAGTCGGAACGGGAAGTGACATTCGCCTGCTGGATCGGTCGAATGGTCGCATCCGAAGGACAAACGAAACTCCGCGGTTCCGCGACAAATCCGAGCTTGGGCAACAGGAACACATGTCGACTATTCGACGCGAATGACGGTCCACCGCCGCCGGGGAGCCACGCCGCGTTCGTTACTCGACCGGCGTACGGAAGATTGTCATCGCAACTCTGCCGATACCCCGACAGTCCGCGAAAAATGTCCCCGAGGTTGTTTCCGCAGAGGGTCTGCCTCGATCGCGCCCGAAGCTCCGCCACGCCGGGCACCGAGACCGTGAGCAGCAGAAGAATGCATGCGGCCACCGCGATCCACTCGCGCCCTCGCCCACCCAGAAACGGAAGAAACCGTTGCGGCGATCGCTCGACAACGGTTGCCCCTGTGATCCCGTCCGCCGATCGGGCGGCATAAACGTGCGCCAGAACTCGGTCGGCCAAGTTCGATGGCGACACGACCGAAGGAGCCTGATCGAGACGTCGCAGCACGCGGGCGATACGCTCGCCGGCTCTGCGCAGCTCGACGTCGCCTTGCACCTCCGCCTCGCACAAGGTGCGCTCCTCCGCCCCCAATTGGCCCAGGTGCCAATCCAGCAACAGATCCGCGCGATTTCGCTCCCGGTCCGTCATACAACCCGTTTCCGATCAGTCATCCACAGTCCATTTCCGATCCGTCATTCAGCCCGTTCCCGATTCCTCTTCCTTCCCCCCTTACCAAGGGGGGATCGAGGGGGGTCTTTCGCGGATGCGAGCATCGTAGAGTCCGCTGTGCGGACCTTTCTTCTTCTCCGCCCACTCGGGTGCCACTGGTGGCTTGCCCACCAGTGGTCTTCGTCGGACGGAGCATCCCGGCGGAGCAAACCGCTTCCTTACGGTCGCGGCTCTGTTTCCGCCCCAACCGCCTCCTTGTAATGTTCGGCAAACCAAGTCACCGCCGCGTGCAGCCTGCTCTTCACCGTACCCAGCGGAATCGCCAGAATCTCTCCGATGTCCTTGTACGGAAAGTGGTGATAGTAAGCCAAACTCAAGACCTCCCAGAGCTTGACCGGCATCCCTTCGACCACCGCTCGCACGATCGCCCGCTTCTCGTCGAGGAGCAGATCATCATCCGGCGCCGCACCATCGGCCTCGAAGAGCTGCACGAAGCGCTGCCGGTTCGAATCGTCGTTCCCGACGTACGCATCGATCGGAACCTCCCGCCGACGACCCTTCCGCCGGAGGGAATCCCGGGCCTTGTTCGCCGCGATGGTGAACAGCCACGGCTTGAATCGCCGAGCGGGGTCGAAGCTCTTCGCGGCCGAATGCACCTGCAAGAACGTCTCTTGCACCACGTCTTCCGCGGCCACGGAATCGCTCGTGATCCGCGCCGCGAATTGATGCACCTCCTGCGCGTGCCGCCTCACCAGCAGCTCGAACGCGGCCACGTCCCCGGCGATGTACTGACCGAGCAGCTTCTCGTCCGTTGGCACTCCCACGCTCTCATTGTATCCTTACGTCTCGGATTGGTAACGGTTCGACGGAACTTCGCGTTCAGACGAGCCGGTCGGCGAGTTCCGCCGCCCGTCCGAGGGTGCAGTGTCGGGTCTGGGGTGGCATGGGTCCGCCTTAGCGGACCCGTGCGGACGCCGCGTGATGATTGTCCGCGGCCCGTGTGGCACGGGCTTCCAGCCCGTGTTCGCACCGGCAAGATGCCGGTGCCACACCTCGCGACCGGGCACTT